>Ga0272447_1000792_pt1 | contig 22208 bp, 21 predicted proteins | sample YNPCB0133_FD_194589 | JGI IMG/M metagenome (GOLD analysis project Ga0272447, IMG submission 194589) | Hot spring microbial mat communities from Yellowstone National Park, WY, United States - YNP-CB-013-3 | ecosystem: Environmental > Aquatic > Thermal springs > Hot (42-90C) > Sediment | place... | reverse complement strand
AGGCGTGGGCCCAGTCTCGAGGCTACCGGGCCGCGGCGGAGACCCTGGGCAGGGACTGGGACCGGATGGTGACCCTGTACCGGTACCCCCGGGAGCACTGGGTCCACATTCGGACGGTGAACGTGGTCGAGTCCCCCTTTGCGGCCCTGCGGCTGCGGACGGACGCGGCCAAGCGCTTCAAGCGCTCAGACCGCGCCACCGCGGTGATCTGGAAGATGCTCCTGGTGGCGGAACAGCGCTTCCGCCGCCTGAACGCCCCGCACCTGCTCGCGAAGGTCTACGCGGGGGTGCGGTATGTGGACGGAGTCGAGGCTCCCCAGGAGGTCGCCGCCTGATGGCAAAGTACACACCTCTTGACGGAACCTCACACGCGGGGCGCAGGATGGGCTAAGAGCTCGATTTTCGGAGCTCGCAGTGTGGGGCACGCGGGAGGACGTAGGCACACGATTTAGCCCGGTTTCGGTGCAACCTGGTCTCGGCTCTCACCAACCGCGGGCAGTGGGCGTTTCTGGTCTTCGAGGGCAGTTCACCGCGGCGGTGTTCCTGCGGTTTCTGCGCCAGCTCCTCCGCCACGCGAAGCGGAAGGTCTTCCTGATTCTGGACGAGCACCCGGTGCACACCTCCGCGGCGGTGACCCGAGGGTGGAGCGCCACCGCCGGTGTCTCCGCCTGTTCTTCCTGCCGGGCTACAGCCCGGATCTCAACCCCGACGAGTTCCTCAACCAGGGCGTCAAGACCAACGCGGTGGGACGGCAGCGCCCCGGGAACAAAACCGAACTCCTGCACAACGTCCGGCGTTACCTCTGGAGCATCCAGCGCAGACCACAAAAGGTGCGCCGCTCCTTCCATCATCCGAGCGTGCGGTACGCAGCTTGAGATGTCAGCCATTTACCGCTCCCCGTAATAACTGTTCCGGCTCCAGGTGGGGGCCTGAGGCGATCACCTTCGACGTGCCTCTGGCCGAGATTCAGGCGCGTAGGCGCGGGGGCTCCTCAATGTGCCTGCGGGGCCCCCAGCAAGTGGTCCAGCTCCTCCAGGGTCACCAGGACCTCCCGCGGGTTGCTGCCTTGGGGCGGCCCCACGATCCCCTTCGCCTCCAGCTGGTCCACCAGACGTGCGGCCCGCACGTACCCGATCTTCAGCTTCCGCTGCAGCAGGGACACCGACCCGTAGCCCGCCTGCACCACGATGCGGGCCGCCTGCCCCAGCAGCTCGTCGTCGCCCCCTTCTCCTCCCTCCGCGGGCTGGGCCTGCAGCAAGGCCGGGTCGAAGCTGGGCCGCCCCTGGTCCTTCCAGAAGTCCACGATGCGCCCGATCTCGGCGTCGGAGACGTACGCCCCCTGGACCCGCGTGGGCCGGCTGGCCCCGATCGGGAGGTACAGCATGTCGCCGCGGCCTAGCAGTTTCTCCGCCCCGGGGGCGTCCAGGATGGTGCGGGAGTCCACCATGCTGGAGGTGGCGAAGGCGACGCGGGAGGGGATGTTGGCCTTGATGAGCCCGGTGATGACGTCCACGGAGGGACGCTGGGTGGCCAGTACCAGGTGAATCCCCGTGGCCCGCGCCATCTGCGCCAACCGGACGATGCTGTCCTCGAACTCCGCGGGCGCCACCATCATCAGGTCCGCCAGCTCGTCCACCACGATGACCACGTATGGCAGCGAGCCGTCCAGGTTCTCCCCCAGCTTGTCCCCAGCCACCGCCTCGACCGCCCGCTGGCGCTCCTCCTGCGGCAGGGCGTTGAAGGCCTGCACGTTACGGACGATGGCGTGGGCGAACAGCTCGTAGCGCCGCTCCATCCCCTGGATCACCTTCCGGAGCTTCGCGGCCGCGTCCTTGGGAGTCTTCACCACGGGCACCAACAGGTGCGGGACGTCCTCGTAGTGGCTCAGCTCCACCCGCTTGGGGTCGATCATGAGGAACCGGACCGCCTCCGGGGTCGCCCGCATGAGTACGCTGCAGACCAGGGTGTTGAGGGCCACGCTCTTGCCCGAGCCCGTGGCGCCCGCGATCAGCAGGTGCGGCATCTCCACCAGGTTCGCCACCACGGGGTAGCCCGCGATGTCCTTTCCCAGGGCCACCAGCAGGGGGTCCGGCCGCTGGAACGCCGGGCTCTCCAGGATCTCCCGCAGGGTCACCAGGGCTGCCTTCTCGTTAGGCAGCTCGATGCCCACCGCGGACTTCCCGGGGATGGGGGCCTCGATGCGCACCGAGGGGGCTGCCAGAGCCAGGGCGATGTCGTTCGCGAGGCTCGTGATCCTCTGGACCTTCACGCCACTAGCCGGCTGCAGTTCGAACCGGGTCACCACCGGACCCTGCTCCCAGCCCACGCAGCGGGCCTCCACGCCGAAGGACTTCAAGGTGGCCTCGAGGCTGCGGGCCACCTCCTGCGGGTCCAGCCGGGTACGGCCGCGGGCGGGTGGGGGTGGGTCCAGGAGGCTCAAGGGCGGTAGCTTCCACGGGCCCGGGGCCGTGGGCTGGGGCAGGTCCAAGGGGAGGGGCTCCTGGTGGAACTTCCGCTCCCTGCGCCTGGGTTTGTGCTCCGCAGGTACACCCTCGGCGGCCGGGGGCGGGGGCGGTGGGGCGGCTTCTGGAGCCGGCTCCCACACGAACGCGGGAGGCGGTGCTTCCACACCCGAGGCGGAACGCTTCTCACGGAGCTTGGACTTCAGGGCCACGCAGGCGGCCACGGACCGGCCCCCCATGCCGGAGAGCCACCGCACGGCGCCCGCCCCGGCACGGGACAGGGCCCGCCCCAAAGCCGCGCCCGCCCGCAAGAGCCCCCGCGCTGCCGATTCCAGCATCCCGAGGACGCTGGCCCGGGAGATCAGGACCAGCGCCAGGGTGGCGGTCAATCCGGCGCCGGCCCAAGGGCCCCAAGCTCCCACTAGCCGCCTCCAAACCCACGCCTGCGCGCCTCCCAGCACCCCACCCCCTTCCCCTGCCAGGGCCTGAGGCCACTCGGCCCCCGTCCGGGCGTGCTCCGCGGCCAAGCCGGACGCGGCCAACAGCAGCAGTCCCACCAGCCTGCGGGTCAGCCGCGGCCGGTCCACCGCCAGCAGCACGAGAGACGCCAGGATCAACAGGGCCGGACCCAGCCACGCGTGGTTGCCGAACAGGAACCGCTCCGCGGCGCGGACGTGGCGGGGCACTAGGCCTCCGGCACCGGGAAGCAGGCTGGCCGCAGCCACCACTGCCGCCATCAGGCACAGGCCGCCCACGATCCGTACCGCGCGGCCCCTGAGCCTGCGCCCCCGCGCCCGCCCCCTGCCCGTGGCCTTCCGGGCCAGCGCCCTGCGGTTCACCGTACCCCTCCTAGCCAAGCGGCCACGAATACCGTGCCCCCTACCAGCCAGCAGTAGTAGGAGAAGGCCGCAAGCCGTCCCCCGCGGATCACCCGCACCAGCCAGAGGATGGCTGCCGCGCCCGACACCAGGGAGGTCAGGAAGCCCAGGCCCAGGGACACGGGCGTGTATCCGTGGGAAGCTGCCGCGGGCCCCTCCTTCGCCAGGGAATAGGCGGCGGCTCCCAGGATGGCGGGCACGGAGGCGAGGAAGGAGTAGCGCGCCGCTTCCTCCCGGCCCAGCCCGCGCCACATGCCCGCCGCGATGGTGATCCCGGACCTGGAGATGCCCGGGACGATGGCCACCGCCTGCGCCAGCCCGATCCACCCCGCGTCCTCCCAGCTCATCTCCTCCGCCGTGCGGGCGGAGCGCTCTCGGGCGAACCACAGGACGAACCCGGTCGCCACCAGCTGCAGGGCGGTCCACCGCACGGACGAGAAGCTTTCCTCCAGGGGCTGCCGGAAGGCGAACCCCAGGCCTCCGGTGACCGCGGTGGTCAGCACCAGCAGCCACACCACCCGTCCGGGGCCGCGGGCGGCGAGGGGACGGCGGAGCCACTCCGCCAGGACCCGAGCCAGGTCACGGCCGTACAGCACCAGCACCGCGCCCACGGTACCCAGGTGGACCACGGCCTCCAACAGCACTCCCAGGCGCGGCAGCCCCAGCAGGGCTTCCGCGAACACCAGGTGTGCGGAGCTGCTTACGGGCAGGAACTCCGTCAGGCCCTGGACGATCCCCAGGATGGCGAGCCGCCAGCTCTGCGGCACGGTCGCTCCGTCGTGCGCTGCGTCCTGTACTCCGAAAGGGAGTTCGACCGCGGGCCCCGGACTTCCTGCGAGTCTAGACCTCCACCAGGAGGGGCAGCACCATGGGCTGCCGGCCCGTCCGCTCGTACACCAACCGCGACACCTGGTCTCGGATCTCCGACCGCACCGCCCCGAACTCCGTCTGCCCCTGCTTCCGACACCGTTCCACGGCTTGGCGGACGCTGTCCTTCACCGCCCCGATGAGCTCCTCGGCCTCCCGCTGGTACACGAACCCGCGGGAGATCACGTCCGGACCCTGCACCAGCTGGCCGCTCTGCCGGTCCACCGCGACCAGGGCGATGAGGATCCCGTCCCGCGCAAGGTGCTGGCGGTCCCGCAGCACCACCGCCCCCACGTCCCCGACCCCGAGGCCGTCTACCAGGACGTTGCCCACGTCCTCCTTCCCCGCCACCGTGCCCCGTCCGTCCCGGAACTCGAACACCGTACCGTTTTCGCCCACCAGGACCCGCTCCGGAGGCAGCCCCACGCTCTGCGCCAAGCGGGCGTTCAGCACCAAGTGACGGTACTCCCCGTGGACCGGCACCACGTACCGGGGCCGCAAGAGGTGGATCATGAGCCTCAGTTCCTCCTGGGAAGCGTGCCCGGAGACGTGGGCGCCCGACCCGGGCCCGTACACCACTTCCGCTCCGTGCTTGAACAGGGAGTTGATGGTGCGGGCCACCATGGCCTCGTTGCCCGGGATGGGGGAGGCGCTGAACACCACGGTGTCTCCCTTGCGGATCCGCACCTGCCTGTGGGAACCCGTGGAGATCCGGGTGAGGGCGGAAAGGGGCTCTCCCTGGGACCCCGTCACCAGGAGGAGCACCTTCCGGTCCGGAAGCCGGTTCGCCTCCTCCACGGGCAGGTACGCGTCTTTGCCGAACTTCAGGTACCCGAGCTCGGAAGCCGCGCGGATGACCTCCACCATGCTCCGGCCCACCGCCGCCACCTTCCGGTGCGAGCGAGAGGCGGCGTCGAAGGCCTGCTGCAGGCGGTGGACGTTGCTGGCGAAGGTGGTCACCAACACCCGGCCGGGGGCCTCCGCGAACAGCTGCTGGAACCGCTCCCCCACCACCCGCTCGGACGGCGTGATCCCGGGACGCTCCACGTTGGTGCTGTCCAACAGCAGAGCCAGCACGCCTTCCTCCCCCAGCTCCGCCAGGCGGGCTACGTCCGTGGGCTTCCCGTCGATGGGGGTCTGGTCGAACTTGAAGTCTCCGCTGACCACTACCGTCCCTGCGGGCGTCCGCACCGCCACGCTGCAGCTGTCCGGGACGCTGTGGGCCACCCGCACCCACTCCGCCTCGAAGGGGCCCAGGCGGACGCGCTGGCGCGGCTGGACCGTGTGCAGGGGGCCGTCCCGAACCTTGTTCCGCACCAGTCCCACGGTCAGGGGCGTGCCGTACACGGGCACCCGGAAGTCCCGCAGGAGGAAGGACAGGCTCCCCACATGGTCCTCGTGGGCGTGGGTGAGGAACACCCCGAGGAGCCGCCGGCCCGCCCTGCGGAGGAACCCGAAGTCGGGGATGACCAGGTCCACCCCGTACAGCTCCTCCTCCGGGAACATCACCCCCGCGTCCACCAGGACCATCTCGTCCCCGTACTGGATGGCCGTACAGTTTTTTCCGATCTCCCCCAGCCCGCCCAGAGGGATCACGTGCAGGGGAGGGCTTGAGACCCGACCGCGGGAGCGCGCCATGGCCTGTCTACCACCTCGTCCGAAAAGCTGGCCGGACCATCCCCGCGATTCGTGGGGACCCGGTCCATCCTGACGGTTTCGGGACAGGCTCCGGGCGTCCTCCTGGGACTCAGCCTGCTCGGCTGAAACCTCCTCCTCCACCCCCGCCGCCTCCGTGGCAATAGCCCCCCGCGCCGAGCGCAGCCTCTTCGCGGTGGCGGAGAACTACCCGGAGCTCCGGGCCAGCGAGAACTTCCGGCAGCTGCACGAGGAGCTCAGGGACACGGAGGACAAGATCGCCTTCTCGCGGCAGTTCTACAACGACACGGTGCTACGGTACAACAACCTCCGCCAGTCCTTGCCCGCGGTCCTGCTCGCGGGCGCCCTGGGATTCGGGCCGCGGGGCTACTTCGAGATCGAGGACCAGGCGCGCCAGCCCTTGGCCCTGCGGTTGTAGACCACCCCAAAAATCGCTACCCGATTTTTGGGGACCCGGTCCCTTGGGCCGGTGGGTTTTCGGGGACAGACGCCTAGCCTAGCCCACCGGGACCCCCATGGCCTCCCGCATGGCCACGGCGATCTGTTCCCGCTCCTTCTCTGTGGCCTCCACCAGGGGCAGGCGCGGCTTCCCCACGGGGAAGCCGGCCATCTCCAAGGCCGCCTTCAGGGGGACAGGGTTGGGGGCCACGAACAGGGCCCGGAACAGGGGAAACAGCCGCAGGTGGGTCCTCCGGGCCTCCTCCACCCGGCCCGCGTGGAAGTGGGCGATCATGTCCGCGATCTCCCGCCCCACGAGGTGGGAAGCCACGCTCACGATCCCCACCGCCCCCACACTGAGGTACGGCAGAGTCAGGCTGTCGTCCCCGCTGTAGATGAGGAAGTGCTCCGGGGTGCGCCGCCGGATCTCGGACACTTGGTCCAGGCTGCCGGAGGCCTCCTTGATCCCCGCGATGTTGCGGACCTCGCTGAGGCGTTCCACCGTCTCCGGCAGCATGTTGGTCCCGGTACGGCCCGGGATGTTGTACATGAGCACGGGCAGGTCCGTGCTCTCCGCCACGGTCTTGAAGTGGCGGTACAACCCCTCCTGGGTGGGCCGGTTGTAGTACGGGACCACCACCAAGAGCCCGTCCGCCCCGACCCGCTGAGCTTCCCGGCTCAGGTGGACGGAGTGGGCGGTGTCGTAGGTCCCCGTGCCCGCCAGCACCGCGGCGCGCCCCGCCACCGTCTCCTTGACCACCCGGAGCAGCTGCAGCTTCTCCTCGTCCGTCAAGGTGGGCGACTCCCCTGTGGTGCCCGCCACCACGATCCCCGTGGAGCCCGTGTCCACCAACCTCCGGGCCAGTTCCCCGGCCCGGTCGTAGTCCACCGCGCCATCCTCCCGAAACGGCGTCGCCATGGCGGTGATGACCGGTCCCCAGTTCATGGATTTTCCCTCCCGCACGCGTTCTCGCGGGGAGGATTCGACGGCACACCGTCCCTCCCTGCCCCGGAAGCCGGGTCGGGATCCCGGAGGGTCGACCCCCGTTCCCCGGAAGCGGCCTACCGTCCCGACCAGCCCCGCCAGGTGGGCGTCCGCTTGTCCAGGAAGGCGCAGATCCCCTCATGGGCGTCCGGGTGCAGGGCGTTCAGGGACATGACCTCCTGGGCGTACGCGTAGGCCTGGTCCTGGGACAGGTCGAGTTGCCGGTAGAAAGCCTGCTTGCCCATCCCCACCACCGGGGGACTGGCGGACGCGACCCGCAGGGCCAGCTGCCGCGTCTCTTCCTCCAGCCGGTCGGGGGGCACCACACGGTTCACCAGGCCGTACCGCAGCGCCTCCTCCGCGCTGAGGGGTTCCCCCGTGAGCAGCATCTCCATGGCCTTCTTCCGCGGGAGGTTCCGGCTCACGGCCACCATGGGCGTGGAGCAGAACAGGCCGATGCGCACCCCCGGGGTGGCAAACCGCGCCTCGGTGCTGGCCACCGCCAGGTCGCAGGTAGCCACCAGCTGGCAGCCCGCCGCGGTGGCCATCCCGTGCACCTGTGCGATCACCGGCTGGGGGATCTGCTGGAGGGTGTTCATCATGGTGGTGCACACCTGGAACACGTGGCGGTAGAAGGCCCCGTCCCGCCCCACCAGCTCCGCCAGGTCGTGGCCTGCGCAGAAGGCCGGACCCGCCCCCCGCAGCACCGCCACCGCCAGGTCCCGCCGCTCCCCGATGCGCTGGAAGCAGTCCGTGAGCTCCCGCATGTGCTCCAAGGACAGGGCGTTCCGCTTGTCGGGGCGGTTCATGGTGACGTAGGCCACCGGGCCTTCCGTCTCGAACACCACATTCTGGTAGTCCAGCTCCTGGAGCTGCACCCTCCTCCCTCCCTTCACCCGATGCGTTTCTCCCGACCTGCCCACTCCCGCTCCCGCAGGACGAACTTCTGGATCTTCCCCGTGGAGGTCTTGGGCAGCTCCGCCAGGAACTCCACCCGCTTGGGGCACTTGAAGTGGGCCAGGTGCTGGCGGCAGAAGGTCACCAGCTCGTCCTCCGTGGCGGACTGCCCCGGCCGCAGGACCACGTACGCCTTGGGCACCTCCCCCCAACGGTCGTCCGGGACCCCCACCACCGCAGCCTCCAGGACCGCGGGGTGGCGGTAGAGGACCCGCTCCACCTCGATGCTGGAGATGTTCTCGCCCCCGGAGATGATGATGTCCTTCTTGCGGTCCCGCAGCTCGATGTAGCCGTCCGGATGCACCACCCCCAGGTCCCCGGAGTGGAACCACCCGCCCGCGAAGGCCCGGGCTGTGGCTTCCGGGTCGCGGAAGTACCCGCGCATGACGTTGTTGCCCCGCATCACCACCTCGCCCAGGGTCTGCCCGTCCGCGGGGACGTCCCGCATGGCCTCGTCCACCACCCGGAGCTCCGGGGCGTGTACGTAGCCCACTCCCTGCCGGGCCTTCAGCCGCGCCCGCTCCTGCGGGGGCAGCTCGTCCCACTCGGACTTCCACGCGCACACGGTGTGGGGCCCGTAGGTCTCCGTCAGCCCGTACACGTGCACCACCTGGGCCCCCATGCCCTCCACCGCCTCCAGTACCGCGGGCGGAGGCGGGCTGGCTGCGGTCACCACCGTCACGGGGTGCGGGAACCGGTACTCCGGGGAGGGCCGGGACGTGGTGAGCATGACCAGCACCGTGGGGGCCGCGCAGAGGTGGGTGACCCCCTCCGTGTCCACCAGCCGGTACACCCACGAGGCCTCCACCTTCGGCAGGCACACGTGGGTGGCTCCCACCGCGGTCACCGCGTAGGGGAAGTTCCACCCGTTGCAGTGGAACATGGGCAAGGTCCACAGGTAGCGGCTTTCGGGCCGCAGGTTCACCTCGATGACCTCCCCCAGGGCGTTCAGGTAGCAGCCCCGGTGGGTCACCATGACGCCCTTGGGCGGGCCCGTGGTGCCGCTGGTGTAGTTGATGCTGAGCACTTCCTCCTCGTCCCCCAAGGGCGGCGGGAAGGGTTCCGGACTGCCCTCCTCCAGGAACGCCTCGTAGTCCACGCCCTCCGGTGAGCCGGGTACCGCGGCCGGGCTGGCCCCGTGCCGGGAGTCCACGTCCACCCACAGGACCAGGGGAGCAGGTTCCACCGCCCGGAAGCTATCGGCCACCAGGTCCGCGAGGCCCGTGTCCGCCACCAGGAACCGCGCCCCCGCGTGGTCCAGGATGTACCCCGCCTCCTGCGGGGCGAGCCGGATGTTGATGGGCACCAGGACGCCCCCCGCCTGCGGGACCCCGAAGTGGGCTTCCAGGACCTCCTGGGCGTTCCGGCAGAGCACCGCCACCCGCTCTCCGGGCTGTAGGCCCCGCCTCTGCAGGGCCCTGGCCAGGCGGAAGGTCCGGGAGCCGAACTCCCCGTACGGGACGCGCCGGGACCCGTCCACCACCGCGAGTTTGTCCGGGTACACGTGCAGGCTGCGGTACAGGAAGCTCAGGGGCGTCAGCAGGGACCGGTGGGGAGGCAGGCGCGTCCACGCCTCGTGTGCCCACAGGCTACGGACACCCAACCGTGTGTCCATGACCGACCCCGCGGGAGGCCGGGCCGCCGGGTCCCCGAAACCACGGGAGTTCTGACCGCCGGCCGCCCACCCCTTGGCGTTACCGTATCCGCCACCGCCTGGGCTCGTCAAGGACCCGCGAGGAACAAGGCCTGTGGCAGGTACGCGGACACGATCCAGTTGGGCTTGTCCACCACCTCGCTGATCTTGAGATCAACCGCCACGCTGCACAGCACGTACGCGTCCTCCGGGGAGAGGCCGTAGAGGTGCACGAGGTGGGCAATCATGGCGCGCACCGCGTCCCGAGCCGCTCCCATCAAATCCGGCCCAATCCCCGTGGTGGCGTAGTACCCCTTCGCATCGTACTTGGCTGTGAGGGGCCCGGGGGTGAGGAACTGGGGTCCGGGGATGGAACGGCCCTTCCGGAGACCGAAGCGCAGGGCCACGTACATGGGCGCCTCGATGCCCGTCACGCATACCTCGCCGTCTCCCTGGGCCGCGTGGCAGTCCCCGCAGGAGAACAGAGCACCTTCCACGTGGACCGGCAGGAGCAGCATAGATCCGCGGGTGAGGTGCCGCACGTCCATGTTGCCTCCGAAGTTCCCCGGAGGCATCACCGGAAACTCTCCCGGTTGCCCGGGAGCCACCCCCATGGTCCCGCAGAAAGGGTCGAGGGGAACCCGGATGTCCTCCCGGAGGAAGGTGTGGTCGCCGGGCGAGAGGTCCCAGACGCGCAGATAGGGACGGGAAAACTCGTCCTCCAGCAGGCCGAACCCAGGGATGACCCCCGTCCAGCCCCAGCCCTTGTGGTGGATGTCCAGGACCTGAACTTCCAGAACGTCCCCGGGCTTTGCGCCCTTGACGAACACCGGCCCCCCCAGGGGGTAGATGCGGCTCCAGTCCAGCTGCGTGAGCGCTTCCGCGCGGGACTGGGGGCTGATCTGGCCGTCGGTGACGTCCCGGAGGTCGTAGACCACCACGTCCCCCGGCTCCACCTCGAGGGCGGGAGGAAGGGCGTTGTTCCAGACGAAGTGGACCTTGTCCGCGGGCAGGAAGTGCTCACGCCCCATGACTCACCCCCAACGAACCCGGTTTTCCCGGTATGGGCTTCGCTGCACACCGCCCGAGGTCCTCTCCCGGGGTCTACGGGTAGATCTCTCCCGCGAACCACGTGCCTGCTTCCACCCAGTCGTTGCCCGCTCCGCCCCACCCCTGGTTCACGTAAAACCAGCGGTCGTAGACTTCCTCGTCCCAACAGAAGACGAAGCACCGCCGGACGATCCGGCGCTGCCACGCGTAGCCGTACGCCACGGGGTAGTGGTTGAGCCAGCCGGTGCCGACCACGGCGGGGGTGCCGCGGTCCCGGATGGAGTTGCGGGCGTAGTTGCGGAGCCGGTCCTCGTGCCACCCGAAGCTGTTCCAGTGAGCCACCAAGCGCGTGTACGTGCGTCCCCGGAGGTACCCCACGGCATCCGGCATCTCCCACGGCCAGGTGGCACCGCTGCCGAAAAGGCAGAAGGTCCCCACCTGGCCGTGCAGCTCTCGGATCACGTTCCGGATCCCTTCCGTCATCGTCAGGGGTGCGGTGTCGTTGGCGCCGCGGCCACCGTCCCGCCGGTACAGGCCCCACCGCGGCGCCCAGTACGGGTTGGTCCCGCCCTCCGCCTGTCGATCTGCCCACCCGAACAGCATCGCCCAGGCCACCGGACCGCAGCCCACGGCGCAGCCGCCGTGCTGGAACTGGTTGTACAGGGGCTGCGCCGCGTGCCCACCCCGTGCCCAGTAAAAGGTCCACGCCATGGCTCACTCCTCGCAGTCGGAATCCCCGCGGTTCCTACGCTCCTCCCGGACTTCGCTGGGGGTATCCGGGCTCACCAGAAAGAAGGGCAGACGTTCCTTCTCCCCGTTCCGGTATCGCACCACCACGTGGAACTCCGCCTCCTTGGCGAAGGGCCCGGGTCCGGCTCGAAGGGAAAGACGCGGCGGATCCTCCTCGAGGTGCACCTGCACGTGCGCCGCGCCCTGTCCCACCACCTCCACCGCCGCCTCGTCCAGGAGGGCCACCCGGTGTTCGGTTCCCGCCCGGATGCCCTCCCCCCACTTTCGGATCGCCTCCTCCAACTCCCACGTACGGGCTGCCCGTCTCCGCAGCTGGTCCAGGAAAGGGCCGAACACGTCCGCGTACCGCTCCTTGAAGGCCTTCCACTCGTTCACGTCCAGGCGCTTCGGGACCGGTAGGTCGGGCCCCGAGACCTCCATCTCGTGCAGGGCGTCTGCGGCCTCCCGGTCGTCCGCCTGGCTCTTGGGCGGCTCCCCGCGGGCGGTACGGATGGCTCCCGCGTACCGCTCCAGGCTGTGCGGAAGGCCCGAGAGCAGGGACGGGATCTGTCCTACCTGACCCACCAGCTCTCCCGCCTCGTTTTCCGCTGCGTAGCTCAAGGCATCTAGCCGGTACAGGCGTGCGAAGGCGGCTTTCCGCACCTCCCGCGGCTCGCACTCCAACCTGGGGTCCACCTGGACCTGTTGGCTGGGCGGAGGACGGTCCAGGCTCCAGTGCGCCACCGGAAAGTCGTGCGGGCCTGTGCTGGCGAGGATGAAGCCCACCGCGTTCCCGGGCGAGGGCTCTCCCGACTTCCGCCGTGCTCGGCGCACGTCCGTCTCGAACGCGAACCCCCGCGTGACCAGGACGCGAGCTTCCGCGGCGGTGACGTGGAACTCGTAGTAGGCCACCCCCGGTACGTCAGGCCGGTGCACGGGGACCGCGGTGGGCGCCAGACGTGCGCCCCGCAGCCCGACCATCAACTCCGTGTCCCGGAGGGACTCCAGGTGTTGCGCGGCCACGCGCCGCACCGTCAAGGGCACCTGCGCCAGCGGGACCTCCACCGCGACCTCCCGGTACGGGGACGTGCCCGCACCGTAGCCGCAGGCGGAAGGCGCGTCAAGGGAATCCCGTTTCTTGCCGCCACGGGCGTGGCACCGCGCCGCCGAGAGGAGGGGACCCCTACAGGCAGGCCGCGATGCTGTCGTGCAGGATGTCCACCATGCGGTCCACCTGCTCCTCCGTCACCACCAGGGGCGGGGCCAGCAGGATGGTGTCGCCGATGGGATACTCTCCGCCTTGTCCCACCCGCATGCGGGTCACCAGGCCTCGCTTCCGAGCCTCCGCCAGGACCCGGCCTCCCAGCCCCAGGGCGGGAGCCTTGGTGGCCCGGTCCTCCACCAGCTCCACCCCGCACATGAGCCCCAGGCCCCGGACGTCCCCCACCACGAGCAGCTCCCGCAGGGACTGTAGCCCTTCCAGCAGGCGCGCTCCCATGCGGGCGGCCCGGTCGACGAGGTTCTCCTGTTCCAAAATGTCGAGGTTGCGCAGGGCCACAGCGCAGCAGGTGGGGTGCGCGGAGTACGTGGCCGCGTGCATGAACCGCTCCGCCGCGGGGGCCTCCAGGATGGTCTGGTGGATCTCGCGAGACACCAGGACCCCACCCAAGGGCAGGTAGGCGCTGGTGACCCCCTTGGCGAAGGCCACCAGGTCCGGCTGTACGCCCCAGTGCTCCAGGGCGAACCACCTCCCCGTGCGGCCGAAGCCCGTGATGATCTCGTCCGCGATGAACAGCACCTCGTAGCGGTCGCACACCTCCCGCACCCGGGGGAAGTAATCCGGGGTGGGCGGGATCAGGCCTCCTGAGCCGATCACGGGTTCCGCGATGAAGGCCGCCACGGTGTCCGGCCCCTCCCGGACGATGGCCCGCTCCAGGGCCTCCACGGGGTCCTCCGTCTGCCGGTAGGGGTACGAGGGCGGCACATGCACGAACTCCGGGACCAGGGGAGCGAACATCCACTGGAAGGCGGGGATTCCCGTGGCGCTCAAGGCCGCCAAGGTCACCCCGTGGTAGGCGTGGATCCGGCTGATGATCTTCACCTTGCTCGGCTTGCCCCGCCGCTTCCAGTAGTACCGGGCGATCTTGAAAGCGCTCTCGTTGGACTCCGCCCCGGAGGTGGTGAAGTACACCGCGGACAGGTTCGGGTACGCGAGGCGGACCAGGCGCTGGGCCAACCGGGCCGCGGGCGGGTTGGTGAAACCCACGTACGCGGTGGCGTAGGCCAGCTGCCGCATCTGGGCTGCCGCGGCCTCCGCCAGCTCCAGACGGCCGTGGCCCACGTTCACGTTCCACAGACACGCCAACCCATCCAGGAACTCCCTTCCGTCCGCGTCCCGCAACACCGCGCCCCGGCCTTCCACGAACACCACCGGGTCGGTGTGGTCTCCCGTGAAGTGCTGGGGGTGGATGAGGTGCTCCCGGTCCCAGGTCACGATCTCTTCCCGGCTGTCCATCTCCTCGCCTCTCCGGAAGGGTCTACCGCGGCGGCCCTTGACAGGCCCACACCGCCGCGCGGATATTCTAGGCGATGCGCGCGGGATCGGCCACCCGCGCCACGCACCCATGGACAGACCCGGACGTCACTTTCTGCAGATCCCCGGTCCCACGAACCTGCCGGACCGCGTGCTGCGGGCCATGGACCGCCCCCTCCCGGACCACCGGGGCCCCGAGATGCCCGACTTGGTCGCGGAGGTCCGCGAGGGCCTGCGAAAGGTGTTCCAGACCCAGACGGGCGAGGTCCTCCTGTTTCCCGGCTCCGGCACGGGCGCCTGGGAGGCCTCCGTGGTGAACACCCTGGAGCCAGGGGACCGGGTTCTGGCCTTTGACATCGGGCAGTTCAGCCGGCTGTACGCGGAATGCGCGGCGCGTTTCGGAGCGGAGGTGGACTTGGTGCCCCGGCGTTGGGGCACGGGTGTGCCCGCGGAGGTGGTCTACGACCGGCTGCGGGCCGACCGGGCGCACGCGTACCGGGCGGTGCTGGTGGTGCACAACGAGACGTCCACGGGAGTGACCTCGGACGTGGCCGCGGTCCGGCAGGCCATGGACGCATCCGACCACCCCGCTCTCCTCCTGGTGGACGTAGTGAGTTCCCTGGGGAGCATCGACTTTCGGTTCGACGAGTGGAGAGTCGACGTGGCCGTGTGCGGGACCCAGAAGGGCCTCATGCTGCCCCCCGGCATGGCGGTGCTGTGTGTGAGTCCCCGGGCGGTGGAACGCAGTCGCGCCGTCCGTTCCGCCCGGTACTTCTTCGACTGGGGGCCTATGCTGGAGGAGAACCGGCGGGGTTACTTCCCCTACACCCCGGCCACCCTGCTCTTGTACGGACTCCGGGAGGCTCTCCGGATGCTTTTGGAGGAAGGCCTCCCCAACGTGTTCACACGCCACGCGCGGCTCGCGGAGGGGGTCCGGCAGGCGGTGCGCGCCTGGGGGCTGCGGATCCTGTGCGAGGACCCGCGGGAGTACTCCAACAGCCTCACCGCGGTGGTGGTGCCGGAGGGCTACGACGCCCACGCGGTGCTCCAGGTGGCGGAGAAGCGCCTGCACCTCTCCCTGGGCACGGGGCTCGGGCCCCTCCGGGGTCGGGTGTTCCGGATCGGCCACCTGGGCTGGTTGAACGAGCTGGAGGTCCTGGCCACCGTAGCGGGGGTGGAGTTGGCCATGCACCTGGCGGGAATCCCCGTACCCCTGGGGGAGGGCGTCTCTGCCTGCCAGCGATACTTCGCCGACCAGCTGGCCCCCCGCCCCGCGGGAACTCCTGCTTACTAGACCACCTCCAAAGCCGGTGCGCGATTTTTTCGGCACCCCGGTCCCATCGACCTTCGGGTCCCGCGTGCCCGACGGCGGCGGATTGGCTTCGGCCCGGAGCTGACGTGCCCCCGCCCGCTCGTGGCACAATAGCCTTGAGGTGAGGGGGATGGCCATCGAGCTGGACCTACTGCGCCCGGTGACGGACGAGGAGCTCCTACGGCTTTCGGAGCGCAACCCGGGCTACCAGTTCGAGCGCACCGCGGACGGGAGGCTTGTGGTGAGCCCCACGGGTAGCAAGAGCGGCTGGCGCAGCCTGAAAGTTGCCTACCAGCTGGAGCGCTGGAACGAGCGGACGGGACTCGGAGTCGTCTTTGACTCCTCCGCCGGCTTCCACCTCCCTGACGGCTCGCTACTTTCTCCCGACGCCTCCTGGGTGGCCCGGGAGCGGTGGGAGGCGCTCACCCCGCAAGAGCAGGAGGGGTTCGCGCCCCTGTGCCCGGACGCGGTCTTCGAGATCCGGTCGCGCTCGCAGGCCCTGGGCGAGTTGCGGCGCAAAATGGAGGCCTACCTGCGGAACGGCGCGAGAATCGGCGTGCTGCTCGACCCGTACGCCCGCACCGTGGAGGTGTACCGCCCCGGCCAGCAGCCCCAGCGCCTCGAGGCCCCGGACCGGGTGGCGCTGGACCCGGAGCTCCCGGGCTTCGCCCTGGACGCGGGGCCGGTCTTCGAGGCGTAGCGAGGCGTCTTCTGCCCTCCGGACCCGGCCGTCGCTGCCCAGCCGCTGCGTCAGCCTCCGCAGACGTGCGGATGCGTGCCCGGAGACCGTCCCGAGCCGCGCCTACCAAGTCCTCGGTGCGCGGCTTGGGCCTACGCGGGCACGCCCCGGGGCTTCACGTGGTTCCGGACCCAGTCCACGATCTGTGCCAGCGACGTGCCGGGGGTGAAGACCTCCCGGATCCCCATCTCCTTCAGGACGGGGACGTCGTCGTCGGGGATGATGCCCCCCGCGAACACCACGATGTCCTCCCCGCCCCGCTGCCGCAGGAGCTCCAGGATGCGGGGGAACAAGGCCATGTGGGCTCCGGACAGGATGGAAAGCCCGATGGCGTCCACGTCCTCCTGGATGGCCGCGGTGACGATCATCTCCGGGGTCTGGTGCAGCCCCGTGTAGATCACCTCGAACCCCGCGTCCCGCAGCGCCCGCGCCACGACTTTGGCGCCCCGGTCGTGCCCGTCCAGCCCCGGTTTCGCGATGAGGATGCGGACCCGCTCCCGCATGCACCTCCCTCCCGGGGTCTATGCTAGCACCCCGGGCGCCCCGCCCCGGTCAGAACTCCGTCGCTCCCGTGAACGTGAACTCCGCCACCCTCAGAGCCGGCACCCGGTAGGCGCCGAACCGGTCGCCCAGCAGGTACGTGTCCACCCCCACCCCCTCCACCGACGCCAGGGCCTGCACGTACCCTTGGGTGAAGCGCAGGTTCCGCACGGGGTAGGCCACCTCTCCTCCCTCGATCCAGAAGACCCCGTCCCGGGTCATGCCCGTGACCACGCAGTCCCTGGGATGCACCAGGCGTGTGTACCAGAACCGGGTCACGTAGAGCCCGCGCTCCACCCTCCCCACCAGCTCCTCCAGGGTGGCCGTCCCAGGTTCCATGAACACGTGCGCGGGAAGGGGTCCCGCGGCTGCCGCTTCCGGCCACGCCCGCGGGAGGGCGTGACCCGTGGACGACTTGCCTTCCTTCGCCGCGGTCTGGGTGTCGTACACGGGACCCCTGGGGACCCCGCGGTCTACGATCACCACCCGGTGCTTTGGCACGCCCTCGAAGTCGAAGGGCACCGGGATGCCGTCCGGGTCCCGGCCGTCGTCCCACACGGTCACCAGTTCGGAGAGCAACCGGGTGCCCACCCGGCCGTTCATCCAGCTGCGGCCCTCCTGCACCGCCAGCGCCCCGGCTCCCGCGGAGGCCATCCACCCCACCACGTCCTGCACCGCGTACGGCTCCAACACCACGGGGTACGTCCCCGGAGGGATCTCCCGGGGGTTGCGGGCCCGCTTGGCCCGTTCCACCGCGGAACGCCCCAGGGTCACCACGTCGGAGACTTCCAGCCGCCAGTCCGCCCGCTCCGCGTAGCCGGAGGCCCCGTCCGAGTGCGCCACGGTGCTGAAAACCACCCGGGTCCCCGCGTGGTAGCAGAACACCCCCTTGGAGTTGGCCACCGCCACCTCGTGGACGCCCGTGGAAAGCGCCCCCGCGGCCACCGCTCCTTCCTCCCGGGCCACCCGCAGCAGCGCCTCCACCTGCTGGGCCCGCCACTGCGGGGACGCGGCGGCCACCGCCTCGTCGAAGGCCAGGACCGGCTCCGGGGTCTGGGGTTCTGGGAACCCGGGGAAGTCCGGGACCTCCGGTGTGGCCCGGGCTGCCGCTTCCGCCTGGGCCGCGGCCCGTTCCAGGGCTTCGGGGTCGAGGCGGTTGGTGATGGCGGAACCGACCCGCTTGCCCAGCGCCACCCGCACCAGGACCTGCGCCTCGTGCTCCGCCACGTTCTGGTGCATGGTGTTGTTGGCGAACCGGGTCAGGGCTCCGTCCCAGGAGAGGAGGACCACCTCCGTCTGCTCCGCCCGAGACCGCCCCAGGGCTTCTGCGAAGAGCCTGCGGACCTGCTCCTGTCCCAGCATGCTACCCCTTCCCGAACACCCGGACGTTCCGGAACCGGGCGGGGGCCGCTCCGTGCCCGGTGTGGGCCACCTGCATGGGTTCTCCCTTTCCGCAGTTGGGCGTGCCCCACACCACCCAGTGGGTGGCGTCGCACACCGCGTCGCAGGACCGCCAGAACTCCGGGGTGATCCCGGTGTAGATGGGGTTCCGGAGCATGCGGGTGCGCTTTCCGTTCCGGATCTCCCAGGCGATCTCGCACCCGAACTGGAAGTTCAGCCTCCGGTCGTCGATGCTCCACGACCGGTTGGTGTCCATGAACACGCCCCGGTCCGTGTCCGCGATGAGGTCCTCCAGCTTCCACGTGCCGGGCAGGAGGTTCACGTTGGTCATGCGGATCATGGGGATGCGGTTCCATCCCGACGCCCGCGAGGTCCCGTTGGACTCCCCGGTCACGTACGGCGACGGGCCCAGGAGCTTCCACAGCCGCCGCGCCGTCTCCCGGTCCGTGAGGTAGCCCACGAACAGGCCCTCCCGCACGATGTCCACCCGCTGGGCGGGGACGCCCTCGTCGTCCCACCCGAAGGTCCCCAGGCCCCCGGGCACGGTGGCGTCCGCGGTGATGTTCACCACCTCCGACCCGTAGCGGAAGTTGCCGAGTTTGTCCGGGGTCAGGAAGGAGGTCCCCGCGAAGCCCGCCTCCGCTCCGAACACGCGGTCCAGCTCGATGGCGTGGCCGCAGGACTCGTGCACCTGCAGGGCCACCTGGCTTCCGCCCAGGATCAAGGTGGTGACCTCCTCCGGACACGGGTCCGCGGAGAGCAGCGCCACCGCCTCCTCCGCCACCCGCGGGGCGTTGCCCACCAGGTCCTGCTCCACCACGAACTCCCAGCCCCGGGTCTGCTGGTGCCGGCCCACGGAGTTGGGGTACGACCGCTGCTGGACTTCCCCGTCCCGCACCGCGGTGGCCTGGATCCCGCACCCGGACTCCACGATCTCCTGCGTGAGCAAGCTCCCCTCGGTGCTGGCGAAGGTCTTCCGCTGTCGGATGAACACCAGCTCCCCCTCCGTGGTGGTCACACCCCGCACCCGCCGCATCTCCTCGTCGGCCCGTAGGAGCAGCTCCACCTTGGCCTCCAGGGACACCTGGAACGGGTCCACGTCCACGGGCGTGCGGTACGAGCCCCGCTGCACCACGGGCGGGCCCAGGTCCACGTCCTCCCGTTTCGCCAGGGCGCTGGCGCGGGCGATCTGCACCGCCAGCTGTGCCACCCGGGCCGCTTCCTCCAGGTCCAGGCGGTAGCTGCTGGCAAACCCCCACGCCCCGTCTGCCACCACCCGCACTCCGAACCCGGCGTCTTCCGTCCAGTTCACCCCCTGGACCGCGCCGTTGCGGACCACCACCGCCTGGCGGACGGTCTCCACCACCCGCACGTCCGCGTACGCGGCCCCGGCCAGTTGCGCGGCGTTCAGGACTCTGGCGACCAGCTCGTCCACGCGACCTCCCTCCCACCCTCGGGATTCTACACCCAAGACCTCGGCGCCTTCCCCGGAAGAGCCGCGGTCGAAGAAGCCGGACCGGGTCCCGCACGTGGCCCGGCGACTTCTGTGTCTACCCTTCCAGCAGTCCGCGCAGCACCGGGACCGCCTCCACCTTTTCGCGGGTCAGGTGGTGGACCAGGATCCCGCGGGGCCTGGGCTTGCGGGGGGCCCGGAACACGCCCTCCGGCGTGGCCACCACGTCCACCCGGAAGTCGTGCTCCGTCTCCGGCAGCCCCTCGTCCACCACCTGCAGACCGTGCACGGTGGTGGCGATGACGGTCCGGTCGTCCACCCGGCCGGCTTCCCTCAGCAGGCCAAACTCCAGGTCCGAGTACCCCCCTCCCTTCCCCACCCGAGCCCCCATGCGGTTCACCGCCACGCTCCCGCACACCACCAAGTCCACGGGCTCCAGGCGATCCACGGCCACGGGCTCTCCGTACCGGAAGGCGCCCCGGATGGAGGCGGCCTGCCGCGGGCTCACCCGCAGCCGCGCGGGGTCCAGCCGCAGGAAGGGCTCGGCGGTGGCGAGTTTGGGCACGGCCATGTACACGAGCTTGCCCTCCTCCAGGGCCCGGACCCGCACCGGAAGCTGCGGGCTGTCAGGGTTGGCCTTCACCACCCGCGCCCGGCGCCACTCCTCCGTGGCCGCCAGGTGGGAGGCGGCCCGTTCCGCTCCCACGAAGTTGGGGATGCGGCCCCACGCGCCCGGGAAGCGCGCCACGCCCTGCTCCTCCAGCAACCGCCACATCCGCTCCCGGACCGCCTGCTTGGCCGCCTCCACCTCCGCACTCGGCGCGCGCTCCCGGCTCACGTGCTCCTCCCACGCACCACCCTGCGCTCCAGGGCCTGCAGCCCCCACGTGGACAGCACCCCCAGGGTCGACAGCACCACGATGGCCGCCAGCAGTTTGGGCGTCTGCATCAGGTCGCCCGCGTGCAGGATGGTGAACCCGATCCCGGTGGCGGCGGCGATCATCTCCGCGGACACCACCAGGAGCAGGGACATGCCCGCGGCCAACCGGAACCCCGCGAACATCACGGGCAGCGCCGCGGGAACCCGCACCTTGGTGATCACCTGGAGGGGAGAAGCCCCAAGGCTCACCGCGGCCCGCACCGGCAAGCTCCGCTGCTCCTTTCTCCAGGTCCCGATTCTACCGCACGGGCCGCCGCGGGGGTTGACAGCCCCCCGGGCCGGATCCGAGAATACCCTACGGAGTATCGTATCGGAGGGACGCCGTGGGCCTGCTCAAGCCGCAAGACCAGCTCGCCCTGAAAAGGAAGTTCGAGCAGGAGTTGGTGGGGGACGTGACCCTCACCCTGTTCACCACCTCCCGGGCGGGCCTCGCCCTGCCCGGGGCGGACTGCGAGACCTGCGAGGCCACCCAGCAGCTGCTGGAGGAAGTGACCGCCCTGGACCCCCGCATCCACCTGAAGGTCCGCAGCATCGTCACCGACGCGGAGGAGGCCCGGGCCGCGGGGGTGGAAGGGGTGCCCGCCATCCTCCTGGGCGAGGACGGCCAGGCCCGGGCGCGGTACTACGGCATCCCCGCGGGGCTGGAGTTTGCGGTCCTGGTGGAGGGCATCGTGGCGGCTTCCCGCAAGGACAGCGGGCTCAAGCCCCAGACCCGGCAGGCCCTGGCCGGCCTTACCCGCGACGTGCACATCCGGGTCTTCGTCACCCCCACCTGCCCGTACTGCCCGCGGGTGGCCCGGCTGGCCCACGCCATGGCCCAGGAGTGCGAGCGGGTGCGCGCGGACGTGGTGGAGGCCATGGAGTTCCCTGCCCTCGCGGACCGTTACGGGGTCGTGGGGGTACCCAAGGTGGTCATCAACGAGGTGTACGGTTTCGAGGGCGACCGGCCCGAGGAGGTGTTCCTCCAGCACGTGCTGGAGGCCGCGGGCCAGGAGCAGGCGGTACACGCCCGGGACTGAACGCGTCCCCCGGGGTCCCCGGAGACCGTGGAGCGACCTTCGAGGAGGGGTTCGTGGCGGCAGCGCTCAGGCTTAGCGAGGAAGTGACGAGCTCCCTGGTGGCGCGGCTGCGCCGCGTGGAAGGGCAGGTGCGGGGGCTGCAGCGCATGCTGGAGGAGGGCCGGGACTGCGCGGAGGTGGCCCAGCAGGTGGCCGCGACCCGCGCGGCCCTGGACCGGGTGGCCATGGACCTCATCGCCGCGGGGCTCGAGCAGTGCGTCCGGCTGGAGCTGGAAGGCAAGCCTCACGCGCAGGGAGCCCTCCGCAAGCTGCAGAGGACCCTGCTGATGCTGCGGTAGGCTTTCCCCAAAAAGCCCCGGCGTAGGTAGAACGTCTCGGAGCCCCGGCGATCCCTCCGCCGGGCCGGCGCCGCGCTCACACCGCGGCTTCGTGGCCTGCGTCCTGGCCCGCGGGTTCCTCGTTCACCCGCACCCGCACGTCCACGGGGAATCTGGACTTACCCCGGTTTCGTGGAGACCCTGAGACTGGAGGCAACAGCCTCAGAAAGGAGCTCACGATGCCGAGGAGCAGACCCCCTTACCCCCGGGAGTTCCGGGAGGAGGCAGTTCGGCTGGTTC
>Ga0272447_1000791_pt1 | contig 22215 bp, 20 predicted proteins | sample YNPCB0133_FD_194589 | JGI IMG/M metagenome (GOLD analysis project Ga0272447, IMG submission 194589) | Hot spring microbial mat communities from Yellowstone National Park, WY, United States - YNP-CB-013-3 | ecosystem: Environmental > Aquatic > Thermal springs > Hot (42-90C) > Sediment | place... | reverse complement strand
GTGGATACCTATATCCACCTCGGCGGCAAAATCGGCGTGATGGTGGAGGTGAAAGCGGCGAGCGAAGCTGGAGCCGCCCATCCCGAGACGCTACACTTGGCACGCGAGCTGGGTATGCAGATTGCCTTCGGCAACCCCGGCTACCTAACCCGCGACCAAGTACCACAACATCTCATCGATGAGGAACGCGAGGTGCAACGCCAGCGAGCTATCAACGAGGGAAAGCCCACCGCAGCGCTGGATAAAATCGTGGAGGGACGCCTCAGCAAGTTCTTCGAGCAAATCTGCTTGCTCGACCAAGGCTACATTCGAGATGAGAAGAAATCGGTCAAACAGGTGATCGACGAGTTCTCGAAAGCGGTGGGCGAGCCGCTGACGGTGCAACGCTGGGTACGCTTCCGCGTGGGCGAAGGCGGCGGTGCTTAGCGATGAGCGACGGTGCGTCCACTCCGCACCCGCGTTGGCAGCGGGTACTTTTGAAACTCTCCGGCGAGGCATTCGCCGGAGAGCGCGGAACAGGTTTGGATTACTCGGTTATCGGCTCCCTCGCTCAGCAAATCGTGGACGCGCACCAGTTGGGCGTGGAAATCGCCGTGGTAATTGGCGGGGGAAATATCATTCGGGGGCAACAGGCGGCACAGGCAGGCATCGACCGCGCTACGGCGGACTACATGGGCATGCTGGCAACGGCGATTAATGCCCTTGCCCTCCAGGACGCCATCGAGCAACTGGGAGTACCCACGCGCGTGCAAACAGCCATTCAGATGTTTCAGGTGGCGGAGCCCTTTATCCGCCGACGAGCCATTCGCCATCTGGAGAAGGGGCGTGTGGTTATCCTTGCAGCAGGAACGGGTAACCCATACTTCACCACCGATACCGCCGCTGCCCTGCGCGCGCTGGAAATTCACGCGCAGGCGTTTCTGAAAGCGACCAACGTGGACGGTGTATACGACTCCGACCCAAGACGCGACGCAAACGCCAAGCGTTACTCGTATATAACCTATAGGGAAGCCATCGCGCGCCAGCTGCGCGTTATGGACCTGACGGCATTGACCTTGTGTATGGAAAACCGACTGCCGATTGTGGTCTTCAATATCAACCGCCCCGGCAACGTGGTGCGGGCGATACGGGGCGAAGACATCGGTACGCTGGTAGGAGGCGAGGAAAAATGATCGAGGATTTGCTGAAGGAAGCGGAACACAAAATGGAGGTCACCGTCGAGAAGGCGGCACACGAGTTTGCCACCCTCCGTACGGGGCGCGCCAACCCGGCGATACTGGAACATGTTATGGTGGACTACTACGGCTCTCCCACCCCCATCAATCACATCGCTAGTATTACCGTGCCCGAGCCGCGCCTGCTGCTCATTCAGCCTTACGACAAAAACAGCCTGCCGTGGATTGAAAAAGCCATCCTCAAATCCGACCTGAATTTGGTGCCTAGCAACGACGGGCAGGTGATTCGGATTCGCATCCCCGAGCTGACTGAAGAGCGACGCAAGGAACTCATTAAGCTGTTGCACAAGAAGGCGGAGGAAGAGCGTGTTGCCATCCGCAATGTGCGTCGCGAGGTCAATGAGCATCTCAAGGCTGCTGAAAAGAAGGGCGAAGTCTCGGAGGACGAGGTGAAGCGTGCCGAACAACAGGTGCAAAAACTCACCGACAAGTACATTGCCGAGATCGACCGCCTGCAGAAGCTAAAGGAAGAAGAATTGATGGAGGTGTAGCGGAACGGTCCTCCGGTGAAGCACATGGAGACCCTTCCTTCTGAGGTGAACGTGGACGAAACCGCTCCCGCCCTCACGAAAGCGAGAGAGGCCGGTGTCGATTTCACGCGCCTGCCCCACCACATCGCCATCATCATGGACGGTAACGGCAGGTGGGCCATTCAGCGGGGACTTCCGCGGCTGGTGGGGCATCGTCAGGGGTATCGCACGGTGCGCCGCGTGGTCAAGGACTGTGCGGACCTTGGCGTAAAGATGGTCACGTTGTACACCTTCAGTACTGAGAACTGGCGCCGCCCCCCTGACGAGACCAGTGGATTGATGGCGCTCATCGAAGAAGCCGCGCGGCAGGAGCTGCGCCAGATGTACATCAGCGGGGTTCAGGTGCGTGTGATTGGGCGGATGCATGAACTACCGCCTAGCCTGCAGGAGGAGCTACGCCGCGGGATGTCCATCACCGCCAAAAACAACCGCCTTATCTTAAACCTCGCAATCAACTACGGGGGACGGGCCGAAATTGTGGATGCTGTACGCGCCATCGCCGACGCGGTGCAGCGCGGAGAAATCCGTCCCGAAGAGATTAACGAATCCACGATTCGCGCCCATCTCTACGCGCCCGATATGCCCGACCCCGACCTGCTGATACGCACCGCAGGAGAGATGCGCGTCAGCAACTTTTTGGTATGGCAAACCGCCTATTCGGAGCTGTGGGTCACCCCAACCCTCTGGCCCGACTTCCGCACCGAGCATCTCATCGAAGCCATCCTGAGCTACCAGCAACGGGTGCGGAAGTTCGGTGGTATCTTAGATGAGGAATGAAACGCATCGCCGTTTTAGGAAGCACCGGCTCCATCGGCACACAATGCTTGGATGTGGCTGCCCGCCTTCCTGACCGTATCCAGGTAGTCGCCTTGGCAGCACATCGCGACTACCAAAAGATCGAAGAGCAGGCACAACGTTTCCACGTTCGTCAGGTAGCCCTCGTCGACCCGAACGCCGCCGTTTGGCTGGAAGAACTCCACCCCGACTGGCAGGTGTTCGCAGGCGACGAAGGACTGCAAGCTATCGCGACCCTTCCTGAAGTGGACCTTGTGGTGGTAGGCGTTGCAGGGGTGTGCGGACTGTCGGCAACGGTTGCTGCTCTACACGCAGGCAAACATATCGCCCTCGCAAGCAAGGAAGTGTTGGTGGCTGCTGGCGAAAGCGTGATGGCTATAGCAAAAGAGCGCAACTTATCCATCTTGCCGATTGACAGTGAGCACTCTGCGGTGTTCCAGTGCCTGCAAGGGGAACGTCCAGACGCAGTACGCCGTATCCTGCTCACCGCCTCTGGGGGTGCGTTGCGCGACTTGCCGATAGAAGAGCTGCCAAATGTTACTCCAGAACGCGCTCTGCAGCACCCCACCTGGCGCATGGGCGCAAAGATTACCATCGACAGTGCAACTCTCATGAACAAAGGGCTCGAGATTATCGAAGCGCACTGGCTGTTCGATGTGCCTGCTTCCCAAGTGCAGGTCTTGCTGCATCCCCAGAGCATCGTACACGCGCTGGTAGAGATGCAGGACGGCTCGGTGCTGGCGCAGCTCGGCTTGCCCGACATGCGCCTGCCTATTCAGTATGCCCTACTCTACCCCGAGCGCGTGGACACCGCCCTGCCCCGACTCGACTTGACCACCATTGGCGCACTCACCTTCTCTGAACCCGACCCGAGGCGCTACCCCGCACTGCAGCTCGCCCGTGATGCGCTGGCAGCTGGCGGAACCATGCCCGCCGTCATGAACGCTGCCAATGAAGTCGCCGTGGCACGGTTCCTGAAGGGGCAAATTCGGTTTACCGAGATTATAGAATGTGTGAAAGACGTGATGCACCGACATCAGCCGCAACCTGCCACGTTAGAAGCGGTTCAAGCCGTCGACCACTGGGCGCGGGAACAAGCGCGCCTCTGGATGAGTCCATAAACTGGTTGTTTGCCTAGTCCATCGGCAAAACACAGCAGGTATAATTATCGAGAAGCGATGGAATACGACCCCGTCTTCGGGTGTATGTATAAGGAGGGTTCACCGTTGGAGTTTCAAGCGTTGCAGACCGTATTTTACTTCCTGCTCACCATCGGGATACTGGTGGTAGCACATGAGTTTGGACATTATATTGTGGCAAAATGGTGCGGGATGCGCGTGGAGGAGTTTGCCGTTGGCTTCGGGCCGAAGTGGATTGTCTTAGCCCGCCGTGGCGACACGGAATACACGATTCGTCCCCTCCCACTTGGTGGTTTCGTGCGCATCGCTGGAATGGAATCGCACGATGAAACCCCAGCGCCTGGCACCTTCTATTCCAAGCCCATCTGGCAGCGCAACGCGGTGGTACTCGCTGGACCAGTAATGAGCCTGCTGTTAGGATACTTCATCTTCTCTATCATGGGCATGACGGTTGGGTTAGAAATCGGCAAGCCAATGAACCGAGTGGCACAGGTTCTGCCAGGCACGGAAGCGGAGCGCATGGGGCTGAAAACAGGCGACGTGATTGTAGAGATTAACAAAGAGCCCATCCGCGATGGCGAACACATGATGAAAGTTATCCATAGCAGTCCGGGCAAACGTCTGTTCGTGCGCGTGAAGCGCGATGACCAGCTCATCTTGCTAAGCGGTGTGCCAAAAGCGTACAAAGAGGAGGAAATCAAGGACGGAAAAAAGGTTGTTCGCACAGTGGGGCGATTGGGCTTCTATCCCAGCTTCGAAACCAAACGGCTCTCGCCATGGGAGTCTCTCGTTGCGGGAACGCAAATCACCAAAAATCTCATCCTGTCCATCCCTGAGCATCTCTTTACCAAAAAAGTAAAAGACAGTGTAGGCGGGCCCGTGGCGATCGTGCAGATGACACATACCGCCGCCAAAGAGGGATTGCACCGCGTGTTGAGCTTTATGGCAGCGCTGAGCATCAGTTTGGGCATCCTGAACCTGTTCCCCATCCCCATTTTGGACGGTGGGCACTTGATGCTCTATTTTATTGAGTGGCTGCGCGGAGGACGTCGCCTTACCGCTCGCCAGCAAATGGCGGTGCAGATGGTGGGCCTAGCGATATTGCTTTCGATTTTAGTGCTGGTTACCGCCAACGATATCACTCGCCTGATCGCAGGCAAGTTTCCCCAGTAAGGGAGAAGAATGAGCGGCGTTATCCGAAAGGCGCGCACGTCGGACGTTCCGGCGATGCAGCGCCTTGTCAATTATTATGCCGACCGCGGCGAGATGCTACACCGCTCGCTGGCGCAGTTTTACGAAAACCTGCGCGACTTCTTCGTCGTGGAAGAGAATGGCGAAGTGGTGGGCTGCGTGGCACTGCATGTGCTGTGGCGAGACCTGGCAGAAATCAAATCGCTCGCGGTGGCTGAGCAAACGCAGGGCAAAGGGTACGGCAAACAGCTGGTGATGGCTTGCCTACAGGAGGCTCCGCTACTGGGTGTCGAGCGGGTGTTTGCTCTCACCTACAAACCGCAGTTTTTCGAGAAGCTGGGCTTCCGCGTGTGTGATCGCGCCGAGCTGCCCCGCAAAGTGTGGACGGAGTGCGTCCACTGTCCCAAGTTTTACGACTGCCAGGAGGTGGCAGTGATTATCTCTGTCCAGAAGCCCCCATCGTGCGAAGCGCAAGCCCTACACGGGCTCCAACGCTGTCTCGGGAACAGCTTTTCCCTTCGCAAAGATGGTCAGCAAGATTGGCGCGACGAAAGTGGTTAAGAAAATCACCGCCAGCAGTGCTGCGTAATGCGCGTCGCTTAACACACCGTTCTGTTTGCCCACTGTTGCGAAAATCAGACCGACCTCCCCGCGCGGAACCATGCCGGACCCAATCAACGCCCGTCGTATGCCCTTCCCCCACGCGCCCCAGCCAGCCAGAAACTTGCCGAAAAAGGCGACGAAAGTGCCCAGAAGAGCCAGCACCACCGTCGAGCGGTTGGCGGGGTCGAAGGGGTTGAAGAGACGCACGTTGACCGCTACGCCCACACTGACAAAAAAGATGGGGGCAAAGAAATCGGCGATGGGCTTCAGCTCGTGTTCGATCTGCTTGGTACGCCCAATAGAGGACAGCACCAACCCTGCCGCAAACGAACCGACAATCGCTGCGGAACCGACCTTCTTGGCAGCTAACGCAAAGGCAAACGCCATCACTAGCGCTGCCGTTACCAGTGCGCCTCGTACAGTCATTCGGTCAACTATCCGAAGGATGCGCGGGGCAAGCATCCGCCCTACCACCAAAGCGATGGCTACAAACGCCAGCGCCACCACCGTCGTCTGCACCACAAACGCTGGGCTAACACTGCCCCGTGCCACAATCGCCGATACCACCGCTAGAATCACCAGTCCCAGCACGTCGTCCAGCACCGCTGCCCCGAGGACGATACGCCCCTCCGTGCTGTTCAAAACGCCAAGGTCCGACAGCACTCGCGCGGTGATGCCGATGCTTGTGGCGCAAAATGCCGCGCCAAACAGGATGGCAGTGGGACCAGTAATACCGAGAGCGATGCAGGTCAGGTATCCGCCAAGAAACGGCAAGACGATACCAATGAGCGCCACCATCAGTGATTTGGCACCGACCCGCAGCAACGCGCCCAAATCGGTTTCCAACCCAATCTCGAATAGCAACAGCATGACGCCCACTTCAGCAAGCAGGTGCAAGATTTCGTTATCAGGTACCCAGCCAAGTACGCTACCTCCCAGAATCACCCCTGCCAGTAGTTCCCCGAGCACTGGAGGTTGCTTCGCCCGCTCCGCCAGCTGTGCCATCACGCGGGCAAACAGGAGCACCAGTATTAGCATCAGCAAGAAGCTGTCTAAAGCCATCATCTCCTCCCACAATAGTTTATCTATATTATTCAACACGATTGGCCGATTTCCCGCTTGTGCAGACGATGTGGTATACTCAAATTATACAGGATAGGGGCATGAGAAAGTTCTTGCATGTGGTAGCGGAGCAGATTACTGCGACGTGCCGAATGCGGGCAGAAAATCGGAGGGGAGGTAGGCACGCTAAACGACCGTTGTTTTCCTTACCTTTCTCGCCCCATCGCGAGCCTACAAACGATGATGCTTAGCCAAGCGAGGGAAGAGGGATGGAGAGTTATCGGATTTTGATTGCGGAGGACGAGCCGTTGACCCGCATGATGCTTCGGGCGCGGCTGGAGAAGATCGGACATCAGGTGGTGGCAGAGGCAGAAACCGGCGTGCAGGCGGTGCAAGAGGCACGGGTGCATCAGCCCGACTTAATCATCATGGACATCCGTATGCCAGAGATGGATGGGCTTGAGGCAGCGCGCGCGATTGTCCAGGAGCGTCCCTGCGCGATAGTGTTTCTCACCGCCTATAGCGAAGCGGAGCTCGTTGAAGCCGCTGGGGAAGCGGGGGCGTTCGGTTATCTCGTGAAGCCGTTCCGCAAGGAAGACCTGGGCCCTGCGATTGAAATCGCCATGCTCCGCTTCCGCGAGCTGCAGGCGCGAAGCCGGGAGGTTGAGGAGCTCAAAGAGGCTCTCGAAACCCGCAAACTGATTGAGCGTGCCAAGGGCATCCTCATGCAGCGGCTGGGGCTGACCGAAGAAGAAGCGTTCAAGCGTATCCATTTTCAGGCGCGCAATCAGAACAAGAAGATGCGGGAAATCGCGGAGAGTATTATCACGGCTGCCGACTTAATCTAAACGCTTTCAGCGGTGTCGCAGCATCTGTTTCAGCTCGGCAACGTTGGTGGCGTTTGCAAGTGCTTCCTCATAAGTGATGCGCTGGGCGCGGTACAATCGTTCCAGCGACTGGTTCAGCGTGTTCATGCCATAGTGTTCGCCCTCGCGCATGGCGGCATATAGGTCTTCGGTCTTATCCTCCTCAATCAGCTTGCGCACCGTGGGGGACCCAACCAGCACCTCCACGGCGGGCAGCCTGCCTTGTCCGTCTGCCCGAAGCACCAGTCGCTGCGCCACTGCACAAATGAGCGTGTTCGCCAGCTGTACTCGCAGGGGCACGCGCTCTTCGGCGGGAAAGCTGTTCAAGATGCGCGTGATAGTGGCGGGTGCGGACATCGTGTGCAGCGTGGCTATGACTAGATGTCCCAGCTCTGCTGCCGTCAGCGCGACGCGCATCGTATCGACATCGCGCATCTCGCCGATGGCGATAACATCGGGGTTCTGACGCAATACGCTACGCAGCCCAGTGGCAAAGGAGGCAGTATCCACGCCCACTTCACGCTGAAGGATGACACTCCGCTTGTCCTCAAAAACGTATTCGATAGGCTCCTCGATCGTGACGATATTCGCGGTGCGCGTGCGATTTATCTCCTCGACCATGGCTGCCATCGTGGTCGACTTACCGCTGCCCGTGGGCCCAGTGATCAAGATAAGCCCCTGCTGTTGCGCGACAAACTCCCGAAAAACCGCTGGCAGGTTCGCCTCCTCTATGGTGGGCGGCTGCAGAGGGATTATACGGAGTGCCGCGCCAATGGTTCCCCGTTGCAGGAAGAGGTTACACCGCACCCGAGCGACACCAGTGATGGTAAACACCGTGTCGATCTCTGTACGCTCCTCCAACAGCTGCATCTTCTCGTCCACGTCGAGTGGCTCTACGCTCTCGCGCGGGTGCGCGGAAGCCAGGAGGGCATCCCGCGTCGCACTGTACAAGATGCTATACGCCAGTTCGTGGCAGTCTAGCGGAGTCAAAGGGGGCAGCTCGCTCACGACGACCCTGCCATCTATCCGCAAAACGGGAGGACTGCCCGCTTTGAGGATGACATCCGAAGCGCGCCGTGAAATGGCATACTCGAGTAACTCGTGAATGTTACGCATGACTTCCACTGTACCCCGCTGCGCCACGCGGGGAGAACACGACTCCATGCTCATTATATCATATCCCGCAGCTGCTTCCGCGTTGCGCTGCCGCAAAGGATTGACAACTGGCGACACAGACCGGTAGTATGTAGAGCAGAAACAGGCGATGACGAAAAAAGCCGCTTGCCGCATGAACGTCGGGCTGATGAAGCAAGCCATCGGCGCGGCTGCTCCCCGTCCGACAGGAGGCATAAATGAGCGCGTTGCGTGCCGCTGGGTTGGTCTCGAAAGCCGAGTATCGGGAAACCGAACGACAGCCCCCCACTAAAAGCGAGGACTTTGCTGGCAAGGTGCTTCCAATGGCGGGAGCGTCCTATACCCAAAACCGAACCCGCACCAGCCTCGCGGTCAACCTGTATCTTACCTTGAGGAACAAACCATGCGCAGTGCTTGGTAGCAATATGCGCGAGCGAGTTGCTGACGCAAACGTCTACTTTTACCCTGACGTGATTGTGGTCTGCGGTCAGCCGCAGTTTGAGGACGACCAGCAGGACAATTTGGTGAATCCGACACTGTTCATCGAGGTGCTTTCGCCCCCCATAGAGGCGTTAGAACGCGGTGAGCAGTTCGAAGCGTATTGGCACATCCCCTCCCTGTGCGAATACGTGCTGGTGCCACAGGACAGGATGCATGTAGAACACTACAGCCGCCAGCCCGAGGGGCAATGGTCGCATCAGGAGTATGCCCGAGCCGAACAAACCGTCTACTTAGCATCGACCGACGCTAGCTTGTCCATGCACTTGATATCTCCCTATCCTGAACCCAACGCGACTGAGGTGCCACATGCCTGAGGACATTGTGTTCACATTTTTCGTTTCAGCAACGTTGTTACTCACTACGCTGCGCGCGGCGCAAGCGGTGCCCGACATACCTTTCCTCCAAGAGACCGCTGAGCGATACAAGTTGGGCTCGGCAGATGCTGATGACATACGAGCCATCACGGTGGACGCTTTAGGCAAAGTTTGGGCAGCCACCCGTGCTGGCGTCTACCGATGGAGCCGAGCGGACAGCCGCTGGCAGGCAGTCCCCTTGACGGAAAACGGCCCGTGCTTCGCCGCTTACACCAGTTCCGACGGCGCTGTCTGGGTTGGCGCGTGGGATGGACTGTACCGCGCAAGGGGCAACCGTTTGCAGAAGGTGGAAGGCATTGCCCACCCAATTAGCGCGATATGTGAGAGTAACGGAAATATCCTCGCATTCGGTCCCGACGGCATGTGGCGTATCCGCCAAGACTCAGCGACGCTAGAGCCCCTGCCCTCGGCTCGCAGCGTACGTGCCCTGCTACCCGACGGCAACGGGGGCTTGTGGATTGGCACCGACGTCGGGTTGTTCCATTATTCCCCAATGGGCACCGTCTGGAGATACGATGAAGACTACTTGCTCAGCGCGTCGGTGCGCGGGCTGGCCTTCGCCCAAAATGGCGACCTCTGGATTGGCGGCTTAGGGGGCATCGCTATCCATCGCGGCGGACAGTGTGTTGGGCAACTGACACCTGCCGACGGGTTGCCCAGTGTGCAGGTGCAGTGCGTGCGCCGTGCCCCTGATGGAAGAATGTGGGTGGGCACGCCAGTCGGTGTCGCGCGCACCGACGGCAAACGATGGTCTGTACTACACAGCCTGCGCTGGCTGCCGAACGATGATGTACGCGACGTTGCCTTCGACTCGGACGGTACTGCATGGGTGGCAACGGCTGGTGGCGTCAGCGCAATCCGACGGCGGATGATAACTCTCGCAGAAAAAGCGCAATACTACCTAAGTATCTGCCTCGCCCGCCATGTGCGTGAGCCGGGGCTGGTGGAGAAATGCTTTTTGCAAGTGCCAGGCGACATCAGCACGTGGAAACCTCGCGACGACGATAACGACGGGGAATACACGGGGATGTATCTGGCAATGGAGTCGTTCCGTTATGCCGCCAGTAAAGACCCCACCGCACGGGCGAATGCACGTCGTGCTTTTCATGCCCTGCGTTTCTTGCAATTGGTTACTAACACGCCCGGATTCGTGGCACGAACGGTCATTCCAGCAGACTGGAAGCCCATGAACGACCCCAACCGCATCTACACCGACGCCGAGTGGGCAGAACATCGCGTAATAGACCCACGCCATAAGCGCGTCCACGAACGTTGGCGTCTTAGCAAAGATGGCAAATGGCTGTGGAAAGGCGATACCAGCAGTGACGAAATCACCGGGCATTTCTACGGATACCTGTTCTACTATGACCTCGCCGCTGACGAGCAAGAGAAAGCAGCGATACGCGAGCATGTGCGCCGAGTTATGGACTACATCATCGATGGGGGCTATGTTCTGCGGGATATCGATGGCTCGCCCACCCGCTGGGGCGTGTGGTCTCCTGAGAAGCTGAACCACGACCCCGACTGGCTACCCGAGCGGGGCGTCAACTCTGTAGAGATCCTCTCTTTTCTGAAAGCGACCTACCATATCACGGGTGACCAAAAGTACGAACGAGAGTACCGACGACTGCTGGACGAACACCAGTATCGTGAGAACGTGAAGCAAGCGAAAACCTTCAATCCTGCATGGCGCACGCATATCGACGACGAGCTGCTTGCGCTGGCGTTTCCTGCCCTTCTGCTCTACGAAAACGACCCTGAATTACGAAATCTCTACCGTCAGGCACTGGATACATGGTATTCAGGCGTCAAGAACGACCAGAACCCTTGGTTCCATTTCTTGTATGCTTCGCTTACTGGCACGCCTCCCGAGATGACGGATTCGCTCATGTTCCTGCGCGATGCGCCACTCGACCTTATACGCTGGACGGTGGACAACACCCGTCGCGAGGACCTAAAACTGGTGCGTGCCCCCGAGATAGCGCCTTGGCAAACCGACCGTCTGCCGCCGCCCAGTGAGCGCGGCGTGATGCGTTGGGACGAAAATCCCTGGCGGGCAGTGCAGGGCGACGGGGGACACACCGAAAGCGATGGTGTCTTCTGGCTGCTGCCCTACTGGATGGGCAGATATTACGGCTATATTGCCCCACCCGTGACAAGCAAAGAGGATGTAACCGAACGACTTGTGGAATAGTCAAATTAGTGTAAGCTAAAGGAGGGAGGGTATTCCCATGAAAACGCCATTCTCCCGATGGAGGTTCCTGATAGCCGCCGCGGCGCTTGCCATCGGCGTCACACTGGCGGAGCCCGTACCTGCCGCCGACTTGGGTCAGCTGTTCAAGAAAACCGAAGGCGGCAAGAACAAATCCGACGACAAAAAGGACAGCAGTCGTAGCACACCACCGGTCACGCCGAATAACAACAACTCCACTACCAACAACAATGACCTATTCCGCAAACGAGGTGGTAGTGCCCCTGCCCCCGTTCCCACGCGCCAACCGGCACCACCGCTGACCTCTCTGGGCAACCGTCCACAACCTAGCGGGCAGAACCTGCCGCCAGTCGGCCCGGGCGAGTACTGGGTTCACCCGCCTGAAGTGGAAACGCCGTTTGGCAACCGTCCCCGTCCATCCAACAACGGGATGATCAATCTGGCACGTCGCACCGGCGAGTGGCAGCCCAAGATTTATTTCCCACCTGTGAACGACCCCTACCGTCGACGCTATCCTCAGGCAACTGCCTATGGCTTCTACGTGCGGGTGTACGAGCCCTATTACGCTTGCCCATCGGTATACGTGTTCTATCCAACGATGCCTGCCTACATCTCCACCGAACGGATCGTTGTCATCGAGCGCCCGGTGTTTATCGAAGTGCCAGTGTTCTCCTATCGTAACAGCTACTATCTGGAGCGCACACTGCCCGCGCGTTTAGATGCCGCTATTGGCGACATCCAGCGGGCGTGGCGATACAACAGTCCTGACTTGATCCGTCGGCACCTGCGTCTCGACATGTATGTGGCAGTATACCTTCGCGGCAAGTATGCTTATTCCATACCAGCCCAAGACTACTATGCCATGACCCTTGACGCCATGCGCAATACCCGCACATTGCGCTTCGCCTTCGACGAGATTCGCAAACGCACGAACGATGCCTATGTGCTTTACGGACAGCACGTGTACGAAGACGGAGACGGGCAGGCGCGTACCACCTACATCAGCTACACGCTGGAACGCATGGGTAACGAGTGGTATATCACTGAAGTCGGCTCCAGCCCTGAGCCCATCCTACAATAATTCTCTTAGCGTCGCGGAAAAGAAGAGCCAGGTTCACCAGCGGTGAACCTGGCTCTTATTCCATCGAACAGCCATCGGGAAACGCTAAGTGCCGTACAGCCTGTCCCCAAAATCGCCAATGCCAGGCAGGATGTACTTGGCAGGGTTCAGCTCCCTGTCCAGCGCAGCAGTGTAGATGGGCACGTCTGGGTGATTGCGGCAGACGCGCTCGACCCCCTCTGGCGCCGCGACGATGCATATCAAAACCATCTTCCCTGCCCCACGGCTGCGTATCGCTGCTAGAGCTTGGTCTACCGAGCCGCCAGTCGCCAGCATTGGATCGATGAGCAACACGGTACGTCCCTCCACCGGCGGCAGTTTTAGGTAGTACGAGTTGGCGACAGCGGTGGCGTGGTCGCGCTCCATGCCAATGTAACCCACCGAGACGTCGGGAAAGAGGTCGGTAACCGCCTCCAACATCCCTAGTCCAGCGCGCAGAATCGGCACGACCACCAGCTTCGCCGCTAGCACCGTGCCCTGAGTCGTTTCCAAAGGCGTCTCCACCTCGACGCTCTCGGTGGAAAGGTCACGAGTAGCCTCGATGACCAAGATGGTAGTCAGCTTACGGGTCAGCATGCGGAATATTTCGGGGGGTGTGTGTTTGCTACGCAGTTGGGTTAACAGATGTTGGGCTAACGGATGATGCACCACATGCAGATTACTCATGAAACCTCCTCCTTCTTAGCTCTTAGCCAGTCCACAATCGCTTGCATGTCTTCAGGGGGATCACAGGTGAAAGTCATCTCCTGTCGTGTTACTGGGTGAGTGAACTCTAGCCGGTGTGCGTGTAACGCCTGCCCGCCCATGCGCTCGATCAGTTCGTCGAGCAAACGGGCGTCCGCCCGTTTCCATCCGTATTGAGTCGCCGACTTCCCAGTGCCGTAAACGGGGTCGCCCACCACTGGGTGGCCCGCGTAGGCTGCGTGAACGCGCACCTGGTGGGTTCTGCCCGTGTGCAACCTTGCTTCTAGCAAGGCACACACTCCCAGATTTTCCAGCAGCGCGAACTCGGTGACAGCAGGGCGCGCACGGGGGTCATGCAGAGGGGCTTTCACGCTCATGCGGGTGCGGTCGCTCTCGCTCCGACCAATCGGGGCATCTACTAGCGCGCGCTGGAAGCGCGGCACGCCCCACACCAGCACCAGATAGCGACGCTCCACCAGTTTTTGTTGAATCTGCTCGGCGAGAACACGGTGGGCAAGGTCGGTACGGGCAATCAGGATTAAGCCTGTGGTATCCTTGTCCAGCCTATGCACGATGCCGGGGCGCTCTGGTGCGCCAATCGTAGACAGACCCCCAAAACGCGCTAAAGCAGCATTCACCAGCGTCCCGCTTTCTGCGCCAGGCGCAGGATGGGTCACCATCCCCCGCGGCTTGTTCACTACCGCCAAATGCTCGTCTTCGTAAAGCACTTGCAAAGGAATGTCTTCCGGTTGCGGTGCCAGCGGTGGTGGAGCTGGAGGTTCTACATACACCTCGTCTCCTGCCTTCAGACGCACGTTGGGCTTTGCCAGCCTGCCGTTCAGCTCCACATAGCCCGCTTCAATCCATCGCTGTATCTGCGCCCGTGACACATCCGGCAGGCGTTGCGCGAGAAACACATCCAGCCGAACGCCCTCCTCGGCAGAAGTCGCACGATACCACAGTGAGTTAGACAATGGTTCCATCCCAAACGCAGATTATTTCACGAATGACTCCTCAGTCGCCCTCTCCACCATGCCCACCCACCGACCAACACCATGCCTATGCTCGTCCACTGCGCCTCGGACAGCCCTAGCAGCCAAACGGTAGAGGTAGCCCCAATGCGCCAGAACTCCACCACAAAGCGGTACAATCCGTATAAGGTCACATACGCCCAGAACACCTCACCAGTTGGGTGCGGCGATTTCTGTATCCGTGTCAGTAGAAAGAAAACCAACACATTACTCAGCGCAGCATATATTTGGGTGGGATGGCTCGGCGGCGTGTGGAGATGGGGGTGAAAAGGGTCGTGGAAAGAACACGCCCAAGGCAGGGTGGTAGGCTTACCGTAGCAACAGCCCCCTAAAAAGCAGCCGATGCGCCCCACTGCATATGCTAGCGCGACGCTCGGAGCCAACACATCGGCAATTCGGAGGAACGGAATACCCTTGCGCCTCGCGATGAACGCTACCGCCAAACCGCCCCCAATCACGCCGCCGTGAAACGACAAGCCGCCCTCCCACAAGTATAGGGCGTGCAACGGCTCACGCGCGAAGCTACTCCAGTCTAACATCACGTACACGAGGCGAGACCCAATTGCTCCCGCCAGGGCAGTCGGCAGCACAAAATCCAAAATCTGCTCTGGGTCGAGACCGTACCGCGCCGCCACCCGCATACTCCACCAAATCGCCATCGCAAAACCCAGCGCAATCATTACACCGTACGAGCGGATTTGAAAATCGCCTATCTGCCATAGAACGGGATGCATCGGTATCGTTTCACCTCGTGCAATGCAATCAGTTGGATTATACCATGCCCAAAAACATGTGCCCAAAAATTGGATATACGGGTTGAGTTTAGCGAATAAATGTGTTATATTGTAAGTAGTGAATGCAACGATAGCTTGAATAAAAGGAGATTTGGGTCTTTTGAACCAAAAATGAAGATTAAGGTGATTACCCAAGGAGGTGCTACAATGCGACAGACCCGATGGATGCTGCTCACCACCACGATGGTGGTCGCTATCGCGTGGGCAGTCGCCGCACGGGTGCAACCAGAAGCAGCAACGACAGCCTCAGCGCAGGCGAAGGAACAATGTGCCGACTGTCACAGCGAGGTAGCAGAGGTCATGAAGCAACATGCCCATGCCGGACTCGCCTGCTCGCAGTGCCATCCCAACGCCCTAGAGCATCAGAATGCGGATGACCCCACTGCAGTGCTACCTGTCGTGGACTTCCGCACAGAGACGTGCGGGTCATGCCATAAGTTCCAGCACGAAACCTTCTTGATGAGCGAACCTGGCACACCAGGCGAGTTCGGAGGCACGCCGAAAGACCCCACCGAACATCCGAAGACCAACGATTTCCCACTGTACAACAAAATCGTTGCGGGACATGGCTTCACCAGAGAGTATAATGAAGACCGCGCGCACCGTTACATCCTGCGTGACCACATCGACATCAAGCGAGGCAAAAACGTGGCCTGTTTGAACTGCAAGTCGACGCAGGTCGCTTACTACTGGGGAAAGGACTGGAAAGGGCTGGAGCTAACCACCGACGGCGACGTGGCGGCAAAGTGGCAAGAAGCTATCAAACGCATCCCGAAAGAGATGCAGGATTACGGCATGTCCTGCGTACACTGCCACAATCCGCACTCCGCCCAATTGCAAATTATCAACAAGGGGCTCATCAACGCGATTGCCCGCGATGGGGTGAACCCCTATTGGAAGGAGCGCAACGTCAAAAGCTTCGCCAAAGCGGACAAGCAGCAAAAGGAGATTCTCCTTTGCGCGCAGTGCCATGTGGAATATGTCTGCGGTCCAGGCGTGGACAAGAAGACACGCTTCGTTTTCAGCTGGCGTAAGGCACGCGACTTAGACGAGTACTATGCCAAGCAGCACAACTACCAGCAGGACTGGGTGCATGAGATTATCAAGGAGCCGCTCATCAAGAGCCAGCATCCTGAGGTAGAGACCTTCTGGGAGAGCAAATATGAAAGGGCTGGTGCCTCCTGCGTGACCTGCCACATGCCCAAAGTGAACGTGAACGGACGCTGGCTCACCTCGCACTGGGCGGTGTCGCCGTTGCGCTACATCGACAAATACATCAAGGGCGAAAAGCTGGGCGCGTATCCTTGTGGACAATGCCACACGGTCTCGCCACAGCAGCTGCGCCAGCAGGTGTTGCGCGTGCAGCGACACATCAATGAGGCGCAAAAGCGCGTGCAGCAGGCGCTCAGCGACAGCATCGACGCGATTGCTGCCGCCAAAAGCGCTAAAGAAGCGGGCAAAACTGTGGATGAGAACGCTCTGAAAGAAGCGGTGCGACTGCACCAGTTGGCGCATGTGCGCTGGGAAAACCTCGTGGTTTCCGAAAACAGCATGGGCTTCCATAACCCCGAAGAGGTGATGAAGGAGCTCAATGAGGCGATGGACTACGCCCGTCAGGCACAGATGAAAGCGACAATGGCGGTGAAGTAGCGTCGTCTTTTCCGGAGGGCGAGGCTCCTGCCGAACTGCAAACTCGGTTTGCTCCCGCGCCCGGGGAGACGAAGAGGGTTCAAGCAGGAGGTCGCCCTCCGAACCGAGTGAATCTAAGGCGGTGTGCGCGGCTAAGCCTGAGAAGGGCATTTACCTCTGCCGCGCGTGTTTGTTAAACGCGGGTTCCCGAAAGCAAGAGCGCGAGCCTTTCCACTCCGTCCACGAGGCGCGGTCCAGGGCGGGAGAAATAGGCATTTGCCTCCAAGAAGAACACCTGTCCAGCGCGCACTGCAGGTAGCTCCTTCCAGTTCGGGGGCTCAGGTAGTTGCTCCCACTCCCGCCTTGCCTGCTCAGCAGTATAGCCACACGGAACCATCAATAGGACCTCAGGCTGTGCCGCAACAATGCAATCCCAAGTGACGCGGAATGAAGGCTTACCCGGCACGCCTAGAACATCGTGTCCACCTGCGATGGCAATCATCTCAGGCACCCAGTGACCCGCCACGAACGGCGGGTCCAGCCACTCGATGACGCACACCCGCGGTGGTCTGCGCAGGTGTCGAACGCTCTGCTGCACGCGCCTCAACCGCGCCCGTAGGTTTGCTACCAGCCTTTCGGCTCGTTCTACCACCCCAATCGCTTGGGCAACGGCAAAAATGTCGGCAAAGACGCCCTCTATGCTATCGGCACAAAGGCTCACCACCTGAGCGGGGCAATTCAGCGTCGCTGCCACTGAGCAGGTTTGGTTGTAATCGACTGCACATACGCTACACACCTGCTGCGTCAAAATCATGTCAGGAGCCAGTTCGCGTATCAAGTCAGCGTCCAACGTGTATAGGCTTTTGCCTTCTCGCAGCAGTTGGGCGACGACAGCGTCGATCTCTGCGCTGGTCAAGCCGGGCGGGATGGCTGATGCGGTAGCTACTGGCAACCGAGAGACCAGCTCTGGCGGATAGTCGCACTCATGCGACACCGCCACTAGCGACTCCGCCATTCCCAAAGCACACACGATCTCCGTTGCAGACGGTAGCAGAGAAACTATGCGCATCACCGTTCTTCCTTAGGGCAGCTTCAGAATCGCGCCTGTGCTGGCACTGGTTGCCATTGCAGCATAGCGGCGCAACCAGCCTTCTGGGATGTCGCGTTTCAAAGGCTTCCAGTTTTGCCGACGGCGCGCCAACTCCTCCTCGCTGACCTTGACCTCCAGTCGTCCCTCCGGGATGTTGATGGAGATAACGTCGCCTGGCTGTATAAACGCAATCGGTCCGCCGTCCGCCGCCTCTGGAGAGACATGCCCAATACAAGCCCCGCGTGTGCCTCCAGAGAACCTACCATCTGTCACAAGGGCTACCTTGTCGCCCAGACCCTGCCCCATGATGTAGCTCGTTGGCGCGAGCATTTCCTGCATACCAGGACCGCCCTTCGGACCTTCGTAACGAATCACGACCACGTCGCCTGGCTTTACCCTGCCGTTCAAAATGCCCTCACAGGCTTCCTCCTGGCTCTCGAAGATAACCGCTGGACCCTCAAACACCAGCGTCTTGGGGTCGACACCTGCTGTCTTCACTACCGCACCTTCCGGTGCAAGGTTGCCGAACAGCACCGTAATCCCTCCTGTCTGCGAATACGCCCGCTCAATGGGACGGATGCATTCCGAATCCAGAATCCGTGCGTCGGCGATATTCTCACCCAGTGTCTTGCCAGTCACGGTCAGGCACTCGGTGTGCAGCAAGCCGCCGATGCGGGTCAGCTCCTTCAAAATAGCACTGATGCCCCCTGCTCGATCCACGTCCTCGATGTGGTAGTGGCTGCTCGGTGCGACTTTACAGATATTCGGTGTCCGCTTGGACAACTCGTTGATGCGGTTCAGGTCGTAGTCGACACCCGCCTCATGTGCGATAGCCAACGTGTGCAGTATAGTATTCGTCGAGCCGCCCATCGCCATGTCCAGTATGAAGGCGTTGTCGATGCTTTCGCGCGTCACGATGTCGCGCGGCTTGATGTCGCGTCGGATGAGCTCCATCAGTGCAAACGCCGCCTGTCGGAAGAGTTGCACCCGAGCAGGGTTCAAGTTGTCCCGCGTGCCAGCTAAGACCGTGCCGTTGCCTGGCAGAGCCATGCCTAGCGCCTCGCACAAACAGTTCATCGAGTTCGCCGTGAACATGCCCGAACAGGAACCGCACGTCGGGCAACCGAAGTCCTCTAGTATCTTCAGTTCGCGCTCGTTAATCTTGCCTGCCTTGTATGCACCGACGCCCTCGAACACCGAAATCAGGTCCACTACCCTACCGTCTGGGGTTTTTCCCGCCGCCATCGGTCCGCCCGAGACGAACACGGTCGGAATGTTCAAGCGCATCGCCGCCATCAGCATGCCTGGCACGATCTTGTCGCAGTTGGGGATGCAAATCATACCGTCGAAGCAGTGTGCCCGTATCATCGTCTCCACCGAGTCGGCGATGAGCTCGCGGCTGGGCAGCGAATACTTCATGCCTAAGTGTCCCATGGCGATGCCGTCGTCCACACCGATGGTGTTGAACTCAAAAGGCACGCCGCCCGCCTCGCGAACCGCCTGCTTGACGATTTCCCCCACCTTATTCAGGTGAACGTGTCCGGGCACAATCTCCACGAAGGAGTTGCACACGGCAATGAAAGGCTTATCCATATCCTCGTCGCGCACGCCTGTTGCTTTCAGCAGCGCGCGATGCGGGGCACGCTCGAAGCCCTTCTTAATCGTGTCACTGCGCATCCGGCTCACCTCGCTCGATTATTAGGGTAGATAAAGGATACCACAAACGTACGTGGCTTGTCACACTATATGCACTCCCTGGCGACATGGTATAATGAGATTGTTTCACCTGCGAAGGAGGTTGAGGACGTTGGCGAACGCCGAAACGGCAGCGCACACCAAGAAAATGTCCGTTGATGAGTTCCTGCAGTGGTTGGACGAAGACACGTGGGCAGAGTGGGAAAGTGGGGAGGTTATTGTATTGAGCCCAGCATCGCGTTCACACCAGCAACTGGTACACTTTCTGGCTGACCTGCTAGACGAATGGGCACAAAGAACCGATGGTGGCACTGTGCTTTTCGCACCGTTCCCTCTCAAACTTCACCTCCCGAACGGCAACATACGAGTGCGTGAACCAGACATCCTGTTCGTCAGCAAACAAAACGTCGCACAACTGCAGGAAACCTTCGCCGAAAGCCCCATCGACTTGGTGATAGAAGTGACCAGCGCGGAGAGCCGCACACGCGACCGCGGTAAGAAGTTCAGTGAGTACGAAGCAGCAGGCATCGGCGAATACTGGATCATAGACCCCGAAAACCAGCTGGCTGAGTTTTACCAGCTCCAGCCAGAAGGAAGGTTTGCGCTGGCACTGCCCAATGCGGAAGGCATTTACGAAAGCAGTCGGCTACATGGGTTTCGCCTGCGCGTGGACTGGCTCTGGCGCACTCCACGACCCCGCCCAAGCCAGTTTCGCTCATTGTGGGAATAGCGTCCTACTCCGTTCGAATATCGCGTAGCCACTTTACGTGCCCGTCCAGAAAGAGTCGGTTGCGCCCACCACGATGTACGGACTTGCCCCGCAATCCTGCTGGAACAGTGGCAATCGTGCGCGGAAAGTAGGGGTCTACCATCAGCTCCACTTCCGCCAAGCTCTCGGGGCGACCGTAGAAAGGGCTAGGGTTTGCTCGCAAATCAGCCAGTGCCTGTTCTGGCGTCTTCCCCCAGAAGTTATCCACTGGCGTCGGCACGTCGATGCGGTCGAATCGCCACATCCAATAGCGGGAGAAGCTGTCGTGCGCATACGCCTGCTTGACCTGTACCGCTTCTCCCAGCACGCTGCCCGTTACACTGGTGCAGCTCCACAGCCCAGCGTGGCGCACATACGGCTCCAGCACCACTGCCGCCCAGCCACAGCGCGGATCGGACGGCGGCCACGTATTCCAAGGACGGTAACCCAAAACGCTTTTGAGGTCGCGCCGGTCGGGAAGGCGTTCATCGTAGTCCTGCAGATACATCCAGAACGCCTGCCCAACCTGTCGCATGTGTTGCACACACACGCTTTGGCGTGCGATCTCCCGCGCCTGCGCAAAGGCAGGTAGCAATATCGCCGCCAGCACGGCGATAACCGCTATAGTGACCAGAACCTCCATTAACGTAAATGCACGAAGTTGGCTGCGCATGTTAAAATTATACCTCTTGACTTCTTTTAGCACCTCTTGCATTCCACGGCTGGAATATGCCACAATTAACAGCCTTCGGGCAGAAAACATCATAGGCGGAGCACATGCAAGCAAGCTCGAACCACCTGAAACCGTTGGGGGCGCAGCTGAAGCCCTACATGAGACCGATAACATGGCGTAGCATCCTGCAGATACTGAACACCTTCCCTCCTTTCTTCCTGCTGTTTTACCTCTCCAGCCGCGCGCTAGACATACACTGGGCGTTGACCATCCCGCTCAATCTGCTCGCTGGGCTGTTTCTGGTGCGCATCTTCATCCTGCAACACGACGCTGGACATGGCTCGTTTTTCCTCAAACGAGTTGCCAACACCGCGCTAGGCTTCTTCGCCAGCATCTTCACGATGGTGCCCTACGCTGCCTGGCAGTACACCCACGCGGTGCATCACTCCACGAGCGGCAATTTGGATAAACGCGGCATCGGAGACGTCTACACCATGACCGTGCAGGAGTACCTGCAAGCCACTCCGTGGCAGCGGTGGCGGTATCGTCTCTTCCGGCATCCATTCACCCTGTATCTACTGGGACCGTTCGCCCTGTTCATGATAGGCTATCGTATCCCAGTTGGCATCGCGTGGCGAAAGCCCGCGCTGCTACGAAGCGTCCTCCACACCAACCTTGGCATCGCCGCATACATCGCCGTCATCGTCGCGCTGTTCGGCTGGAAGACGGTGTGGTTCGTGTACTTGCCCATCCAGTTTGTGGCGGGAGCCGTCGGCATCTTCCTCTTCTACGTGCAGCACCAGTTCGAAGACAGCTACTGGGAGCGTGACCCGCGCTGGGAGTTCCTCAAAGCGGGGCTGGAGGGGGCATCCTACCTGCGTCTGCCCAAAGTGCTGCAGTGGCTGTCGGGTAACATCGGCTTCCACCACGTTCACCACCTCGCGCCGCGCATCCCCAACTATCTTCTGGAGAAAGCCTACCGCGAGATACCCGCCCTGCAAAACGCGCCTACCCTCACGCTGAAGGATGCCATACGAGTGGCGTTAGCCGACCTACATCTATACGACGAAGAGCGCAAACACTTGGTAGGCTTTCGGGATGTCGCGCCG
>Ga0272447_1000790_pt1 | contig 22260 bp, 23 predicted proteins | sample YNPCB0133_FD_194589 | JGI IMG/M metagenome (GOLD analysis project Ga0272447, IMG submission 194589) | Hot spring microbial mat communities from Yellowstone National Park, WY, United States - YNP-CB-013-3 | ecosystem: Environmental > Aquatic > Thermal springs > Hot (42-90C) > Sediment | place... | reverse complement strand
CATCCGAACGGCGATCATCCGCCGCATCTCCAGCGATTCTGCACTCCCTTTGGGCCGCATCCTCCCATCCTCCCTACCTGTGATAGGTAGGATATATTCTATACAAAAGATGTCACTATGGCAAGGCAAAGATCAATAATGTCCGGCTCCCCGCAGACCAGACGGGTCATGTAATCCGGGAGGGGGTCCGGCAACCGCCGGGCGGACGGTTCTTGTGGCATGGGAAGGTCTCCCGGCCTGGCGTGCGCAGGCTCATGGATGTCGGGATGCCAGCCGGATCGCTTGGGCATGATTGCGGCTGTACGCCCGGGCAAGCGGGCACGTTGACAGATCCAACCGATTGCGGTAGATTTTTAAGCGGTGGGCCCCCATAGCTCAGTCTGGATAGAGCGTTGGCCTCCGGAGCCAAAGGTCGCGGGTTCGAGTCCCGCTGGGGGCTCTGGGCAGGCGGATCATCTCCCGATGGTCCGCCTGTTCTGTTTCAGGAAAAGCTCCGGCGTCGGGCGATCTCATAGAGGGCGACGGCGCCGGCGGTCGCAGCGTTGAGGGAAGCGACCCGTCCTCGCATGGGGAGATAGATCAGGACATCGCAGGTCCGTCGCACCAGCGGACGGATGCCGGATCCCTCGCCACCTACCACTAAAGCGATTGGCCCACTGAGGTCCGCCTCATCGTAACGGATCGCCCGGGGATCCTGCTGCAGGCCCATCACCCATACGCCACGGGCCTTGAGCTGCTCCAGGGCCCGGGCCAGGTTGGTGACCTGGACGACTGAGATGTGCTCCACCGCGCCCGCTGAGGCGTTCACCACCGCCGGCGTTACCCGGGCGCTGCGGTGCTCTGGGAACAGCACGGCGTGCACCCCCACTGCCTCCGCCGTCCGCAACAGGTTCCCGAAGTTCTGGGGATCCTGCAGGCAATCCAGCGCCAGCCAGAAAGGCGGATCGGGACGGCGAGCGCTTTCCGCCCAAGCCTGCTCCAGGTCCAAGTAAGGATACGGATCCGCCTCGGCGACCACTCCCTGGTGGCCGTCTGCCACGGCGTCCAGCCGCGCACGGGGGACGCGCAGCACCGGGACGCCCCGGGCCTCCGCCAGGGCGATCAGTTCCCCCAGGATCGGCCGAGGCTGGAGGCCTTCCGCCAGGAGCAGCCGGTAGATCCGTCGCCGTCCGGCTCGCAGGGCCTCGTGGACCGCATGGCGGCCATACAGGAACTCCCGCTGGATGACCTGGCCGGATCGGTCTTTCATCCCTGCTCGCCTCACTTCACTTCTTCATCGGCGATCGCCTGCGGATCCCAGCCCATCACCCGAACGGGTCGGCCCAGCCATCGGGCAATCCGATGCGCCCAGCGGAAGAGGGGTGGCATCTCCTTGGGCCTGAGCCCTCGAAAGCCGAACCGAGCGTAAAACGGCTCCAGCTCTGGTCGGCAGATCAGCACCATTGGCCCTGGGGCCCGGGCGAGTTGCGCTCGGACCAGGGCGCTGCCGATGCCCTGGCCCCGCCACGCGGGATCTACCACCAGGGAGGCCAGCTCCCGGCTGCCATCCCGGTGTAGGCGGATCTGCACGGCCCCCACCACCTGTCCCTGCACCTCGGCCACCCAGAAGCGCGAGATGCGCAGCCCAAAGGGGTTCAGCCGGGCCTCCCAGATCATCCGTCGGATGATGGGCCCGTCCTCCGGCCGGGCCGGGCGCAGGATCCAGCCTTCTGTGCGCTTTTCCTCCGAAGCCATCCCGATCCTCCTTTCATGAAGGATTCTAACTGAGGGAAGCCAGACCGCTTCGCCCTCAGGGCTCCCCAGCATGCGCAGGTCAAGACGCTGCGTGCCGTCGGGCCGCCCCTTGAACTTCAGGCACTGACGTCGAAATCGACACCGAGCTTTCCGGTCCCTAACAAGGCCCAATTGAGAGGGCTGTCTGTGGACCTGAGCACGAATTCACGGATCCGGCCCCTGGAGTCCCCGCCCACGCTTCCATTTGTGTGTTCGTGCCCTCATTCGCGGACGGACCCCGGCTTGACATGGGGATCGGGATCCGCTACGCTAAGGACAGCGGCCGTGCTCAGGCGGGGAGGTGGCGGTTCCCTGCACCCGAAATCCGCCAGACGCGGGGCTGACATCCCCTTCGAGGGTTTACGCGGCCCCTGCGGGGCGCCCTCCCGGCGATGAAGGTCCGGTCCTGCGCGGCGGACCCCGGTGAACCCCGCCAGGCCCGGAAGGGAGCAACGGTAAGCCGTCCCGGTTCGCGCGCCGCAGGGGTGCCGGGCCGGAGCCGAACGAGGGCTTCTCTAGGGGGAGAGGCGGGCTCGACAAGGGGCGCACGGCCGCTCTCGGGAGGCCGGGAACAGGCGGCTCTTGGCTCTCTGAGACCTTTCATAGGCCCATCGGCCTAGGTTCCGCCGCTGCACGAATGGATCGCTGGAGGCTTCTCCAATTAATCGCCTGGCTCGGGCTAGGCGCGTTCTGCCTCTGGGGTTACTGGCGCTCGCAACAGACGGTAACCCTCCTCCTCGAAGATCGGATCATCCCCATTAGAACTCATCAACGAACCGTAGGAGGGGTGCTGCGGGAGGCCAGCGTGTTCCTGCGCCCGGAGGATGAGGTTTCCCCAGCTCCGGATCAGGTGATCCGCCCGCCGGCGCTCATCCGGGTTCGCCGGGCCCAGCCGGTGCGAATCTGGGTGGAGGGGAGAGGGACGGAGCCCTCCCGGCAGCTCCAGGTCTACACCCTCCATCGGGATCCGGAGGCCATCTTGCGGCAGGCGGGGGTGGAGCGGGAGCCTGGGGACGTGCTGTGGGTCGACGGGCAGCGGTGGCCCTTCACCGCGAAGGGAATGGACAAGGGAGCGCCCCCCCAGGAGATTCGCATCGAGCGGGCGGCTCCCCTGGTCTTGCGGCTGGAGGACGGATCCCGCCGGGTGATCCTGACCACCGCTCCCACGGTAGGAGCAGCCTTTCGAGAAGCCGGCCTTTTCCTGCACCCGGCGGATCGTCTGATCCCGGACCCCGAAACCCCGCTGAACGGCGGGCTGCAAGTGAGCCTCTTCCGCGCCCATCCCATCACGGTGGAGGCCGATGGCCGCGTCTTCATGGTGCACACCACCGCTCGGACCGTCCGGGATCTGCTACGGGAGCTCGGGCTCGCGCTGCACGGCCAGGATCGGGTGATCCCGGAGGAGGAGGCCGCCCTGCAAGGCGGGGAAACGGTGCGGGTGATCCGGGTCAGAGAGGACTTTGAGATCGAGGAAATCCCGATCCCCTTCCGCGTGGTCTGGGAGCCCGACCCAAACCTGGAGCTAGACACCCGGGTTCAGAAGGCCCTGGGAAGCAATGGATTGCTGCAGCGGCGGATCCGCGTCCGGTATGAAAACGGCCAGGCGGTGGCTCGGGAGATGGTGGATGAGGCGGTGGTCCGGCCGCCCGAGCCGCTGGTGTGGGCCTACGGGACGAAGATCGTGGTGCGCACCCTGGAGACCCCTGAGGGCCCGGTGGAATACTGGCGGCGGATCCGAATGCTGGCCACCTCGTACAGCGCCTCTACCGCTGGGGTTCATCCCTCCTCCCCATACTTCGGGCGGACGCGGACCGGGTTGCCCATGCGGCGGGGGATCGTGGCGGTGGATCCACGGGTGATCCGCCTGGGGTGGCGAGTGTATGTGCCAGGCTACGGGATCGGCCTGGCCGCGGACACCGGTGGGGGGATCATCGGCCGCCGCATCGACCTGGGCTACAATGATGAAGATCTGGTCCTCTGGTATCGATGGGTAGACGTATATCTGCTGACGCCGGTGCCGCCTCCGGAATCCATCCCTTACGTTTTGCCGGACTGGCCGTCGCCGTCTTCCCGATGAGCACGAGCGTCCGAATGCCCCTGGCGCCTCCTATGCCCTGGCCCCGCTATCTGAAGGCCCATGGCCTTCATCCTCGCAAGGGACTTGGCCAGCACTTCCTCATCGAAGAGTCTTTGCTGGCCCGCATCGCCGATGCAGCCGAGCTAGAGGCCGGGGACTGGGCCCTGGAGATCGGGGCGGGCCCCGGCACCCTCACCCGTCATCTGGCCCTCCGGGCCGCTCACGTGGTGGCGGTGGAGATCGATACTCGCTTCCCCCCGCTGCTGCAGGAGATCCTGGCCCCCTACCCCAATGTCACCGTCGTCCCCGGGGATATCCTGGCCCTGGATCCCGGGGCGCTGGTGGGGGGCCATCCCTATCGGGTGATCGGGAACATCCCTTACTACATCACATCGGCGATTCTGCGTCATGTGATGGAGGCTTCCCCCCGCCCTCGCCGGGTGGTTCTCACGGTCCAGCGCGAGGTGGCCCAACGGATCACCGCCGAGCCAGGGGCGATGAGCTTGCTCGCGGTGAGCGTGCAAGTGTATGGGCGCCCCCGTGTGGTGGCGCGCATCCCGGCAGGGGCCTTCTGGCCCCGCCCGGAGGTGGATTCGGCCGTCGTCGTGATCGATCCCTACGAGCGGCCGGCGGTGGACCTTGGGGATCCGGACTGGTTCTTCGAGGTGGTCCGGGCGGGGTTCCAGCAGCGCCGCAAGCAGCTCCACAACGCCCTGTCCCACGGCCTGGGGCTTCCGGATGAAGCGGTGCGGGAGGCCCTGACCCGGGCGGGGGTCGACCCCGCCCGCCGGGCGGAGACCCTCTCCCTGGAGGAGTGGGCGGCCCTCAGCGCGGCCCTCCGTCCCCTCCGGAGGCCCGCCCAGGAGGGCCGCGCTTTGCCTGCCGAGGAGGCATGAATCGTCGAGAGTTGCTCAGCGTCGTCGGCGGCGGGACCGGGTGTAGAAGGGCAGCAGCAGGCTCATGGCCGTCTGGAGGAGCTGGCGGCGGGCCCGCAGGGCCATCACTTTGGCCTGGCGCACCGGCTCCAGGCGGTTGAGATCCGGCAGGGAGACCGGCAGGCGCAACGGCCAGTTCTCCACCGGGATCGGCCGGTCCTCCGCCCGCACCCCGTAGCGCACCACCGCCCCGGCCCAGGTCAGCCCGGCCCCGAACCCGATGAGCATGAGGTTATCCCCCTCCCGGATCCGCCCCTGGGCCATGGCCTCGGCGAAGGCGATGGGGATGGAGGCCGCCGAGGTGTTCCCGTAGCGGTCCAGGTTGAGGAACACCTTCTCCATCGGGAAGCCGAGCTCCCGACAGGCGGCCTCGATGATCCGTTCATTGGCCTGGTGAGGGATCATCAGGTCGATCTCATCGGGGGCCAGGCCGCTGCGGGCGATGGCCTCGATGGCGACCTTCCCCAGCACCCGGGTGGCGAACTTGAACACCTCCCGGCCGTTCATGCGCAATAGATGCCCCTTGCGCCGGATGGTCTCCTCGGTGATGACGTGGTTGGTGGAGATGCCGGGCACGATCAGGTGCTCTGCCCCCGAGCCATCGGATCCGAGAACGAAGGAGAGCACCCCGGTGGGCAGCTCGCTGGCCTGCAGGACCATGGCCCCGGCCCCGTCGCCGAAGAGCACGGCCGTGTTGCGGTCGCTCCAATCGATGTTGCGGCTGATGATCTCCGCGCCGATGACCAGGATGTTGCGCATCAGCCCGGCGGCGATGAAGGCGTGGGCCACCGCCAGGCCATACATGAAGCCGGTGCACCCGGCGCCCAGGGTGAAGGCCCCGCAACGGGCGTTGAGCTTGTGCTGAATGATGGATGAGACCGGGGGGATTACATAATCGGGCGTGGAGGTGGCCACGATGATCAGATCGAGATCCTGGGGCAGGACGCCCGCGCGGGCCATCGCCTCCCGCGCCGCGGCCACCGAAAGGTCTGACATCGTCTCGCCGGGACCGGCGATCCGCCGCTCCCGAATCCCGGTGCGGGTGAGGATCCATTCCTCCGTGGTATGCAGCTGCTGGGCCAGCTCGGCGCTGGTCAGCGCCTTCCGGGGGACCGCCATCCCCCATCCGGCGATCCGGCTATACCATGGCATCGCTCCCTCCTTTCGGACTGGGATCCGAATAGGCTCTCCTCACCTATTCAGCGGGAGGGCCGAGCGGACCGGCTGCCGTCGGCGATAGGCCCACAGCCCCACCGCGGCCGTTCCCAGGGCCACCCCGAGCCACCAGAGGGGGATGGCCGGGGTGGAGGGCCTCCGGCGGGGAGCCTGCCGGGCCTCCGCCATCAGGCGCTCATACAGCGAGGCCACCCAGGTCGGCCGCGGCTCCACCGGCCGCAGGGCGTCCGCCAGCTGCTCTGCCAGCTGGAAGAGCGCGCGGTCCCGAGGGGAGAACGCCACCGGAGGGAGCGGATACGCCGCTTCCCCCCGCAGCCCCTGTTGCAGACGCGCAGCATGCCACTCCAGCCACTCTGCGAGATCCGGCATGATGTCCTCCGGGAAGGGATTCAGGGCTCCCGCAGCAGCTCCTTCCGGAGCGCCTCCAGGGTGCGGTGATACAGCACCCGGATCGCCCCCTCGGTCCGCCCTATGATCCGGGCGATCTCGGCGTTGGAAAGTCCCTCGACGAACTTGAGGATCAGCAGCTGCTGGCGATCCGGGGGCATGCGCCGCAGGGCCCGAAGCAGCCGCTCCCGTTCCTCCTGACGCTCCACCAGGGCTTCCACCCGATCCGGGGCCCGCTCGTGCCCGTTCTCGGAGAGCGGGACCACCGGGCGCCGGCGGCGGTCCCGATGCCAGTTGGCCACCAGGTTGTGAGCGATGCGGAAGAGCCAGGCGGCGAAGGGCAGCCCTCTTTCCTGGAACCGGGGCAGGTGCTGCAAAGCCTGCAGGAAGACCCGGCTGGTGAGATCTTCCGCTTCCTCCGGATCGCCGGTGCGGTAGAAGATGTAGTTGTAAATCGAGCGCACGTGACGCAGGTAGAGCTCCCCGAAGGCTTCGGGATCCCGTCGGGCCTGCTCCACCAGCCTCCGCTCCTCGTCCCGGGATCCTGCGGGAGAGCGACGAGTGGCCATGGTCCCCCACGATCGTTCGCAAGCGGATCGGGAGCTGCGCCGTTCGTCCCGCTACCCCTCCTTTCCGGAACGGCCCAGCTCCCGTGGATTTGTCGCATCAAGGCACTCTAAGTATACCCGAAAGCGGGGGGAGGGGCGCATCTCCGCTCAGAGGACGCACATGGACGCCGCGCGTGTCGTCGAGGTCATCCGGCAGGAATCCGTGCTCATCGATCGGGCGGGGCTGGTTTCGCTCTACGGAGCGGTGCTCCGGCTGGCCGGGCTGGGGGTGGGGGGGATGCTCTACCAGGCCGGACGGCAGGCCGGGCTGCGGGGTGCCCAGCTCCTTCAGGAACGGCTGGGCCTGCAGGGGGAGGATCTGGTGGAGGCAGCCCGCATCGCCTTCGAGGCCGCCCAGTGGGGGGAGGCGCGCTGGCAGCGGGAGGATGCCACCATCCGGGTGGAGGTGACCCATTCCGTCCTCGCCGAGGGGCTCCGGCCCCAGCGAAAGCCGGTCTGTCACCCCCTGGCAGGATACATCGCCGGCTTCCTGGAGGTCGCCCTGGGGTGCCCGGTCCGCGTTCGGGAGATCGCCTGCGCGGCCGTGGAGGGCGAGACCTGTCAGTTTATGGCCGAAGCGGAACGGTGAGCGCGCTTCGGAGGGGATCGATGTTCTCGGCGGTGCGCCCTGCCACCCGGGCCGATCGGAGCGCTATCCTGCATCTGGTCCGGGAGCATCGGCGGGCTCAAATGACGCTGGACTGGTGGTCCCTGGAGGAATGGCTGGAAGCCCCGACCGCCTGGGTGGTGGAGCGGATGGGCCGGGTGATCGCCTTCTGGCTGGGCATCCAGGTGGACAGCCCGGTGGCGTGGCTGCGGGTGGCGGCGGTGGCCGACGGCGAGGACGCGCCCCAGCTGTTCCGACAGCTCTGGCCCTCCATGGCTCGGGCCCTGGCGGCCCAGGGGGCAACGGAGGCCGTCGGGATGGCCTATGGGGAATGGCTGGAGTCTGTCTATCCGGCAGCCGGCTTCACCCGCCGCACGGTGGTGATCACCCTGCGGAAGGACGACTGGCGGATCCCGGAGCTCCCGGCCGTCCCCGTTCGCGTCCGTCGGGCGATGCTGGAGGACATCCCACGGATCGCGGCGGTGGATCGCCAGGCCTTCGAGCCCCTCTGGTGGTATGGCCCCACCATCCTGACCCGCGCCTGGCATCAGGTGCCCTACTTCATCATGGCGGAGGCGGAGGGAGAGATCATCGGCTACGCCTTCGCCGACCTCTATGGCATGCACGGACATATCGTCCGCCTGGCGGTCCACCCGGCCCATCAGGGCCGGTCCGTGGGGGCGCGCTTGCTGGCGGAGAGCCTGCGGTATCTGATCGACCTGGGGGCTTATCCCATCACCCTCAACACGCAGGTCGAGAACCGGATCTCTCAGGCCCTCTACCGGCGGTTCGGTTTCCACCCCACCGGGCAGGAGGTCTCCATCTGGAGTTGCGCGCTCCGGTGATTCGGAGGGAAGCCCTCGCCGCTTATTCTTCCTTCAGCAGGCCCTTCTGGATCATGTAGCGGACCAGCTGGGCGCGGGTTCGCAGGCCCAGTTTCTCCATCCCGCGAGCCCGGTAGGTCTCCACGGTTTTGACGCTCAGGCCCAGGCGCTCGGCGATCTCCTGGTTGGTGTGCCCGATGGCCACCATGCGGAGCACCTGGCGCTCCCGCTCGCTCAGGCTCTCCCATGGCTCCGGGGTCTCCGGGATCTGCGGGGCAGGGATCAGATCCTCCAGGAGCGCGCGGGTCATCGCGGGGTGGATGTAGAGGTCGCCCCGCGCCACCGCGCGGATCGCTGTGATCAGCTCCTCATCGGTGGCGCGCTTGATGATGTAACCGGCGGCGCCCTCGGCCAGGGCCTGCCGCAGGCATGCTTCGTCCTCGTGCATCGTCAGGATCAGCACCCGCGCCTCCGGCACCTGCCGGCGCAGCAGGGCGAGGGCTTGCAAACCGGGCATGCCCGGCATGGTGAGGTCCAGCAGGATGACGTCCGGGCGGATCGCCTCTGCCTGGCGCAGGGTTTGCCAGCCATCCTCCGCCTCTCCGACGACCTCGATGTCCGGTTGGGCGCTGAGGAGCAGCCGGAGGCCGGCCCGGAACACAGCGTGGTCGTCCGCGATCAGCACCCGGATCATGAGTCCTCCAGCGGAACGCGGAGATAGATGGTGGTGCCCTGGCCCGGCGCCGATTCGATGGCCAGGGAGCCTCCCACCAGCTGGGCCCGTTCCCCCATCCCGTAGATCCCGAGGCGGTTGCCGGGCTCCTCCCGAAGCACGCGATCGACGTCGAAGCCGCAGCCGTCATCCTCCACGATCGCGGAGAGCAGACGGGGGGAGGCCTGGAGGAGGACGCTGATCCGCTGGCAACCGGCGTATTTGGCGGCGTTGGTCAGGGCCTCCTGCACGATGCGGTAGACGGCAGTCTGGATGGCCGGGGGGATGCGGCGGCCATCCAGGCCGATCACCTGCATCTCCACTTCGATCCCGAAGCGCTCGCGGTAGTCCCGGATGTAGCGCTCCAGGGCTGCCACCAAGCCCAGATCATCCAGCACCGAGGGCCGCAGCTCGAAAGCCAGGCGCCGCACACGGTTGAGCGTCTCATCGACCAGCCGATACATGTCCTGGAGCCGGGAGCGCATGGTCTCGGGGTCGAGGGCTTGCTCGATGTTCCGCAGCCCCACGCGCAGCGAGGCCAGGGCCTGCCCGGTCTCGTCGTGCAGCTCCCGGGCGATCCGCCGGCGCTCCTCCTCCTGCGCCTCAATGATCCGCTGGATATAGAAGGCCCGCATGCGCTCCTGCTGGGCTAGCTCTTCCACCATCGCGTTGAACGCCTGGGCCAGGGCCCCGATCTCATCCTTGGCCCACACGACCGCCCGGGCGGTGAAATCCCGCCGGGCCACCCGCTCGGTCATCGCCACCAGGCCCCGGATGGGACGGACGATCAGATGGGTGAGGAACAGGGCGATGCCGATGCTGAGGGCGGACACGGCCACGGTGGTCAGCAGCAACCGCACGGTCAACGCGTCGACAGCGGCGCGCACCCCTGTGTCCCGCAGCCCCAGGCGTAACACCCCCGCCTGTCCCCGGAAGACCGGGACCGCGATGTCCCAGATCACCCCCTCCGGCGTGCGCAGCGGCTGGAGATGGTAGGACGCCCCCGGCGGGAGAGGATGCGCCTCGACCAGCCCCACCGGGAACTCCGGCCCGGTCCCGAACGTGTGAGCCAGGACCTCCCCCTCCGGGGAGAGGGCGAAGGCATAGCGCAGCTCGGGGTTGTGATCCACCGCATCCTGCAACAGCCGCTGAAGCCCCATCAGGTCGTTGATCAGGATCAGGTCCGTGCTCCGCGCCGCCAGGTCGCTGGCCATCGCGATCCCCCAGTCCTGGGTGCGGGCGACCAGCACATGGTAGAGGGCGTAGCGGACCTGCAGGATGGTGGTGAGGCCGAAGAGCACCGTTCCGCCCAGGACGATGCCCAGGACTTTGGTCCGCACGCTGACCCCGCCCGCGATCTCCCAGAACCGCTCCCGTGCCTGATGAAGGAAGTGCCATCGCATCTTCCACTCCCTTCGGTTTGCCGATGGCTGTTCCATAGAAGCGGGATGATCGCATCCTCAACCGGCCATCTCCATCGCCAGGGCGAGAGCCCCCAGCAGCCCGGCCCGTTCCCCCAGCGCCGGGGGCAGCACATACGTCTCCAGGTCCCCCTCCAGGGCCGGCGCCGGGAGATACCGGTTCAGCAGCGCCTGCATCCGCCCTCGGACTCGCGGGAGCAGCCCCGGATGCTGGGCGACGCCCCCGCCGAGGAGGATGCGCTGCGGCGTCAGGATGCACAGGATGTTCACCAGGCCCAGGGCCAGATACTCCGCCTCCAGCTCCCACGCGGGATGATCCGGCGGCAGGACCTCCGGAGGCTGCCCCCAGCGGGCTGCCATCGCCGGTCCGGAGGCCAGGCCCTCCAGGCAGTCCCCATGGAACGGACACACCCCGGGGAAGGGGTCCCGCTCCCGGTCATGGGGGATCCGGACGTGACCCATCTCCGGATGCCATACCCCGTGGAGCATCCGGCCGTGGACGATGGCGCCGCCCCCGATGCCGGTGCCCACCGTCAGATAAACGAAAGTGTGCAGGCCCTGCGCGGCCCCCCAGCGCCCCTTCCCCAGCGCCGCCGCCTGGACGTCGGTCGTCAGGCCGATGGGAACCTCGAAGGCCTCCCGAAAAGGCCGTAGGAGGTTCACCCCGGACCATCCCGGCTTGGGGGTGGTAGGGATCGTGCCGAAGGTGGGCGACCCGGGATCCAGGTCCAGCGGGCCGAAGGAGCCGATCCCGATGGCCTTCAGTGTTTTGGCGAAGGGCCGGAAGAAAGCGATCACCCGGGCCAGGGTTTCCTCCGGGGTCGTGGTCGGGATGCGCAGGGTGGCCTCCAGGTGATCCGGCCCGGTGCCCACCGCGCAGAGGAATTTGGTGCCGCCGGCCTCCACCGCGCCGTAAAGGGACATCCCGGGGTCCCCTCCGCAGATGGTTTCGGAATCCCGGTTCCGGGCCCTGGGCGCTTCTCAAGGAAAACGTGGGATGCGGGCGTTTTCGACGGCCTGGCGGAGGCGCCGGAGCGCCGCTTCGGCCCCGTCAGGGGCCTCGAAGATGGAAGCCCCGGCCACCAGGACCGTGGCCCCTGCTTCCACCAGGTCGGAAGCGTTCTCCGGCCCCACTCCGCCGTCGACCTCCAGCTCGATGGGTCGGTCGAGGGCGTCGATCATCCGCCGGGCCCGGCGCACCTTCTCCCGCACACGTTCGATGAACGCCTGGCCGCCGAACCCGGGGTTCACGGTCATGATCAGCACCTGATCCACGTCCGGCAGGATCTCCTCCAGGGCGCTCAGGGGAGTGGCCGGGTTCAGGGCCACGCCCGCCCGCAGCCCCAGCCTCCGGATCCCCTGGATCACCCGGTGCAGGTGGGGGCAGGCCTCCGCGTGGACGATGAGGCGGTCGGCGCCGGCCTGGGCGAAGGCCTCGAGATACCGCTCCGGGGCCTCGATCATCAGATGGACGTCGAGGGGCAACGAGGTGATCCGCCGCAGGGCCGCCACGACAGGCATCCCGAAGGTCAGGTTGGGGACAAAGTGGCCGTCCATTACATCAACGTGGATCCAATCGGCTCCCGCCCGGGCCACCGCCCCAACCTCCCGGGCCAGGCAGCTGAGATCGGCGGAAAGGATGGAGGGCGCGATCTTCACCTCCCTCATGCCTGGACCTCCTGGAGCAGGGGGCGCACGATCCGCGGACGCCGGCCGGCGACTTCGGCCCGGAGCTGGCCGCATCCGGCCGCCACATCGATCCCCCGGCGCACCCGGACGGTGCAGGGGATCCCGGCCTTCTCCAGGATTCGACAGAAGGCCTCCACCCGTTCACGCGGGGAGGCCTCCCCAGGAAAGTCCGGGGTGGGGTTCAGGGGGATCAGGTTCACGTGGGCCAGCATCCCCCGGATGCGTTCGACCAGGGCGTGGGCCTGCTCTGGCATGTCGTTGACGTCCCGGATCATCACCCACTCAAAGGTCACCCGCCGCTGAGTCTGCTCGATGTAATCCTGCACGGCCGCCATCAGGGCGTTCAGAGGATAGACCCGGTTGATCGGGACCAGCCGGTCGCGCAGCTCATCCGTAGCGGCGTGCAGAGAGATGGCGAGGTTGATCTGCCAGCCCTCCCGGGCGAACCGCTGGATGCCCGGGACGATCCCCACAGTGGAGACGGTGATGCGGCGCTGGCCCAGGCCCAGGCCTTCCGGATGGATGAGCAAGCGCAGGGCCTTGGCGGTGTGGGCGTAATTGGCGAAGGGCTCGCCCATCCCCATGAACACGACGTGGGTCAGCCGCTCGCCGTGGGCGGACAGCCAGCGGGCCACGCGGAGGACCTGCTCCACGATCTCCCCAGCGGCGAGGTTGCGCAGCAGGCCCATCTGGCCGGTAGCGCAGAAGGGGCAGCCCATGGCGCACCCGGCCTGGGTGGAGACGCAGGCCGTGCGCCGGTCGGTGTATTCCATCAGGACCGCCTCCACGTTCGCCCCATCCGGCAGGGCGAACAGCCACTTGCGGGTCCATCCATCTTGGGAGACCCGCTCCGCGACAGGCTGGAGGGCTGAGAGGGTGAAAGCGTCCGCTAGGCGCTCCCGCAGCGCCTTCGGCAGGTCCGTCATGGCCTCAAAGTCCGTCGCGCCGCGCCGGTAGACCCAATGCCAGATCTGGCGCGCCCGATAGGAGGGCTCACCCCACGTGACCAGCGTTTCCACGAGCTCTTCCAGGCAGAGATCGAGCAGGGACCGCATCTGCCTGCACCTGTGGGAATATCCCTCTTGATTCATCCTAACCAGGGGGGTCCAGTAGGGCAAATTCGATATGCGTGCGAAGGACCGTTCACGAATGAAAATTGGGGACGGTTGCAGGACGGACGATTGCCCTATAAGATTGTCCCGCTGCAGTAGGAAGTGAGGGGAGAATGAGCCATCCGATCTATCGTGTGATGGGATTTGAGATCGCGGGCCCTTACACGCTGCGGGTTCTCTTCGATGATGGGACGGAACAGGTAATCGACTTCCGCCCGGTCCTGGAGGGTCCCCTGTATGGCCCCTTACAGGACGAGGCGCTGTTCCGCCAGGTGGCGATCGATCCGGAGGCCCATACCCTGGTCTGGCCGAATGGAGCGGACTTCGATCCGGAGACGCTTCACGACTGGCCGAAGTATGTTGATGACCTGAAGCGTCGGGCCTCGCGATGGGCCGCCTCGCAGGCGCAAGCCCGCTGAACCGGCGGGTCCGCTTGAAGGGCCAGGGCTTGTTCCTCAAGGGCTTCGCCTTTTCCCCCGAAGTCCCCAAGATCCCCTCGTTTCCTGCTGCACGGATTTGAGTTAAACTATCTCCAAGGTGTGGAGCCTCGGCGCAGAGAGGTGAGCGATGACAAAGGACGCGCGGCTGAAGGCGCTGGAGACGGCAGTGGTGACGCTGACGAAGCGGTTCGGGGAAGGGACGATCATGCGCCTGGGGGAGGCCGCCCAGCAGCCGGTGGAGGTCATCCCCACCGGATCCCTGGCCCTGGATCTCGCCCTGGGGATCGGCGGGATCCCCCGCGGGCGGATCACGGAGATCTACGGGCCCGAGGCCTCCGGGAAGACCACCCTCTGTCTTCACGTGATCGCGGAGGTCCAGAAGCGGGGAGGGATCGCGGCGTTCATCGATATGGAGCACGCCCTGGATCCCCAGTATGCCCAGCGATGCGGCGTGGACGTGGACAACCTTTACATCGCCCAGCCGGACACCGGAGAGCAGGCCCTGGAGATCGCCGAGACGCTGATCCGCAGCGGGGCAGTGGATGTGGTGGCGTTGGACTCGGTGGCCGCGCTGGTGCCGCGGGCAGAGATCGAAGGGGAGATGGGCGACGCCCACGTGGGGCTTCAGGCCCGCCTGATGAGCCAGGCCCTGCGCAAGCTCGCCGGGGCCATCCGCCAGTCCAACACGGCGATGGTCTTCACGAACCAGCTTCGCATGAAGATCGGCACCATGTTCGGCAACCCCGAGACCACCACCGGCGGCATGGCCCTCAAGTTCTACGCCTCCGTTCGCCTAGAGATCCGCCGCCTGCAGAACCTCAAGGCCGGTGGCGAGATCATCGGGAGCCGGGTCCGGGTCCGGGTGACCAAGAACAAGGTGGCCCCGCCCTTCCGGGAGGCCGAGTTCGACATCCTCTACAACGAGGGGATCAGCAAAGCGGGGGACATCCTGGATCTGGCGACCGAGCTCGGGCTGATCACCAAGCGGGGCACCTTCTTCATGTATGGGGATACCCGCCTGGGCCAGGGGCGGGAGAACGCCCGGGAGTTCCTGAAGGCCCACCCCGAGCTGATGGGGGAGCTGGAGCAGCGGATCCGGGAAAACGCCGCCCGCGCCGCCTCCCTGAAACGTCTGGGAGTGAGCGCAGAGGCGCCCGAGGAGGGGGCGTCAATCCCGGAGCTGGAGTGAGAGGGCTTTGCTGCGCCCATGGGCGGTCGGATCACGCGGCTTCAGGCCTTAAAAGGCGGCCGGGTGGCGGTGTATCTGGACGGCCGCCGGGCCTTCGTCCTGACGGCCCTCGAGGCCGCGCGGCTGCGCCCGGGCCAGGTGCTCTCCGATGAGGAGATCGCTCAGCTCCAGGAGCGGGATCGCCTGGAGCAGGCCCATGAGGCCGCCCTTCGGTTCTTGGGCTACCGCCCGCGGAGCGAACGGGAGGTCATCGACCATCTCCGTCAGAAAGGGTTTGACGCCGCCACAGTGGAGGCGGAGCTGGAGCGGCTCCGTCGCGCTGGGCTGGTGGATGACCACGCCTTCGCCCGGTTCTGGGTGGAGAACCGGACGGCCTTCCGGCCGCGGGGCCAGCGGGCCCTGCAGGTGGAGCTCCAACGCAAGGGCGTCCCTCCCGACGTCATCCGGGAGGTCCTCCGGGAGACCGCTCCGGACGAGCGGTCTCTGGCCCTGCGACTGGCCCGGGAGCGAGCCCGACGTCTGCGCGGCCTGGATCCTCTGACCCTCCGGCGGCGGCTGGCTGGCTACCTAAGCCGGCGGGGGTTCGATAGGGAACTGGTGATGGAAGTCCTTCGCATCCTGAATGTCGAGGACGAGTGAGGAAGAAGCGTCTGAAGGGTCGGCGGAGGCCTCTGCCGCCTGCCGAATCCCTACGGGAGGAACATCCCCCTCCCGTTCGAGTTTGTAGATCTTTCCTATCTCAGGATCGACCATGGAGCAGATCATCTGGATCCCGCTCGCCGTGATCGGGTTGATCGGCGGCGGTGCGCTGGGATGGTTCCTGGGGAAGCAACAGGTACGGGGACAGCTTCGCAAGGAGATCGAGGCCGCTCAACAGGAAACGCAGCGTCTGGTAGAGGAGGCCAAACAGCAGGCCGCTCAGCTCCTGCTTCAGGCCAAGGACGAGTCTCTGCGCTTGCGGGAGGCCACCGAGGCTGAGCTCCGCAAGTGGCGGGCCGATCTCCGCAGGGAGGAGGAGCGGTTGCGCCACCGGCGGGAGGAGCTCGACCGCCGGGCCGAGCGCCTGGAGAAGCAAGAGCGTCGCCTGAACGAGCGCCAGGCCGAGCTGGATCGGCAGGCCGTGCAGCTGCAGGCAGCCATCGCCCGGCTGGAGGAGGAGCGACGGGCGGCCCTGGAGCAGGCCGCCGGCATGACCGCCGAGCAGGCCCGCCAGGTTCTGCTGGAGATGGTTGAGAAGGAAGCCCGGGAGGACATGGCTCGCCTCTACCGGCAGATCGAGGCCGAGGCCCGGCTCCAGGCCGAGGAGCGCGCCCGGGAGCTCGTCGCCACAGCCATCCAGCGCATCGCCAGCGAACAGGTTGCTGAGCTGACCGTCTCGGTAGTGCCCCTGCCCAACGACGAGATGAAGGGGCGTATCATCGGGCGGAACGGCCGCAACATCCGGGCCCTGGAGAAGATCACTGGGGTCGAGATCATCGTAGATGACACCCCTGAGGCCATCACCCTCTCCTCCCATGATCCGGTGCGCCGAGAGGTCGCCCGCATCGCTCTCACCCGCCTCATCCAGGACGGGCGGATCCACCCGGCGCGGATCGAGAAGGTGGTGGCCGAGGCCCGAGAGGAGGTGGAGCGGATCATCTGGGAGGAGGGCCAGCAGGCCGCCGCCGCCTCCGGCATCACCGGCCTGCACCCGGAGCTCATCCGCCTCCTCGGGCGCCTGAAGTTCCGCACCAGCTACGGCCAGAACCAGCTGCACCACGCGGTGGAGGTGGCTTGGCTGGCCGGCATGATCGCCGCTGAGCTGGGGGCGGACGTGCGGATCGCCCGCATGGGCGGGCTGCTGCACGACATCGGCAAGGCGGTGGATCACCAGGTCGAGGGCACCCATGCCCTGATCGGGGCAGAGCTGGCTCGGCGCTACGGCGTGCCCCCTAAGGTCGTCAACTGCATCGCCAGCCATCACCACGAGGCGCCCCAGGAGTGCATCGAGGCGGTGATCGTGGAGGCGGCCGACGCCATCTCCGGCGCCCGGCCCGGCGCCCGCCGGGAGACCCTCGAGATGTATCTCAAGCGGATCCAGGAACTGGAGAACCTAGCCCGCTCCTACCCGGGCGTCGCTGAGTGCTATGCCATCCAGGCCGGGCGGGAGATCCGCATCATCGTCAAGCCCGAGGAGGTGGACGACCTGGCCGTCATCCGGATGTCCCGGGAGATCGCCCGCAAGATCGAGGAGACGATGCAATACCCGGGCCAGATCAAGGTCACAGTGATCCGGGAGACCCGGGCCGTGGAGATCGCCCGCTGAGCCCCCAAACGGGGGATGGGGCGTCATCCGATGGAGGTCAGGCCCTCCTGCGGAGATCCATAGGGCTGGGCGGAGGACGAGGATCCCCGTCCAGCCCATACCTGAACTTGTGGCGAAAGGAGTCAGAACGCATGGCCAAGAAACGACGGGTTCGTACGACCCCTGTAGCCCCGCGGGGCGCCCCGGTGTCCGTGCCTGCGCGGGAGGTCAACCCTTCGCCGGCGGCTCCCCCGCTGCCCCGCCGGCCGACCTCCAGCCTGGCCAATTATGACTACGGTTATGTGCGGCGGGATCTGCGCCGCATCGGCGTCCTGGCCGGGTTGCTCCTCGGCGCCCAGGTCGCCTTGGCGTTCCTCCTGCCATATCTGCTGAGGTAAGCGCCATGGCCCGACGTGCTACCGCTCTCTCTGCGCCGCCCCGGATCCGCCGGCGCCCTCGCCCGGTGCGCCGGGACGGCTTCCTCAAAACGACCCTAGACAACGGCCTCACCGTGGTGTTAAAAGAGCAGCACCACGCGCCGGTGGTGACCTTCTGGATCTGGTATCGCGTGGGCAGCCGGGATGAGCCCACCGGCCTCACCGGCATCTCCCATTGGGTGGAACACATGCTCTTCAAGGGCACCCCCACTTACCCCAAGGGGACCCTGGATCGCTGGATCTCCCGGGAGGGTGGGGTCTGGAACGGGATGACCTGGCTGGATTTCACAACGTATTTTGAGACACTGCCCTCGGACCGCTGGACCGTGGCCCCGGAGATCGAGGCAGATCGGATGACAAAGGCCCTGTTCCATCCCAAAGAGGTGGAGGCTGAGCGCACGGTCATCCTCTCCGAGCGCCACGGCTATGAGAACAATCCCCTTTTCCTGCTTGGCGAACAGGTCCAGGCGCTGGCCTTCCACGCCCATCCCTACGGCCATGAAGTCATCGGATGGCCGGAGGACCTGCAGACCATGACTCGGGAGGATCTCTACCGCCATTACCGGATCTACTACGCGCCCAACAACGCGGTGGCCGTGGCGGTGGGGGATTTCCACATCCCACAGGCGCTGCGCGTCATCGAGCGCGCCTTCGGGCGCATCCGACCCGTCCCCGAGATCCCCCGACTGCGGGTCCAGGAGCCGCCTCCCCGGGGGGAGCGTCGGATGGTCCTCGAGGGGGAGGGGAACACAGCCTACTTAGAGATCGCTTATCTCATCCCGGAGGCCACCCATCCGGATTTCCTGCCCCTGGTGGTTCTGAACGCAGTGCTCACGGGCACCGGATCCTTGAGCTTCAGCGGGGGGACTTCCAACAAGACCTCCCGGCTTTACCGGGCTCTGGTGGAGCGCGGGATCGCCGCCGACATCGAGGGCTCCCTGATTCCAACGGTGGAGCCCTTCCTGTATCGTCTGACCGCTACCCTCCAGCCCGGGCGACATCCCCAGGAGGCCGAGGCTGTGATCAACGAGGAGGTCGAGCGGCTCCAGACGGAACTCCTCCGCCCGGAAGAGTTCGAGAAGGCCCTGAAACAGGCCCAGGCCAATTTCGCTTATAGCAGCGAGTCGGTCACCAACCAGGGTTTCTGGTATGGCTGGAGCGAGATCTTCGCGGATTACACCTGGTTCGAGGGCTATCTGGACCGTCTCAAACAGGTGACCCCCGAGGATGTCCAGCGCGTCGCCCGCGCCGATCTGGTCCGCTCCCGTCGCACCGTCGGGTGGTATCTGCCGACCCGTCGGGCCGCGCAATGATGCAGACGGGGAGGGGGTGTGATGATTGTGATCCTCGGCCTGGGCCCCGGAGATCCCCGCTACTGGACCCGCGAGGCCCTGGAGGCGCTCCAGGGGATCCGCGAGATCTATGTGCGGACCCGACGGCATCTGGCGGTGGTTGCGTTGCCCGCGCATCTCATCGTCCACGACTTCGACGCAGCGTACGCGGAGGCGGAGACCCTGGAGGCGGTCTATGAGCAGATCGCCCAGACCATCGTTGAGCTGGGCCGGCGGCCGGAGGGGGTTTGCTACGCCGTGCCTGGCTCTCCCTTCGTTGGGGAGGCCACGGTGGCCCGCATCCAGGCGCTGGCTGCCGAAGCAGGCCTCCCTGTTCGCATCGTTCACGGCCTCAGCTTCATCGAGGTGGCTCTGGAGCTTCTCGGACGGGACGCGCTGGACGGCTTGCAGATCGCCGATGCCTTCGAGCTGGCCGAGCGATACCATCCGCCTCTGAACCCCGACCGCCCAGCCCTTATCGCCCAACTGGATAGCCGGACAGTGGCGGCGGATGTGAAGCTGACCCTGATGAACCAGTATCCCCCGGATCACCCGGTCACCCTCCTGGACGCAGCCGGGCTGCCTGAAGCCCGGGCCCTCACCTTCCCGCTTTATGCCCTAGATCATCGTTCGGATTTCACACCCATGACCGTCCTCTTTGTGCCACCCCTGGCTCGCCCTGGGGCCCTTGAGACCTTCCAGGACACTATCGCCCATCTGCGCTCCCCGGAGGGCTGCCCCTGGGATCGGGAGCAGACCCATCAGAGCCTGCGCGCCAACCTCCTGGAGGAGGCTTACGAGGCCCTGGAGGCGCTGGACGCCGATGACCCGGCCCGCCTGAGGGAGGAGCTGGGGGATCTGCTCCTCCAGGTGGTCTTCCACAGCCAGATCGCTGTGGAGAGCGGGGAATTCTCCATGGCCGAGGTCATCTCTTGTGTCAACGAGAAGATCCGTCGCCGGCATCCCCATGTGTTCGGGGACGTGAAAGTCGGCGGGGTCCGCCAAGTCCTGGAGAACTGGGAGCAGATCAAGCAGCGGGAGAAGGCGGAGCAGGGAGCGGAGGCCTCCGCCCTGGACGGGGTGCCGAAGGGCCTGCCGGCCCTGGCCCAGGCGGCCGCCTACGGGGAGCGGGCCGCTCGCCTGAAATTCGACTGGTCCGACGCAGAGGGAGTGATGGAAAAAATCGGGGAGGAGCTCCGGGAGATCGCCGGCGCGGCAGACCCTTCGCGTCGCGTGGAGGAGTTCGGGGATCTGCTCTTCACCCTGGCTCAGCTCGCCCGCCATTGGGGGATCGATCCGGAGGCCGCGCTTCGGGAGGCCAACGCCCGCTTCGCCCGCCGCTTCCGTCGCATGGAAGCCCTGGCCGCTGCTGCCGGCCGTCGCCTCCAGGATCTCTCGTCCGAAGAGATGGAGGCGCTGTGGAATCAGGTGAAGGCAGAGGAAGCCCCGGCTGCATAAGCCTGACCCGAAAGGGAAGGCGAGTCCGTAGCGATCGGCGTCCACCCATGCCCACGCAATGGATTACCGTCTATGACGCAGAGGGGCGTCCTTTGGCTCGGCTGCGGCTGTGCCGCTCCCTGGCGTGTCGCGGGCGCGGGCTGATGTTTCGACGTGCCCTGGGCGAGGAGGAGGGGCTGTTCTTTGTGTTTCCCCGCGCTGGGCGCTGGGCGACCGCTATCCATATGTTTTTCGTCTTTTTCCCAATCGCGGTGATCTGGCTGGATGAGCACGGGCGCATCGTCCACGCTGTCGAGGCCCGGCCCTTCCGGGTGTATATCCCTCCGCGCCCGGCTTGCTACCTGATTGAAGGATCGGTTCGCCTGCTCCGGGAGGCCCATGTAGGGGAGGTGTGGACATGGCGCGAGGACGATGGGGCATCGCGATCGGGCTGATCCTGGCGCTGACGCTGCTCCGGATCCAGCCGGCCTTCGCCCAGGAGCCCGTTCGCTACACGGTCCAGCCCGGGGATACGCTCACCCGCATTGCGGCGCGTTTCGGCACCACGGTGGGGGCCATTGTCGAGGCCAACCGTCTGGTCAACCCTAACCTGATCTATGTGGGCCAGGTCCTGCTCATCCCGGTCTCCACCCCCTCCCCGCCGTTCTCCGGTCGGGTTCATACCGTGCAACCCGGGGAAACCCTTTACCGCATTGCCCTGCGTTACGGCACCACTGTGGAGCAGCTGATGGCCCTGAACGGCCTCCGCAACCCCGGCCAGATCTTCGTCGGGCAGCTCCTCCGGATCCCCGAGGAGACCCCTGGGACACCGTCGGCTTGGCCGGTGCCCTTTCGGGACATCCGGATCGGGCTGACTCCGGTGGTGCAGGGGCGGGTCTTCTCCGTGCAGGTGCAGCTTTCCCAGCCGGCTGCCCTGGAGGCCCACTTCCTGGGCCTTATCTTTCCGCTAGCTCCCGCTCCGGAGGGTGGGGAGGGGCTGGTCGCGGTGCCGGCGATGCAGGCCCCAGGGGTGTATTCCCTGGGGGTGATCGCCCGCACTCCGGACGGCCAGACAGTGCAGGTGGGCCTCCCGGTGCAGGTGGTGGCCGGTCCCTACGGTCGGGAGTCCATCCGCCTGCCGCCCGATCGCCGGCGTCTGCTGGACCCCAAGCTGCTCCGCGCGGAGCGGGAGAAGGTGCTGGCGGCCTGTGCGCCCTTTGAACCGGAACGGCGCTGGCAAGGGCCTTTCCGGTATCCGGTGGCCCAGCCGGAGGTGACCTCGGAGTTCGGCACCCGGCGCTCGTATAACGGGGGCCCTCACTCCAGCTATCACGAGGGGCTGGACCTGCGAGGGAGCGCTGGGACGCCGGTTTATGCCCCAGCGGATGGCCGAGTGGCCCTGGCGGAGGCGCTGGTGGTGCGGGGCAACGCGGTGATCCTGCACCACGGATGGGGCGTATGCAGCGGCTACTGGCATCTCCAGGCTGTGGCAGTGCAAGAGGGTCAGACGGTGAAGACAGGGGATCTCCTGGGCTACGTGGGGAACACCGGCCTCTCCACCGGGGCCCATCTCCACTGGGAGATCCGTGTGCGGGGGATCCCGGTTGACCCCCGACAGTGGGTGGAGGGATCCTTGCCGTAGCGTGGCCTAGGAGGCGGGATTAGTACGATTGCTCAAGGGGTTTGCCCTCTGCCAGGGACCAGAGGACGGGAGGGACGAGCATCCCCTGCCGCCCGATCAGCAGCCCAACCCGCGCCCGCTGCGCCGCCTCCAGCGCCCGATGATCCAAGGCCCGCCCAAACACCACCGGCAGCACCAGA
>Ga0272447_1000788_pt1 | contig 22325 bp, 20 predicted proteins | sample YNPCB0133_FD_194589 | JGI IMG/M metagenome (GOLD analysis project Ga0272447, IMG submission 194589) | Hot spring microbial mat communities from Yellowstone National Park, WY, United States - YNP-CB-013-3 | ecosystem: Environmental > Aquatic > Thermal springs > Hot (42-90C) > Sediment | place... | reverse complement strand
GCAGCGCCTCGTACTCGGACGGGGACAGCCAGCGCATGGCCGTGGCCTTCACCCCCCGGGCCACCTCGAAGCCCCGCTCCTTCAGGTGGCGCACCGCCCGGAGCATCCACAGCTTGTAGAACCGGAGGGTTTCCGGAGGGTAGGCCCCCTCGAAGAAGGTGGTGTTAAACGCGAAGGCCCCGCGGGGCCGCAGCACCGCCGCCGCCTCCCGGACCACCGCCAGCTTGTCCTGGATCAGGTGGATGGCGTTGCAGAACAGCACCACGTCCGCGGCGGGCACCAGCTGCGTCAGCCGCTCCGCGGTGCCCTCCAAGAACCGCACCACCGCAGAGCGGATGCGCCGCCGGGCGGCCTCCAGGGCCGAGGGAGAGGGGTCGATGGCGTAGACCACCGCCCCCGCCTTCGGGTCCACGTGTTCCAGAATCAGCTCGGTCACCGCCCCGGGGCCGCAGCCCAGATCGACCACGGTGTCTCCGGGCCGGATCCCCACGTGCTCCACCAACCAGCGGTTCACTTCCCGGAAAAACCCGTGGCTGCTGAACTTCTCGAATCCGAACGTCCGCTCGTCTTCCTGCGTTGTCATGTAGCGGCAGTTCGAGCCCTTCCCCTCGGGTTCCTGTAGCCTCCCATCGGGACCGTGCATCAAAAAACCTCCTCCGCCAGCCCGCGGGAGTCCGCGGTATCCTGGTGAGGCAGATGTCTCGTGCGGTGGACGGCCTATACCGGAGCACCCTGGTCTCCACGGTGCAGAAACTGATGGAGGTCAGCCGGCAGGCCCGGGAGGTGTTCCGCCGTGGCCTCACCCGGGAGGCGGCGGCGGAGCTGGCCCGTATGCTGCGGGAGGCCGTGGGTGCGGACGCGGTGGCTTTGGTGGGCCGTGCCCAGGTGTTGGCCTTCGTGGGGGAAGGAGAGGACCACCACCTACCCGGCCAGCCCGTCACCACGGAGTTCACCAAACGGGTCCTGCGCACGGGGAAAGTGGAGGTGGCCTGTAGCCGGCAGGAGATCGGCTGCCCCGAGCCCCGCTGCCCTCTCACCGCAGCCCTGGTGGTACCGCTCCGGGTTCGCGGGATGGTGCCGGCGGCCTTGAAGTTCTACCGAACGGACAGCCGCCCCTTCGCCCCTGACGTGGTGGAGGGTGCCGCCCTAGTGGGCGACCTCTTGGGCGCCCAGCTGGAGCTAGCCCTGCTGGACGCGGAGGTGGACCGTTTGACCCGGGAGGAGCTGCGGGCCCTGCGGGCGGAGATCTCCCCGCACTTCGTGTTCAACACCCTGCACTCCGTGGCGGCGGTGGTGGGCAGGGACCCGGACCGCGCCCGGAGGCTGCTCACGGACTTCGCGGAGTTCCTCCGCCACGCCCTCCGGAGCCATGGGGAGTTCTGCACTTTGGAAGAAGAGCTCTGGTACGTGGACCAGTACCTGGCCATCGAGGCCGCCCGCCTGGGCCCACGCCTGCGGGCTCGGGTGGACGTGCCCAAGGAGCTGCTGGGCCAGCTGGTGCCGGTCCTCACCCTGCAGCCCTTGGTGGAGAACGCGGTGGTGCACGGAGTCGAACCCAAGACCGGGGCGGGCACCGTGTGGGTGCGGGCGGGACGGGAGGCGGACCGCCTGGTCCTGGTGGTGGAGGACGACGGGGTGGGTATTCCGGAGCACCGCCTGCAGCTCGTCACCCAGCGGGGGGTGGGCTCTGGGCTGGGCATCGGTCTGTTCAACGTCCAGCGCAGGCTGCGGGCCATCTACGGGGAGGCGGCGGGCCTGCGGGTGGAAAGCGAGGAGGGCCGCGGCACCCGGGCCACCGTGTGGGTACCCTGCCGCGTGGGGGAGGAACCGTGACGCGCAAGCTGCGGGTGCTGGTGGCGGACGACGACCCCGAGGCACGCCGCTACCTGGAGGAGCTGCTGCGGGAGGAGGGCCAGGAGGACGTGGAGGCCGTGGACTCCGCGGAAGCTGCCCTGGAGCGCTTGCGGCAAGGGCCGGTGGACGCGCTGTTCTTGGACATCCGCATGCCGGGCCTTTCGGGGCTGGACCTGCTGCGCAGCCTTTCCGGCCTGCCTCGCAAGCCGCGGGTGGTGCTGGTGTCAGGGTTCGAGGACCACGCCCTGGAGGCCTTCGAGGCGGCGGCCTTCGACTACCTCCTCAAGCCCGTGGACCGTTCCCGGCTGCGCAAGACCCTGGAGCGGCTTATCCAGGAAGAGCCCGTGTACCCCACGAGGGTAGCCGTCCCCACGGAGGACCGGGTGGTGCTGGTGGACCCCTCGGACATCCTGTACGTGCAGGCCCAGGGTGAGAACTGCCGGGTGGTCACCCGTAGCGGGGCCTTGGAAGCCCGGTGCGCGGTGGGGCAGCTGCTCCGGCGGCTGCCTCCCGCTCAGTTCGTGCGGGTGCACCGCAGCTTCGTGGTGAACCTCGACTGCGTAAGGGAGGTCCACCCCTACTTCTCCGGCACCCTGCTCCTGAAGCTGGACGACGACCGGGGCACGGAGATCCCCGTGAGCCGTACCGCGGCCCGTTCCCTGCGCCTCCTCCTACACCTGTAGGCCTCCCGGCGACCGATCAACACTGTTTATCCATCCCCTCTTCCCGGCGGGCCGCTCATTACCCTATTGAAACCACTCGCCCCCCAAGACGGGGAGTTGGTGGGGCTTCCGTGGAGAGAGCGGGTGGGAGCCTGCCACAGTGGAGGCGAGGTGACGGCCATGAGCACTTGCTGGTGCGGGCGGACGGTGCGGTGGTTCGAGGCGTGGACGTGTCAGAGCTGCGGGGCTCCCTGCTGCCCCAGCTGCGCGTACACCCCGGAGGGGACCGCGTACTGCGGGGCCTGCGCGGCCCTGGGCGAACTGGAGGCGGAGCTCGCCGTCCTGCCCGAGGTATCCTGAACCGGCCATCCCCAACCCAACCCGGAGGTCTGACATGAATGCCGCCCTGGAACAGGAGGCGCGGGAGCTGGAGCGTCGCTGGCAAACGGAGGAGCGGTGGAAGGGCGTCCGACGCCTGTACTCCGCCCGGGACGTGGTCCGCCTGCGGGGGTCGGTGCGGGTGGAGTACACCCTGGCACGGCGGGGAGCAGAGCGCCTTTGGCGGGCCCTGCACGAAGAGCCGTTTGTGGCCGCCCTGGGGGCTCTGACGGGGATGCAGGCGGTCCAGATGGTCCGGGCCGGGCTGCAGGCCATCTACCTCAGCGGCTGGCAGGTGGCCGCGGACGGTAACCTGGCGGAGGCCACCTACCCGGACCTGGGCCTGTACCCCTGGACCAGCGGGCCCGCCCTGGTCCGCAAGATCAACAACGCCCTGCGCCGGGCGGACCAGATCGAGTGGGCCGAAGGGGAAGTCCGGCGGGACTGGCTGGTGCCCATCGTGGCCGACGCGGAGGCTGGCTTCGGGGGGCCCCTGAGTGCCTTCGAGGTCACCCGGGCCTTCATCGAGGCCGGAGCCGCGGGGGTGCACTTCGAGGACCAGCTGGCCTCGGAGAAGAAGTGCGGCCACCTGGGGGGGAAGGTCCTGGTCCCCACCTCCCACTTTGTCCGGGTCCTGCAGGCCGCGCGCCTGGCCGCGGACGTGTGCGACGTCCCCACCGTCCTGGTGGCCCGTACGGACGCCCGGGACGCCCAGCTGCTCACCAGCGACGCGGACCCGTACGACGCCCCCTACCGCACCGGGGAGCGTACTCCGGAGGGCTACCACGTGGTGCGGGCCGGGCTGGAAGCGGCCGTCCACCGGGCCCTGGCCTACGCCCCCTACGCGGACTTGTTGTGGTTCGAGACCTCCCGGCCGGACCTGGAGGAGGCGGCGCGTTTCGCAAAGGCCATCCACGCCCGCTACCCTGGAAAGCTTTTGGCGTACAACTGCTCGCCCAGCTTCCACTGGCGGCGGCACCTGGACCCGCAGACCATCGCCAGTTTCCAGCGGGAGCTGGCGGCCCTGGGCTACCGGTTCCAGTTCGTGACCCTGGCGGGCTTTCACGCCCTGTGCGCCTCCACCTTCCAGCTGGCTCGGGACTACGCCCGGCGAGGCATGGCTGCGTACGTGGACCTGCAAGAGCACGAGTTCGACCTTGAGCGGGAGGGATACACCGCCATCCGGCACCAGAGGGAAGTGGGCACGGGATACTTCGACACCGTGCTGCAGGCCCTAGGGATCCAGTCCACCGTGGCCCTGGCCGGGTCCACGGAGGCGGAGCAGTTCACGGCGGCCCCGCTGCCGGCCGCAGGGAAAGCCTAACCGGGGGAGCCCTCCCTCACACGACCGGGGGCCGCAGCAGGAGGTCCCGGGCCTGAGCCGCAGCCCGAGAGATCTCCTCCTGCGGCAGGTCCGCAAGCTGGTTGCACACCTCCGCGGCCTGCAGCAAAATCCTCTGCAGGTCCCCCTCCGCCACCTCGAGCTCCCCGCACAGGACCTGGAACTCCATCCCTTCACTCCAGCGCAGGGCAGCCCACGCCCGCCGGTCCGCGCTAGAAGGCAGCAGCCGCCGCAGGGCCCGATCCCACTGCGGCCGGAACTCCCCCACCAAGTCGTCGGCCGGCACCCCCTCGGACGCCTCCAGCTCCGCCAGGCCTACCACGATCCATTCCAGGGGACGGAGCCCCGCCTCCTGCCCCAACCGGGGAGCCCGCTCGGTGCTGACCGCGGCCGCGTACCCGCACAGCCACCGCGGCTCCGTGGGCAGCAACCCCCGCCGTACCAGCTCCGCCAGCAGAAGGCACCTGGGGTGCCGCAGCCGCCCGGCCCACAGCCCCTCCGGGGTCAGCCGGAGCGCGCCGTCCAGGTAGCCGAGGCGCTGGAGCACCCGCGCCCTCGCCAGGAAAGCCTCCCGGAGGCTCCCCTCCGCCTCCCGGAGCTCGCGCCGGAGCCGGGAACGCCGTTGCTCGACCCGGCGCAGGGCCTCTAGGCTCTCCACGCAGCGCGCTTCCACCGGGCAGGTCCTGCAGGGCCAGCTGGCTAGGGCCTGCTGGTGCTCCTCCGCCCGCTCCCGCATGCGCTCGTACCGCACCCGGGTGTACAGGCGGTCGCGGCACGGACGCTGGGACAGGGGGTCGCCGGGGAGGGCCTCCAGCTGCCCGCGCAGCTCCGTCACCTGACGCCGCCTCTGGTACGCCGCCAGCGAACGGTCCAGCTCCCCCAACACCGCGTCCAGGGGCTTTGACCGCAGAAGGTTGAGGACCAGGGCGTAGGTGGGTGTGAAGGCGGACCGGATGGGCTCTGGGGCGGATCCCACGAGCGCTTCGCCCTGTGCCAGCTCGTCCGGGTCTACCGCGGGCAGCACCACGAACCCCACGGGGTCCTTCCCGCGGCGGCCTGCGCGCCCCGCCATCTGGTGGAACTCCGTGGCCGAGAGGTACACCATGCCCTCGGGGCTGTTGCGGACCAGGGTGGTCAGCACCACGGTGCGGGCGGGCACGTCCAGGCCCGCGGCCAGAGTCGTGGTGGCGCACACCGCCCGCAGCAGGCCTCTGTCGAGGAGGTCCTCCACGGCCATGCGCCAGGCGGTGGTGTGTCCCGCGTGGTGCGGTGCAACCCCCGCGCGCACCACGGCAAGGCGGAGGGGGTGGCCGCGGAGGTGCGGGAACTCCGCCTCCCACCGCCGCCAGGCCTCCCGCCGGAGCGTCTCCCCTGGGGCAGGGCGCTTGGCCAGGAGCTGGACCGCTTCATCGCAAAGCCGCCGGGCCGGGAAGAACAGGATGGCGGGGACCAGCCCTGCCTCCTCCAGGGCCGCCATCACCGCGGTCACCCAGCCTTGCGAGCGTCCCTCCCGCGCCACAGCCCGGCCCAAGGGCACCAGCCGGCCGGAGGAGTCCGCGGCCAGATACTCCAGGGGTACAGGCCGCACCTTCTCCGTGACCACCGCGGGCTGCCTTCCTCGAACCTCTCCCATCCAGTTCGCCAGCTCCCCGGCGTTGGGCAAGGTGGCGGACAGCAGGAGCAGGCAGGTGGCGGACGGGGCGTACAGGATGACCTCCTCCCAAGCGGTGCCGCGCTCCGGGTCGCTCAGGTAGTGCGCCTCGTCCAGGACCACCAGGTCCGGAGCGGTCTGCTGGTCGTACAACGCGTTCCGCAGCACCTCCGTGGTGGCCACCACTACGGGCGCGTCCGGGCGGACCTTGCGCTCGCCCGTGAGCAGGCCCACCCGCTGCTCCCCGTACAGGCCGCAGAAACGCCGGTACTTCTGGTTCGAAAGGGCCTTCAGCGGCGTGGTGTACCAGCACGTGCGTCCCCTCTGCAGGCCCTCCCGGATGGCCTGCTCCGCGATCCACGTCTTGCCGCTGCCCGTGGGGGCCTCCACCAGCACGTCGCCGTCCCGGAGGGCCGCTAGGGCCTGCACTTGGAAAGCCGAGGGCTGGAAGGGCCCTTCCCCCGGCACCTGGAACGCCCGCAGGAGGGGGCGCAGGGCCGGGTCCACCCGGGAGGTCCTCGCCAGGGAGGGACGCGCCATCCCGTCCATGATAGCTACCCAGGCAGACCGGGGCCCACAGGCGAAAAACGGCGCTAAGCTGGAACCGAGAGCCATGCCGGCCAACCTGACGCCCGAATACCTGAACGCGGAGCAGCGTTACCGCCAGGCCACGTCTCCCCAGGAGCGCCTGGAGGCCCTGGAGGAGATGCTGCGCACGGTCCCCAAACACAAGGGCACCGAGAAGCTGCAGGCGGACATCAAGCGCAAGATCGCCCGGCTGCGCCAGGAGATGCAGACTCGGCGTGGGGGGGCGCGGGCGCAGCCGCTCTTCCACATCCCCCGGGAGGGGGCGGGGCAGGTGGTGTTGGTAGGGCCCCCCAACGCGGGTAAGTCGAGCCTGCTGGCCGCCCTCACCAACGCCACCCCGGAAGTGGCTCCGTACCCCATGACCACCCGCCTGCCCCAGCCTGGGATGATGGCCTTCGAGAACGTGCAGGTCCAGCTGGTGGACACCCCGCCCGTGTGCCGGGAGTTCGACGAGGGCTGGCTGTACAGCCTCATCCGCGGGGCGGACGCCGCGGTGCTGGTCCTGGACGCCAGCGACGACGGCATCCTGTTCCTGCAGGAGAGCCTGGAGCTGCTGCCCAAGAACCGGGTGTTCCTCGTGGGGGAAACGGAGGAGGTGGCGGAGGACTCCGCCCTGCCACGCGGGGCCCACAAGCGCACCGTGGTGGTGGCAAACAAGTGGGACTCCCCGGGGGCCGCGGACAACCTCACGGTGCTCCTGGAGCTGGTGGGCCATCAGCTCCCCGGCGCTCCCATGCCCGTCTCTGTCGCCCGGGGGGACGGGCTGGAGGACCTGCGGCGCCGGATCTTCCGGGTCCTGCACAAGATCCGCGTGTACAGCAAGCCGCCGGGCCGGAAGCCGGACCTGCAAGCCCCCTTCGTGCTTCCCCGGGGCGCCACGGTGCGCGACGCGGCGGGGGTGATCCATAAGGAGCTGGCGGAGAAATTAAAGTACGCCCGCCTGTGGGGCCGGGGGTACAGCGGCCAGATGGTGGGGCGGGATCACGTGCTGGAGGACGGGGACGTGCTGGAGCTGCACGCGTAGGTCCCGCTCGGGGGCAGGGCACGGCGGTTGCTCCGGGGAGGGAGGGATGTTCCCGTTCCGGGCCAAGCGGGGGGACGACGGGCTGGCGCGGCAGACCGCGGAGCGCCTGGCCGCGGTCTTGCGGACCGTGTCCGACGCGGTCCTGGAGGTTGACGGGGGAGGGCTGGTGGCCGCCGCCAACCGCCAGGCCTGCGACCTCGTGGGCCTCGGGCCGGGTTCCTTGGTGGGCCTGCCGTTCCGGGCCCTCACGGACGGCTCCCCCGAGGCCCTGCAGCTGCTGGAAGAGGTCCGCAGGCGCAAGCGGTGGGAGGGGGAGCTGGGGTTCCGCAGGGCGGACGGTACCGTGCTCCGGGCGTGGGCCCGGGCGGAGGCCGCGGGGCAGTCCGTCGTGTGGTCCGTAACCCCTCCTCGTAGGGTGGCCCGCAGCGAGCTGGTCGTGTACGTGCGGCAGGCCTTGCAGGACCTGCCCCTGGCCGTCCAGGCCTTCGACCCAGAGGGCGACGTCCTCGCCACCAACCCCGCGTGGGTCCGGCTTTTCGGGCAGGCGCCCGCCTCCCCTGCCAACCTGCTCCGCGGGGGGTCGGTGTTCGGGCCCCAGCATCGCAGCGTGCTGGAACAGGCCCTCCGGGGCGAGCCCGTACGCCTTCCGGCCTTCCCCTGGCCCCCCCCGGACCCCCGCCGGGCCGGCACCGGGCCCAGCAAGTTCCTGGAGGTGTTGCTGGCCCCCGTGCGGTATCCGGAAGGGCAGCTGCAGTTCGTGGCGGCCATCGCCCTGGACACCACGGAGCAGCGCAGGCTGGAGGAAGAGCTGCGGGAATCCGAAGCCAGGTACCGGACCCTCATCGAAGAGTCCCCCGACGGCGTGTTCCTGCTGGAGGAGGGGCTCTTTCGGTTCGTCAACCGCCGCTTCCTCCAGATGTTCCGCACCACCTCCGCGGACTGTGTGGACCGCCTCGGCCCCCTCGCCCTGTGTGCCCCGGAAGACCGGCCCAAGGTCGCGGCCTACCTCCGGGAGCGCCTGGCCTCCGCGGCACCGGGCGCCACGGTCACCTTCGTGGGCGTCCGGCCCGACGGCACCCGCCTGGAGTGCGAGCTGCAGGCGAACCGGGTGGTCCTGCGGGGCAAGTCCATGCTCCTGGGCACCGTACGGGACCTCACGGAGCAACGCCGGGTGGCGGAGATCCTGCACTTCCAGGCCAGCCTGCTGGAGCAGGTGCAGGACGCCATCGTGGCCACGGACTGGGACGGCCGGGTGGTGTACTGGAACCGCGCCGCGGAGGCCCTGTTCGGCTGGCTCGCCAGCGACGCCGTGGGCCGGGACTTCGACGCCCTGGTCCGGCCGGAGGCGCGTGACAGCCTGGCGCGCCTGCGGCACCACCTCCTGCGGGAAGGCAGCTGGCGGGGCGAACTGCAGCACCGTACCGCGGAAGGCCGGGTGGCCTGGCTGTCAGCCTCCCTGTCCGTGCAACGCGACCCGCAAGGGCGCCCCGTGGGGGTGGTGGGGGTGTACCGGGACATCACCGCCCAGAGGCGCCTCGAGGAAGAGCTCCTGCAGGCCCAGAAGATGGAGAGCATCGGTACCCTCGCGGGCGGGATCGCCCACGACTTCAACAACATTTTGGGCACCATCGTGGGGTACCTGGGGCTACTCAAGGAAGAGCTGCCGACCAACCCCGACCTGCAGCGGTACTTCGAGGTCCTGGAGCGGTCGGCCCTGCGGGCCTCGGAGCTCACCCGGCAGCTGCTGGGGTTCGCCCGCAAGGGGAAGTTCGAGGTGCGCCCCCTGGACCTGGCCCGCCTGTGTTCGGAGGTGGTGGAGCTCTTCCGCACCACACTCGACCCCCGGGTCCAGCTCCAGACCCACTTCCCTCCCGACCTCCCCTTGGTGGAAGGGGACGCCAGCCAGCTTCACCAAGCCGTCCTCAACCTTTGCATCAACGCCCGGGACGCCATGCCCGAGGGCGGTCTTCTGGAACTGACCCTGCAGCCTGTCATCGCCCCCGACCCCACCTCCGGGGATCCCCCTGTGCTTCGCCCCTACGCTTGCCTCACCGTCCGGGACACAGGGGTGGGGATGGACGAGCACGTGAAGTCCCGCATGTTCGAGCCTTTCTTCACCACCAAGGGCCCCGGGAAGGGCACGGGGCTTGGGCTGGCCATGGTGTACGGGATCGTCCGCAACCACGGGGGGTTTCTGGAGGTGGACAGCGAAGTCGGGAAGGGGACCGCGGTGCGCATGTACCTGCCGGTGGCAGGGGGGGCCGGGGAGGCGGAACAGGTGGGGCCGGAGTCCCAGCCGGGCACAGGGGAGACCATCCTGGTGGTGGACGACGAGGAGCCCCTGTGCAACCTCCTCCGGGACGTCCTCACCCGGCGCGGCTACCGGGTGCTGGTGGCCACCGACGGCGAGGAGGCCCTGCGGGTGTACCGTGAGCACGGCGGGAGGATCGACCTGGTGGTCCTGGACATGACCATGCCGGGCCTTTCTGGGATGGACACCTTCGACGCCCTGCGGTCCTTGAACCCCCACGCCCGCATCCTCCTCACCAGCGGCTACACCCACGAGCAGTCCGCCCGCGAAGCGGTGGCCCGGGGCGCCAAGGGCTTCCTGCAAAAGCCGTTCCTCATCAGCGAACTGCTGGCCCGGGTGCGGGAGGCCTTGGCGGAGACCTGAGGCAGCGCATGGGCGTGCCCCTGGTGGTCCTGGAAGGCGACCTCACCGGCCAGGAACTGCTGGAGCAGGCCCTGCGCGTCCTGGAGCCTTCGGTCTGCGGCGTCCCCCTGGAGCTGGTGCGCTTCGACCTGAGCCTGGCCCACCGCCGGGCCACCGCCAACCGCGTGGTGTACGAGGCCGCGGAGGCCCTCCGCCAACACCGGGTGGGGATCAAGGCGGCCACCACCACCCCGGAGCGGCCGGGGGACGTGGGCAGCCCCAACGCCCTCCTCCGGGAACTGCTGGGAGCTCAGGTGATCCTGCGTACGGGCCGTCGTATCCCGGGGGTTCGGCCTCTCGCGGGTGTGGTGGCGCCCATCGCGGTGGTCCGCATGGCGGTGGAGGACGCCTACGGTGCCCGGGAGTGGCGCGAGGGGGAAGGGCTGGAGGAGGTGGCGTACCGAACCACCCGCGTGAGCCGCAGGATCTGCCGGGTGGTGGCGGAGTTCAGCTTCCGCCACGCCCGCCGGCTGGGGGCGAAGGTGTTCGGGGGCCCCAAGTACACCGTGAGCCCTGTCTACGAAGGCCTGCTGAAGGAGGAGCTGGACGCCGCGGCGCGGCGCCACCCAGATGTACCCTACGACCCTCAGCTCATCGACGCGGTGTACGCCCTCCTCCTGCAGACCACGGGGGAGGCGCTGGTGATCCCTGCGTTGAACCGGGACGGGGACACCCTCTCGGACCTGGTGCTGCAGATGTTCGGCAGCATCGCGGGTGCAGAGTCCGTGGTGCTTTCCTTGGACGAGGACCTGCAGGTCCGGGTGGCCCTGGCGGAAGCACCGCACGGGACCGCACCGCGGCTGTACCGCAAGAACCTCGCGAACCCCATGGCCATGATCCTGGCCGCGGCCGCCGCCCTCTCGTACCTGGGAACACCCGCAGCCTCCCGGGCCATTTACGAAGCTACCTTCGAGGCGGTGCAGGACGGGGTCCGCACCGCGGACCTCGGTGGGGCCGCCACCACCGCCGAGTTCACCGACGAAGTCATCCGCCGGGTTCGGGCGAAGCTGGAGGCCTGGCACGCCTTCGGGTTGGTGGAACCCTCCGGGTAGACCTGCTACGGGCGGTCCTCCGCCGGGTCCGCGGCCTCCTCCGCCACGTGGGCTTCTGAGCGGGTGTAGGGGAGGGCCACCCGGACCACCTCCGTGGCCACCACCTGCAGGGCCGCGGCTACGGGGATGGCCAGCAAGACCCCTACGGGCCCCATCACCGCTCCCCCGGCCAGCAGGGCAAAGATGGCCAGGATGGGGGACAGTCCCACCGCCCGGCTCATGATGCGGGGCACCAGCACGTTCTGCTCGATCTGCTGCGCCAGCACGAATAGCACCACCACGCCCACCAGCTTCCACGTGGGCTGGAACAAGGCCACCAGGACCGCGGGGATGGCGCCCAGGAAAGGGCCCACCACGGGGATGAGCTCCGCCACGCCTGCCGCCAGGCCCAGGACGAAGGGGTAGGGAATCCCCAGGAGGATCAGCCCCGCCGTGTCCATGACAAAAATGGACAGGCACATCAGGAAGGTCCCTCGGACCCAGCCGCTGAACTTCGCGGAGACCCCGTCCAGGACCTGGATCACCACGGGCCGTTGCGCCGGGGGCCACAGGCGCACGAAGCCGCGTTTCAGGCGAGGCCCCTCGATGAGCATGTACACCACCAGCACCAGGACCGTGGTGGCGGTGAACAGCCCGCTCACGAACCTCCCGAAGACCCCCGCCGCGGTGCCGAAGTACTGCTGGACCTCCTCCGGAAGGCGGCTGACCCACTTGCTGACGTCCGGGACCCACGGATACCGGGCCCGCAGCTGCCGCAGCCAGCGGTCGGCTTCCTCCACGTACTCCGGAAGCCTTTCGAAGAACGCCCCCGCTTGCTGGACCAAGGGGGTCACCAGGACGCTCAGCATCAGGACCACCGCGACGAGTACACCCACCACCACCAGGGCGATGGACCAGCCGCGGCCCAGGGTCCGTCTCCCCACCCGAATTCGTTCCAGGCGCGCCACGCTGGGCGCGAGCCCGGAGGCCAGGATGGTGGAAACCAGCATCAGCACCAGGATGTCCGTGATGCGCACCAGCAGCCACAGGGCCGCGTACGTGGCCGCCACCACCAGGCTCACCACCAAGGCGTGAGCCGCCACCTCCGACCGGCTCACCATCCCACCTCCTGCGCCGCGGGCCCGGTTTGACACCGCCTACTCGCCCGCGTATTATCGTGGCGCTCGGTCTGCCCTTCCGGCGTAGCTCAATGGTAGAGCACCTGGCTGTTAACCAGGGGGCTGTAGGTTCGAGTCCTACCGCCGGAGCCACCCGATAACTCCCCCTCTACTTGGCACGGGTCTTGCTGGTCCCTCCCCCGAGGGACGTGGAGGACCCGGCTGTGACTTCCGCCGCCCAGCCCCTGGGCCAGATCCTGCTCCAGGCGCGGATCATCACCGCGCCGCAGCTGGAACAGGCACTTGCCGTGCAACAGCCCGGCGGCCTTCGCCTGGGGGAGGCCCTGGTCCGCCTGGGCTTTGCCACGGAGGACGACGTGGCCTGGGCCCTCAGCACGCAACTCGGCCTCCCGTACGTGCACCTCCGACCGGACATGGTGGACCCTGCGGCCCTCGCGTGCCTACCCGTAGACGTCCAGCGCCGGCTGGGTGTCCTGCCCCTGCTGGTCACGGAAGGGGAGCTGGCGGTGGCGGTGGCGGACCCTACGGACCGCCAGGTCCTGGAGGAGGTGGAGCGCCTGAGCGGCCTGCGTCCGTCTCCCGTGGTGGCCCTAGTGTCTAACATCCGCGAGGTCCTGGAGCAGGCTACATCCACTCTCCTGCCTGCCCCCGCTGGCGACCTAGCCCTGCGCTTGGCCCTGAGCAACCTGGCCCTCAGGGGCGCCACCCACGTGTACGTGGAGCCCGGGCCGGGGCGCAGCGTCCGGGTCCGCTACCGCACCCCCTCGGGGGTCTTCCCCGCGGAGGGCCCGCCCGTACCTTGGGAGTTCCTGGCGGAAGTGGGGCGCGCCGCGCTTCCGCACGCTGCCTTGAACGTAGAGATCGTACTCCCGGACAGGTCCGTGGAGGCTGCCCTGCGGGTGGTGCACACCCGCTGGGGCGCCGGGCTGGCGGGTCCCCTGATCCCCCTCCCTTCTGACCCTTCCCGGGACGACGCGGGGTTGCCCGCGGAGGTGTGGGGTCGGGTGGAGTCGGTCCTTGAGTCCGGAGGGACGGTGCTGCTGGCCAGCCCGGATGCGGGGCTGCGCCTCCGCCTGGTGCGCTCTGCCGCCGCCCGGTTGGCGTCTCGGTGGGGCGGGGTGGTGGTGCTGGCAGGCCCGGCCGCCACCAGGCCCGTCCCAGGGGTAGTGGAAGTCCCTGCGGCCGAGGCCCTCTCCTGGCAGGCCCTGAGGCCGGACACCCTGGTGGCCGAAGTCCCCGGCGACCACGTCCCCGGCCTCGTCGCCAGCAGGTGGCCGGGCCAGAGGCTCGTCCTGGCCCTGCCGGGCTACCGCGCCCTGCACGCCCGCTCCGCCCTGTGGGACCGGTACGGGGCCGCCCTCGCGTCCCTCCGCGGGGTGCTCGCCGCGGTGGCCCTTCCGGCTCTGTGCGGCTGCGCGGAGAAGCACCACTCCCCCTACCTCCGGTGGCCCGTCCCGCAAGCCCCGCAGTCTTGGGCCTCGCCCGTGGGGTGCGAGCTGTGCCGGTACACGGGGTACGCAGGCGAGGCGGTGGCGTACGAGTGGGAGCCCGCGGAGGGGCACGGCGCGATCCTAGAGTCAACCGCACGAGCCCTGGCGGAGTCGGGTCGGGTGCCTCCTCAACTCCTGGTACCGCTGTTGGAGGGCTGACTTGGACATCACGGAACTGTTGGTCTTGGCAAAGGACAAGGGAGCTTCCGACCTCCACCTCACCGTGGGGACCCCGCCCAAGCTGCGGGTCCACGGGGAGCTGGTGGACGTGCCGGGCTGGCCGCCCCTTTCCCGCGAAGACGTGCACGCCATGATCTACGACATCCTCACGGACGCCCAGAAGGCCAAGTTCGAGGAGCACCTGGACCTGGACTTCTCCGTGGAGTTGGCAGGCCTGGGGCGCTTCCGGGTGAACGTGTTTTCCCAGCGCCTGGGCGAGGGCGCGGTCTTCCGGCTGATCCCGTCCCACATCAGGAGCATCCGGGAACTGGGCCTGCCCCCGGTGTTGGAGGACCTGGCCCTGCGGGACCGGGGGCTCATCGTGGTGACCGGCCCCACGGGCTCCGGGAAGTCCACCACCCTGGCGGCCATGGTGGACCTCATCAACCAGCGCCGCACCGCCCACATCATCACCTTGGAGGACCCCATCGAGTTCGTGCACGCCCACAAGCGCAGCATCGTGAACCAGCGGGAGGTGGGTGTGCACGCCCGCTCCTTCGCCGCGGGGCTAAGGGCGGCCCTCCGGGAGGACCCCGACGTCATCCTGGTAGGCGAGATGCGGGACCTGGAGACCATCGCCCTGGCCCTCACCGCGGCGGAGACCGGACACCTGGTGCTCAGCACCCTCCACACCAGCGGCGCGGCGCAGACCGTAAACCGCATCATCGACGTGTTCCCCAGCCACCAGCAGGAGCAGGTCCGGGTGCAGCTGGCGGAGTCCCTGGTGGGGGTGGTGGCGCAGCTCCTGCTGCCCACCGCGGACGGGGCGGGCAGGGTCCCCGCGGTGGAGGTGATGGTGGCCACCCCCGCCATCCGCAACCTGATCCGGGAGAGCAAAGTGCACCAGATCCTCTCCGCCATCCAGACGGGGGCGAAGGACGGCATGCAGAGCCTGGACCAGAGCCTCCGGCACCTCCTGAAGACCGGCCGCATCACCGCGGAGGTGGCCTACCGCTGGGCGACCGACAAGCACGCCTTCGGCCGCGAGGCGCCCGCTGCCACCCTGGCCGCGTGGGGGGCCCCGTGAACCAGGCACCGCCCCCCGTGGAGCTGCGGGCCGTGGACCTGCTGGCCGGGATGGCCCCGCGGGACGCCAGCGACCTGTACGTGAAGGTGGGGTCCCCGCCCGCGTACCGGGTCCACGGGAAACTCGAGCTCCTCCCCGGCCCCAAGGTCACCCCGTCGGCCGCGGAGGCCTGGGTCCGGGAGATCCTCGACTCGGACCAACTCGCCCAGCTGCACCGGGAAGGCAGCGTGGACCTGGCTTACAGCCTGCCGGGAGTAGGACGCTTCCGGGTCAACGTGTACCGGCAGCGGGGGACGGTGGCCTTCGTGGCGCGGCGGGTCCGCACGGACATCCCCTCGTTCGAGGACCTGGGCCTGCCGGAGGTGCTGAAGGACCTGAGCATGCGCAAGCGCGGGCTGGTCCTGGTCACCGGCCCCACAGGGAGCGGGAAGTCCACCACCTTGGCTGCCATGATCGACTACCGAAACCGCCACGAGGACGGCCACATCGTCACCATCGAGGACCCCATCGAGTTCCTCCACCCCGACAAGCGCAGCCTAATAAGCCAGCGGGAAGTGGCCACCGACACCCCCTCCTTCCACCACGCCCTGCGGGCCGCCCTCCGGCAGGCCCCGGACGTACTCCTCATCGGCGAGATGCGGGACCGGGAGTCTGCGGACGCGGCCCTGTACTTCGCGGAGACGGGTCACCTGGTCCTCAGCACCCTCCACACCATCAACGCCGCCCAGACCCTGGAGCGGCTTCTGGCTTTCTTCCCCCCGGACACCACCCAGGAAATCCTGCACCGGCTGTCCATCACCCTGGAGGGAATCGTGTCCCAGCGCCTGATCCCCCGGGCGGACGGGCTGGGCAGGGTGGCGGCGCTGGAGGTCCTGGTGGCCACGCCCAGGGTCCGGGAGCTGGTCCGCAGGGGCGACGTGGCTACCCTCAGGCAGGCCATCCAGGCGGGCACCCAGGAGGGGATGCAGACCTTCGACCAGGCCCTGTACGACCTCTACCGCCGGGGGCTGGTGACCGCGGAGGAAGCCTTGAGGTGGGCGGACTCCCCCAACGACCTGCGGCTGCGCCTCCGCGGCCTCGTGGGCTAGAACCGGTCTCCTCTGCCAGGAATAGATCCGTGACCGAGGCGTGACAGCCCCACCGTACTCTGGGCGGCAGCAGACCCGGACGGAGGTGACGGCCATGCGCAAGCTCCTTCGGGTGGCGGTCCTGGTGACCTCCCTGGCGGCCGGAGCGTGGGCGGACCCCGGCGGAGAGTCCGGCCCTGGGACGGACGACCAAGCCCGCAGGCTGTACCAGCAGGGGGTGGAGTACTCCCGACGCCAGCAGTGGGACTAGGCCATCCAGGCCTACCTGCAGGCGGTGCGGTTGGACCCCAGGTTCGTGGAAGCCTGGACCAACCTTGGGTACGCGTACCGAAAGGTCCGGGACTACAGCCGCTCCGTGGAGGCGTACCTACGGGCTTTGAGCCTGCGCCCGGACTTTACCCCCGCCCACGACTACCTCGCCCGCACCTACCTGGCCATGGGGGAACGCCAGAAGGCCCTGGAGCACTACGAGATCCTGCGGCGCCTGGACCCCCGGATGGCCGAGCGCCTGTTGCTGGCCATCCAGGCCAACGACCCGGACCTGGAGAGTTCCGCCTACTAGACTAGACCACCCCAGTCCCCTTCCGCTGGAGGGGTTTTCCGGGACACGCCCCTAGGGCCTCTCGAGAACGACCTGTGCAAGCGAGGGGACCGGGGTCCCTCCGTCAGGTCGGTCCGAACCTCCCTCGGAACACGCCCTCAGGGGGCCGCGGGGACTGATCTCGGCCTACTGCGGGAGATGGCCGTGGCCATCGTCCGAGTCCTGTGGCGGGGCTTCGTGGGCGGGTTCGCCTTCGAAACCGTCCTGCTGCTGTGCGCCGCGGCTCTGGTGGCTGCAGGCGGTCGGACGCTGGCCCCTGGGCCGCGGGAAGGTTTCTCGCGAGCAGGCACCCCAACAAGACGCGCAGCGATTGTCCGCGGTACTAAAATCGTGGCGGAAAACGTCACGGGGGAGGCGCGTGAACATGGACGAACGCCGCCTAGAAGGATTCCACGGGGAGGTTGCGGAAGAAGAGTTCGACGAACAGGGTGACCTGTCGTTGACGACGGACGAGGAGGCGGAGGACATGTACGGCGAGATGGAAACACCCATGGCGCCGGCACCTGCGGAACCCGCGCCGCCCGCGCCCGCAGCGCCCAAGCGCAGGCCCGTGCCCAGGAAGCCCGCCAAGCCGGCTGCGAAGGCGGCCAAGCCGACCCGGAAGGCGGCGAAGCCGGCCCGGAAGGCGGCGGCCAAGAAAGCCGCCCGTAGGCCCGCGGCGAAGAAAGCCGCACCGCGCCGGGCGGCTCGCAAGGCGGCCGCCGCCCGGAAGCCCGCGGCGCGGCGCACGGCCCGCCGCACCGCCGCCAAGCGGGCCACCTCGCGGCGCGGCAGCCGCCGGGGAGCTCGCCGCTAGACCGCCCCAAAAATCGCGGCGCGCTTTTTGGGGACCCCGGTCCCGTGTCCGAGAGGACCGAGTGGTCCAGGGCGGGCCGGCACCCGTAGACGGGCGACCGACCGTTTAGGAGGCCGCCTGGTGCGGCCTCCTGTCCTTTTCCCGGGATGACGTACTTCGACTGCGTGGGATTCTACGTGCAGCAGGCCGCGGACCTCCAGGCCCTAGCGGAGCAAGCCGCCCGGCTGGGCCGGCCTCTGTCCACAGAACCCGGCTTCGGACTACGACGGTGGGAAGTGGGGGAGGGCGTGGAGCTGTGGGCAGAAGTGGGCCCCTCCGGAGAGGCTCTGGGAGTCCTGCCTTTCTTCCATCCTGACCTCAGCCACCGTGCCGCGGTGGTAGCCGTGGGGCAGGATCCCGACCACCCGGAGGAGGGCTGGGCGGAGCTGTGGGTGGACCCCACGGATCCCGCGGAGCCCTGCAGCGGCCGGTTCCCCCTGGTCTGCGACCTGGTGGACTACCTGTGCGTGGCGCCCCGGCTGCAGCACCTCCCCGTCACCGTGGAAGCGCATCTGGTGTGCTTCGCGGACTCCGTGACGGCCTACCAGGACGCCCTGGATTGGGCCGCGGGGCAGGAGGCCACGGGTTTCCGGATGCCGCCCCACGCCTTCGCCAGCACCTGGCACACCGCCTTGGACGAGGGGCCGGACCGGGAACGCCCCGAGGCCACCGCGTGGCTGGCAGGCTGTGTGCTGCGGGTGGAACGCCGGACCAACCCCCGTAGCCAGGGGACCTTCCTACGGCTGGTGGTGGACGTGGGAGGCCCGGCGGTGGAGGTAGTCGCCCCGGAGGCCCTGGCAGGCGCGGTGCAGGCGGGCTGGCTGGTTCAGGCGGGCTGCTGGGTACTGGGCCGGCTCCCGGCCCTCGAGGCCACGGGCTAGGAGCTCGTCGCGGAAAAGCCGTCTCGACACCTGGACCGGGGTCCCCAAAAATCGCTGTGCGATTTTTTTGGGTAGGAGCGTGTCCCGAAAACCGTGGTGCAGACGGGACCGGGGTGGTCTCGCTAGGCCCCGAAGAGGGCCGCCTCGTCCGCCCTCCGGTAGCCGTGGATCTCCTCCTCCCGGAACCACAGCCGGACTTCGAACTCTGCCTCGTCCGGCGTTCCGGAGGCGTGCACCAGGTTGCGGACCGGTCGTTCCTCCAGGTTCGCCAGGGTAGGAGAGTCGGTGCTCCAGTCCCCGCGGATGGTGCCGGGCTCCGCGAAGATGGGTAGGGTCTTGCCGACCAGCTTACGCACCGCGCTCACCGCGTGTACCCCTTCCAGCACCGCCGCCACCACCGGCGCGGAGGCCATGAACTCGATCAGCCACCCCCGGACCCGCCTGCCCACCTCCAAGGGATCCTCGGTACCCATGCGGTCCCGGACGTCCAGACCGTAGGCCTCGAAGGCCTCCTTGGTCTTCCCGCCGATGGTGCGCAGGAACCCCTCGTCCGCGGGGTAGTGGCGTTCCAGGAGCTCCCGCGGGGCCCGCAGCATCTTCAGGGCCACCACCTTGAGCCCAGCCCGCTCGAACCGGGCCAAGATCTCCCCCACGAGCCCCCGCTGCACGCCGTCCGGCTTCACCACCACCAACGTCCGTTCCCTCCTGGGGTCTTGCAACCGCGCACCTCCGGAACAAAGCCAGTCCTCTCGGCGACCCGGCTCGCTTTGTGCGAGGGGCTCTACGGGGACAGGCTCTTTGATTGTACCCGGGTTTTCAGGACACGCCCCTGGAGCGGCCTCGCCGCCCCGGCGCGCCACGAATCCCCTGCATCCACGGAGGGAAGCCGCGGTACGCCGCGGAAGGGCACAGGTCCCGCAGGGGGCAGAGGGGACACCGGGGGTCCCGAGCAGTGCACACCTCCCGCCCGAAGCAGATGAGGCGCAGGGAGAACCTGGACCACTCCTCCGGGGGGACGTACCGCATGAGCTCCCGCTCGATGCGCTCCGGGTCCGTCTGGGATGTCAGGTTGAGACGTCGGCTGAGGCGGGTCACGTGGGTGTCCACCACGATTCCGGTTCCGTCGGGACGGGTGCGGGGCTGAGGCCACCCGGGCCAGGCTTCGATCTCCGCGGCCGCGAACAACACGTTGGCGGTCTTCCGCCCTACCCCGGGGAGCTTCACCAGGGCATCCATGTCCGGGGGGACCTGCCCGGCGTGCTCCGCCACCAAGTGCCGGCTGCAGTCCACCAGGGCCCTGGCCTTCTGCCGGAAGAATCCGGTGGGCCGGATGAGTTCCTCCACCGCGTCCACGGCAGCCCGGGCGAGGGCCTGGGGGGTGGGGAACCTGCGGAACAGCTCGGGGGTGACGCGGTTGACCGTCTCGTCCGTGCACTGCGCGGATAGGATGGTGGCGATCAACAGTTCGAAGGGAGAGCGGTGGTGCAGGGGGATCTGGGGATCCGGGTACCTGGCCTTCAGGGCCTCCAGGATCCTCTGCACCCTGGTGCGGCGCCGTGCCTCCGGCTCCGCCGGCGGCTTTGTCTTCCCTGCCATGCCGCCTACAGAGTTCGACCCTTCCCCCGTGCCCCCTGCCCTGCAGGAGGAAGGCGGCCTGGAGGGCGTATAAAATCGGGCAGAACACGCGGTCGGACGCAGATGTTCGCGGAGCCGGAAGGGCTGCAGCGGAGGTGAGGCGGTGCGATTCGGACTCGCGCAGATCCGCTACCGTTGGGGTGAGAGCCGCTCGTGGGAGGAGGGCACCACGGACAACCTGGAGAAGGCGGTGGAGTTCATCCGCCGGGCCGGCCGAGAAGGAGCCGCGGTGGTGGCCTTCTCCGAGTACTTCCTGGGCAACGTCAAGCCCATGCCCATCCCGTGCCCCATCACCGAGCGCCTCAGCCAAGCGGCCCGGGAGGCCAACGTGTACGTCATCTGTGGGGCCACCCGGGAGCTGATCCCGAAGCCGAAGGGATCTCGGAAAGCGCCCAAACCTCGGATCTGCTCTTTCGTGATCGCGCCCAACGGCAAGATCGTGAGCAAGCACTACAAACAGGTGTTCTACCTCACGGAGCGCGGACTGTACGACCCCGGGCCCAACCGCCCCACCACCATCCACGGTGTGAAGGTGGGGATCCTGGGCGGCTACGAGCTCCTGGTGCCGGAGATCGCCCGCAGGCTCGCCAAGGCCGGGGCGGAGATCCTCGTGGTCCAGATGGTGGCGTCCTCGGACATGCCGTACATGCTGGAGACCATGCAGTCCGCGGTCCGGGCCCGGACCATGGAACTGTTGATGCCGGTTCTCGCGGTGGGACAGTACGGGGAGTTCTACGGCGGCATCATGATGCAGGGCGGCAGCATCGCGTACGTGCCGGAGCTCGGAAAGTTCCAGGGCAAGTGGGCTCCCAACGGCGCCCGCCTGGTGACCCGGATGGGGGAGTACGAGAACCTCCTGCCCGTGGACATCGCCCCCGAAACCGCCCGGGAGGTGCGGAAGAAGTTCTCCTGGTGGTGAGGCCTTGAGCTTCCACCCCCTCCGGCTTTCGCGCCTCCGTGCCCGTATGGAGGAAGCCGGGTACGACTTGGCGGTCCTCGGGCCCGGGGAGGACTTCCGCTACCTGGCCGGGTGGACGCCCATGGCGGACGAGCGCCTGTGCCTGCTCCTCGTAGGCCGGGACCGGGAGGCCGTGGTGGCGCCCCAGCTCAACGTGGAAGCCCTGCGGCAGTTCGTCTCTGCACCCACCTTTCCCTACGGTGACGCAGACCACCCTGGCCAGGCCCTGGAAGACGCCCTGAGGTACCTCCGGGAAGCGCCCAGGGTCACCGCGGTGTCGGACGACCTTCGCGCGGACCACCTGCTCCTGCTCCAGCGCCACCTGTCCTCCTCCCGGTGGGGCCTGGCCTCTCAGCTGATCTCGCCCCTGCGGGCCTGCAAGGATCCGGCCGAGCTGGAGGCCCTCCGACGCGCGGCAGCGGTGGCGGACCATGGAGTTTCTGCGGGTCTTTCGGCCTGCCGGCTAGGAGCCACGGAGCTGGAGGTCGCGGAGGCGGCCAGGGCTGCCGTGGCAGCCCTCGGAGCAGAGGCCGTGCCCTTTGTGGTGGTGGCTTCCGGTCCCCACACGGCCCTGCCCCACCACCAGCCGTCAAGGCGGAGGATCCAGCCCGGAGAGCCGGTGCTGGTGGACCTGGGAGCCAGGGTGGACGGCTACTGCTCGGACCTGACCCGCATGGCTTTCCTCGGAGAGCCCCCTGCCCGGTACCACGCGGTGCACGGGGTGGTGGAGAGGGCTCTGCAGGCAGCCCTGGAGGCGGCCCGTCCCGGCGTTCCCGCCGCTGAGGTGGACCGGGCGGCCCGCACGGTCATCGAGGCCGCGGGCTACGGTCCGTACTTCGTGCACAGGACCGGCCACGGCCTGGGGCTGTCGGTGCACGAGGCACCCTCCGTGCACGCCGCCAACCCGCAAGCCCTCCAGGAGGGCATGGTGTTCACCCTGGAGCCGGGCGTCTACCTGCCCGGGGAGTTCGGAGTCCGGCTGGAGGAGGCCGTGGTGCTCCGTGCCTCTGGCCCGGAGGTCCTGAGCCGGCTCCCCCGGCAGGTGGCGGTACTGTGCAGGAACTAAACCGAAGTTCCCGTCCCGTTGAGGGCTGAAAGTGCCGCGATGTCAGGTTTCGGGGCCGTTCCCGGGCTGCAGGGTGTAGGCATGTATAGTTCGCATAGACTCTTGACAGAAATGGAGTGATATGGCAGATTGAAGGCATGTAC
>Ga0272447_1000787_pt1 | contig 22327 bp, 19 predicted proteins | sample YNPCB0133_FD_194589 | JGI IMG/M metagenome (GOLD analysis project Ga0272447, IMG submission 194589) | Hot spring microbial mat communities from Yellowstone National Park, WY, United States - YNP-CB-013-3 | ecosystem: Environmental > Aquatic > Thermal springs > Hot (42-90C) > Sediment | place... | reverse complement strand
AAGGCCAGACCTGCCACCAGCGCGGCTGCCGAAGCCAAGCCCAGCAGCAGTCCACCTCTCGCTGAAGAACGGCGGGGAAGCAAAGGGGGGCGCGTACCCCAATAGGGATACTCCTCCGCCCCCTCTTCCTCTAGGCTTTGCTCCAACTCCTCCAAGAGCTCGTCCAGTAGAGAGTCTGCTTGAGTTGTGTAGCTGGACAAGGCCCACGGAGAACAACGGCTCCTGGCTGCTGAAGCATCAAACCCAGACACGGAAACAGGCCCTCCCTACCTTGGACGGCAAGGAGCCCGTGGCTTGAAACACCCCAGCCGCCGACCGCCGTCTCCCTAGCCCAGCGACCTTAGAGGAGCCGCATTTCTGGGTACTCGGTCAACAGCGCCTCTGCCGACAGGGTGTCTCCTTCTAGCTGCGGCGTCCACAGCACCTCGATGGCCACAATCCGCTCGGCAGGGATGGAGGCCAACTGCATCAGCCACTGCCGCAGCTCCGCCACAGACTTAACTACAGGTAGTGTACCTAAGTTACCGCGATACGCAACCAGTAGAGTGACGACCAGGTACTCGCCAACCTCGGGGATCCCGGCAGCCGCCCGCCGCAGAGCTGCTTGAGGAAGCTGCTGGATCTGGTTGTTGCGGTTGGTGAGGGTTTCGGCGCTAAACTTGCTCCGCTCTTGCAAAGAGGCTTGATAGAACAGGGATTCGGCGCGGGAGAGGGGCAGCTTCTCCGCCTCGGCATAGCCATAGGCCCAGTAGTCGCTGTAGCGCATCAAGCCAAGGCTAACCTCTTGCAACAATTGGCTCAGCCCCTCTGGCGACTGGGTATCCGCTTCCAGAGCCAGCGCATTGATCTCCTTTTGCAGTTGGCGGGCGCTGGCCAGTAGGCCCACCTTCACTTGGGCAACGGTTACCTGCGGGTCGCCAACTTCCTCTTCTTCGGCAACAGCCGAGCGCAAGCTGCGCACCAGAAAGCTACCGGCCCCAATCAAGAGCAGCAACGCCAGCAGGCTGCCACCGCCTCCCCAAAACAAGGGCACCACCAGCGGAAAGCCAAACCCCCCGCCATAGCTGGGGTACACGGGAGCCGAGCGAGGGCCGACAGAGCGGGGAGCCGAGAAGGTCGGGGAGCGGAAAGAGCCGCCGCCAATGCGGCCACCGCTGCGCGCCCAGACAGCGCTCACAGGGGCCAAAGCCAGGATCAAAGCCAGGGCAAGAGCCAACAGAGAGCGGCAGGTGCGACCAATTTGTTTCAGCATGTTCACAGTTTATCCATCACAGGGCTAGTCCTTACTCAATTGTAGGCTTTCTCCTCAGGCGCTAGAGGCCAAGGACGCGCTCCGCTTAACCAGCAGCTTGGAGCATTACAGACCATTACAATCTGTAGCGAGCCCCCTAGAGATGGGCACTAGACCCCTAACCCATGGGCAAATAGGGGCCGGCAGGCGGTCAAGAGGAGGAGCAATGCAAGTGGAAGTGCCAGTTCAAGAGCGATCTCTTCAGCCCTTGGCCCAGAGGAAGATTCGGCTATTGGTGTTGGACATCGATGGCACGCTGGCGGGGCCTTCCAACCAGGTTTCGGAGCCAGTGCGGCAAGCCATTCAAAGGGCCAAAGCCGCAGGCGTGCGGGTGGCTATTGCCACCGGTCGGATGCATTGTTCTGCCGAGCGATTTCACTATGAGATTGGAGCCGATATGCCGCTCTGCAGCTACCAGGGGGCACTCATTCGCGATCCCGATAGCCAAAAGACGTTAAAGCACTGGTGCTTGGACTGGTCGCTGACTGAGGAGTTGTTGCAGCTGCTGCAGGATCTGCCGGTGGGGGTGCACCTCTACATCGACGACCGGCTCTACTTGCGGGAGCTCAACCCCTTGAGCCGCGCCTATGCCGAGCGCTCGCAGGTGCCGTTTCAGATCTTTTCCCCTGCCCAATATGGGCAAAGACCCACCAAGATCCTGGTGGTTTCGGAAGATACGGAGTTTTTGCAGGAACTCCAGAGATCCCTGCGGCAGCGGTATTCTCCCGAGCAGCTCTACCTCACGCGGTCAGAGCCCATTTTCTTGGAAGCCACCCACCCGGCAGTCAACAAGGGCAATGCAGTGCGCTTTTTGGCAGAAGAGGTGTTGGGGGTGTCGGCAGAGCAGGTCATGGCCATTGGCGATGGCGACAACGACATCGAGATGTTGCGGTATGCAGGGATCGGGGTGGCCATGGGGAATGCCTCGCCGGCCTTGCTGCCCTATGCCGATTGGGTTGCCCCTCCTGTTACTGAAGATGGGGTGGCGGTGGCCATCGAGACCTTTATCCTCAACTAGACAGGGAGGCAGGGCGTGGCAGCTTCTCCTTTCCCCCAGCTCATCCTGCGCCCGGAGCAGCAACAGGTCTTGACCTATCAATCGGGGCAGCTGGGGATTGCTGCTGTTCCGGGAAGCGGCAAGACGTTTATCCTGGAGCTGCTAATTGTCGATCTCATCCTCAAGCGCGGCGTCCCACCGGAGCGCATTGGGGTGTTTACCTACATGCGTTCGGCGCGGGTTAACTTGCTGCACCGTATCAACCAACGCCTGCAGGAGGCGGGCTACCCAGATCGCTTTACCCAAGCCTTTACCTTGCATTCGCTGGCACTGCGGGTGTTGCGGGAGGCCCCAGGCCCTTGGGAAGAGCTGTCCATCTTGGAGGGGTATGAGCAGGAGCGCCTCCTCACCCGCCTTTGCCGCGCCTGGCTCAACTCCCACACCCACCTCTGGGAGCCCTTGATCCCTACGGATGAGAATTTCCCCCAAAAGGTAGCCCAAAACCGGCGGCGGTTCCGGCGCAGCTTCCAGGAGATGGTGCAGGCGGTAATTAGCACGGCCAAGAATCTCCGCCTAGGCCCGGAGGCGCTCCCTCGCGAGGGCTACCTAGGCTGGGCGGCTCCTGTGTACGATGCCTACCAAGCGGAGCTGCGCCGCCGCGGCCAGCTGGACTACGACGACCTGGGCTGGCAGGCCATGGATCTGCTGGAGCGCGACGCAGAGCTGCGGCAGCAGGTGCAAAGCTGGTACGACTACCTGTTCGAGGACGAGGCCCAGGACAGCTCCCCCCTACAGGAAGAGCTGCTGCGGCTGCTCAGCCAGCGCACGGGCAACCTGGTGCGGGTAGGGGATCCCAACCAGAGCATCATGGGCACCTTCACCACGGCTGAGCCACGGCTGTTTCGCGCCTTTTGTCAGGCCAGCCCCCAAATCATCTCCCTACAGGAGTCCAGCCGCAGCGCTCCCCAGATCCTGGAGCTAGCCAACCGCCTGGTGGACTGGGTTACTCGGGAACACCCAATCCCAGCCCTGCGCACTGCCCTGGCCCCCCAGCCCATTCGCCCAGCCAGTGCCGGCAGCCCAAATCCCCCGGCTAGCGAAGGACAGGTGGAGTTTCGCTGCGTCAGCGGCACTCCCGAGCGGGAGCTGCAGGAGGTGGCCCAGTGGGCTCTGGCAGCCGCCCAAACCTTCCCTGACCAGACAGTGGCTATTCTGGTGACCACCAACGAGCTGGGGGGCAAGGCCCTCGACTACCTGCGGGAAATGGGAGGGGAGCGGGTTGTCGACCTATTGCGGGGCAGCCCCAGCCAGCGACGGGTGCTGCTGCAGCTCAAGGGGGTAATTGACTGGTTGGCCGAGCCCACTTCCTCTGCTCGCCTGGCTGCGGCAGTGGATCGCCTGGCCGATTGGGCCGGGATCCCGCGAACTGAGCTGGAGCCGATGCTGGGCTGGATCCGCGCCTCGCTGCCGGAGCGGCTGCTCTTTCCCCAGTTTGATCCAGCCCCCGTGCTGCCTGAGAGCCCCTCTTGGCAGAGCTTGGGCCGCTTGCTGCGCACCCTGGCCAGTTGGCTGCGGGCCGGGCGGTCTCCCTGGCCGGAGGTGCTGAATGTCATTGTCCAAAGCCTCTACCGCAAGCCGGAAGAGCTGTTTGTGGGCTGCTATGTCCTCAACCAGCTGGAGCAGGTGCTGGGATCCCTGCCCGAGACCGATTGGCAAGAAGTTGCCCAGGAGTTTCAGGTAATTCTGGATCGCCGCCTCCACAACCTGCCCTCGGAGATCTTGGCCTTCAACCCCGAGCCGGGCACGATCACGGTTGCCACTCTGCACCGGGCCAAGGGTTTGGAGTGGGATCAGGTTTTCATCCCCCAGGTGTCGGCCTACGAGTTTCCTACCCACTACGAGGAGCGACCGGTGGGGCTGAGGTTTTTGGAAGACGTCGATATGAAGGCAGAAGCCCTAGCCCAGTTGCGGCAGCTCAGCCCCAGAAGCTACTGGGATCTGCAGGCCAACTCTCCTACCGAACAGGCCTTTTTGGACTTGGCTGCCGAGCGGTTGCGGCTGCTGTATGTGGGCATCACCCGCAGCAAACGGCGGCTGACCCTCTCGGTCTCTACCCAATCTTCCTATGGCAGAGAGCAGAGCCCAGCTTTGGCCTTTCGCGTGCTCAGGCACAGTTTCGGGCTCAATTAGCCCCAGTCCAGCCCTCCCACGGCCTGCTAACATAGCTAAGCCCACGGGGGCAGTCGTTACAGGCCATGGGTGTTTTGCCATGCAACCTCGGCGTGTTGCCCGCGAACTGGCCTTGCTGGGGGTCAGCCAACTGCCGACCACGGCGGCCAAACTCAGCGAAAAACAATTGGAAGACTTGCTGTTGGCAGCTATCCGCACCTTGCAGGAAGAAACCCATGAAACCCTTGCAACCGCAGCAGCGGAGATCCAGCGCAGCGACCGCCTGTTGCAGGAGAGCGATCCCCTGTTGTTGGCCGTTTCTGAGGCGAAGGAGGAGAGCGGATCCCGTTCCCTGGCTCTCCGTCTTCAGCAGGCCCAGCGGCAGCTGCAGCGTCTGGAAAGGGCTTTGCAGGAGGTCGCTGTGCCAAAGGAGTTGCCGGAGCTGGTCTACCAAGCCCAGGTGGCCCTCGGCAACGCGGGTCAAGCCCTGGAGCACCTGGAGCAGCGGCTGCAGAGCGTCCGCCACATCCTGGAGGAAGTTGTTCAGTTGTCCCAAAAGGCCGTCAACCGCCTGGGGGCTGCCCTCTCCATGCCGGAGCTGTTGCACATTGTCCAAGCGCCGGAGGTGCGCGCCTATGCCCTGCAACTGTTGACTGCCCTGCACACCCACAAGGAAGCTATCGATGCGCGCCTGCAGGGGGTCTTGGTGGGCTGGCAACTGCAGCGGGTGGGGCGGATCGAGCGCGATATCCTGCGCCTGGCGGTGGTGGAGATGGAAATACTGGCCAGCAGCCCCGTTAAGGTCGCCATCAACGAAGCTGTAGAGTTGGCCAAAAAGTATGGGGATCCGGAGGCTGCCGCTTTCGTCAACGGCGTGCTGCGACGAGTGGTGGACAGCCAGGAGACACTTGCTGACAGTTGATCCCAAGATCTGCCTTGGACAATGGCAGGGGATCCCCCCCAAGAAACCTCTTGCACGGCTGCTGCTTATTCGCCTCTAACCTGTTCTTGCCGGGCCTGATCCCGCTCTTGCTTGAGGTGGGCTACCTCGGCTTCCAGCTCTTGAATGCGGCGCAGCAACTGCTCGATTGCCCGTCCTACGGGGTCGGGCATGAGGTGGTGGTCGAGGTCAATGCCGTGGGCGGGGATGCGGCGTTGATGGGGTGGGAGGACTGCCCGGCCTGGGATCCCAACCACCGTCATCCCAGGGGGCACATCGTGAATCACGACGGCGTTGGCTCCAATGCGGGCTCTAGCGCCAATGCGGACTGGGCCAAGGATTTTCGCTCCTGTGCCTACGATTACCCCATCTTCCAGGGTAGGATGCCGTTTGCCCTTCGTCCAAGAGGTGCCCCCCAAGGTAACGCCGTGATAGATGGTAACATCGTCGCCAATTTCCGCAGTCTCGCCGATGACCACGCCGCAGCCATGGTCGATGAAAAAGCGCCGTCCAATCCGGGCTGCTGGGTGAATTTCAATCAAGGTGAGGGAGCGGGAAATAGAACTGATCAGCCGGGCCAGCAAGAAGCAGCGCCGCTGCCACAGCCAATGGGCGATGCGGTGCAGAAACAAGGCATGGACGCCTGGGTAGGTGAGGAGGACCTCCCAGCGGTTGCGAGCTGCCGGATCCCGCTCAAAGACACAGTCGACATCTTCCCAAAATTGCTGCCAGAACCCCAGCTTTGGCTTTGGCTGGCTGGAGGGGGGAGCCTCACCTCTGTCTAGTTGGGAGCTTTCTGCCGCCGACTGCTTGGCCTCAGTCAGCATGAACGGCCTCCGATAGGGAACCTCCACTTCTCCCCTTCTAGCACTTTTTGTTGCCAGTGGGAGGGATCCCTGGCAGCCTACACCTGTTGACCAAGAAAACTGGGTTCAAGCCCCGCCCTTAAGGCCTCCGGCCCGAAGAGCGCGAGAGGGCGGCTTTTGCTAGAATGCGAGAATTGCTCCACCCATTCATAGGAGGGTGCAGCGCACAGCTAAACGTATCTGGGCTTAGGCCCAGTAGTTGGGGCTATGGCATCCCCCATAGGGTTGAGGTTTAAGCCTCATGCTCTTTCGCCTACGGCGGCGCGGAGCGCTTTGTAGCTCAGCCAGTAGGAGGCATCCTGCTGCCTGAGAAAGAATCCCTGCCCTAAAGGGCAGGGAGAATGTCAAGCCACCTAGAAGTGAACGAAAATGAGATCACGGCTAGTGCTTAACTTGCAGGCGGCTATGCTAGACCCTCTTTTGGAAGAGAAAATCCGCGAGCAAATTCGCACCCACAAGGTGCTGATCTACATGAAGGGCACCCCGGAAATGCCCATGTGTGGGTTTTCCTACACAGCTGTGCGCATTTTGGACAGCTTGGGCTTCCCCTACACAGCCATTAACGTGCTCGAGGATCCGGAACTTCGGCAAGGGATCAAAGAGTTTTCCAACTGGCCAACCCTCCCACAAATCTATATCAACGGGGAGTTCATTGGCGGCTGTGACATTCTCCAGGAGATGCATGCCCGCAACGAGCTGCGCCCCCTGGTGGAAGCCGCCTTTGCCAAGGCTGATCCTTAACCTTGAGGGATCCCATGCTCACCTTGGATGGCCTGCGGCAGCTCCTGGCTGAAAAGCTGCAAGCTCTCTACGTCCACGTGGAGGACGAGTCGCACCGCCATGCTGGCCATAGGGGACGGCACCAGGGAGTGGGAGGACACTACCGCGTACAGGTGGTGTCGCCTCTTTTTACTGGCAAAACGCTTTTGCAGCGCCATCGCCTAGTGTACGCCGCCCTAGCCGAGCAGATGGGGCAGAGCATCCATGCCTTGGCCCTGCAAACGTACAGTCCCGAGGAGCTGCCGGCCTCCGAGATGTCTCACATTGAAATAGCATAGAGGTTGAAATAGCATAGAGGGCGAAACGGCTGCCCCAGCGAGGGAAGGGAGAAGGTATGGCAGCTCTTTTAGCCACCTGGCTGATGTCGGCCTTGAGCGTGATGATCTTGGCTTGGCTTTTGCCTGGGATCCACGTCTCCGGGTTTGGAGGTGCCTTGGTAGCGGCACTAGCCATTGGTTTGGTGAATAGCTTGGTGAAGCCACTCCTGCAGTTGATTACCCTACCGCTTACGATCTTCACTTTTGGTCTGTTTTCCCTAATTTTGAACGCCATTTGCTTGCTCATTGCCGACAAGCTTGCCGGTGACGCCTTCAAGGTTGACAACTTCGGCTGGGCACTGGTTGGGGCAATTGCCCTCTCCATCATTAGCAGCTTGGTTCGGAGCATTTTTGAACAAGCTGCTTAGTTTCCTTGCAGAACCAGCCGAGTTAGCCAGCAAGTTGCCCCTACCCCCACCGCTCAAGCCCGAGCTTTGGAGACAGCCTCCAGCGGGGTGGGATGGGATTGTTGCTTCTGGGGAGCAGCTTCAGCCTTCTTGGCCCGCTTGGCCGCCGCTGGTGGTCGGCTGGCTTTTGCCTGGCCCTTGCCCTCTTTTTCCGCCAGCAGTTCCAGAGCCATCTCCAGGGTCACGGCTGCAGGGGAGAGATCTTTGGGCAGCGAGGCGTTGACTTTGCCGTGCTTGACGTAGAGCCCATAGGGGCCGTCGTGGAGAGTTACGGGCTTGCCATCCTCGGGGTGGGATCCCAGCTCGCCTAGGGGTTTGGCCGAGGCGCGACTGCGGCTCTTTTTGGGCTGGGCCAACAGCTCCAGGGCCCGCTCCAAGCTAATGGTCAGGACATTCTCATCGGGGGGCAGCGAGCGAAACTCCCCGTCGCAAGCCACGTAGGGGCCGAAGCGGCCAATACCGGCCTGCACCTTTTTCCCCGATTTGGGGTGTTCGCCCAACGTACGGGGTAGGCTGAGCAACCCCAGGGCAATCTCTGGAGTGACGTCCTCCGGCTTTAGCCCTTTGGGCAGGGAGACGCGCTTAGGCTTTTGGTTTTCCTCAGAAACTTCCCCCAACTGCACATAGGGTCCGTAGGGGCCCTGCGGGATCACGTAGATTGGCTCTTGGGTCTCTGGGTGGAAGGCGATGGGCTTGGGGCCTTCCTGCTTGCGCCGGATAAGCTCCTCGATGTGTTCAAGGGTCAAGTCGGCAGGGGGAATATCCTCAGGTAGGTTGGCACGTACCTCTCCTGCTTCGGTTTCGACCACCACATAGGGTCCGTAGGGGCCAATACCAATCTTGGCGGGCAGGTTTTCTAGGTGGATGGAGCGAGCCAGGTTGGGGTCAATTTCTAGCTCCCGTGCCTTCACTTGCCCCTCAAGGCCCTGCTCACCCAGGAAGAAGTGGCGCAAATAGGGCAGCCACTCTGCCTGGCCGGAGGCGATGTCGTCCAGGGTTTGCTCCATCTCGGCAGTGAAGTGGACGTTGACGAGGTTGGGGAAGTATTTTTCCAGCAGCTCGGTAACGGCAAAGGCCGTGTAGGTGGGCACAAGGGCGCTTCCCATCAACCTCACGTAGCCCCGGCTCTGGATGGTACTCAGGATGGTGGCATAGGTGCTGGGCCGGCCAATCCCCTCCTTTTCCAACACCTTCACCAGGGAGGCTTCGGTGTAGCGGGGCGGAGGTTGGGTTTCATGAACCACCGGCTCCAGCCGCAGGCAGTCCACTGGCTCCCCTACCTGTAGTAGGGGCAGGTGCACCTCTTGATCTTCCAAAGCCGCCTCTGGGTCGTCGGATCCCTCTACGTAGGCGCGGAAGAAGCCGGGGAAGTCAATGCGCTTGCCGCTGGCCCGGAATACCGCCTCGTCGACCGTAATGAGCACAACCGTGTGGGTTTGCCGCGCCTCAGCCATTTGGCTAGCGACGGTACGCTTCCAGATGAGGTCGTAGAGGGCCAGCTCCTGCCCCGTGAGCGGGGTTTGGCTGGGCAGGCGAAACTCCGAGCCAGCAGGGCGAATGGCCTCGTGGGCTTCTTGGGCCCCTTTGGTTGTAGTGGTGTACTGCCGCGGCTCAGGGCTGAGGTACTCCTTGCCGTACATCGCCTCCACGCAGGCGCGGGCAGCACGGATGGCCTGCTCTGACAAATGCACCGAGTCGGTGCGCATGTAGGTGATGTAGCCCTCCTCGTAGAGCTTTTGGGCAATGCGCATCGTCTGCTGGGCTGACAGGCGCAGCTTGCGGTTGGCCTCTTGTTGCAGCGTGGAGGTGGTGAAGGGAGGGGCGGGCTTGCGGATGGAGGGGCGCTCTTCTACAGAGCTGACCACCCAGACTTTCCCCACTAAGCGCTCCCGCAGGGACTCCGCCTGGGCTTGATCCAAGAGCACTACCTCTCGCCCGGCTATCAGCTGCCCCGTGCTGGGATCGAAGTCTTGTCCACTGGCTAGCCGCTTGCCACCCAGGCTCACCAGCTCTGCCGGGAAAACCGTCGCCGAGCCAGCGCCCTTTGACTGCAGCTCTGCTCGGAGATCCCAGTAGAAGGCTTTCTTGAAGGCCCGCCGCTCCCGCTCCCGATCCACCAAGAGCTTAACCGCCACCGACTGCACCCGCCCGGCTGAGAGCTTGGGGCCAATCTTTTTCCACAGCAGCGGCGACAGAGTGTAGCCCACCAGGCGATCCAGGATGCGGCGGGTCTCTTGGGCCCGCACCAGCTGCTCGTTCACCTCGCGACAATTTTGCAGGGCCTCCTGAATGGCCTCGCGGGTGATTTCGTGGAACACCATGCGGCGGGTAGGCACCTTGGGCTGCAACACCTGTTGCAGGTGCCAACTGATGCTTTCTCCCTCCCGGTCTTCGTCGGTGGCCAGGATCAGCTCATCTGCTTTCTTGAGCGCCTCCTTCAGCTCCTTGACCACCTTTCTTTTGTCTTTGGGGATCACGTAGAGAGGCTCGAAGTTAGCGTGGACATTGACCCCTAGGCGGCTCCACTCTTGGTCTTTCACCTCCTCGGGAATGTCGGCAGCCGACTCGGGCAGATCGCGCACATGTCCCATTGAGGCCTGCACCTCATAGTCGGCGGGCAAGAAGCTGCGGATGGTACGAGCTTTGGTAGGAGATTCAACAATGACCAGCTTGGGCATGATGAGGTCTAAAAAGACTGACTGCGGCTACCGCGCCCCCCACTTTTGGCGGGCTAGGGCGTGCTGTAAGAGTTGCTCAAGAGTTAGGGACTCTTCTCTGGAGCGTAGCAAGTCTGCCTGCGCTTGACTAGGCGGCTTTCGCTAGGCCTCCTCCTGAGACTCCAGTTTCCAGATCTGGGGACAATCCTGACCATGCACCACTTTTCGATTCGCACTGCCGATATCTTCCGCTCCATGGCCTTCTACGAGAGGCTGGGCTTTAAGGTGGAAGAACGGTTCACTGCCGGGATCACTTTGGCCTGCTGGATGCGCGGTCCCTGGGGCCGTCTGGAGCTGATTCAGGTACCCCAGCCTCACCCTGCCCCCGATCCCTTTGGAGATCCCCACTATGTGGGCTACTACCACCCCTCTTTTGAGGTGGGCCCCGAATGGGGATCCCTGGCCACCTACCTAGAGCATTTACAAGCGCAAGGGCCCCTAACCGTGGTGTTGCCGCCTCAATGCCAGAAAATTGGGTCTCAAACCTACGAGGTGGCTTTCATTGCCGATCCCGATGGCCTGCCGATCGAGCTTATCCGTCTGCAGGGATCCCTAGCGTCAAAAGCGGAGCCGGCTTAACCAAGGCTGCCGCCAGCTAAGGCCCAGGGCCCAAAGAGCGCAAGCAGGCTTCAGCGCCATAGAGGAGGTGTTGCCCAGCGCGCCCTTGAAAGCATCCCCACCCTTGGGGGCGGGAGGGAACGTCAATTGGGTTTATCCTGGACGTAGGTTGTGTTGCCCTTGGAGAGGATAAGGCTTATGGAGATGGATCTCCGTCCCCTGCTCATTCTGGCTCCTGTTGTTTTAGCTGTAAGCTGGGCCGCTTACAACATCATCAAGGCTGCCCTCAAGGGGGAAGCCAAGCTCTTTGGCGAGAGGGGTAACAACCCCTTTGGCAAGAGCAACAGCTAGGATCCGTTGGCAGCTCCTAGACTCCCTGGATGTCGGACGCAAATCCCCCAGAGGCAGGGCCGTCGCCTGCGCTGGCTGACCGGAAGTCAGCGGAGGTCATTGTTGTCGGAGCAGGGGTGGCCGGCTTAACCTGCGCACGGCAACTGTTGCGGGCAGGGCTGCAGGTTCTGGTACTGGAGAAATCGGCAGGCCTTGGCGGGCGCATGGCCACTCGACGGGTTCAGCACGCTGGACAGACAGTGCCCGTAGATCACGGAGCGCAGTACCTGACTGCCGATTCCGATGGCTTCTATCGCTGGGTCAGGGAGCTCCTGGGCCTAGGACTGCTGAGGGAGTGGACCCGTTCCTTGCATCTGCTGGATCAGGAAGGGCTGCACCTAGAAAATGCCAACGACCAGAAGCCGCGCTATGTCTCTCCCCAGGGCATGACGGCGCTGGCTAAGCAGCTAGCTGCTCCCCTAGCGGTTTACACCCAAACTCGGGTAGTGGGCCTCGAGCCCCAGCCAACCAGTTGGCAAGTGCAAGCCGAAGATGGCCAGTGCTACGAGGCTGCGGCCCTGGTGATGGCCATCCCCGCTCCCCAGTTGCTGCCTTTGCTGCGAGGAAAGATTGCTCCTGGGGACAACCTGTTATCCCTTCTGGAATCCGCTGCCTACCAGCCTTGCGTTGCCGTGTTGGCCGGCTACGCCGAAGACACGCCGCTGCCCCCCTGGAAAGGGATCAAGGGTTTGGACGATCCCCTATTGGCTTGGGTGGCCCTAGACAGCAGCAAGCGGCCCCAGCCCCTGCCGCCGCTGGTGGTTTTGCACGGGGGAGCGGAGTGGTCGTCGCTGTATCTCGAGGCCGCGCCTGAGGAGCTGGAAAAGGCCGGTCGAGAGCTGCTGGCCCATGCTGCCCAGCGCTTGGGATCCTGGCTGGCCTCGCCGCAGTGGATCCAGGTTCACCGCTGGCGCTACGCTCTTCCTGGGGAGGCGATAGGTCTAGCCAGCCTTGGCACCTACGTTCCTACGGGTTCCGGCAAGAGACTCCCCCTGGTGTGCGCTGGCGATTGGTGCGCTGGAGGTCGCGTAGAAAGGGCCTGGCTCTCTGGCCAAGATGCTGCTAGAACCTTGCTGGAGATGTTGGGGAGGGGAGGGCGCTCCTAAGCAGTTAGACTAAACGGGGGCCGAAAATTCCAGCCGGGTCAAACTGCTGCTTCAGCCTCTGCATCAAGGTTGCTGTCGGGCCAAAGTTGGGGGCTAGGGCGGTTTTTAGAGCCGGCGGCGCCTCCAAGAGCACAAGAAACCCCCCCGCAGCCTGGAGATGGCGCTGCAGTTGCAGCAGAGATCCCTGGTCAGGCTGAGGGATCCAGGCTCGCCCCAATCCGCAGCCGCGGTGCAGTTGCACCTGGGCGCTAGGGAAAAGGGATTGGAACTGCTCCAGAGTTGCCAGGCTTTGGCTGGGCAAGCAGCCAAACTTGGCCAACACCATCCCCGAACGGGGCAAGGGCAGAGGCGGAGCCCCAGGCCTTACCTCTTGCCAGCTCAATCCCGCAGGAGCTAGCCGCTGCACCAGAGCCGTCTGTTGGGCAACTACCCGCTCCGAGCCGTGGAAGTGGATCCAGAGCTGGGATCCCTCCCCCCTTAGCCAGAGATCCACCCCCGCTGGGCTGACCGGCGCATTCAGCACCTGCCGAGCCAGGACCTCCAAGTCGGCCAGGGCTCCTGTGGCCAGCAAGGTTGCTTGGGCCGCCGGCAAAGGATAGAGCCGCAGGGTTACCTGCGTCAGGATCCCCAAACTGCCCAGGGATCCAGTAAACAACCTCGTCAGGTTGTAACCGGCTACGTTCTTAACCACCCGTCCCCCCGCCTTAGCCACCTCCCCGTCGGCCCGCACCCAGGTGATGCCCAGCACGAGGTCGCCAATGCTGCCGTAGCGCCAGCGCAGCGAGCCCGTATCGGCGGTGGCGAGAATGCCGCCCACTGTGGCCCAGTCAGGGTAAAGGGGATCCACCGGCCACCATTGCCCTTGCTCGGCCAAGATCTGCTGCAGCTCCGCCAAGGTCATGCCGGCCTCTACTGTTACGGTCAGGTCGGCAGCCGCATGGTCAATGAGGCGGCGCAGCCCCCGGGTGGAGAGGATGAGATCCACTGTTTCCAGGCAAGGGGCCCATCCCCACTTGCTCCCCTGCCCCAGCGGCAGCACCTTCCGCCCCTGGCACTCCCTGAGGATTTGAGCCAGTTCCGCAACGGTCGAGGGAGTTTGGATGGGGATAGCAGTGGCTTGGCTGGAAAGAAAAGCCGCCAGCGCAGGAGAAAAAGCCATAGTTGCCCCAAGATTTTTTTCGTAGGCAGAGAGCCTAGAGGCTGGCCTGGGCAGGGCGAGACTCTTTCTCCCCAGAAGGGGAGGAGGCAAGCCTTTGCTGCTCCACCAGGCGGGCAAACTCCTGCTCGAAGGTCACTAGGGCGCGGTTGGTTTTGCCCCCTAGGTAGAGTCCTGCCTCCGTCTCCAGGGCCCAAACCTGGCTGTAGCTGAAATAGCTCATCACCACTCCCAGCATCAGCAGCCCAAAGCCAAGGTAGACAAGGGGGATCCCTGGATCCGATTTAATCTGCAGGCCGGTTGCACCGATAACCTCATCCAGGTGCAGGGTAAGGCGGTTGGGGAAGCGCTGCGGGGCAACTTCGTCGAGAGCTAGACTCATGCCCTGGCGCAGGGATCCTATCCACTGGCCCTCGGTGTCGTAGAGGAGAGCTGTCCCCTGCAGATCCGGCAGCAACAGCGTCAGGCCCTCGCTAAGATCTGGCCGAGTGGGGATAAAAGCGCCCCAGAGCTTGTTGCCCGCCTGGTTGGGCACCCGCACCACTGGGATCTGGAAGGGGGGGCTGTTGTTGAGGCGGATGCGGATGCTGTCGATGCTCCAGTCGGCCTGGTAGAGGGTCACACCCTGGTAGGAGAGGGGATGGTTGACAGAGAGGGTCTGGCGTTTGACCTCCTGGCCCCCAGCCAGAATGGAGAGGTCAGAATAAAACTGCTTCACCCGCCCGTCGGGAGCATAGTCAATCCAGAAGCGGTTGACCCGAATCTGCCAGGTGGGCAGACGAGCCAGATCCCCTGCGCCGGTGATGTGTTCGATGGCGGCAACCCCGCCGCTGGGGATCAGCTCCTGGGCCGTGAAGCCAGCAAGGCTGCCCCAGATGGCCCCCAACAGGATGAGCAGCAGGCTAGCATGCACCAGGATGGGGCCAAACCGCCCAATCAACCCCTTGCGGGCATAGAGGCAGGATCCCTCCTGAAACACAGCGTAGCCCCCTTGGCGCAGCCGCTGCGGCAATCCTTGCAGGGATTGCTTGGGCAGATAGGTCCAAAAGGGCAGCCGCTGGAAGGCAGGGGGGCGGGTGAGGTAGCTCCAGCGACGGGCCGCCTTGAGCATCGGCCATTGGCGCGTGAGAGAACAGGCAGCCAGGCTGCTGCCAAGTAGGATCAAAAGAGCCAGAAACCAAGGGGTGCGATAGACGTGATCCAGCCCCAGCTTGAGGATCAGCCGCCAGGTGAGAAAGCCAAACAGGGCCGGCTGCTCAGGGTAGTGGGCCTGATAGAAGGCCACCGTTTCCTCTTGCTCGATTACCGTGCCGATGGCACTGAAAACAGCAATTGCCAAGAGAAGGCCGATGGCTAGCCGCAAATCCACCAGCAGCGGCAGCAGTTCATGGCGCAGATAGCGCCGCAGGGGGGAAAGCCACCGCGCCAGCGGGGCAGAATCCTTGGACATACAAGCTCCCCTAGGTCCAAGCCGAGAGGATGGTGACGGTGCCGAACCCCACCAGCACCAGGCCACTGGCATAGGTAAGCCAGCCCGACCAGCGCCGCAGGGCCAGCAGTTGCTTAATCGCGCCGGTAAACACCCCCGCCAACAGCAGCGGCAAGACCAGCCCTAGGGCGTAGGTCAGCAGTAGCCCACCTCCCACCCAGGGCTGCCCTGTGGTGGAGACCCAGCCTAGCAAGGCCACCAAAACTGGCGTACTGCAGGGAGAGGCTGCTAGACCAAAGGTGGATCCCAGCAACACCGACCGGCCTAGTCTGGGCCACTCGCCAGGGATCTCCAACCCGTTAAACCAACTGGGAAAGCGCAAGGGGACGACCTCCAGCAGGTTCAAGCCCATGAGGATGGCGAGCCCGCCCGCTACTAGGGATCCAAACGGGGTGGTTTGTCCGTAAACCCGGCCTAGCAAGGCTGCTCCCAAGCCCAGCAGGCTGAGGGTCAAAGCCACACCAACGGCAAAGCCCAGGGATTGCACCCAGACCTGCCGGCGCACCTCTCCGGCCGCTGCGGGGGCGCTGGGAGTGTAGCCGCCGATGTAGCCGATGGTTACCGGCACCATGGAGAGCATACAGGGGGAAAGGCTGGTAACCAGACCTGCTAGACCCACTGCCAGCAGGCTCAGGGGAGAAAGGTGCTGCAATTGACCTTGAACCAGCTCCGCTGCCCACTGCTCCAGGTGGTAGAGGATATCCGCCATAGAAGAAGCCGTCGCGTCTAAACCTAGGCTAGCTCAAAGAACCTGGAGAACTTGGCGCTGACTGGCCAGCGCCCTCAACGGCAGCTCCAGCCTGGAAAGCCTGGGGAGCTACTTGGGCTGTTGGCAGGCGGCAATGCTGCTGGCGATAACGGCCTCGGTTTCGGCCAGGCCTTTCCAGCCCAGAATCTGGGTTTCTTTCTTCTCCAAGCGCTTGTAGGTGGCAAAAAACTCGGCAATCTCGTCCAGGCGGTGCTGGGCAATATCTTCCAACTTGGTTACGGCAGCGTAGCGAGGATCCTTAGCCGGCACACACAGCAACTTCTCATCCGGCTCCCCCGCATCGATCATCTGCAGCATGCCCAGCGGGCGCACCGCAATCACACACCCCGGAAAGGTCGGCTGATCCATGATCACCAGGCCATCCAAGGGATCCCCGTCCCCTGCCCGCGTGTTGGGCACAAAGCCGTAGTCGTAGGGGTACTGCACCGAGGAGTAGAGCACCCGGTCTAGGATCATCACGCCCATCTCTTTGTCAAACTCGTACTTGTTCTTACTGCCGCCAGGGATCTCGATCAGAAGGTTGAGCAGGCCTGGCTCTGGTTGGGCAGGGATCCGCGACAGGTCGATCACAGCCAATACCCTCGGAAGACGTGACGAAGAAACAGCCAGAGGGCATTATACCCCCTGGCTTGAGATTTCAGCTAGCAAGCTCCTCGGGCAAGATTCGAACTTGCGACCAATCGGTTAACAGCCGACCGCTCTACCGCTGAGCTACCGAGGATCGAGACATATCCCATCATAGGGAAAAAACCGCTGCAAGGCAACTCCTCAGTCGGGCACCGCTAGAGCAGCAGCAAGGCGCTCTTTCAGGGTAGCCACCACCGCTTCGATGGGAAGGTCTACGGCCTGACCGGTGGCCCGTTCCGCCAATTCCACCTTGCCCTGCTTGAGGCTGCGCCCCGTAGTCAGGCGATAGGGGATCCCGATGAGATCGGCATCTTTAAACTTGACGCCGGCTCGCTCATCTCGGTCGTCCCAGAGGGTTTCGATACCGGCAGCGTCCAGCTCTTGCACCAGTTTTTCTGCCACCTGCATCTGCTCCGGGTCAGCAGTGTTGGGCACTACCACCACCACGTGGTAGGGGGCAATGGCCACCGGCCAGATGATGCCGTTGGCGTCATGGGACTGTTCCACCGCCGCCTGGGCTAGTCGCGATACCCCAATGCCGTAGCAGCCCATCCACAGCGGCTGCTCAACGCCGTGCTCGTCGGCAAAGGTAGCCCGCAGCGGCAGCGAGAACTTGAGGCCCAACTGGAAGATATGGCCAACCTCAATGCCCCTTGCCCCCTGGAGCACCTGGTCAGGGTTGAATAGACAGCGATCTCCTGGTTGGGCTTTGCGCACGTCAACCACCTCCGGCAAGGGGTACTGCTCCCCCCAGTTGGCTCCCACCACGTGTCGCCCCACCTGGTTGCTGCCAGTTACAAAGTTCTTCAGCGAGGCTGCTGTCTGGTCAGCTAGGCGCAAAATCTTGGGGGCAAAGTGTTCCTGCGGGCCCAGGCAGCTATCGGGCAGGTCAGGGGCAATGTAGCCCACGGGAACCGGATCCCCTTGCCAGCTTTTTTGGATCTCAGCATCTGCCAAAGTGAGTTTGAGCAGCTTCTTGGCTTGGTAGCGCTCCGCCAGACGGTTGAGGTGGTTGGCCAACTTCACTTCATTGACCTCTTGATCCCCGCGGATGCTGAGCAAAACCACCACCCGCAGGCCGTTGTCGTAAAGGGCCTGGTAGAGCACATTCTTGACAATCAAAGTGGGGGAGATCTTCAAGAAAGCCGCCAGCTTCTCGATGGTTTCCGTTCCCGGCGTATCCAGAACCTGGAAGGCTGTGTAGGGAGACTCGGCTGCCGGCGGCGGAAGGGAGACGGCTTTCTCCACATTGGCAGCGTAGGAGCCATCGGGGGTGTAGAGGATCTCGTCTTCCCCGGCAGAAGCCAGCACCATGAACTCCTGGGACATTGCCGAGGGCCCGCCGATGGCGCCCGCATCGGCCTCCACCACGCGAAACTGTAGCCCGCAGCGACGCAGGATGCGGCTGTAGGCGCGGCACATATCCTGGTAGGTCTGGCGCAGGCTCTCTTCAGTGGCGTGGAAGGAGTAGGCGTCTTTCATGAGGAATTCCCGGCCCCGCAGCAAGCCAAAGCGAGGTCGGATCTCGTCGCGGAACTTGGTCTGGATTTGATAGAGGATTTGCGGCAACTGGCGATAGGAGCGGATGAGATCCCGGGCCAGCAGGGTAATCACCTCTTCGTGGGTGGGGCCCAGGGCCAGCTCGCGCCCCTGGCGGTCTTCGAGGGCAAACATGATCCCTTCTGCCTGGGTATACACCTCCCAGCGGCCCGACTCCCGCCAGATCTCCGCTGGCTGCAACTGGGGCAAGAGACACTCCTGGGCCCCAATGGCGTTCATCTCTTCCCGAATGATGTTCGAGATCTTCTGCAGCACCCGCCAGAGCAGGGGCAGATAGGTGTAGATCCCGGAGGAGAGCCGCCGGATAAAGCCGCCTCGCAGCAGCAGCTTGTGGCTGGCCAGCTCTGCTTCGGCAGGATCCTCCCGCAGGGTTACAAACAACATCTGACTCAATCGCTGGCTCCGTTGCATTCCTCCCTTCCCCTTGACAACTGCCTCCACTGTTCTCGAGCAAATCCTCCCGCTGGGAGGGGAGGCCGCCCAAATGACTAGGCAGGCGCTAGGGTCCGCCGCTTGGTAACCATCTGGTAGACCTCGATAATGTCCCCTTCTTGCCAGGCGTCGAACTTCTCGATGGCGATCCCACACTCGAAGCCGGCAGTTACCTCCCGCACGTCGTCCTTGAAGCGTCTGAGAGAGTCGAGGCGCCCCTCGTAGACTACCTCTCCTTTGCGGCGAACCCGCACCAGGGCATTGCGCTGCACTTTGCCGGAGAGCACGTAGCTGCCGGCAACGGTGCCGCGGCTGATGGGGATGACTTTGCGCACCTCCGCCTGGCCCAGCGGCTCTTCTACCTCCTCCGGCTCCAGCAGGCCTTCCATGGCTGCCCGCAGGTCGTCCAGCAGGTTGTAGATGATGTCGTATTCGCGCACATCGACCCCCTTCTCGTCGGCAGCCCGCCGCGCGCCAGGGGCAAAGGTGGTGTTAAAGCCCAAGATAATGGCGTCGCTGGCTGCTGCCAGATCCACGTCAGTCTCGGTGATCTCCCCAGGAGCTGCCAGAAGAACCCGCAGGCGCACCTCCTCTTGCGGCAGATCCTGCAGGGCCGTCTGGATGGCCTCGGCGGATCCCTGGACATCTGTTTTGAGGATCAGGTTCAACTCTTTGAGCTGGCCTTCCTGAGCTTGAGCTGAAATGCTAGCCAGGCTGACGCGGCGAGAGAGCGACGCCTGTTGCAAGCGGCTCTGCCGCAGCGCCTCCGCCCGCTCCTCAGCGATGCGGCGTGCTTCTTTCTCATCGCTGTAGACCTGAAACTCATCCCCTGCCGCCGGCACCTCCTCCAAGCCCAGCAGTTGTACCGCTGAAGAAGGCCCGGCCTCCTGTAGCCGTTGGCCGCGGTCGTCCATCATTGCCTTGACGCGGCCAAACACTGCGCCCGCCACCAGCGTATCCCCCACCCGCAGGGTGCCGTTTTGCACCAATAGAGTGGCCACTGGCCCCCGCGCTTTGTCCAGGTGGGCCTCGATAACAGTGCCGCGAGCGGGACGATTGGGGTTGGCCTGCAGCTCCGCCACATCCGCTACCAACAGGATCATCTCAAGCAAGGCGTCTAGGTTGCGGCGGGTGAGAGCGCTGACCTGCACCATGGGCGTGTCGCCACCCCACTCCTCCGGCACCAGCCCATGCTCTGCCAGCTGCTGCTTGACGCGCTCCGGCTGGCTGCCGGGCTTGTCAATCTTGTTGATGGCCACAATGATGGGCACCTGGGCTGCTCGCGCATGGCTGATGGCCTCCAGCGTCTGCGGCTGCACCCCATCGTCGGCAGCCACCACCAGGACAGCGATGTCAGTAACGCTGGCGCCGCGGGCGCGCATGGCCGTGAAGGCCTGGTGGCCAGGAGTATCCAGAAAAACAATGCGCCGCTTCTGGCCCTCAAAGTCTACGTCCACGTGGTAGGCGCCAATGCGCTGGGTGATCCCACCGGCTTCTTGCTGGGCCACGTTAGTGTGGCGGATGGCATCGAGCAAAGTGGTTTTGCCGTGATCCACGTGACCCATGATGGTGACCACCGGCGGACGGGGCACCAGGTGGTCAATGTCCTCCAGCTCAAGCATCTCGCTTTTCTTAGCTTTGGGCTCCGTCTCCGGCCGGCGGATCTCATAGCCCAACTCTTTGGCCACCGTCTCAGCCAGCAACTCGTCTAAAACCTGGTTGATGGTTACCTTCACCCCCTTAAAGAAGAGGGTTTTGATGATCTCAGTTTCCGACACCCGCAGGCGCTGGGCTAGTTCCTGCACACTGAGGCTGCCCTCAAGAACCAGAACCTTCTCTTGCGGCGGCAATTCCGCCGTCTCCTCAGGGGGGCTAGTTTTAGTGGATAGCTGCGGGGAGCGCTCAGCAGCTGGCCGAGGGCGCGGGGTTGAAACAGCCGCTGTCGGCGGACGCTGGGCAGGGGGCTTGGCAGTGGGACGGGGCAAGGGCTGGATGGCGTTTAGCTGCGCTTGCTTGACGGTGGAGATCGCCGTCAGAGAATCCAAATCCAAGCCATCTCCATCTCCTTCCTCGCGTCTGCGTTTGCGCTTGCGCTCGGCCTGGCTGCGGCTGGATCGCCGTTCGAGGGCTTTTAGCTCCTCGTCCTCCTCTTCTTCCACCGTCTTGCGCTTGACCTTGGGCGTGGCAGGCCGCCCAGGAGCCTCGACCGGCACGGGAGTGGAGATCCCTTCTGGCAAGGGGGGAGAAGATGCTGGCTCGGCGGGAACCGTTTTAGCGGTAGGACGGGTGGGGGGCCCCACCAACTCCAGCCGCCGCTGGGGACGGGGAGCCTCCTCCACTTTGCTGGGGCTGTCTTCCTTTTTGAGAGCTGCCGGCTGGGGCTCACGAGGACTGGCAGGGCGAACAGGTGGGCCCACGAGCTGGGGACGCGGTCGCTGGGCGGTTGGGGGAGAAGAAGCCTTCGCTTCTGCAGGACCAGGAGCAGGGCTGGGCTCGGAAGCCGCTTGAGGCGACTCGGGCCGTCGTGGAGGGGGGAGCACCGTTGGGCGCTTGGCCGCCGGAGCAGGGCCGGCCTGGGGGCTAGCTGCTTTGGCTACAGCCGGCTCAGGTCGAGCTGGAGGGGGCGTCAGCTGTGGCCTTGTCTCACCCACGCGAGCAACTGGTGGCTGCGGCGGGCTGACTGCAGGAGCCTCTTTTGGCGGAGGGATACGTTCAGGTCGCTGCAGCAGCGTTTTGGGAGGACTGGCTTCACTAGGGGGGGCTGGCTGCTGAGCAGGAGCAGGCCGGCGAATGCCAACAATAGCCTGAGGGCGCTCGCTCGCCTTGGCTCCCGCCGCCGGCTCGGCTGGCGAGCTTCCTTGCGGCTTGCTCCGCGGGCGAGGTGGTTTCACAATAGGGGACTTGCCCAGCTTGCTACGCACCAACTCAGCTTGCTCTAGGGAAATGGTGCTGCTGTGGCTCTTGAAAGGGATCCCCAGCTGCTCACAAACCTCCAGCACCTCGCGATTGTCACGCCCCAGTTCGCGGGCAAGGTCGTACAGTCGAACTTTGTCGGTCATTCCTCTGCTTGCCTCTGCTCCTCTCTCCTTGTCAGTTTTACAGGAGTTGAATCAACCTCAATTAACGGATTGAGACTAAACCTGCTGCAGCATAATTCCAGGGGGAATCTAAGTCCAAAAGGGCCGGGGGGCATAGGCAACTAGGGCAGGAAGCAACACCGACAGTGCCTTTTTAGGATAGCCCTTCTACAGTTCCCAGAAGTTGGCCACGGCCAACCTCCCCCAGCCCCATTCTGACAGCTAAGAGGGGCTACCGTGTAGCTGGAACGGAGTGAACCCGGTACCTTGACCGATTCAGGGCTACTGAGGTTGCTCTGAGACTCGCCCTTCAGGGACTGATGTCTCCTGGAGGCTTTCTGCCTCAGAACTGCGCAGCAATTCCTGCTCCAGCAGTTGCCACAGCGAGTCGGGCACCGGCGCCTTGAGGGCTCTACTCATCTGGTGCCTCCGCCGGGCTGCCTGCAAGCATTCTAGCCGGCGACATAGGTAGGCAGAACGACCCATGCCTCTGCCCAAAAGCACCTGGTGAGTGTCGTATTGCCTAACCAGCCGCCACAACTGGGAGCGGGGAAACAATTGGCGGCAGCCTACACAGCGCCGTAGAGGATCTGCGCCTGCCAAAGGATTTGCCTTGAGGAGCCTACTGGGCCTAGTCTACTTCAACTGGGGCAGCCGTGACTGCAGAAACTCGAAGAAA
>Ga0272447_1000784_pt1 | contig 22351 bp, 21 predicted proteins | sample YNPCB0133_FD_194589 | JGI IMG/M metagenome (GOLD analysis project Ga0272447, IMG submission 194589) | Hot spring microbial mat communities from Yellowstone National Park, WY, United States - YNP-CB-013-3 | ecosystem: Environmental > Aquatic > Thermal springs > Hot (42-90C) > Sediment | place... | reverse complement strand
CCGGATTAGGCCGTTTTGTGAGCGCCGATACCATCGTGCCCAGCCCCGGGAAGCCCCAGACGTTGAACCGGTATGCGCATGTCACCAACAACCCGATGAGGTAAACCGTGGGCACGGTCTGAAAAATCTTCTTTGTGCAGGAGGAAAGCATGAGCGCTTCTCTTCTCTGGTTTGACGACAACCCCTACAGGGGAATCGGCGAGAAAATCCAGCGGGCAGTGGCCCGCTACCAGCAGAAGTACGGCCAGCGGCCGAAGGTCTGCTTTGTGCACCCTATCCTGCTGGGTGGGAACGGCCACGCCCAACCGACGCGGGTCGGCGAAGTGGAGGTCCGCCCTTCCCGTGCCGTCCTGCCCGATCATATCTGGGTGGAATGACCCATAACGGAATGACCAATGACAGAATGACCAATGAGGGAATGAGGAAGTCTATGTCCGATTCGCCCACCCGCGACCTGGCCGGGAAGCGGGTGGTGGTTTTGGGATTGGCCCGCCAGGGGGTGGCGATGGCTCGCTTCCTGGCCCGCGCCGGGGCCCAGGTCACCGTCTCCGACCTGAAGACGAAGGCGGAACTGGCCGACGCGCTGGCGGCGCTGGCCGACCTGCCCGTCCGCTACGCCCTGGGCGGCCACCCGATGTCGCTCCTGCGAGGGACCGACCTGTTCTGCGTCAGCGGCGGGGTGCCGCTGGACATCCCGCTGCTGGTGGAGGCGCGGCGGAAGGGCGTCCCGCTGGTCAGCGACGCGCAACTCTTCCTGGAGCGCTGCCCGGCGACAGTGGTCGGCATCACCGGCTCCGCGGGCAAGACGACGACAACGGCGCTGGTGGGGGAGATGGGCCGGGCCGCCGGGCGCACCACCTGGGTCGGCGGGAACATCGGCAACCCGCTCCTGGACGACCTGGAACGCATCGCGCCGGACGACCTGGTGGTGATGGAACTCTCCAGTTTCCAACTGGAACTGGTGACAGTGAGCCCGCCGGTGGCCGCGGTGCTCAACATCACGCCCAACCACCTGGACCGGCACGGGACGATGGAGGCGTACATCGCGGCCAAACGGCGCATCGTCGCCTTCCAGCGGCCGGAGGACTGGGCCGTCCTGGGGTTTGACGACGCCAATGCCCGCGCAATGGCGCTGGCAACCCCGGCCCGCGTCGTCTTCTTCAGTCGCGGGGTCCAGGTGGACCAAGGAGCGTACAAGACCAACGGCCAACTGGCCTTGCGGTTGGGAGGCCGGGAGGAGGTCATCTGCGAGCGGGCGGAGGTCCGCCTGCGGGGGGAGCACAACCTGCTGAACGTCCTGGCCGCCTGCGCGCTGGCGGGAGTGGTCGGCATACCGGTGGAAGCGATGCGGCAGGTGGTCCGGACCTTCCCCGGCGTGGAGCACCGGCTGGAGTTCGTTCGGGAGTGGCGCGGGGTCCAGTGGTACGATGATTCCATCGCCACCGCGCCGGAACGGGTTCTGGCGGCGCTGCAGTCGTTCACCGAGCCCATTATCTTGCTGGCCGGGGGTCGGGATAAGAAGTTGCCCTGGGAGGAATTCGCTCAGGAGGTCGTCCGGCGGGTCCGCTACCTCATCACCTTCGGCGAGGCCGGAGAGATGATCGCCGGGAAGGTGGAGGAGGCAGCGCGGGGGATGTCGGGGCGGCTGGAGGGAGTCCAGCGAGTGCGGACGCTGGAGGAGGCAGTGGAGGCCGCCACACGGGTCGCCCGTCCGGGAGAGGTGGTGCTCCTCTCCCCCGGCGGCACCAGTTTTGACGCCTTCCGGGATTTCGCCCACCGGGGCGACCGGTTTAAAGAATTAGTACGGGCATTGGAAGGAGGGTAACCACAAAGACACGAAGACACGAAGTTTAATTAAAAAATTAACAATTAACAATTCTTTGTGTCTTGGTGTCTTGGTGGTTTTTCCTATGACAAGAGACTCACGACCGCCGGATTATGTGCTGATGCTCTCGGTGGCGGCCCTGGTGATGGTGGGGCTGCTGATGGTCTACAGCACCACCTTTGACTGGGGCTACGGCCAGTACGGCGACCCGCTCCACTGGCTCAAACGGCACGTCCTCTGGCTGACCCTGGGGGTCGCGGTGGCCGTCGCGCTGGCCCGCATAGACTATACCCTCTGGCGGGACTGGGCCGTGCCGCTCCTGGGCGGGACGCTGGTCCTGCTGGTGCTGGTGCTGATCGTGGGCCGTCCCCAGGGGGGGATGCAGCGCGCCCTGCTGGGAAGTTCCGTCCAGCCGGGCGAACTGGCGAAGGTCGCGACGGTCATCTATGCCGCCGCCTGGGCCTCGTCCAAAGGAGAGCGCATCCGCGACCTGACCTACGGCCTGATCCCCTTTTCGGTCTGGATGGGGCTGGTGGCGGGACTGGTGGCTCTGCAGCCGGATCTGAGCACAATGGCCGTGATCATCGTGGCGGGCTTCGTCGTCTTCTTTCTCTCCGGCGCGCACATCGGCCAGTTGTTCGTCGCCGGGCTGATGGGAGGAGTTGTCTTCTGGGGGCTGGTGATGGTGTATCCGCACGCGCAAGAGCGGTTGGAAATGTTCCTGGCAGGATTGAAGGACCCATCGCTACTGCCGTATCACCCCCAGCAGGCGCTCTACGCGCTGGCCAGCGGCGGCCTCTTCGGCACGGGACTGGGGGAGGGACGGGTGAAGTTCTACCTGCCCGCTGCCCATACCGATGCCGTTTTCGCCGTCACGGGGGAGGAACTGGGACTGATCGGATGTCTGACGGTCATCGGGCTGTTCGGCGTCCTGGCCTGGCGGGGCTTTCGCATCGCGCTGCGGGCACGGGACGGATTCGGTGGTCTGCTGGCGGCCGGGCTGACGGTCCTCCTGGTCTTCCAGGCCCTCTTCAACATGGGGGTCATCGTATCGCTGCTGCCGTTTACGGGAACGAATCTGCCCTTCATCGGGGTCGGCGGCTCCTCGCTGGTGACCTCGCTGGCGGCGGTGGGGCTCTTGCAGAGCGTCGCGCGGGGGCGTCCGCCCCGCCGCTGGAAGGGGGAGGAATTACCGCCGCAGAGAACGCGGAGTGGAAATGAACTAAAAGTACAAAACTCTCTGCGTTCTCCGCGCTCTCTGCGGTGAGATAAGGAAAAAAACGATGTTTCTCTGGATGGCCGGTGGGGGAACGGGCGGGCACGTCTACCCGGGCCTGGCCGTCCTGCAGGCCTTGAAGGCCGCGGGGCCGATGGACGTGCTCTACGTGGGCGGCAGCGGGAGCGTGGAGGAACGGCTGGTTGCCCGCGCGGGGCTGCCCTTTGCCGGAATCCCGGCGGGGGGCCTGCACGGGCTGGCGCCCTGGCGAGCCGCGCGCAATCTGGTCAAACTGGCGCAGGGATTCTTCGCAGCGCTGCGACTGGGCCGTCGGCGCCGCCCGGACGTCCTCTTCGTCACCGGGGGGTACGCCAGCGTACCGGTGGCGCTGGCAGCATGGGTTCTGCGGGTGCCCATTCTGCTGTATCTGCCGGACATTGAGCCGGGGCTGGCGGTGCGGTTCATCGCCCGTCTGGCCACCCGCATCGGGGTGACAGTGGAGGAGTCGCGGGCCTTCCTGCCGGCCCGCAAAGTGGTGGTGACGGGTTACCCGGTCCGGCCGGAGTTCGCCGGGATAGAGCGGGCAGCGGCGCGGGCGGCGCTGGGTTTGCCGGACGGGGAACCGGTGCTGCTGGCTTTCGGGGGAAGCACAGGCGCCCGGAGCATCAATCAGGCGGTGGTGGAGAACCTGGAGGGCCTGTTGGAGGTGGCGCACGTGGTCCACATCAGCGGGGAGAGGGACTGGCCCTGGGTGGCGGCGCGGGCGGATACCCTTCCGGCCCCCGCGCGGGGCCGCTACCACCCGTACCCATATCTGCACGGCGCGGCGATGGGGCAGGCGCTGGCCGCGGCCGACCTGGCCGTCTGCCGGGCCGGGGCGTCCACGCTGGGGGAGTTGCCGTATTTCGGCCTGCCAGCCGTCCTGGTGCCCTACCCATATGCATGGCGCTACCAGCGGGTGAATGCGGAGTGGCTGGTCTCGCGCGGCGCAGCGGTCATCCTGGAGGACGCGCGGCTGAAGGGCGAGTTGGTGCCGACGGTGCGGTCGCTGTTAGAGGACCCGGCGCGACTTTCGGAGATGCGGGAGCGCGCGCGGGCCCTGTCCCGTCCTGATGCGGCGGGACATCTGGCTCAATGGTTGGCGGAGATCAGGGGGTGAAAAATGCAAACGGTGTCACTCAAATGGGAGTTTCCCGCCTATCAGGGGGAGCCATGATGCCGCTCAACACCTTCTTCTGGCTGGTCGTCTTGATGTTCAGCCTCGTGGGCGCGCTGCGGGGATGGGTGCGGGAGTTGCTGGTCACCCTGGCCATTATCTCTGCCTACTTCCTGCGCTGGCTGTTCCTGAACATCATTCCCTTCGTGCGGGAGTACCTGAAGGAGCGCTCTGCCTTAGACCAGTTCTACATTTTCAGCGTGCTCTTTATCATTATGGCGTTGTTTGGTTACGCCGGACCCGCTATATCGCCCTATCTGGCGGGCAAGGCCCGGCGGGAGAAGGTTCAGGATTTGATCCTGGGGTTCATCGTTGGGGCAGCAAACGCCTATCTGCTGGCGGGAACGATTTGGGGGTTTCTGCATGCGGCAAACTACGGACTCCCGCCAAACCTTCCACAAGATCTTCCGCCGGAAGCACTGCAGAACATTCCCGGCCTCTGGGGAATTCGGGTGCCAGATCCTCAAGTGGCCCGGTTTGCCGAGACCTTTTTGCCCCAGGCCTGGATGAGCGATCAAATGATCCTCATCCTGACCGGGGTGACGTTGATTGTGGTGTTGGTGGTCCTGCTGTAAGGCTTGGGAGGAATATTTATGGAAAAAGAAATCTTGCGCATTGAGAAAGGGGCCCTCGGGCCTATACGGAATTTGCCGGAAGGTGGGTTAGAGATTTACCCGTTTACTCTGTTCATCGGCAAGCAGGGAACAGGGAAGTCGCTGGTATCCCAACTGATTTATTTCTTTAGGAATCTACCTTTACTGGTCCGCTATTATAGGGCAAGAATGGGTCCAGAGGCAAGCCCGGAGAGGATCCTTCGGACAGCCCTGGATAATCTTCGGAGCGCCCGAAGAGCCATAGCGGTTTTCGCTGACCCCTCTGCTATAGTGACGTACGGTTATGCTGGTCAGGAGTGGGGATTCCGTATGGATCGCCGAAACCGGCTGATTTACCCCCACCAATCTATGAAGAGAGATATTGAACGCATGCACGGCCGCCTGGAAACTGGTAGGCTGGGCAAGGCCGTATATATCCCGGCGGAAAGAATCCTGTACTCTCACGCCCAGGCCCCATCTGTATGGGAAATTCTCTCGTGGCCCTCTACGCTCTTTCGTTTTGGGGATTTGATGGAAATGGTTGCCGAGACGTTTCACCAGTGGGAAGACGGCCAACCGGATACTGTAGAAGGGCAAAGGATTCGTGAGATGGGGAAGCAAGCGCTGGGAGGAGAGGTATATCGGGTGGGGGAACGGTGGAAATGGGAGTTCGGAGGAAAAGAACGGCTGGACATAGATATGGCCTCCTCAGGCCAGAAAGCGAACTGGCCCCTGGTCCTGCTGGCGGAGGTGCTGTTCACCTGGCGCCGGGACCGGGAGATACCGGAGGACTTCGCGATCCACGTGGAGGAGCCCGAAATTCACCTGCACCCGGAGGCCCAGGTCGCGATGGTCAAAATCCTGGCCTACCTGGTCAACCACGGCTTCCGGGTCCTGGTGACGACGCATTCTATGACCGTTCTCTACGTGCTCAACAACCTGATAGAAGCGTCGGCGCTGCCAGAAGATTACACGGAGCCGGGCATTCCCGAACCCGAAGTGCGCCTGAAGCCGGGCAAAGTGGGGGCCTACTTCTTCCGTGAGGATGGAGTGGTGGTGGACCTGGTGGATAAAGCCCTCGGCGTGATCTCAGAGGCGGAATTGGCGGAAGTGGGGGAATCTCTGGTCGTAGAGGCAAACCGGATAGACTACCTGAGGGCGTATGGGAGGTGAGGATGTGCCGGCTGGCCCAGTACTGCATCTACGACTCATCCCGGCAGTCCACTTTTGCCCTCCGGGGGATCTCGGTAACCGTGCAGAAAGATGAACGACTTTGGGCCTATGATCTGGAGGCATATTTCGGAGATATGGGTTTCAAAAGACCGGATCACCTGCTCGTGGGCCGGGTCGGAGAAGAGCCCTGAGTGGTCGTATTGATGGAGTCCAAGAGTCGGACCGGGTGGTCCTATGCCCTGGGAAAATTCAAAGATGTCCGTCCTGCTTTGGGGAAGGGCGGAGAAGAAGGAGGGGAAGAGCACCGCTGGGAATGTGCTTCCCTTTTGCCCCTGGGGAGAGAGCACCGGGTTGTTGCGGTCGTCGTCGGTCAGGTGGGTTCAGAGTACCGGAAATTCATCACCCCAGAGGGTTCTGGGGACCGGAAACGGCCAGCGAAAATCATCCCTTCCTGGAGGGGCAAAGAGATTGTTGTCGTTCAACCCCTCTGGGGAAAGAAATTCGGATCGTTGAGAGAGTTCTGGGTTTACCTGGGCATTCGTGGTAGGGGTGAGGTCTGATGCCCGGATTGCAGGATGCCCATCACATCCACTTCATCGGCATCGGTGGAGCGGGGCTCTCCGCTATTGCCCGCGTGCTGATGGAGCGCGGGGCCGCCGTCTCCGGCTCTGATCTGGCCCTCTCCCCGGCGGCGGAGGCGCTGGCGCGGGACGGCGCGCAGGTCTACATCGGCCACCGGGCCGGGCACGTGGCCGGAGCCGATGTGGTGATCGCCTCCTCGGCGGTGCGGGAGGACAACGTGGAGGTCCAGGCCGCGCGGGCGGCGGGCATCCCGGTGCTCCGGCGCGCCGAGGTCCTGGGACAACTGATGGAAGGGTGCATCGGCATCGCCGTCGCCGGAACCCACGGCAAGACGACAACGACGGCGATGATCGCCACGGTTCTCTGGGAGGCCGGCCTGGACCCGACCTTCATTGTTGGCGGGACGATGGCGGGGCTGGGGATCAACGCCCGCGCGGGCGGCGGGCCCCACTTCGTGGTGGAGGCGGACGAGTACGACCGGACTTTTCTGGGATTTTCACCGCGAATCGCCGTTGTGACCAACGTGGAGCACGACCACCCGGATTGCTATCCGACCTTCGCCGACTTCCGCCAGGCGTTTGCAGAATTCGTGGCCCGCATCCCGCCCGACGGCCTGCTGGTGGCCTGCTGGGATCACTTGGTGGCGCGGGAACTGGGCCAGGAGCGCCAGGCACAAGGGGGCCGGGTGGCCTTCTACGGTCGGGAACGGGGTGCCGAATGGACAGCCCGGCGGGTCCATGCCAACCCGTCCGGCGGGGTGGACTTCTACGCTGTCCGGTCGGGGCGGACGCTGGGGGAGGTGCGGTTGCGGGTGCCGGGGGAGCACAACGTCCTGAACGCGCTGGCTGCGCTGGCCGTCGCCAACGAGGTGGGCGTGCCCTTTCCCACGGCCCGCGCGGCGCTGGGGGGCTTCCGGGGCGTGGGACGCCGGTTTGAGATCAAGGGGGAGGCGGAGGGCGTCGTCGTCGTGGATGACTACGCCCACCACCCCACGGAGATTCGGGCCACCCTGGCCGCGGCACGCCAGCGGTTCCCGGGGCGCCCGCTCTGGGCGGTCTGGCAGCCGCATACCTACAGCCGGACGAAGACGCTCCTGGAGGAGTTCGCTCAGGCCTTTGATGGAGCCGACCACGTAGTGGTCCTGCCCATCTACGCCGCGCGAGAATCGGACACCCTGGGCGTGAGCAGCGCCGACGTGGTAGCCCGGATGCGTCATCCGGACGCGCGGCTGGTGGGGTCGCGGGAGGAGGCGGTGGCGCTCCTGGGCACGGAGGTCCGCCCCGGAGACGTGGTCCTCACCCTGGGCGCCGGCGACGGCGACCGGGTGGGGGAGTGGCTGCTGGAGGCGCTGGGAGCGAAAACGTGAAGCGTGAAGCGTGAAACGTGAAACGTGAAGCGTGAAACGTGAAAAGCGAGGTCGGTCGGAGGTGATAGGATGTCCACTCAGAGCGAACGATCGTGGGGGCGGCTGCAGCGAGTACGGCGGCGACGCCGGAAGCGGAACGCCTTCGCCAGCGAGGTCCTGGCGGCCAAGATAGAACTGGTGCAGGCCCAGAAAAGGTCCCGCTCCGGGCGGTAGATGGGGCGAAAGGCTCCGCGTTTAAGGCAGAATCTCAAAGTGGTCGCAGTGGGAGGGGCGCACGACAGCAAAGTGTCGGCGGTCCAAAGTGAGGATTCGTCTGGCATCCAATCGTTCTGCGAGGGCCACAATAGCGGCATCTACGAAATCCAGGCCGATGTCCTCGTAGCGCTCAAGAAGTTCCAGGACTCGCGGCAGGTCATCCGGGTAAAGGGGTTCCAGGGGAACATCGTTACGGACAAGTTCCTGAACAAACCGCTGGAGTGCCCTGCGGCCCAGCCGCGAATCCAGCAGGTAGCAGATTTCTGGGAGTACCGGGCAGGGAAGAACATAGGGGCTGGTAAGAGTCCGGGCAATGGCCAGCACAGCATGATGATGACGGTCACTGGCATCGGCCAGAGCGAAGAGGAAACTGGTATCAAGCAGGGCCAGAAAGGGGCTTCCAGCCATAGGGAGGACAGGCCTCTGAGGCCAGAATCTCTTCAGTACGTTCAGCAATATCGCCCTGACCGGAAGTGCCCAGCCCGGCGATGGCCATTAAGAAAGCGACAGGAGAGGGATGGATTCTCTCTTCGTAAACTTGAAGGGCATCCGCGATCACATCGGCCGGACGGCGCTGCTCCCGCCGGGCAATAGAACGGATTCGCCGAACCAGGTTTCGGTCCCAAATCCAGATCATTTTGGCTCTCCTTGAAGAGGATTATACCATATCGGGTAAGCGTACGCAAGATTTTCATAGATGGGCGTTATGGACATTTCTCCGCTTCTGGAATGGGCCTCGGGATTGGGAGAGCGGGCGAGGCGGGATGAGCCGCTGGCCCCCTACACTGCCATACGCGTCGGCGGACCCGCCGACCTGCTGGTGGTCTGCCGGACGACGGAGGAGGTCGTGGAGGCGGTGAGGCGGGCGCGCGCGACGGGGGTCCCGTGGCTGGTCCTGGGCGGCGGCTGCAACGTCCTGGTCTCCGACGCCGGAGTGCGGGGGCTGGTGGTCGTCCACCGGGCCGACCGGACCCGCATCAGGGCCGACGGCACCGTCTGGGCGGAGGCCGGGGCGCCGATGGCCGCGCTGGCCCGGGAGACGGCGGCCCGCGGCCTGGCCGGGCTGGAGTGGGCGGCGGGGCTCCCCGGTACCGTCGGCGGGGCAGTGGTGGGCAATGCCGGTGCCTTCGGGGGCGATGTGGCCTCGGTGCTGCGCAGCGTCACCCTGCTGGTGCCCGACGGGGAGGTGACCAAACGGCCCGCGGAGTGGATGGCGTTCTCCTACCGGGAGAGTCGGATCAAACGGACGCCGCGCCCGGAGCGGCCCGTCGTCCTGGCGGCGACGTTTGCCCTGACGCCGGGCGACCCGGCCGCGCTGGCGGCCCGGATGGAGGAGATTCTGGCCTGGCGGCGCACCCGTCATCCTTCCGGAGCAACGATGGGCTCCACTTTCAAGAACCCACCCGGAAATCACGCAGGGCGTCTGATAGAGCAGGCCGGGCTGAAGGGGTACCGCATCGGCGGAGCGATGGTTTCGGAACTGCATGCCAATTTTCTTATCAATACCGGCTCCGCCACCGCCGCCGACGTCCAGGCCCTCATCCAGCACATCCAGGCCGAAGTGGAGCAACGGTTTGGGGTCCGCCTGGAGCCAGAGGTGGAATTCATTGGGTGGGACGCGGAGGGGAATTAACAATTAACAATGACCAATGAACAAATGACCAATGAGCAAATGACCAATGAGCAGATGACCAATGGCCGATTCTTCGTGTCTTTGTGTCTTGGTGGTTTTAAAGGAGAACCGTGAGCAAGAGAATACGGGTAGGCGTGCTGTTTGGCGGGCGGTCGGGGGAGCACGAGATCAGTCTGATCTCGACCCGCTCGGTGATGCGGGTGATGGACCCGGAGAAGTACGAAGTGGTGCCCATTGGCATCACCAAAGAGGGCCGCTGGCTGGCCTCGGGCGACCCGATGGCTGCGCTATCGCAGGGCGATGAGGGCCTCAGCAGCCCCGTCGCGCTCCTGGGCGACCCGGCCTGCCGGGGAGTGGTCTCCCTGAAGGAACTGGAGCCCCACCTGGCCCGCGCGCTACTGGCCGAACTGGACGTCGTCTTCCCGGTCCTGCACGGGCCCTACGGCGAGGACGGGACGGTCCAGGGGCTGCTGGACCTGGCAGGCATCCCGTACGTCGGCGCAGGGGTGGCCGCGTCGGCGCTGGGGATGGACAAGGTCCTCTTCAAGGACGTGATGCGGGCCCACGGGATTCCCGTCGTCCAGTACATCGTGGTCAAGCGCAAGGAGTGGGAGCGGGAACCGGAGGGGGTACTGAACCGGGTGGAGCAGGAACTGGGGTACCCGGTCTTCACCAAACCGGCCAACCTGGGCTCCAGCGTCGGGGTGAACAAGTGCCGAAACCGGGAGGAACTGGCGCGGGGGCTGACGGACGCGGCCCAGTACGACCGGAAACTCCTGGTGGAGGCGGCGGTCCCCCAGGCGCGGGAGATTGAGGTGAGCGTCCTGGGGAACGACGACCCCATTGCCTCGGTGCCGGGGGAGATTATCCCCAGCCGGGAATTCTACAGTTACGCCGCCAAGTACCTGGACGACGGTGAACGGGCGTCCCAACTGTTGATTCCGGCACCGCTACCGGAGGAGGTGGCGGAGCGGGTGCGGGAACTGGCCATTCGGGCCTATCTGGCGGTGGACTGTGCCGGGATGGCGCGGGTGGACTTTCTGCTCTCGCGGGAGACGGGGGAACTCTACGTGAGCGAATTGAACACCATTCCCGGCTTCACGGCGATCAGCATGTACCCGAAACTGTGGGAGGCCAGCGGCATCCCCTACCCGGAGTTGATTGACCGGTTGATCGGACTGGCGCTGGAGCGGCAGGCCGACCGGGAACGGAATCGGGTGTCGTATCAGCCGGAGGAGTAAGCAATGGGGGCGTCCCAGAGCCTGCGGGAACTGCGGGATCGGATTCGGGGCGGTGAGTCTTTTACCCTGGAGTTTAAGAGCGACCGGGGGCCCCTTTCTGACGACGAACTGGTAGAAACGGTCGTCTGTCTGGCGAACGCGAAAGGTGGCCTGCTACTGGTGGGTGTGGAGGATGATGGGACGGTCACTGGACTGCACGAGCGGCATCGCACCAGCGCTGAACAATTCACTTCGTTGATCGCAGCGCGCACGGCCCCACCCCTGCTCGTGCAGGTACGTTTTGTCCAGTTTCCTGAAGGCCTGGTTGCGGCCATTGAAGTACCACCTGCTCCTGCTTTGACCGCAACCAGCAAAGGCAAACTCCTGGTGCGGGATTACGATGCTACAAGCAAGCCGGTATGTCGTCCTTTCTACCCGTACGAGTTTACCACCTGGTATGCGGATCGGGGCCAGCAGGATTACACAGCGCAACCGGTGAAGGGAGCGGCCTGGAGCGATTTAGACCCCCTGGAGTTTGAACGAGTCCGCCGTCTGATCCAGGAATATCACGGGGATGCTTCTCTGGCTAAACTGGACGATGAGCGTCTGGCTCTGGCGCTGAGACTGGTGGTCAGGAGCGAGCGAGGAGACCTGATACCGACCGTGGCCGGATTGCTGGTCGTTGGGCGGGAAGAGACTCTGCGGAATGTTCTCCCGGCTCACGAGGTGGCGTTCCAGGTGTTGGAAGGGAGCGAGGTTCGGGTCAACGAGTTCTACCGATGGCCACTGATGAGGATTTTTGAGCGGATTATGGAAGCCTTCGCCGTCCGAAACGAGGAAAGGGAGTTAACCGTGGGCCTCTTCCGGGTGGGGATTCCCTCGTATGACCCACGGGCTTTCCGTGAGGCGGTCAACAATGCCCTGACGCACCGGGACTATACCCGGTTGGGAGCCGTCCATATTCAGTTGCGGAGTGAAGGCATCCTGGTTACAAACCCTGGCGGTTTCGTCCAGGGGGTGACAGTCAGCAACATTTTAGTGGCGGGTCCCAGACCGCGCAACCCATGTCTGGCCGATATTTTTAAGCGAGTAGGGCTGGTAGAACGCACGGGGCGAGGAGTCAGCATTATCTACGAGGGATTGCTGCGTACAGGGCGGTTGCCACCGGACTATTCCCGGACAACGGATGCAGCGGTCACGGTCATTTTGCCGGGAGGTCCCAGCGATGTGGATTTCGTTTCCCTCATTATTCAGGAAGAAAACCGGCATCAACGGCCTTTTTCCGTTGAGGAATTGCTGGTGCTAAACTACCTGTGGCGCGAACGGGAGATAGATGTTGCCGAGGCATCTCACCTGATTCAGAAGGAAGAGCCTGTCGCCCGGAGAGTACTGGAGCGCCTGATTGAAAGCGGGCTGGTGGAGGGACGGGGCCGGACCCGCTCCCGGCGGTATCATCTCAGCCTGAGCGTCTATCGCGAGTCCGGTCGCCGGGCCGAGTACGTGCGCCGGAGGGCCTTTGATCGGCTGCAGATGGAGCAGATGATTCTGGACTACGTGCGCTCCTATGGCCGTATAACTCGCCGAGAGACAATGGAGTTGTGCCGGGTTAACGCCCGTCAGGCCCAATATTTGCTCCAGCAATTGGTTAGAGCAGGAAAAATAGTACAGAGCGGAAGAGGACGTAACACGTTCTACATTGCGCATCTGGAAAATTGAATAGCGCAAAACGCACAAAAACGCACAAAAATGCACAATTGTGCGATCCTGTTTCAGAGGGAATCTATGCCCCCAGCACGACGAGGCAGTAGACGGCGGCAGAATTTCCGGCAGAGCGTCCCGTTGGTCATCGGTGGCAGGACGACGGCCCGGCCCGCGCCCGCGCGCCCGGTGGCGGTGCTGGGCAGCGTGGGGGGAATCGCCCTGCTGGGGCTGGTCCTGTGGTTCGCCTTCAGCCCCCCGTTCTACATCACCAGCGCGCAGGTGGTGGGGGCCCAGCGGGTCCCACCGCAGGCCATTTTCGCCGCCAGCGGGCTCCAGCGGCTGCACATCCTATGGGCCAACCCCCGCGCGGCGGAGCGACGCATCCTGGAAAACATCCCGTCCATAGAGCGGGTGCGGGTCTCCTGCCAGTTGCCGGCCCGGTGCGTCATCGCCGTCACCGAACGGGAGGTGATGGCGGCCTGGGAGCAGGGCGGGGTCTACTACTGGGTGGACCGCGCAGGCGGCGCCTTCCCGGCGGCCGGACCGCTGGAGGGGAAATGGCGGGTCAGCGGGCCGATTCCCACCGACAAACGGGGGCTGGTGGTCCAGGATGTGCTGGTCGGGCTGGAGGAACTGGAACGGTTGGGCGTTCGTCCGGGCCCGGTTCTCTATCGGCCCGGCCGGGGGCTGGTGCTGGAGGACCCGGCGGGCTGGCGGGTGGTCGTGGGCCAGGGGACGGGAATGTCCCGTCGGCTGCAGGTCTACCTGAAAATCCGCGCCCATTTGGTGGCGAAGGGGATCACCCCCCGGTTCGTGGACGTCCGCTTCCCGGACGCGCCATATTATTCGGTGACCAATGATTGGTAGGGGCAACCCTTGCGGTTGCCCTATCCGGAGGGCCGTATGGAGCAGACGGTCGTCGGCATAGATGTGGGTTCCAGCAAAATCTGTACCCTGGTGGGGGAAATCCGGGAGGACGTGGGCCTGCGCGTCATCGGCGTGGGCATCGCCCCCTCGCGCGGCCTGCGCAAAGGCTCCGTTGTCAACCTGACCGAGGCAACGGCCGCGATCGCTGCCTCGGTCCAGGAGGCGGAACGGTCTTCCGGCTACCGGATTGAGCGAGCCTACGTCAGCCTCAGCGGCCCCCACATCGCGTCTCTCAACAGCCGGGGGGTCATCGCCGTCCCCCGCCGGGAGGAGGGGATCGCGGTGGAGGACGTGGACCGGGCGCTGGACGCGGCGGGCGCCGTCGCCATACCGTATAACCGGGAACTGCTCCACGTCATCCCCCGCCACTACATCGTGGACGGACAGGAGGGGGTGCGGGACCCGGTGGGGATGCACGGGTTCCGGCTGGAAGTGGAGGCCCACGTCATCACCGCGTCCTCTATGGCGATCCAGAATCTGGTCAAATGTGTCGCCGCTGCCGGGGTGGAGGTGGACGAAATGGTCCTGGGGCCGCTGGCGGCGGGGGACGCCGTCCTCACGGAGAACGAACGGGAGGTCGGGGTGGTGCTGGTGGACATCGGCGGCGGCACCACCGACATCGCCATTTTCATTGACGGCACCGTCTGGCATACGGCGTCGCTGGGCATCGGCGGGGAGTACATCACCAACGACATCGCCATTGGCCTGCGGCTGCCCACCGAGGTCGCCGAGCAGGTGAAGGTGCGCTACGGCCATGCCCGCCCGGCCCAGGTGGGCCAGGACGAGCGGTTCCCGGCGGAGCCGTTCGGTGAGAGCGGCCCGCAGATGCTCCCCCGCTGGAAGATGGCGGAGATCATTGAGGCCCGCGCGGCGGAAATTCTGGAGATGGTTCAGACGGACATCAAGCGCTCCGGCTACGACGGTCTGCTTCCGGCGGGCGTCGTCCTCTGCGGGGGAGTGGCCCAGTTGCCCGGCATGCCGGAACTGGCGCGGGAGGTGCTGGGGCTGCCGGTCCGGGTGGGCCGTCCGCAGGGGCTGGTGGGGCTGGTGGACCGGATCAGCGGCCCGGCCTTCGCCGTCGCGGCCGGCCTGATGGGCTGGGGGATGACCGCCGACGTCCGCCGCCCGCTGCCCAGAGGCGGGCCGTCGCTGGGGAAACGGCTCCGGGAGTGGCTGCGCGCCCTGCTCCCCGGATAACCCATTTCACGCTTCACGCTTCACGTTTCACGTTTCACGTTTCACGTTTTACGTTTCACGTTTCACGTTTCACGTTTCACATCCCACGTCCTGGAGGTCGCTCATGAAACCGTCCGAAAACTTCGCCCGAATCCGTGTAGTCGGGGTTGGCGGCGGCGGGAGCAACGCCGTCAACCGGATGATAGAAGCGGGCATCGCCGGGGTGGACTTCATCGCCGTCAACACCGATGCCCAGGCGCTCATGCTCTCCAACGCGCCCACCCGCGTGCGCATCGGCGACAAACTGACGCGCGGGCTGGGCGTCGGCGGTAATCCGGAACTGGGCCGCAAGGCCGCCGAGGAGTCCATGGACGAACTCTACCAGGTCCTGGACGGCTCCGACATGGTCTTCATCACCGCCGGGATGGGCGGCGGGACAGGGACCGGGGCTTCGCCGGTTGTCGCCAAAATCGCCCGGGAGATGAACGCCCTGACCATTGGCATCGTCACCCGCCCGTTCTTCTTTGAGGGGAAGAAGCGGGCCGAACTGGCGGCGGCGGGCATTGAGGCCCTGAAGGAGCAGGTGGACACCCTCATCGTCATCCCCAACGACCGCCTGCTGGAGATTGTGGAGAAACGGGTCAGTCTCCAGGACGCCTTCCGCCTGGCGGACGACGTTCTCCGGCAGGGCATCCAGGCCATTTCGGAGGTCATCACCGTCCCGGGCCTCATCAATCTGGACTTCAACGACGTCCGGGCCGTGATGTCCGAGGGCGGCGCGGCGCTGATGGCGGTGGGCCAGGGCAGCGGCGAGAACCGGGCCCAGGAGGCCGCGCATCAGGCCATATCCAACCGTCTGCTGGACATCACCATTGACGGCGCCCAGCGCATCCTCTTCAACATCACCGGCGGGCCCGACATGAGTCTGCACGAGGTCTACGAGGCGGCGACCGTCATCCGCGAGACGGCCCACCCGGATGTGGACCTGCGGTTCGGTGCGGTGATTGACGAGGAAATGGGCGACACGGTGCACATTACCCTCATCGCCACCGGCTTTGACGCCGGACAGCGCCCGCCGAAGGCGGCCCGGGTTCCCGCGCGGGAGACTCTGGAGCGCCCACTCCCCGTCTTTGATAAGGACGACCTGGAGATTCCCGCCTTCCTGCGCCGCCGGACCGGGTAGTGGTTCACCACGAAGACCCCAAGACACGAAGTTGATATTTTTTCTTCGCGTCTTCGTGTCTTGGTGGTAAATCCAATGTTTCACCACGAAGACACCAAGACACGAAGTTTATATTTTTATTTTTTCTTCGTGTCTTCGTGTCTTGGTGGTAAATCCTAAATCCCGGAGGTGCATATGGCGGAGGGCGTCGGCCTGACCGCACGCTCGTCCCTGAAAGAGGCCATTCCGGCCTTTCAGGACTACATGCGTGCGCGGGATTTCAGCCAGCATACCATTCGCTCCTTCACCTCGGACCTGCGCATCCTGGGCGAGTACATCGGCATGGAGACGGCAGTGGGCGACATCGGCACCCGTGACCTGAACCGATTCGTCCACTGGCTCACCGACGAGCGGGACGTCCCCTGCACGCCCAAGTCCCTCTCCCGCCGGATCACCACCCTCAAGGTCTTCTTCGGCTGGCTGGCGGAGACGGGCGTCCTGCCGGAGGACCCCGCCGCGCCGGTCATCCACCGACCGGTGCTGACCGGCCCGCCGCGGGTGCTGTGCGAGGAGGAGATCGCGCGCGTGTTAGAGGTGACGGAGGCTCTGCGCCGTGCCGACCCCCCGGACGCCCGCCCGCATCTCCTGGTCACCCTGCTGCTGCACACCGGCATCAAAAAGGGCGAGTGCATGAACATCGCGCTGGACCACATAGACCTCTCCGATCCGGCGCGACCGATGTTGTGGGTGCGGTACGCCAGCCCGCGCCGCAAGCACAAGGAGCGGCGCCTGCCGCTGCCCGCCGACTGGCCCGCCGTTCTGGCCGAATACCGCGCCCAGTACGACCCCCAGGACCGACTGTTTCCCTGCACCGCGCGCAATCTGGAGTACGTGCTGGACGACGTGGCCCGGCAGGCCGGGCTGACTGGAGGCCTCTCCTTTGAGACGTTGCGCTGGACCTGCGCGGTGCGCGACTACCGCGCGGGCATGCCCCCGGAGCAGTTACGGCAAAAACTGGGCCTCACCCGCATCTCCTGGCGGGAAGTGGAGCCCAAAATCGCCCGGCTGGCGGGGAAATAACGACGGACGACAGACCACGGACCACAGACGACGGACCACAGACCACGGACGACAGACGACGGACCACAGACGACAGACCACAGACCGCAGACGATTAGCGATACGCGATTAGCGATGCGCGATATGCGATACGCGATACGCGATAAGCGATAAGCGATACGCGATGCGCGATATGCGATAAGCGACCAGGAGCCTTTCCGATGAGCCGACGAGTTTATTTCTGGCAGCGCTTCCTGTGGATTGCAGGCCTCCTGCTGGGGCTGGCGGGATGCATATCCCCGCGGCCTTCCCCTTCTCCCGCGCCGACCCCTCTGCCGCCGTCCCCACCGCCGCCGGCCGCGCGGATCCACGCCCGGGCCGGGATAGACGAGCCGCTGTCCCCTCCCCCGGCCCCGGAGACCACTTCGTTTATCGTAGAAACCCTGCCGGTTTCGCCGGCAGAACTTCCCCAAAAGGAGCGCCGCTTCTACTTTGCCCCGGATACCGGCCTTCCAGTTTATGAGGTCAAAAGTTTTGCGATCCCCGAAAGAAACATCCCGGAAAAACCCTACTATCTGGTTTTGCCCGAAGAGACCCGGAGGGCCTTAGTTCCAGGCAATCCCAATGCCTCTGAAGAAGAGGTACTTTCGGCCTTTAGAAACGCGGACAACGAATGGGTGGTTTTGACCGTACGGGCCATAAACGGCCTGTTTTCTGGCGCCTATGCTAACCGGATTAGAGATAATGCCCTTCTTATTCCCACCTTTGACAAAGACGGCCGAAGAATTTTAATGGTGATGCAGCCGGATGATGGATGTAATAGCCTGGCAGAAAGATGTGACCTTTCTCAACGTGATATTTACACCAACCGGGTGCAGATTTTCTGGTTTGAAGACGGAGATGTGCGCCGGGCGGTTGTCGGTTTTCCTCAAATGCACCATTGGTTTGACAATGAGTTAGGCCCTGTAGCTGGTCCGATTCGTTATAATCCCCAAGATGGAAAAATTTACTATTTGACGGAGGATAGACGGTTTTTAGAGTTTTTACTGTTTCAAGATGAAAAGGGCAAGTGGCGCTGGAAGATTTTGCCGGAGTTGACCCCTTATCTTGTGGATGAACGCGGGGTTGAAGATAAGCGTCAGGAGGTAATAGTTGAAATGGAGGCTTTGGGACAGGCCACTGGCTTTTTCGGTCAGGGGGTTTGGGAGAAAGTGGAAATACCAACCGATAAAAAACTTGGGGTTGACACCGTTGTTTATCGGGTTCACGAAGGAGAAGACCCCACCAATCCAGACGATGTCGGTTATCTGGTAGTCCAGGCAAAAAAAGGCGGTGAGGATTTTTACTTTCTAATCATTACCAAAAGCCAGCAAACTGGCCCTGGCGCTTCCCCCGCAGCAATTACCACTGAAAAAGGTCAAAAAAATCTGGTTGAGGCCTATCACCGGCTGGTGGCCTACCTGCCGTCCTCGCTATTACACATCATCTATAAGTACGGTAATGCCGCCGGTATCTTTATTGAAGATAAAAGTTATGAACAACATCGCCGGGAATTGGGGTATGATTTTCCCCGGGAAAATCCTGGAAGCACAGGTTTTTCTCCAATCGTTCTTTATCGCCAGTTTCCAGAAACACCTCAGGACGACTTTTTAACCCGTCCTATGGAAGATAGTTTAATGCAAATAATCGTCATTGAATCAATAGAGGCCCGGGGAGATACCCATTATGTTCGCGTACCTCAAGCAGTGAAAGATGAAAGGGATTTAAGAAATGTTACTCAAGAAGAGTATGAGTTGTTTTTGGCGACCGTAGAAGGGAAAAGACCAATAATGCCGGTAGTATCACCACCTGAGAAGGCATTTCAGATATGGTTTGACAAAAACTCAATGGTTAATACTTTGGCTCAATTTTTAGCCTATCTTATGGCAACAAAGGGAGACGGAGTTTATTTTCCTAACCAAAGATTTTGGTGGATTTTATGGCGCTGGGGATTAGCCACCTTTGATTATTATTCAACTTTAGTTGGTGTTAACCCTCCTCCTTCTGTCAGTGCCGCTACTCATTAAACAAAAAACTTTTTGTTGACAACGACAAAAATTTTCTTCATAATTAAATCTATGAAGAAAATCTCTGTTTTTCTTTTTGGGTTTTTGTTTATTGTCTGGTGGCTTCTTGTTTACCAAAAACCAATCCAGGCTGTACCCTGGGGCGAGTGTTTAAGGTGTACCGACGTCAATTGCTGCGGAAGTCCGTGTAATACTGAACTAGGATACCGCTGCAATAATTTAGGTTATGGTCTCTGTTATTGTGACAAACAAAAACGAGAGGCTCCTCCCACCTCCACGCCTGGGCCGAGGCCACCTGGGCCAACGCAGCCAGGTGGGGGCGGAGGCGGGGGTGGCGGGCCAACGCCGACGGGAGGGTATGGAGGGACGGAAAGTCATCCCCTCTGCATCCGTAGATCAGCGATCAACAATCAGCGATACGCGATTAGCGATAAGCGATTAGCGATACGCGATAGGCGATTAGCGATAAGCGATACGCGATTAGCGATGCGCGATATGCGATACGCGATAAGCGATAGGCGATCAGTAATATGCGACCTGCGACTTGCGACCTGCGACCTGTAACCCACCCTGTCCTGATTGACGGTTCCCGGCTCATCGCCGAGGCCTGTGTCCGGGCCGGGGCCGACGCCTACGTCGGCTACCCGATCACCCCGGCCAGCCTCATCTTCTTCTACGCCAGCCGCCGCTTCCCCCTCGCGCTGCCGGCCCCGGACGAAATCACCGCCCTGCAGTGGATGGCGGGCCTCTCCGCCGCCGGACACCTCCCGGTCTCCGCCACCTCCTTCCCGGGATTCGCCCTGATGGTGGAGTCCGTCAACATGGCCTATATGATGGAACTCCCCATGCTGGTCATCCTGGTCCAGCGGCTGGGGCCGGCCACCGGCACGGCGACGGCGGGCGCCCAGGGCGACCTCCTGCTCCTGAACGGCCTCATCTCCGGCGGCTACCCGCTCCCCGTCTTCTGCATCTCCGACCTGGAGGACTGCTGGCTCCTTCCCCCCGTCGCGCTGCGGACGGCGGTGGACCTGCGTACGCCGGTGGTGCTCCTGACCTCCAAAGAGATGGTGATGACCCAGGAGAGTTTTGACCTGGCGCGCCTTCCGGAGATAGAACCGGTCCGCCGGACCTTCTACGAGGGCCCCGGCCCGTACTGTACCTACGACGCCGGTGACGGGCTGGTCCCGCCTTTCCTGCCGGTGGGCAACCGTCGGCACCAGGTCCGGCTGAACGCCTCCACCCATGACCGTTGCGGCATCATCCAGCACACCAGCGACGAGGCGATGGCCAACACCCGCCGCCTGCAGGCCAAAGTGGAGGCCGGGACTCCCGTTCTGTACCACCTGGACGAGCAGGAGGGGGCGGAGACCCTGATCGTGACGTACGACATCACCACCGGCGCGGCGCGCGAGGCGGTGACCGCGCTCCGGGCGCGGGGCGTTCCCGTCTCCCTGCTGGTCCTCCGGACGCTCCTGCCGCTCCCCACCGTCTACCTGGAAACGATAGACCGCTACCCGCGCGTGGTGGTGGCCGAGGAGAACCACCAGGGCCAACTGGCGCATCTGCTCTTCGGACGGCGCATCCCGCCGCACGTCCGAACCGTCACCGCCATTGGGCGGATGATCCGGCCCGACGAAATCATCCAGGCCCTGTAGGGGCAACCCCTGCGGTTGCCCTAATTAGAGAATATGACTCCACTGCAAAAAGGGTTCTTTATCGCAGAGATCGCAGAGTACGCAGAGCAATATTAAAGAAAATCTCTGCGCTCTCTGCGTTCTCTGCGATTAGTTTTTGCAGTGGACTCAGAATATATTTTTCATTGCGGCGGCTTTGCCGCCGCAATGAAAAATATATTTCTAATAGGTATCCTATGAACAGTTTCCTGATCAAACCCGAACTCCCATACTGTAAAGGCTGCGGGCATCACCTCATCGTCCGCAACACCGTGAAGGCACTGGAGGCGCTGGGCGCGTCCCCGCTGGACGTGGTCCTGGTGACCGACATCGGCTGTCACGGCATCGTGGACGGCAACTTCGCCACCCACACCGTCCACGGCCTCCACGGACGGTCCGTCGCGCTGGCGGCGGGCATCGCCATGGGGCTTCCGCCGGAGAAGAAGGTCATCGTCTACATCGGCGACGGCGGCGCCACCATTGGCCTCCAGCACATCCTGGAGGCGGCGCGGATGAACGTGGACCTGACCGTCGTCGTCCACAACAACATGCTCTACGGGATGACGGGCGGGCAGCCCAGTGGCCTGACCCCTACTGGCTTCCGGACCGTCCTGACGCCCCAGGGGTACCCCCTCCCCCACCACGATCTGCCCCGCCTGGCGCTGGACGCCGGCGCCCCCTTTGCGGCCCGCGTCGTCGGCCTGGGCGACTTCTCCGACGTCCTCCGCCAGGCACTGGAAGTGGAGGGCTTCGCGCTGGTGGAGGTGCTGGAAATCTGCGTCAGTTACGGCGTGAAAATGAACCCCGACCTGCGGCTGAAGGAACTGGCCCAGGAGGCCGGGTACGAACCGGGTATCTGGACGGGCCCCTTCCGCCCGGCCTTCCGCCCGTCCCGCAGGGATACGTCGTCTCTGCTGGATGTGCGCGCGGTTCCTCGCCGCTACGCCTCCCCGCTGGAGGGGCGGATGACCCTCATCCTGGCGGGTTCGGCGGGCGAGGGCGTCCAGCAGGCGGCGGAGTTGCTGGCCCAGGCGGCGCTGGCGGCGGGCCTCCACGCCACCAAGAAGGGCAGTTACCCGGTCACCGTGGGGGTGGGGTTCTCCACGGCGGAGGTCGTCCTTTCCCGTGCGCCGGTCCTCTACCACGGCGTCCCCCAGCCGGACGCGGTCATCGTCACCTCGGCGGACGGGCTGGCGAACCAGCGGGAGCGCATCCGCCGGATGACGGGTGGCGTCCTCTGGCTGGACGCGTCGCTGCCGGTGCCGGAGACGGGGGCGGAGGTGCGGGTGGCGGATTTCCGGGGACGGGCGGGGGCGCGCAACGCGGCGCTCTACGCCCTGCTGACCTTCCTGCGGGAGACCGGGGTCATCCCCGCCGACGCCTTTCTGGAGACGGTGCGGGAGAGTCCCATTGGCAAACACGTGGACCTGAGCGGGTGGTAACATGCCAGGCACTTCCGAAAGTGCCTGGCATGTCCCGATCCGAAAACACGAGGGGGTTGGGGCGGC
>Ga0272447_1000781_pt1 | contig 22402 bp, 16 predicted proteins | sample YNPCB0133_FD_194589 | JGI IMG/M metagenome (GOLD analysis project Ga0272447, IMG submission 194589) | Hot spring microbial mat communities from Yellowstone National Park, WY, United States - YNP-CB-013-3 | ecosystem: Environmental > Aquatic > Thermal springs > Hot (42-90C) > Sediment | place... | reverse complement strand
CACTGACAACCAAGTTATAGGCCCGAACCCACCAACTGGCGACGGAAATACGGGTACTCCTGATGCAGGGGGAGTTATTCTCATTATTCGTGGATTCTTTGAGGGCACGCAGGTGCGGCTGTAGCCTCAGCAGCCTGTCTTGAAATATCCAAGCCCAGCCCTCAGAGCTGGGCTTTTTTGCCGGATTAGGGAGCCCTTCGTCTATCTGCTCAAAAAACTTGAGCCAAACTCTATTCTTGGCTACTCATCCTCCTGGAAGCGCGCAATCGCAAAATCGGGCTCCGGCTCATGGTTGGGGATCCTGGTCGTGCACAGGGGCCTGCTCTTGCACAAGGCCCATCAACAGTCGATACAGGCGGCTCCCCGTTTTCTGAACTGAAACCCTGTCCTTTAGCTCTAGTCGGGCAGCCCCTTAATCCACCTGAGACAGAGACTCAACCAGCCGGTGAAACTCCTCGTGCAGCCAAGTCATGGACTTAGCGACAGCGCCCTTCTCGCTTGACCGAGGAGCAAAAAAAGGGATCCCCCCGCGGGATCCCTTAGTTGCTTAGCCACTCGATTTCGCTAGCCAGATAGGGAAGCTGTCGAGGCGATCACAAAGGCCGCATAGGTCAGCACATACCCCACCGTGAAGTGAGCCAGGCCCACCAGACGACCTTGAACAATCGACAGAGCTACCGGCTTGTCCTTCCAGCGGATCAAGTTGGCCAAGGGGGTGCGCTCGTGCGCCCACACCAGCGTCTCGATCAGCTCTTGCCAGTAGCCGCGCCAGGAGATGAGGAACATGAACCCTGTCGCCCAGACCAGGTGGCCAAACAGGAACATCCAGGCCCAAACCGCCAGGTTATTCATCCCGTAAGGGTTGTAGCCGTTGATCAACTGGGCAGAGTTGGCCCAGAGGTAGTCCCGCAGCCAGCCCATCAGGTAGGTGGAGTTCTCGTTGAACTGGGCGGTGTTGCCGCTCCAGATCCCCAGGTGCTTCCAGTGCCAGTAGAAGGTCACCCAGCCGATGGTGTTCAGCATCCAGAACATGGCCAGGTAGAAGGCATCCCAGGCGGAGATGTCGCAGGTGCCGCCCCGCCCCGGCCCGTCGCAGGGGAAGCTGTAGCCGAAGTCTTTTTTGTCCGGCATCAGCTTGGAGCCACGGGCATCCAACGCCCCTTTGACCAGGATCAACGTGGTGGTGTGCAGGCCCAGGGCAATGGCGTGGTGCACCAGGAAGTCGCCGGGGCCAATGGGCAGGAAGAGGAACCCATTGGGATCGTTGATGGCTTGCAGCCAGCCAGGCAGCCACACGTTGCCGTAGTTGGGCCAAGCCGTAGAGGCGATGCTATCCGGGTTGGACAACAACACGTCCATGCCGTAGATCATCTTGCCGTGGGAGGCTTGTATGAACTGGGCAAACACCGGCTCAATCAGGATCTGCTTCTCCGGCGTGCCGAAGGCCTGCATGACGTCGTTGTGGACGTACAGCCCCAGCGTGTGGAAGCCCAAGAACAGCGACACCCAGCTCAGGTGGGAGATGATCGCCTCCTTGTGATCCAGCACCCGCGCCAGCACGTTGTTCTTGTTGGCCTCGGGATCGTAGTCCCGCACCAGGAAGATGGCTCCGTGAGCAAAAGCTCCTACCATCAAGAAGCCAGCAATGTACTGGTGATGGGTGTAGAGAGCCGCCTCCGTGGTGTGATCCATGGACATGAACACGTAGGGGTTGAGGGCGTACATATGCTGGGCCACCAGCGAGGTCACCACCCCCAAGCAGGCCAGAGCCAGTGCCAACTGGAAGTGCAGGGAGTTGTTGACCGTATCGTAGAGGCCCTTGTGCCCTTCGCCCAACAGGCCCCCAAAGGGAGTGTTCTTGGGTGGGTTATGGGCGCCCAGGATCTCGCGGATGCTGTGGCCAATACCCCAGTTGGTGCGATACATGTGCCCAGCCACGATGAAGATCACCGCAATGGCCAGGTGGTGGTGGGCCATGTCCGTCAGCCACAGAGACTGGGTGTTGGGGTTGAAGCCGCCCAAGAAGGTAAGGATGGCCGTGCCCGCCCCTTCTGCCGTGCCCCAGACGTGGTTGGCCGTGTCTGGGTTCTGGGCGTACACCCCCCAGTTGAGGGTGAAGAACGGCTTCAGGCCCGCTGGGTGGGGCAGGGTGGTGAGGAAGTTGTCCCAACCTACGTGCTGACCGCGGGACTCGGGGATGGCCACATGGATCAGGTGGCCCGCCCAAGCCAAGGAGCTGACGCCAAACAGGCCGGCCAGGTGGTGGTTGAGACGGGCTTCGGCGTTCTTAAACCAGCTCAGGCTGGGGCGGAAGCGAGGCTGTAGGTGCAGCCAGCCAGCAAACAGGAACACCGCTGCTAGTAGCAGTAGGCCAATGGCGCCGGCGTAGAGATCGCCGTTGGTGCGTAGGCCAATGGTGTTGAACCAGTAATAAAGGCCAGAGTAGGCCGCATTCACAGGGCCACCGCCACCAGGTTGGGTGAAGGCCTCCACTGCCGCCTTGCCAAAGTGGGGATCCCAAATGGCGTGGGCAATAGGCGTGACGCCGGTGGGGTTGGCCACCCATTGCTCATAGTTGCCCTGCCAGGCGATGTGGAAGACGTTGCCAGAGGCCCACAGGAAGATGATCGCCAGATGGCCGAAGTGAGTGGCAAACAGCTTTTGGTAGAGCCGCTCCTCTGTCATGCCATCGTGGGTCTCGAAGTCGTGGGCGGTGGCGATGCCATACCACAGACGTCGAGTAGTGGGATCGCTAGCCAGGTCTTGGCTGAATTGGGGAAAACGAGTTGCAGTGGTCATGATTGTCTCTTCCTCCTTGCCTTAGCCGAGTGCGGCAAACCGTGCCAGGAAGAACGCCCACGTGGTGACGATCCCGCCCAGCAGGTAGTGGGCCACACCGACCGCCCGACCCTGGATGATGCTCAGGGCGCGGGGTTGGATGGCCGGAGCGACTTTCAGTTTGTTATGGGCCCAGACGATGGACTCAATCAGCTCCTGCCAGTAGCCACGGCCGCTGAACAGGAACATCAAGCTGAAGGCCCAGACGAAGTGGGCACCCAGGAAGAGCAACCCATAGGCCGACAGCGCCGAGCCGTAGGAGTTGATCACCTGCACCGATTGCGCCCACAGGAAGTCCCGCAGCCAGCCGTTGATGTTGATGGCGCTGGTTGCGAAGTTGCCGCCCGTGATGTGCTCGATCGTGCCATCGGGGTTGACGGTGCCCCAGATGTCGCTCTGCATCTTCCAGCTGAAGTGGAAGATCACAATCGAGATGGCGTTGTACATCCAGAACAGCCCCAGGAACACGTGATCCCAGCCGGAGACCTGGCAGGTGCCGCCGCGGCCCGGGCCATCGCAGGGGAAGCGGAAGCCCAGCTTGGCCTTATCGGGGATCAGGCGGGAAGAGCGGGCAAACAGCACCCCCTTGAGCAGGATCAGCACGGTGATGTGGATGGTCATGGCGTGGATGTGGTGCACCATGAAGTCCGCCGTGCCCAACACCATCGGCATCATCGACACCTTGCCGCCCACAGCCACCACGTCGCCGCCGAAGATGGGGCTGACCGAAGCGCCCACATAGGGAGCGGTGCTGGCGATGGCCTTAGTGTGCAGGGATTGAATCCACTGGGCAAAGATGGGCTGCAGTTGGATGCCGGTGTCCGAGAACATGTCCTGCGGACGGCCCAGCGCCTGCATCGTGTCGTTGTGGACGTAGAAGCCGAAGGCGTGGAAGCCCAGGAACAGGCACACCCAGTTCAGGTGGCTGATGATGGCGTCGCGGTGGCGGATCACCCGATCCAAGACGTTGTTGCGGTTCACCGCCGGGTCATAGTCGCGAACCATGTAGATGGCCCCGTGGGCAGCGCCGCCAACGATGAAGATGCCGCCTATCCACATGTGGTGGGTAAAGAGGGAGATCTGGGTGGCGTAGTCGATGCCCATGTAGGGGTAGGGGTTCATGGCGTACATGTGCTGCGCCACGATGATGCTCAGGGATCCCACCATGGCCAAGTTAATGGCCAGTTGGGCGTGCCAGGAGCTGGTCAGCACTTCGTAGAGACCCTTGTGGCCCTCGCCGGTGAAGGGGCCCTTGTGGGCTTCCAGGATCTCTTTGATGGAGTGGCCGATGCCCCAGTTGGTGCGGTACATGTGGCCGGCCACGATAAAGAGCACGGCAATGGCCAGGTGGTGGTGGGCCTGATCCGTCAGCCAGAGGGCGCCCGTTTGCGGATCCAGGCCACCCTTGAAGGTGAGGAACTCCGCGTACTTGCCCCAGTCCAACGTAAAGAAAGGCACCACCCCGCTGAAGAGGCCCCAATCCACGCTGGGGAACATCTCCTTCATCAGGGCCGGCTTGAGGATGAACTCGTGGGGCAGAGGGATCTGAGCCGCCGGCACGCCCGCATCCAACATCTTGTTGATGGGGATGGCCACGTGGATTTGGTGACCGGCCCAGGCCAGCGAGCCCAGCCCCAGCAGGCCCGCCAGGTGGTGGTTGAGCATCGACTCCACGTTTTGGAACCACTCCAGCTTGGGAGCCCGCTTGTGGTAGTGGAACCAGCCGGCGAACAGGCAGAGGCCAGCCATCACCAGACCGCCGATAGCGGTGCAGAGGAGTTGAAACTCATTGGTGATGCCGGCAGCTCGCCAGAGGTGGAATAGACCCGACGTGATGCGGATCCCTTCAAAGCCGCCGCCCACATCGCCGTTGAGGATCTCCTGGCCGAAGATGGGCCAGACCACTTGGGCGCTGGGCTTGATGTTAATCGGATCCGCCAGCCAAGCAGAATAGTTGGAGAACTGAGCTCCGTGGTAGTACATGCCGCTCAGCCAGACAAAGACCACCGCCAGGTGGCCGAAGTGAGCGGAGAAGATCTTCCGAGAGACGTCTTCTAAGTCGCTGGTGTGACTGTCGAAGTCATGAGCAAGAGCATGGAGGTTCCAGATCCAGGTCGTGGTCTTGGGCCCACGCGCCAGGCTGCGATCGAAGTGCCCCGGCTTGGCCCACTTCTCAAATGAGGTGGGGACCGGATCGATATCCACCGAAACCTTGACCTTTGGCTCTCGCTCCTTTGGCGTAGTTGTCATCAAGAACTCCTCTCTTGCGACAAGGAACGAAGCGCTCCCGCCTGTCTGCAGCCGTGAAGCTCGGGGATCTCTCCCAAGGCGGGATTTACCTGGCATTATAGGTCAGCCTTTGTAACCCCCCCGTCGCTTCACAATAATTAAACCAGGGATCCCTTGCCCTATCGGAGTTAGGGTTGCTTGGCAATCGTTTCTCCAATAAAGATGTAAATATATGTAACGAACTTTCACCAACCCAAGCTGTGCCCATGAAAGGTTGGAACTGGGCAACAGGCAGCGCGGCGGGGCGGCGCCTAGCTCTAGGGGTGGCAACCCGAGCAAAGCCGCAAATGGCCGGGAAGGGATCCCTATATCTAGTTGAGCACTGAGGTTTGTCTGCTAAACTGTGGGCAATTTGCTGGCAGGTTCGGGCGATGGCCACTTCCACCTGCACCTTTTTGCACCTGGCCGATGTGCATCTGGGCTACGACCGCTACAACAGCCCGGAGCGGAGCAAAGATTTCTTTTTGGCCTTTCGGGATGTGGTGCGCCGCCATGCCATCCAGAACCCGGTGGATTTTGTCCTCATTGCCGGGGATCTGTTTGAGCACCGGCAAATTCAGCCCGGTGTCCTCAACCAAGCCCAGATTGTCTTGCGGGAGCTGAAGCAGGCCGGGATCCCCGTCTTGGCCATTGAGGGCAACCACGACAGCCGCCCCTACGGTGTCAAGACCAGTTGGCTGCGCTACCTGGCCGATCACGGCGACCTGATCCTGCTGGAGCCGGAAGCAGGCGAGGAGGGTTTAGAGCTGCGCCCCTGGTCAGGTGGGCGGGGGGGCTATCTGGATCTGCCCTGTGGGGTGCGGGTGATCGGATCCCAGTGGTATGGGTCGGCGGCCCCCAAGTCGATTGAGCAGTTGGCGGCGGCCATTCGCCGGTTGCCCCCTGGCCCTGAGCGGGTGGTGCTCATGTTCCACCACGGCCTGGAAGGCCAAATTGCTCGCTACCAGGGCGCCTTGCGCTACCGGGATCTGCTGCCTTTGCGGGAGGCAGGGGTGGGCTATTTAGCCTTGGGACATATCCACAAAAGCTATACAGAAGAAGGCTGGATCTTCAATCCGGGATCCCTGGAGGCTAACAGTACTGCCGAGTGGGACTTTCCGCGGGGAGCCTACCGCGTCCGCTGGGGAGAGGGCCCGCCTCAGGCTGAGCTGGTGCAGGACTACTACCGGCGGCCTCACCGACGGATCTCTCTTGAGGCCAAGGGCCGGGAAACGCCCGAAGAGATTGCTGCAGCCGCAATTGCCTTGGCCAAGGGATCCGACCTTCCCGAAGGTGGGCCAGCGCCAATGGTGGAGTTTCGGCTGGCGGGGCAGGTGGGCTTTGCCAAGCACGAGTTGGATAGCCGCGCCCTGCAGCAGCAGATTCAGCAGCTTACCGGTGCCCTGCTGGTTCTCTTCCGCTTCGAAGCCACTACTTTGGAGATCGGGTCGGCTGCTCTTTCCCTCGAAGAAGAAGGGCGCAGGCTGCAAATTGAAGAGAAAATCTACAGGGATCTGCTGAGCAGCCATGCCCACTACCGCAAGCGCAGCGAAGAGCTGGCACGGTTACTCTTAGATCTCAAAGAGAAAATCTTAGATGAGCAAGGCGAAGCGGAAGTGTACGCTCACCTGAGCGGCGCCTTTCTGGGGGAAGAAGACTGACCATGCGGATCCTCTCTTTGGCTCTGCAGAACTTCAAGTCTCATGAGGACGCCTTCTTCGAGTTTGAGCCCGGTATCAACGCCATTTGTGGAGAAAATGGAGCAGGCAAAACCAGCATTCTAGAGGCCATCGCCTGGGTTTTGTTTGACTACTGCCCCTACAACCAAGAAGAACTCATCCGCACAGGGGCCAGCGATGCGGTGGCTACTGTCCAGTTTATCTCCCAGTGGGATCAGCGCACCTACGACGTTCGCCGCAGTGTCAGGCAGGGATATCGCCTCTTCGATCCGCAATTGAAGCAGCGCCTAGATTACGAGCGCAAGGCAGATGTGCTAGCGTGGCTGAGGCAACATTTGGGTGTGCCCGCCGGTACTGATTTGGCGCGGCTCTTTGCTACAACGATTGGGGTGCCCCAGGGCACTTTCACAGCAGATTTTCTCAAAACCAGTCGGGAGCGGAAAGAAGTTTTCGACCGCATCTTGAAGGTAGAAGAGTACCAGCAAGTTGCAAAGGATCTGCTGGCAGTTGAAAAATACAGCGAGGCGCAAGTTCTGGCCGTCAAGCATCAAATTGAGCTGCTCCATCAACAGATGCAAGACTGGGATCCGCTGCAAGTAGAGCAGCAGAGAATCGAGCAAGAACTGAGCCACTGGCAGGAGCGCTTAAGCCACCATACCCATACCTTGGCCGAGGTGAAGCTGGAGCTGGAGCGGCTGGAGAAGCTGCTTGAGCAAATCCAAACGCTCGACCGGCAAATTGCTCAACTGGAGCAAGAGGGATCCCTGCTGGCAGTAGCCCTTGAGCAAGCCGAAAAGCTGTGGGCAGAGGCCCAGCGAGCGCAGGCACAACAACAGCACCACCAAGAGGGATCTCAGCGCTTTTTGGCCATAGAAGATCGGTTGCGGGAGCTGGAAAAGCAACGGCAGCAGCGCCTGGAGTGGCTGAAGCGGCGGGAGGCCCTGCTCTCGCAAAAGCAGAACCTCGAAAACCAACTGGCGAGGCTGCAGGAAAAACTCAGCCAACAACAGCGCTGCAAGCAGGAGCTAGAGGAGCTGGCTCCCCAAATTCAAGTCCAAGAGGAGCTAGAGCGCCGGCAAAGCCATTGGGCTCAGCAGCTCGACACCTTGCTCCAACTGCACCGCGAATGGGAGCAGCTTCAGGGAGAATGGTCAGCCCACGCCGGGCGCTGTCAACTGCTGCAAAGCCGCGTCCAAGAGGCTGAACAGGCGCAGGCCATCTGTCAACAGCACGAATCGGCCTACAGGCGTTATCTGGAGTTGGAGGCTTGGGTGGCAGAGCAAGAGGCGTTGCGACGAACACGGCAGACCTTGACAGCTCAGCGGGAAACTTTACGGCAGCAGCTCCACCAACTCCAACTGCGAGAATCTGAATATCGACAGCAGCTCCAACTCTTCCAGAAAATCGAGGAGGAAAAGCTACACCTGCAAACGCTCTGCGAAAAGCAAACTGTCCTGGAACAACGGTACTCTCAAATTGGCCAGAAGTTGGCCTCTTTTCAGGCCCTGCGCCTAGAGCTAAGACAGAGAGAAACAGAACAGGAACAGGGCCGGGCCCAGTTGGAACAGTTGCGGCTGCAGCTTCGACAGCGACAGGCCGATCGAGAGCACGTAGCCAAGATTCCCCTCCTGGAGGCTCAACAAGAGCGACTGCAAACTCAGCTCAGCCGCCTAGCCGCGGCGCGGCAATTTCAGCGGGAACTCCAAGCCCTTTTCGAGCAGGGCTCTCACCAACTGGCCCAGCACAACCGCAGCATTCAAACTCTTGTGGAGGAGCTGGCCGCTTGCCAACAGAGTTATCCGCAACTCCAACCTCTATGGCAGCGGATCCCGCAAGTTCTGGCCCAGTCTTCAGCCCTCAGCCAACAGTTACTGCAATCCATCCAACAAATCCTACAGGATCTTTCCCCCCAAACTTGCGAGCCTCAGCTACGCCAGCAACTGGCTGATATCCAGGAGCAACTCAAGACTTTGCAGCCCCTGCTGGGCTTAACGGCGCAGATTCCCGAGTTAGAAGCTCAAATTCAACAGTTGCTGCAATGGCAAAACGAACGCCAGAGCAAAATTGAGGATCTTCAGTGGAGCCTCGAGGCAGAGCCAGACTTTCTTCGGCAACAACAGGAAATTGGCCAAGCGCTGCAGGCACTGGGGGATCCCAGGGGGCAAATCCAGCGCCTGGAAAAGGAGCTCAACAATAAGCCGAGAGTTGAGCAAGAGTACCAGCAAGTTGTAGCCAGCATCCAGCAACTTCAACAACAGATACAAGCCCTAGAGCAGCAGCTTCAGCCCCTTGCCGATCTAGACGAGAGAATTGCCGCTTTACGGGAGGAGCAGAGTTGCCATCGCAACAGCTATGAAACCGTTATCCGTATGCAACCACTTGTCCAAAGTTTGCCACAACGAAAAGATGAACTGCAAACAGCTCAGTTGGCTCTAGAACAGATCCAGCAAGCTAAGCAGGAAAAACAAGCCCAAATTGATCGCTGGGAGAAAATAGAGGGATCCAAAGATTACCTGCAAGCCCAAATTGTAAAAGCCGCCGAAACCTTGAAGTCCCTGGGGGATCCGAGAAGCCGGGCTGAGTGGCTGAAAGCGGAGCTCAAGCTGGAAAGACAGTACCTGCAAACGCAGGCAGGTTGCCTACAGCAAATCCAGGATTTGGAGGCAGCACTCCGCCCCCTCGAGGAAGCGCTGCTGCAAACCGAACACCTGGATCGAGAGCTGGGATCCCTGCAAGAACAGCGCGAACACTACCGAGCGGATCACGAGCAATATCTACGTCTGGAGCCTATTGCCAAACTGCTCCCCCAACGAGAACGGAAGCTCAGTGAACTGAAGGCGCAACAGCAAGCATTGCAAACCCAACTGTCCCAATTGCGGGCACAGCGGGATCCTTTGGCTTCCCTCTATCAGCCTCAGGAGCACCAACGTCTGCGCTCCCTTTTGCAGGCCACCGAAATTCAAAAGGCCGAGGCTCAAGCTCGCCTGGAAAGCCTTGCCCCTCAACTACAGAAAATCCAGGAAAGGTTACAGCAACTGGAGCGGGTGAGAGAAACCTTAAAACAAGTCGAGACGCAACGAATCGAGAAAGAGCGTCTGCATCGCTTCATTAAGTTTAGCCGAGATACCTACAAAAAGGCTGGCCCTCAAATTACCCAATACTATCTACAGCAGATCAACAACATTGCCGATCACCTCTTCCGGGAAATCCTCAACCGCCCCAATGTTGCCCTCACCTGGGAGGCCGACTACGAGATCCGCGTTCAAGAGGGAGGCGGCCCCAAACGACGTTTTGCCAGCCTTTCTGGAGGAGAGCAGATGTCGGCAGCTCTGGCAGTTCGCCTAGCCTTGCTCAAGGTGTTAGGACAGTTGGATATTGCCTTCTTCGACGAGCCCACCACCAACATGGACGCCCAGCGCCGACAGCGATTGGCCGAGTCCATTACCAATTTGCGCTCTTTTGAGCAGCTATTTGTGATCAGCCACGACGATACCTTTGAGCAAGTAACGGAAAACATCATTCGGGTGGAGAGGCACGCTGGCTCTGGCCAGATGAGGAGGGATCCCACCTATGGTATTTAGAGCTGACCGGGTTCTGGCAGTATTGCAGCAAAAGCGGGAGGCTTTCGTCACTTTTGATCAAGGGCTATCGGAGCGCAGAGAGGGATATCGGCAGGCCATGGAAAGATTGTGCCAGTGGTCGAGCGCAGAGATTGCCGAAAAAATAGCGCCCTTGGACTTTCCGGGTGCTCTACCTACTCAAGAGTGGGATCTTTACTCCAGTTGGTCAGTTCCTTTTGAACAGGCATGGACTAGCCATGAGGAAAGCGATGAATGGGCAAGGTCGATTATTAAAAATATTTCCACCTTTGCAGTAGATGGATCCCAAATCTATCCCAGCAAGGATCTGTCAATTCCGGTGGCCTTGGTGCAGATCGGCTGGTATGAGAATCATCACTGTGCCCAAGGCCTGTACGAAAAAGATATTCAAGTCGATGTACTGACTCCAAAGGATTTGGGATCCGATAGCAGCGGCGAGCCCAAAGAGCGCGTCGTCAACATGCGTCGCTTCCAAATGGAAACAGAAAAGCTGGTGGAATATATCCGGGGAGCTCAGCCTGGATCCCGAAAGTTGGCCTTTTTAGATGGGGCTCTGGTGGCTACCTTTGCGGAAGCCCTTGAGCCAGAAAGCCGAGATTTCTACGTACAATGTTTACTCCAGGTGCTGCGGGCCAGCGAGCAAAACCAGATCCCTGTTGTGGCCTACATCGACACTACCTATACCTCAGATCTGGTGACATTGCTGCGGCATTGCTTCGATCTTCCTGAAGCTCCTCAGCTTCACGATGCCCAACTCCTCAGCCCGTGGCTGGAGTGGGGGGAGCGCACCCCTTTTTTTATCTGTGCTCGCGGCGGCAGCCTTAACCCTCAAGATGGGATCCTCAACTCTTACCAAGAAATGCGAGAGCGAGTGGGATTTGTTTATTTGCGCACCAACGACAACTTTCCGGCCCGGCTGGAGATACCGGTTTGGGTTTACGAGGCAGGACTTTTGGACTGGGTCGTGGATCTGGTGCGCTGCGAGGTCATCATTGGTAGAGGCTATCCCTATGTGTTAGAGACAGCCGATCAAATAGCCGTTATTCGCAATGAGGATCGCAACCTTTTCCTGCGCCTGATGCAAGATTGGGCAAGCCGCGAGAAGCTCAACCTCAGGTTATCTCGGAAAACGGTGAGTAAACTGCAGCGGAGGCGAGTCCGATGAGATTGGGCAAGGTGGTTCGCTCCAACAATCACTGCGACTACGTAGTGCAGGTGGATGACGCCCTAGAAGTCAAAAATCCTCCCTCTCCTGATGACTATGGCTTTGGCAGCTTTGTTAAGCTGGAGAATGATCAACGGCACTGGGCTGTAGGTCTGGTCTATAACACCCAAATTGTAAACCCGCTCTTTCTCAACTCCGGCCCGCGCCTCTCCAGCCAGCCGGATCCCTATTTTTCCCCCGATTTACAAAACGAGGTGCGCACGCTGCTTTCGGTGGTTCTCATCGGAGCTTTGGACGAAGAGCGGGGCTGTGGCCGGCAAGGGATCCCGCGCGTGGTGGTGCCTGTGAACACGCCCGTTTTTCGCATGAGCCAAGAAGAAATCCTACGTTTTCACCAAGATTCCCAAGGTCAAACCCAATTTTCGTATTATGGATTGCTCTTGAGCAGCGGCGGCAACTTTGCCGACCACCTTGTTTATCAAGTCTTGAATGATATCATACCCATGTTTTCCGATCCGGCTCAACGGCGGGCCCTGCAAATTCTAAGCAAAGAACTGGCCTGGAAAATGACCGTAGGAGCGATGCGCTGATGACCAAAAAAACTGTAGGGATCGCCCAGTCTCTTGACAATGGACACTATCCAAAAGCTGTCTTCTCCTCCGATGAAGAGGCCCCAGAAGTAATCGGCACTGTCAAGGGCCCCGGTGAAACCTCCAACCAGTATGTTTTTATCACCTCCAATACCCAAGCTGTAAGAGTAGGCGATTTTGTCTACTATGAGGTTCAGGATACCCAGTCCCAAACCCTGAAAATTCTCGGCAAGATCAGGCAAGTCCAGCTCTTGGATCACATTCCCGATCGCATCTTTGCCGACACCGAGATCGATCCCAGCACCATTGTGGCTTTGGTGGGCTTTACCCACCCCAACCCGGAAATCTACGCAGTTACCGTCGAGGTCATCGGCTATTTTCACCGCGCCATGGGCTTTATTAACCCCCGTCGCCCTCCGGATCCCGGTGCCAAAGTCTTTTTGGCCTCCAATCGTCTGCTGAAATCGATTTTGAACAAACGAGATGAAACAGCCGTTGGGGGCGCTCACTTGGGCAGCCTGTTGTTGCGCGACGAGGGAGCGGTGCCCGTGGTGCTGGATGTCAAGGAAATGGTTAGCACCCATCTGGCTATTTTGGCGGGGACGGGATCCGGAAAATCCTACACGGCGGGGGTCTTGATTGAAGAGCTGATGTTGCCCAAAAACCGGGCTGCTGTTCTCATTTTTGATCCCCATGGGGAATACCATACACTGGCAGAGATGCAGTCCCACCCCAAGTTTTTGGGCGAAGACGGCTACCGCCCTAAGGTTAAGGTTCTCTCCCCACAGGAAATCAAGATCCGCGTGTCTTCTCTCAACTTTTTCGATATCCTTACCCTCTTGCCAGAGACCACCGACCGGCAGAAATCTTTCCTAGAGAAAGCTTTCCGCAAGGTTACCCAGTTCAATCCACTACGTTGGACAATTCGGGATCTGATCGACACCGTCAACGAAGAAGATTCGGCAGAGGACGGATCCCAGGGATCCTCAGCCGCTGCTTTGGAGTGGAAGCTAGAGCAGATCGATCGCTCTCCCTACTTTAGCAATGTGGAACACCTGGCCCCCAAGGATTTGTTTGAGCCAGGGCAGGTAACCATTTTGCAGATGCACGAGATTAGCCAGGAAGAGCAGCAAGTCATTGCCGCCGCCATCCTGCGCCAGGCCAATTACGCCCGCATTAACACCCATAAAGGCAAGATCCAACCGGGGGATGAAAATTACCTGCCCTATCCTGTTTTTATCTTGTTGGAAGAGGCCCATCGCTTTGCCCCTGCCCACGAGCCCTCCCGCTGCAAGCAGGTGTTGCGCACCATTCTCAGCGAAGGGCGGAAGTTTGGCTTAGGAGTAGGTCTAATCACGCAACGCCCCGGCAAGCTGGACTCGGACATTCTATCGCAATGCATGAGCCAATTTTTGATGCGAATTGTCAACCCTTCCGATCAAGAAAATCTGCGCCACAGTGTTGAGGCTGCCGGACGGGATTTGTTACAGGAATTGCCGGCTTTGAGCAAGGGTCAGGTGATTGTCTCCGGCGTGTGTGTCAATACCCCTGTTCTGTGTAAAGTACGGCAGCGCTACACCCAGCATGGTGGCGAAACACTTGATATCCTCGGCTTGTGGCAAAATCACTTTCAGCCCCACCGACGACAGGATCGCGTAGCCCAATCTGCCCCTCTCAGGCCACGTTCTCAGCCTCAGGTGGTCGAGGGATTGAGCATTGACTAGAGATCGTTAAAAGCTGGGGTCAATTGGCAGCCGGCTATCCTGTCTATAAACGCTGAGCCAAAAAAATCTATGCAGCTTAGAATGGTTCATGTCCATGTCTAGATTGCAACGCTTCCCAACTGCTCTGGGATCCCAAGCTCTTTCCAATCAGGAGAGATAAGAGTTGCCGCTCAAAAATTTGAGCGATGGTTTGCTACCGGTGGAGAAGAAAGTCGTGGTGAAAAAGCAAGCTCTTTGGCGAGGCTGGGTGGGCATTGCCGCTGTGGCCCTGCTGGGATCCGGCCCTGCCTATGCCCAGTTGCGGCTGATCCCTGAGGCGGCGCGGCAGGTCTACGAGGCCTTGCCAGATCTGCCTCTGGAAAACACCTATACCCCCGTGAACCCCAATGACGGCGGCCCCGCGCCTGAGGAAGATACCTTGGTGCGGCGGATGATGGTCTATCACTTGCAGGTGGTCGGTCGCTCTCCTACCGACCGCTTTGACTGGCAACTGACGCTAGCAGACTATCTGGACGCCAACGAGCCGATAGTTGCCCAGCGCTACCCCGGTGCCGAGCGGCTGACGGTCAACCCCTATGCCCAAGACAAGGCAGCCGTGCAAGCCCTGAGCCGGCAACAGCGACAGGCCCTGCTGCGGGAGCTTGTGCTCGCCTTCGGCGGGGATCCCGATCCCAAGCCCCTGTACATTCCCGCCGACTTGAATCCTGTCCCCGCTCCTGCCACCCCAAAACCGCTGGAACGCTTGCCGATTCCCGGCGCTGGATCCGCCGACCTACTTCGGCCCTAGAGGGAGTCTCCCCTCACCCCCGGCCCCTCTCCCAGAGGGTATCCCTCACCCCCAGGCCCTCTCCCTGAGGGAGAGGGGAGCTAGGATTTGACGTAGCGAACGGCTTATTCAAATGGTCACAGCTTTTTTGGGAAGTGCCCCCTTTAATCCAAAGTCTTTCCAGTGTAGTTTTCAATGCAGCGCAAGAACAGCTCTACCCCAATGCCGAGGGCAGCTTCGTCAAAGTCAAAGCGGGGATGGTGATGGGGATAATCTAGCCCTTTGGCAGGGTTGGCGGATCCCAGGAAAAAGTAGCAGCCGGGCACCTCGTTGAGGAAAAACGAGACGTCCTCGCCGCCCATGGTCATCTCTGGAATAATCGCCGCTTCTGAACCGAACAGCTGGCGGGCGGCTTGTTCTACCAGGGCTGCCATGGCCGGGTCATTGTGAACCGCCGGATAGCCCCGCTCGTACTGGAACTCGTAGGTGGCCCCATAGGCTTGGCAAATGCCGGCCACGATTTCTTCTATACGTCTTGCAAGCAAATCCCGCACTTCCGGCTGAAAGCTGCGCACGGTGCCCCAAATTTCTGCCCGGGGAGCAATGACATTGAAGGTGTCGCCGGCCCGGAAGCGGCCCACCGTCACCACCGCCGGCTGCAGCGGATCCACGTTGCGGGAGACGATGGTCTGCAAAGCGCTCACAATGTGGGATCCCACCACAATGGCGTCCACCGTCTGCTGAGGAAGAGCGGCATGGCCACCGCGCCCAATGACCTCGATTTGAAAGCGATCGGCAAAGGCCATCGAGGGGCCGCTTTTGACGCCAATGGTGCCCAGAGGTCGGTTGTTCCACAGGTGTAAGCCGAGGATGGCTTCTACATCTGGGTTCTTCAGCACCCCCGCTTCCACCATTGGCTTGGCTCCGCCGGGGCCTTCTTCAGCAGGCTGGAAAATAACTTTGACGGTGCCTCTGAGGCTTTGGCGGTGCTGCTGCAGCAGCTTGGCGGTGCCCAGGGCAATGGCCGTGTGGCCATCATGGCCGCAGGCGTGCATAACGTTGGGGATGGCGGAACGGTATTCGACCTCGTTGGCCTCGTGAATGGGTAGGGCATCCATGTCGGCCCGCAGCGCCAAAACCGGCCCTGGCTCTTCTCCCGCGATGGTGGCCACAATGCCGGTGTGGGCGATGCCGGTCTGGTGCGGGATCCCCCAACTTCTCAGGCGGTGGCTGATGTAGGCAGCGGTTTGCTTCTCCTGGAAACCCAGCTCTGGATACTTGTGCAGGTGGCGGCGCCAGGTCACCAACTCCGGCTGTAAGGCTTGAACGGCAGGGCGAAGGGCGGGAACTTCCATGGCTATCCTAAAAAACGCTTAGACAAGAGTCAGCCTGGGGAAGATCTTCCTTCCCGGTTGGTTTCCTAGAAGCTGTTTAGAGTTACATGTCGATTCCGTCCAGTATGGCAAAAGTTTTGCCAGGGCTGTTTCTCCCTAGGCCCACCGGGATCCAGTTTCTGGCGGCAGATCTTGCCAGCGGCCCGGCCCCACGGCGCGCAACGCCTCTGGCAGGGAGATAGCTCCTGAGTAGAGGGCCTTGCCCAGAATGGCTCCGGCCAAACCCGGCAAGCTCAGCAGGGCAAGCAAATCGGTGAGCGAGCCAATCCCCCCGGAAGCGATAACCGGCAGGCGGGAGACAGCCAGGATCTGGCGCAACTGCTCTAGGTTGGGGCCGGCCAGGGTGCCGTCCCGGCCAATGTCGGTGTAGATGATCCCGGCAGCCCCTTGGGCTTGGACCCGTTGCACCAGCTCGGTGGCGGCTAGGGGAGTGGTGCTCAGCCAGCCGCGGGTGGCTACCTGACCTTGGCGGGCGTCGATCCCCACCCAGATGCGTCCCGGCAAAGCCTGGGTCATGGCCTCCAGCAGGGCGGGATCCTCTACAGCCACCGTGCCGACGATCACCCGCTCCACCCCCAAGTCCAGCAACTGCCGCGCCCGCTCCAGGGATCGGATCCCACCCCCCACCTGTACCGGGATGGCCAGTTTGCGGACAATGTCTGCAATGATGGGCAGGTTAACCGGATCCCCGCTTTTGGCCCCGTCCAGATCCACCACATGCAGGCGAGGCGCCCCTTGGGTGGCCCAGATTTCTGCCTGCTGGACGGGGTCGGCGGCCACCTGCTCGGCTTGGGCGTAATCGCCTTGGTAAAGACGCACGGCGCGGCCTTGTAAAAGGTCGATGGCGGGGATCACCTCGAGAAAGGCACTGGCGTGAGGCATGATGGGATCCCTGGAGAAGAGCTTTTCCAGTATCGCCTGAGTATTGACACTCCCACCGCCTAAAGGCGGGGGATGCTTACGCAGTCCACAAAAGAACCCGCAACGGCGTTGTCAAAGCGCCTCTAGACAGTTCCTGAAGGCAAAGCCCCAAGGTTCTGCTGACTTTCTTAAGCAGGTTGGCGGCAGCATTCGCCTCAGCCCAGAGGGTCTCCACCCGTCGGGTTTTTCACCATAATTAGGTAGCTCATCTCCATCTAGGAAGCTTGCCTGCGAGCTGTACGCCTCCTCTACCTCAATAAACTCCATGCCATAATGCCGACATAATTGCGCAATACGCTCCTTGAACCGACCTGTTGGAATGAAAACAAAGTTTTGGTTAAAACCGCATTCTTGTTTTTGTTCTTTGTTCCAACCTAAGTAAGCGATAGCGCGAGAGGGAAGTCAACGGTACAATCACTACAACCATGGTGTGGGGCTAGCGGTTGTTTATCTTATTTTTTGGCCAAAGAGAAGGAAAAAGGTGTTGGTAGGAGAAGTCAGGAAGAGGTTGTTTGAGCTATGAAACTATATCAACGACCCCCATCATGGGTAAGCGACTAAAGTGGCTAGCGCGCTTTTCCGGCGCGCACTCAAGTGCGGGGCTAGCAAGCTATCCTCTTGTGTTTGCCTTTGCCGGTATTTGGGAGCGCTGGCGCAGCCCACAAGGGGTGGAGATAGAAACTTGCGCCATCCTCAACACGCCGGCCATGATGGAGCCTTTCCACGAGCGGATGCCGGCCATTTTGACGGAAAACGACTACGACCTCTGGCTGGATCCACGGGTGCGGGATCCCAAGCTGCTGTTGCCCCTGCTCCGCCCCTACCCGGCAGAGGCCATGGCCGCCTACCCCGTCAGCACCCATGTGAACAACCCGCGCCACGAGGATCCCACGTGTCGTGCTCCCATCGGAGAAGCTGGGCAGGGATCCAACCTCAGCGAGCCCGCTGGTAGCGCATCCCCGGCAGTTGCACCAGCCAGCCTTCCAGTTCCATAAGCAGCAGGGTGCTGGAGAGGGTGGCAATGTCCATCTGGGTGGCCTGGACCAGGGCGTCGAGGCTGAGGATTTCGTTGCCCAGGATCTGCCAGAGGAGTTGCTGCTGGGGATCGCTGGGGCCAGGGGACGCAGGCTGTTCTGGGGGAGGGGATCCCTGAACCAAATCCAGCTCTTGGAGCAGCTCCTCAATCCCCAGGATCATGCCGGCGCCGTTGCGGATGAGCTGCAGACAGCCGCGGGCCGCCGCTGTGTCGATATTCCCCGGTAGGGCGTACACTTCCCGACCGTAGTGGTTGGCCAGGTGGGCGGTAATCAGCGCCCCCGAGCGCTCTGGGGCCTCCATCACCAAGGTGGCGCGGCAGAGGCCGGCGATGATGCGGTTGCGCTGGGGAAAGTGCTCCTTGGCCGGCGGCGTGCCGGGAGGATATTCGCTGAGGACGGCTCCTTGCTCCAAGATGCGCCGGTAGAGGGAGCGATGGTGGGCGGGGTAAACCTGATCTACCCCCGTTCCCACCACGGCCACTGTCTTGCCGCCTGCCTCTAGGCAGGCCTGGTGGGCAATGCCGTCGATCCCGGTGGCCAGCCCCGAGACCACCACACAGCCGGCTTCTGCCAGGGCGGCACTAACTTTCTGAGTCCAGAGCCGACCGTAGGAGGTGGGGGCGCGGGTGCCGACAACAGCAATGGCCGGCTGCTGCCAATCGGGGCATTCCCCTAAGACATAGAGAAGGGGCGGCGGATCCGGCAGCTCCCACAGCAGCGGCGGATAGCCGGGATCCGCCGGGGTTAGGAAAGGGATCCCAGGCTTTTGGGTCTGCTCCAGGATCTCCTCAGGATCGAGGCCAGGCCGGGCAGAGACAATTGCCTGGGCCAAGGTAGGGCCGATGCCTTCTACCTGCTGCAGGTCCAGGGCGTCCGCCTGCCAGGCCTGCTTCAGGGATCCAAAAAACTCCGCCAGCCGTTTGAGCCGGTGCGGGCCGATGCCCTTAATCTGCGCCCAAGCCAGCCAGTAGGGCCGCTCTTGTTCGCCGCGGCAGGATCCCGGCCTGCCGGCGTTGTCAGCGGGGGAGGAAGGAAAAAGCAATCTCAAGTCTCTGGATCATCGAAAAGGGGAATCTCGGCGGCTGGCTGCCTCGACCCTGCCGCGGGGCTAATACCAGGTTAATCGAGCCATCCTGCTTTAAAATGAAGTCCCGCTGAAGATGCACCTGCACAGCAGGAGGTCGGAGGATGCTCGAACAGGATCCCGCCGCTGGCCTTTTGCGCTTTGGGCGGCTGCGGCAAGCTTGGGTGTGGGGGATCTATCCCCTGCTGTGGCTATTGACCTGGGTGGGCGTGCGCTCCGCCCAGCCGCAGCTATTGGGGATCCCGGCTTGGTACTGGGGGGCGGGGTTGGCCATGTTGCTGCTGGTGCCCTTGAACCTCTACATTGTGCGCGTTTGCTGGCCTAGAGATGGGTGACACGGTTTTGAGTTTGGGTGTGGTTGGGGTGTACCTGCTGCTGTTGGCGGCCATTGGCTGGTGGAGCTACCGCCACAGCGGCCAGGATCCCGTGAGCTATTTCTTGGCGGGGCGGGGGCTGGGATCCCTGGCCTTGACCTTGACCACGCTGGCGACGCTGCTGAGCGCCTTTACTTTCCTCGGCGTGCCGGCAGATGCCTACACCCACGGCCTGGGGATCTTTCTGGGGGTGGGGGTCACCACCGCCTTGATTTCGGGGCTGTTTTTCTGGGTGGGCTACCGGGTGTGGCTGGCAGCGCGCCACTTCGGCTTTATTACCCCTTCCGAGTTTTTTGGCCACCGCTTCAATAGTCCTCTCCTGGCTCTCCTCTATTGCCTGAGCGCCCTGACGTTTACCGCCCCCTACATCAGCATCCAGATCATTGGCGGAGCCCGCACCCTGGCCGCTGTTTTGGGAGAAGGGATCCCCTATTGGCCCCTGGCGGTGGTGGTGGCCTTGGTGATCTTGGGCTATGTCCTCTTCGGCGGCTCCCAGGCGGTGGTCTGGACGGACGTGGTGCAGGGGATCATCCTGGTTTTGGGGATGGGGGTGGCCTTTGTGGCGGTGGCCCTGAGCTTGCCCCCGGAAACGGCTGGGCAGTTGGATCCCTGGCTGAGCTTGCCGGGCCCGCAGGGGCGTTGGAGCTGGCAGACCCTGCTGGGCAACCAACTGCTGTTTTTTATGGCCACGCCCCTTTTTCCCCAATTTTTCCAGCGCTTCTACATGGCCAAAAGTGCCCGTCCCTTCCAGACTCTGATGGTGGTCTGGCCGCTGCTCATTCTGCTGGTGTTTTTCCCGGCAGCCCTCATTGGCGTCTGGGGCCGGCTGGCTTTTCCTAACCTGCAGCAGCCGGACCAGATCATGCCGCTGATGTTGCAGAGCTTGCCCAGCGGCGTGGCGGCGGTGGTGATTACAGCAGCGCTGGCGGCTTTGATGTCCACGGCGGACTCGCAACTGCTCACGGCCAGCTCCCTAGTGACGCGGGATCTGGTGGTCACCTTCCTCAAGCGCCCGCTTTCCCTGCACCAGGAGGAGCTGTTGGGCCGCGGGGTAGTGTTGGGGATTGGGCTGGTCTCCTTTGCCATTGCCGTCAGGCCGCCGGGGCTGATTGCCCAGATTGCCACCTGGAGCTTCCAGGGCAACGCCATGCTCTTTCCCGTCTTGATCGCCGGCCTGTACTGGAAGCGGGCGACTCGCGCCGGGGCCGTGGCCGGAGCTTTGGTCTCCAGCGGCCTCACCTTGGGCTGGCTGTCGGGCCTGTTGCCCAAAGGCTGGACGGGCGGCTGGCTGCCGGTCATCCCGGCGGTGGTCGCCGGCACAGCCGTGCTGGTGGTGGTCAGCCTGCTAACCCAGCCCGACCGGGAGAGGGTGGCCGCCTACTATGAGAACGGCCCTTGGGCGGAGGAAGGGATCCCGGAATCTTCAGTTGTCTCGACCTAGATGGCGGCCCTCACCCCCAGCCCCTCTCCCTCAGGGAGAGGGGAGATGCTGCGGCGCTGCTCAGCTTCTGCCGGCAGCCAACCTCTTGAGAACAAGGAAGGTGCCGACTAGGAAGAACAGGCCCATCAAGCCGGCCAGCGGGTTGCCGCCGATGCCGGTGAGCCACTCTGGCGCTTTGCCGGTGTATTCGATCCAAGCCAAGTTGTTGACCCAGGTGATGCCCCACACCCAGCCGGCGTGCAGCCCCAGGCTGAGTCCTAGCTTGTTTTGGTTCCACACCTTGGCCTGGGCCAGCAGCAAGCCCATCAGCCATAGCCCCGGAAACTGGGGCCAGGTGGCGAGAATCTCCGCCAGCGGCTTTAAGAAATGGGCCAAAGCAAAGAGAAGGCTGGATCCCCACAGAGCGCTTGTCCAGCCGTAGTCCAAGGCCATCTCCTGCAGCAGCCAACCGCGGAACAACAGCTCTTCCGCCAGCGCCACCGCCAGGCCCACCCCTAACCCCAGCAAGCCATAGCCGAGCAGGGATCCCCCTGCCACCGGCTGCCAGCTCAGCCAGCCCAGGGCACCCTCTAGGCCAAAGAGCAGAAAAAGCCCGCCAACACCCATCCCCAGGCCCCAGAGGATCCCAGCCCGGCAGGCCCAACTCTTGTCTAAGCCATAGGCGGCAAACCCGGATCCCCACAGCCACAGCCAAAGGAGCAGCAGGGCATACAGCGGCAGCCAGAGGTACTCTCGCCCAAAGAAAAACCCCCCTAGGCCGACCCACGGCAGCCAGGCCAAAAGGGGGATCCCCAAAAACAGCAACAGGCGCAGCGGAAATGGAAAAGCTTTTATTCTGGCAATCTGCAGGCCCACCCAACCCGCTCCTAGTTAGCGTTCCGGCTCGATCGAGCTGGTGAGGCCGTGCTGGCGCAACTGCTCGCAGTAAAACTCCGCATGCTCCCGCGGCACCACGATGACCACAGCAACGCCGTTGTTGTGGGCTTCCAGCATGATTTCGGTGGCTTGCGGCGGCAGCATCGATGGGATCACCTTCACCAGCACCTGCACCACGTACTCCATGGTGTTGACATCGTCGTTGTGCAGCAACACCCGGTACATGGGCATGTGCTTCGGGGTTACAGAAGGCTTAACCAGAGTCTCCGTAGCCACGACGATCCCTCCTTGGGTCAACAAGAGGTTCTAGAACGCAAAACCGGAAAACAGAGCCAAAAAGCAAAAAACCTTAATGGAATTTTAGCCTTCTCAGCAAGGGTTGTGAAAAGCCGGCGCACGGAGGTCGGCGTTCTTAAACAGAAGCTAACCCAGTTTTCACCGGCCCACAACCTCAGTTTGGGCGCAAAAATGCTTGACTGAGAGCGGTTGGCCGTTGTTGCGGATCCCTTTACATTTGCCTGCGTCGCTGAGGTTAGCCGTATGAGTTCCCTGAGCTCCCGTCGTTTTTTCCTGCAGTTGTTGATGTTTGGGGGTGGGGCAGCTGCCCTGGCCGCCTGTGGGGGCACCTCCAGTTCTTCTATCCCGC
>Ga0272447_1000780_pt1 | contig 22407 bp, 16 predicted proteins | sample YNPCB0133_FD_194589 | JGI IMG/M metagenome (GOLD analysis project Ga0272447, IMG submission 194589) | Hot spring microbial mat communities from Yellowstone National Park, WY, United States - YNP-CB-013-3 | ecosystem: Environmental > Aquatic > Thermal springs > Hot (42-90C) > Sediment | place... | reverse complement strand
AGATGCAGGGAGATGCAGAGAGATGCTGGCGCGTCAAGCGAAGCGGGGAAACCGACCGCATTCTGTACGGCAATTTTCAGACAATCGCGCGAAAAACGCTTTACACTTTCGACCGGAAATTGCGCCCAAAACCGACGCGATCCAGGCGAAAACTCTTTACACTTCCGGTATCGAATACTTTTTACACTTCAGAAAGACGGAGAGCGTTAGGAAGACGAACAGCGCGACGAAGTGAAAGTGTGCTAATATTGATAAAAGGCACGCCGACCGCCGCCATATCGCGGATGAACGGCACATGGCTGCCCTGCCCGACGGCAATCGAGGTCAGGGTGACACCCTCGTCGCACAGCGCGCGCACAATGTCGAGCGCACCTTCCTGCTGCACGGTATCGTTTCCATCGGTGATCGTGATAATGTGACGAACAGGGCGATCACTGGCGCGAACGTACTTCGCCGCTGCCACGAGCGCATCATGAATGTTGATACCGCTTCCGCCGAGACGCACCTGGCTCATCTGTTCGATGGCTTTGTCGCGCTGCGATCCCGGAAGCGGACCGACGACGACCCCCGGACGATCATTGAATGGAAGAATGGTCAGTTCATCTTCGTCGCGCAGCAGTGATGCAATCCGTCGCGCGCCATCGAGCGCCAGCGACAGTTTGGGAATGCCATCCTCGGTCATTGCCATGCTGCCCGAAACGTCGATGACGATTACCACACTGACCGGCGGCATTGTACGGTAGACGGGAATGTCCATGGTCACCGGCAGCGCCGCTTCGATCGGCGTATCACGCCAGCCGCCAGGACCAAACGACTGTGGTCCGCCGACCATGATCAGACCGCCGCCACGATCGTGGACGTATGTAGCCAGGCGTTGCAGCGTCGATTCGGAGAAGGCGCGACGGGGAACATTCACCAGGGCAATGGCGTCGTACTGGCTCATCGCTGGCAGCGTAGCGGGGATTGCCGATGGCGCGACAACGGCGACATCTATCTGAGCGGCGTGCAGCGCACGTTCCAGACCGGCTACGTCTTCGGGCGACTGCGCAACCAGCAACACGCGCGGTCTGCCTCTGACGACGCTGAAGGTTTCAACCGCGTTGTTCTGTGCGCGGGTATCGCCGGGGACATCGAGACGCACGGTGTGGCGATTGAATGCGGCTGGCGCTTCGGGAAGCAGGATGGAGATTGTTTGCCGGTCAGCGCCAACATCGACCGGTATGGTTGCGACCGTTCCTCCATCAGGTCCTGTCACGATCAGGCGACCTGTAGCAGGCGCGTTGCTTTCGAGATCGACGCGCAACGGCAAGCGCTGACCTTCACGCGCGGTCGATGGCAGCGTCACGCTGACAATCTGCACATCGAGACCGTCGGCGACGCCACTGAGCGGCACAACATCGATGGGAATCCCTGCAACCGCTGCACGTTGTGCAATCTCGCGGGCAGACCCCTGATTTTCACCGCCATCAGAAAGGAGCACCAACCGTCGATACCCTTCGGCGGGAAGCAGCGCCATGCCGAGTTGCAATGCATCCGCAATACTGGTCGCACTGCCAGCAGGACGCACTGCTGGTGCGCCAAAGGTGCGTTCTGGGGACGGCATGCGTTCGACCAGCGCTTCGCGCCCGAAGACCACCACGCCAGCCTGATCGTCCGGCGGCATCGCCGCCAGCGCCTGCACGATGAACGCCTCGGCGCGGGCGCGCTGCGACACCGCAACCGAGTCCGAACCATCGAGGAGAAAAATGGTGGTGGTGAAACCGGGCGGTTGCGCAATCTGTGTGCCCGCAAGCGCACCGACAAGCGCCAGTACCATCAGGGTGCGGAGGATCAGCGCAATCCGCCGCTGCCAGGCGGCGCCAGGCAACGGTGCGATCAACGCAACGCCCCACAGCAGCGGCAACACGATCAAGAGCCAGAGAGCATCGGGATGAATGAACGAAACGTTCATACTACGCCGATTGGCGACGCGCAGCAAGCATGTGGCGGAAACGCTGCCGCAGGTACGCCAGGCTGGTACGCTGGTACACAAGCCATTCGACCACGACGACCAGCAATGCTGCGACAGCCAGCCAGCGCCAGATCTCCTGGCGCCCGACCTGTTCACGGGTGACTGCCTGCTGCAAACCGCTCACTTGCGACACGCGCAACTCGCTCGCCGGGGCGATGCTCGATTCGTCTGGATCGAACAGATTGACGGCGAAGCGACGCTGCTCGATCACCTGATCGCCGCGCACCTGCTCAACCAGGTAGGGTCCAAGCATCCCGGTGCTGGCATAGATCGCCTGCCCGTCTTGAACCTGCGCCGCCTCAACGCGCCCGTCCGGTCGCACCACACGCACCGCAGTCGCCGAGGGATCAACCGCCACGATCAGCGGTTGTCCCGGCGTGATCTGCGACGCTTCAAGACCGCTGCCCGGCGCAAGATAGCCGATGATATTCGAGACCAGAAGCGGAAATGCAACCTGAAGCGGTAGATCGGAATCCTGGAGCGCAAATGCCAGCACTACAATCCGCCGACCTTCACGTTCTCCAGCTATCAGGATGGGGCTGCCATCCCCCTCAACCAGCACACGCGCCCATATCCCCGGCTCGACCCGCATCGCACGCAGGACATTCACGTCACTCACACTGATATTGCGCAACAGCGGCGGCGTCTGTCCTTCAATTGCGGACGGAGCCGGACGCAACAGCGGAAACTCGACGACGCCGGTCACTGAAAAGAGATCGGTTGAACGCGGCGGCGCAATAAAGAACAGATTCCCGGTCGGCAACGTTTCCGGCACGACCCGATCGAAGATCGTCACCTGCGGCGCCGGATCGACTGCACCGGCCGCAGTCGTTGCGCTGGTCACCGTAACGCCGGGCAGCAGCGCAAGCGCCGTTGCAAGAAACCGGTTGCCGGGTCCGACGATCTGCACATTCATACTGGAGTCCGCCTGACTCACAGCCCAGGCGCGATCATCAGTTGGAAGGTAGTCCTCGTTCGGCGCAGAGTTGAGACGCGCTTCGGCGACGCGCACCTGAGCTGGAATATCGGCAATGATAGTCTGCGAGGATCCCGGCGCATCGTCAGCAGTGAAGCTCAGTTCATACGCATTAAAGAGCGAACCGTCGAGGTACAGATCGAGCCGTCGCGTGACTGGCGCCGAACCATACCTGGTCACCTGGACGAACAGCATTTGACCAGCGGGTCCGGGTTGCAGGGTCATTGCGCTGATCGCCATATTCTCGCCGCGTTGACCGATGGGGAAGTAGCGTACAGTCGCTGGAACCAGGATATCGGTTGGAACCTGCACATTCCCATCGGAAATGATGGCGACCTCGCTATCGGGTTCACGCGCCGACAACGCCGCGGCAAGCGCCAGCGCCTGCGAGAGATCGCCGCGACTGCCGACACTGAGGGTGATCGAACGAATCGCATCGTTCATCTGGCGACGATCGGTGGTGGACGCAGCGACCACCTCCATCTGCCCACCAATCGCAATAACGGTCGCGCGCCCGCCTTCAGGCAGTTGTTCAACCAGCGTATACGCCTGGCGACGCGCCGCCTCCAGACGTGACGGAGTGACATCGGTCGCCGCCATGCTCGCCGAGCGATCAAGAATAATAATCAGGTTCCGCCCGCTAATGCCGGTCGTCAGGAAGAAGGGTCGCGCCAGCGCGATCGCCAGCAGAATCAGGATCAGCAACTGAAGGAACAGCAGCCAGCTGCGCCGCAGGCGCTGCCAGGGTGCATTTGCTTCGACATCGCGCACCATGCGTCGCCACAGGAACGTCGAAGAGATGCGACGTTCCTCGCGACGCAATTTCAACAGATACATCGCTACAATTAGCGGACCCACAATAAGGGCGCTGAGGAGGGCGAGCGGTGCGAGCAGCGACATACGACACCTGCGCGATCAACGAAACACGCCGCGCTGACGCAGCATCGTCAGAATGAACTCTTCGACCGGTTGCGCCGTATCGACCTGCACATATGTGATGCCACGTCCATGGCAGAAGCGCTCAATCGACTCCTGCCAGTTGCGGAGATGCTCAAGGTAGCGCTGCAACGTTTCTAGATCGGCGGTGATTTCGACCGCCTCGCCGGTTTCGGCGTCCAGCAGCCGAAAATCGCCATCGAGTTGCGGGCGCAATTCTTGTGGCGCCAGAATATGGATCAGTGTTATCTCGAACGGGCGCGACCCCAGCGCGCGCAGCGCTTCCTCCCAGTGCGGATCAAGCAGATCGGAACAAAGGATCAGCGGTCCCGGATTGATGGCAGTGCGCACATAGCGCTTGCAGGCAGCGGCAAGGTCTGCCGAGCCGCCTGGTTGGAGACGCTGAAGAAATGCGAACAACGGCAGTGCCCCGGCTTTGCCGCGCACACCGCGGAGTTGCGCGCCAGCGCCCGCTGCAAATGCCGTGACCGTCACCCGATCAAGCGTCGAAAGCGCAACATACCCAAACGCCGCTGCCAGACGGCGGGCATAGGTCAATTTATGCGGGTCGCCCCAATCCATCGACGCACTATTATCGACCAGCAGATGGATCGTCAACTCTTCCTCCGCCACGAAGAGTTTGAGGAAGAAGCGTTCCATCCGCGCGTACAGGTTCCAGTCGATCTGGCGAATATCATCGCCATGGACATAGGGACGAAAATCGGCGAACTCGACCGACGACCCGCGTCGCGGACTGCGCCGCTCACCCTGAATATTGCCGACCATTGCGCGACGCGTCAGCAGCGTCAGGCGATCCAGTTTGCGTAGAAACGCCGAATCGAACAATGGTTGTGCTGATGAGGTCGTCACCGATGCACCATGACACACAAGACTGACGTCAGTCGGATGGTCTGAACTCACTCCGCGCGCACAGACTCGACTACCTGCCTGATGATATCATCAGGCGAGACTCCTTCTGCCTGCGCCTCGAAGTTCAGGATAACGCGGTGACGGAGAGCGGGCAGCGCCGCCTGACGCAGATCGGCGAAGGCAACATTGTAGCGCCCGTCGAGGAGTGCCATGATTTTGGCTGCCAGAATGAGCGCCTGCATACCGCGCGGGCTGGCGCCGTACCGCACATACTGTCTGGTCACTGCGGGCGCGTCCTTATCTTCGGGATGCGTGGCAGTAATCAGGCGTGCTGCATACGCCAGCACATGACTGGCGATAGGAACCGAGCGCGCCAGGCGCTGCATTGCCAGGATCGTCGCTGCATTAGCTACCTTACGCACCTGTGGCATACGCGCACCGGTTGTGCGGTTGGCGATTTCAATCAGGTCTGCCACAGTGGGGAACGGGATCAGAATCTTAAAGAAAAAGCGGTCAAGTTGCGCTTCGGGCAGCGGATAGGTGCCTTCCATTTCGAGCGGGTTCTGCGTCGCCAGAACGAAGAACGGACTTTCGAGACGATGGATAGTTTTGGCGACTGTCACCGTATGTTCCTGCATCGCTTCCAGCAAGGCACTCTGAGTTTTCGGCGTTGCGCGATTGATCTCGTCTGCTAGGATGAGGTTGGCAAAAATCGGACCTGGCTCGAACCGAAATGTCTTATGCCCCGATTCATCCTCGCTGATGAGGGTCGTACCGACAATATCCGCTGGCATAAGGTCGGGCGTAAACTGGATACGACTGAAAGAGCAGTCAATCACATCAGCAAGCGTGCGCACCAGAGTGGTTTTTGCCAGCCCCGGCACACCTTCCAGGAGCGCATTTCCCCCAGCCAGCAGAGTGATGACTGTCTGCCGTATCAGTTCGCGCTGACCGACGATTACCTGCGCAATTTCGGTTTCAATCGCTAGCGCACGCTGGCGGAACTCTTCAGGCGACAACACGTCCTGTGTCTTCTCTTCGGCTGCTGTCATATGTCCATCTTTCTCAAAGACTTGCGGTTGTTAAGAAACTCCGCACCACCAGACTGATCGAAACGACAATTAGCGTCACCCACGATACTGCCGTGACTGCAAATACAAACGCCACGATGCTGACAGAGGGTTTCATATATCGTCCACCAACGACGATTGCCGCGCTTCCAAGGACGACAATCAACGCAAGCACGGCAAGAAAGAACCAGATCATAGGAACTCAAACCTCCTAACTCGAACATGGAGCCAGGGAAAACCGGATCACGGCTCAAGCCGTGAGAAATAGTTGCGCACATAATCCTTCAAGTGCGGCGGAATAGCGCTCTGATCGAGCGCTTCGCCAGCTGCCTGTTGGTAATCGCGCAGCACCTGCTGATACGGCGTCTGAAGCGGGCTGATCCCACCCGGCACATCCATCTGCCCCTGTTGAATCTGAGTCTGGCCCCCTTCGCCCTGCTGCCCCTGAATACGCTCAATATTACGCGGTCGCCCATCAGGCGTAAAGGGTTGATAGACAAGATCGCTGCTGCCAATGCCAGCCTCTCTGCCTGTTGCCAGATTCTGCGCGTTTCCTGACTGCTCCTGCCCTTGCTGACCCTGCTGCTGACCCTGCTGCCCTTGCTGACCCTGCTGCTGACCCTGCTGCCCTTGCTGACCCTGCTGCTGACCCGGCTGCCCTTGCTGACCCTGCTGCTGCCCTTGCTGACCCTGCTGCCCTTGCTGACCCTGCTGCTGACCCGGCTGCTGACCCTGCTGCCCTTGCTGACCCTGCTGCCCTTGCTGTTGCCCTTGCTGACCCTGCTGCTGCCCTTGCTGTTGCCCCTGTTGCACCTGCCGCTGCCCGGATTGGACGATCGACTGACGTTCTTCCTGGATTTGCGCAATCGCCTGTTGCGCTGCCTGTTGCGTCGCCTGTTGCTGCCGCGCCTGTCGCACACTTTGCGCCGCCTGGTCGAGCGCCTGTTGTGCCTGCTGGACATCATTCTGCTGCAAGGCATCCGCCGCCTGTTGCAACGCCTGAGCAGTTTGCGGCGCATTCTGCTGCAACTGCTGAGCCTCCTGGCGCAGTTGTTGCGCCAGTTGCGCGCGTTCCTCAGGAGTCATGTTCTCAATCCGCTGCGCCAGTTGTCGCAACGCATCCTCCGCCTGACCCAGTGTCGGGCGCCCGCTCTGCTGTTGATTTTCCAGCGCCTGAAGATTGCGGGCAAGTCGCTCGAGGGCTGCGCGTTGCGCTTCAGTGTCAGACAAAAGGCGCTGCTGGAGGCGCGCTTCTGCCGTCGAGAGATCGGCGAGCGCTTCTTCACGATTGCCGGGGTTCTGTTCCAGGCGTCGCTGCAACTCCGCCAGTTCGGCATCCAGCGCAGCGCGCTCTTCAGGGGAAAGCATTTGATTTTGCGCCAATTCCTGGCGCAACTCTGCGATCTGCACCGCCGCCTGTTGCGTCGCCTCACGGACGGCAGCACGTTCCTCCAGCGCCTGGGTTTGGGGGTTGGGCGTCATAATGAGTACAAACGCGGCAACAATCAGTACAAGCGCAACCATCAGCGGTTGGCGATTGATCTGGATCGGCACCAGGCGCGGATTAAGGGTAGCGGCAAATGCATATGCGTCGCGCTGCTGCAACTCGATCAGTAGCGTGCGCTCTGCGCGCTGACCGAGTTCGAGCGCCGTCGCCAGTCGCTCGCGCGCATCGAGCAACGCATCGACTCGCTGCGCAACACGCAGCGGCGGCAGCGGACGTAGGATCAGATACCCGACAACTATCAGCGCCCACAGCGCCAGTGGCATCAGCGAGATCCAGATCAGCCCGGCAATGGGCCACAGACGACCTGCGATCTGCATCAGCAGCGACAGGAGTGCAGCGATCCATAGCGTGCTGCTGGCAAACCAGATCGTATCCCGCAATCGCAGTCGCAGCGCCATTGGGCGCAATCGTTGCCGGAGTTGTTCGACTGTCACAGAAGGCGCTGACATCAGGAGGTCGCCTATTCTTCGATACGACGCCAGAATGTGCGCTCGCTGATGCGACGCATTCCGTTACCGTCGTCGATGAACTCGATTACCCGTTCACTGATAATTGTAACGATGTTCGTCGCTTCACGCGCTGTTGACAAGGGCGCAGCCGGAGTAGCGATCTGCGCTGGCGACGTAGAGGGAATCACTGGCGCCTGGCGCTGTTCGATCCGCCGTGCCAGCCAGGCAATGCCAGCTTCTGCTGCCAGCGCCACTGCACTGATCACCACTGCCCGCCCAACATCGCGCCAGCGCGCTGGAAGCGCTGCACTCAGACGCGCTAGCGGTTGCGGCGACAGTGGCGCTGGAAGCAGGCGCTCAAGTGCTGCGCCGCATTTCCCGCAGAAGTGATGATCAAGCGAATTGCCGTGACCACATTGCGGACAAATGCGCTCCACCATCAATCATGCTCCTCATTTTATCGATGCCGTAAGCAGTATAGCACACTTCGCAGCGTGCTGCCGTGATAATCCGATGAAGGGGTCGTGAGCGCCAGAGTCGCGTAAATGCTCAAAATTCGAGAAGAAATGGCGAAACAGGAGACAGTTCTGCTCTTCCTTCCCGACATCACTTATGCCAGCAGCTTATCCAGTAGCACTCCTTCTCTAGTTAGATGGTCGCCACACCAGGCCAGCAACCTAGCCGATGTGCACGACTGACTCCGCCCATTTGTAGCCCATACTGTCCGATACCGCTGCGCTCTACTCACTATTCTACCGTCCCTGGGCGGCGCGGCGCCTACCTGCCGCATGTGCGTTGAGTCGAGCGCTTTCCCCCGCTCCAGCGTTACTCCAATCGCCGCAACGTCCTTTGATCCTCTGTGACTGCCAGTTCATTAGCCTCGTGCGCGACAGAATCGGGCCACAATGCCAGTCGTCTCCACGACCGGCTAGAGCCGCTCCTGCAAACGCTTTGTGTCCTTCCTTCCAGTCCTTCCGCGCATATGCCTATCTCGCTTTACTGCATTGACCACCACACCAAATCATGAGTTTACGTGCCTTTCTCGTGATCGACATTGCATCCCTTCCCGGCGACACAACCTACACGCTCTCCACAACCTTCGTTCGCCGCCGCCCCGGAGCCTGCCAGGCGGCTTCCCGCACCGTGTTGGAGACCAGGTTCGCGCGCATCATAATTACCCAGGGATGCAAGAATCGCCGTCCTCTGCCTAGGCCTGACAGGTACAGTGCAAGATGACCACCAACCCTTTTCCCGGTGCAACCGATGATCCCTGGAAGCGCTGACGGGATGCCTGCGAAGTGCGCGACGATATGCCAGACGCTGATACTGCCAGGCAACGACTTCCTCTCAGCAGCAGGTGTCGCGCGTGCGCCCCGCGCTATCCATCGCCGGAAGAAAACTGCTTCCCGTTGCATCCTGGATGCAGGCAGACGTTGAATGGAATGCTTCAGGCTGCACTGCATGGAGACGAAACCACAGTCGCACGCGCTGCTTCTGGTCATCGCCGCATACGAGTGGATAGAACGTGATAATAAACCCCTTGCAGGTGAACAATACAACAATAAACCACTTGACAACCCGTATAATCAGCGCTATGATTACCCTCGCTATGAATCAGATGCCTGACAACCTGCGCACATTGCGTCGCTTCCGTCGTCCGGAATGCACCGGTCTGGAGGGTTAGCCGCGCGTGCGCAGCACACGAATGCATCGGGCAAACAGCGTTAGCGTGATGATACACCCTTCGGACACATAAACAGTCCGAAGGGCTTTTCTTTGGAGGGCGCATGATTCGCGTTGGTGTTTTTGGCGCTACCGGGTATGTCGGGTACGAATTGCTGCGATGGCTGCGACGTCATCCAGAAGCGCATGTGGTATTCACGGCATCCGAGTCGTCAGCCGGAGCATCGCTCGCCGATGTTGTGCCGGGTCCACTCGACGCACCACTGATTGCGCCCGATGAAGCGCCGCTGGCAGATGTCGATCTGGTCTTTCTTGCGCTGCCACACGGCACCGCCGGAAAGATGGCGCGACGTGCACGCGCCGCTGGGGTGCGGGTCATCGATTTCTCCGCCGACTTTCGCCTGACGACACCTGAAGCGTACCAGCGCTGGTATGGGCATGAACACCCGGCGCCTGAGTTGCTGCCAGCGCCCTATGGTCTGCCGGAACTCAATCGTGCCGCTCTGCGCAACGCGCCGCTGATCGCCAATCCCGGCTGCTATCCGACTGGTGTGCTGCTCGGTATTGCGCCGCTGCTGATGACGGGCGTGCTGACCGATCCGCTGATCATTGTCGATGCCAAGTCAGGGGTGTCGGGGGCAGGCCGCGCGCCGAAACAGAATACGCACTTCGTTGAGGTGAACGAAAACCTCGCGCCGTACAACATCGGTCAGGTTCACCGACACGTCGGCGAAATGATGCAGGAAGCGCAGCGCATTGCACGCGGCATAATGCCGGAGATTGTCTTCACGCCGCAACTTCTGCCAGTGAGTCGCGGTATTCTGAGCACGATCTACCTGCGCATACCGGACGACTGGAGCGAAGATCGGGTGCGGGCGCTGTACTGCGAACAGTACGCCGGCGAGCCGTTCGTGCGAGTGCTGCCGACGGGCACGCTGGCAACCCTGGCGCACACAACGTATACCAATATCTGCGCCATCTCGCTGACCCTGGTGCGACCTGGTGTGCTCATCATCGTCTCCAGCGAGGATAATATGGTCAAAGGCGCAGCCGGGCAGGCGATCCAGAACATGAACCTGATGTTTGGCCTGGAGGAGACGACCGGGTTGATGGGTTGAAGGTTGAAGGTTGGACGTTGCACGCTGAAGGTTGGACGTTGAACGTTGAACGTTGATCCCGGTTCCTGGTTCTCAGTTCCTGGTTCCTGGTTCTCGGTTATCGGTTCTTAGTTCTTGGTTCTCGGTTCTCGGTTCAGGAGAGAGGAGATGACAGATCCGGCAAATGATCGACCAACACTGGTCATCAAAGTTGGTGGCAATGATCTCGACGATGCAACATTCGTTGCGGAACTGGCCCGTGTCGTGGCAGCGATTCGCCCACTTCCCGTCCTGGTGCATGGCGGTGGCAAAGAGATCGGAATCCTGCAAGAGACGCTGGGCAGCACACCACGCTTCGTTGGCGGGTTGCGCTACACTGATGCCACTGCGCTCACAGCGGCTGAGATGGTTCTATGCGGCAGTGTGAGCACGCGCCTGGTGGCAGCGCTCATTGCCGCTGGCGCTGATGCGCTCGGCATCTCTGGTGTGGATCGCGGCCTGATCCGAGTCGTGAAACAGGAGCATCCGGCAGGTGATCTGGGGCGTGTCGGACGCCCAACCGCCGTGCGTAGCGAGGTACTGCGCGACCTGCTCGACCAAGGCGTTATACCAGTAATTGCACCAATCGCGCTCGGACCCGATGGACCGTACAACGTTAATGCTGATGAAGCGGCTGGCGCCGTTGCAGCAGCACTTGGCGTTAGTGAGGCAGTATTCGTTACTAATGTGCCTGGCGTGCTGGTCAAAGGCGATGTTATGCGCCGGTTGACACGCAGTGAGATCGAACGGTTGATTGCCGATGGCACGATCAGCGGCGGCATGATCCCTAAAGTGCGCGCTGCACTCACCGCACTCGATGCTGGCGTACACGCCGCGAGAATCACCAATCTGGAGGGGTTGCTCAATCAGGGAACAACGATTATTACGGAAAGGGTACCACACGAATGACCGTACACGTCCGCGAGTCACAGGTATTTGTTGTACCGCCGCGCACACCCGAAATCATCGTGCGTTGCGCCGAAGAAGACGACGTTGCCGCTATCGCCGCCATTGTCGCCGAAAATGCCCGCCAGGGGCACCTGCTGCCGCGGAGCGCCGATAATATCCGCGCCACCCTCTCGTCGTGGCTGGTTGCAGAGGTGGATGGTGTCGTGGCGGGCGTTGGTTCGCTGGTACAGATGAGTCCAACACTAGTCGAGGTGCGTTCGCTGGCGGTTCTGCCACAGTATCGCGGGCTGCGCATTGGGCAGGCCATTGTGCGCGGGCTGGTCGATGAGGCGCGCCGGCGTGGATTTCCGAAAGTGTTCGCATTGACGCGCGCGGTTCCGTTCTTTGAAAAACTGGGCTTCCGGATCACATCGAAGGAAGATTTCCCGGAAAAGGTCTGGCGCGACTGTGCAATCTGCCCGCTCCAGCATGCCTGTGATGAGACGGCGATGGTGATGGAGGTTGAACGTTGAACATTTTCAGGTTGCACGCTGTGTGTCAAGCACGAACGCGCAGCATGGCGGGATGGGCAGGGTAAACGATGGAAACACTGGCAGGGTGTGCAGCACGCTGCATCTCCAGCCGAACATACTGGTAGAGGTGTTCTTTGCGGTACATCTGCCACGACTATTTTGGCGATCACTCCTATCAAAGAGGTTGCTTTATGACACGGACGCGCGCACTGCTTGCGCTGGAAGACGGCACCATCTGGCATGGATATGCGTTAGGCGCGATTGGCGAACGGGCTGGTGAAGTGGTGTTCAACACCTCGATGACCGGCTACCAGGAAGTACTGACCGATCCATCATACTACGGTCAGATTGTGGTGATGACCGCGCCGCATATCGGCAACACCGGGGTCAACCGGGAGGACGAAGAGAGCCGACACCCGTGGGTTGCCGGGTTCGTCGTGCGCGCTGCCAGTCCATACGTCTCCAACTGGCGCGCCGTGCAGTCACTTCACGAGTATCTAGCGGATCATGGCATCGTGGCTATGACTGGCGTCGATACGCGGGCGCTAGTGCGGCATATCCGCACCCAGGGCGCAATGCGTGCGGTCATCTCGTCTCAAGACCCGGAACCGGATCGCCTGATCGCAGCAGCGCGTGCTGCGCCGTCGATGAACGGTCTCGACCTAGTACCGTATGTTACCTGCGCTGAACCATACCATTGGATCGAAGGCAATCCGGGAGAGTGGGGTACGGGCGAAACACCGGCGCAGCGCGGCGAACCGACATTCCACGTCGTGGCATACGACTTCGGCATCAAACGCAACATTTTGCGCCTGCTGGCGGAACATGGGTGTCGCGTCACCGTTGTGCCAGCCACCACGCCTGCTGCCGACGTGCTGGCGCTCGAACCGGACGGCGTCTTTCTCTCGAACGGACCAGGCGACCCGGCAGCAGTGACATATGGTGTGCAGGCTGTGCGCGACCTGTTGGGCAAAATACCGCTGTTCGGCATCTGTCTCGGGCATCAGATTCTGGGTCTTGCGCTTGGCGGCACAACCTACAAACTGCACTTCGGTCACCGGGGCGGCAACCAGCCGGTGCGCTTCAGCGATACCAAGCGGGTGGAAATTTCGAGCCACAACCACGGCTTCGCCGTCGATGCGTCATCGTTGCCGGATGGTGTTGAAATTACCCATGTCAACCTGAATGATGGATGTGTCGAAGGATTGCGTGCACCAGACAAACAGGCATTTAGTGTGCAGTACCACCCTGAGGCGTCGCCGGGACCGCACGACGCACGGTACCTGTTTCGCCAGTTTGTCGAAATGATGGCACGGGCGCGACACCGGCATCCGGTAGCGAGCGACTGAATTATGATGGAAACAAACCATAAGCGCCCAAGGAGAATGCCATGTCGCTCTATTAGCGCCTGCGTCCCCTGTACCACCGATCACCACAAGAGCGTGTTCAGGTGATGCAGGCAGAACTTGCTACACCGCTTGAGGCCACACGCCGCGCCCTTGACCGATTGCTGCAACTGGACGTGGAACAGACTGCACCGTTGATGTAGGGACAGTTCGATGAACTGCTCGATGTGCTGCGCGACTCAATGGCGCGCCCGGAAACGCTTGTTGCCGAAGGAAACGCGCGCGCAGATGGCGGTATAAGCGACCGCGACCTGCACGTGTATCGACACGATCTGCTGACCCCGCTCGGCAATGTGCGTGGCGTCGCCCGCCTGTTGGCCCATATCAATTCACCTGACCTGCTGCCCGGTTTCATGCAGGTGACCCGTGACCTGGACGATGCCTCCCGCGACGTGCTCGATGTCATCGATGCGCTGACAGCATCACAGGAACGGGCAGCATAAGATGCAGCGATTCCGAACCAATTGTTCGAAGAGACATCAAAGAGACATCAAGAAGAGAGAGTTGAACGATCAATGCCGCGACGAACTGACATTCACACCATTCTGATCATCGGCTCCGGTCCCATTGTCATCGGTCAGGCATGCGAGTTCGATTACTCTGGAGTCCAGGCATGCAAAGTACTACGCCGTGAAGGATTTCGTGTTGTGCTCGTCAATTCCAATCCGGCGACGATCATGACCGATCCACAGATGGCAGACGCCACCTACATCGAACCACTCACCCCGGAGATCGTCGAAAAAATTATCGAACGTGAGAAACCGGACGCCCTACTGCCGACCGTTGGTGGGCAAACTGGTCTCAACTTGGCAATGAAACTGGCGGAGAGCGGGGTGCTCGACCGGTACGGCGTTCAATTGATTGGCGCTTCTCCCAAAGCCATCGCCCTTGCCGAGGATCGTGAACTGTTCAAACGCGCCATGATCAACGCCGGGTTGCGCGTGCCGCTGGGCGAAACAGTCTCGACCGTCGATCAGGCACTGGACGCAGCGGCGCGGATTGGGTATCCAGTGCTGGTGCGCCCTTCGTTCACCCTCGGCGGCAGCGGCGGCGGCGTGGCGTACAATGAGGCGCAACTGCGCGAGATTGCGGATCGCGGCTTGCGTGCCTCGCCGGTCACCCAGGTGCTCATCGAGCAGTCGGTGCTCGGTTGGAAGGAGTACGAACTCGAAGTGATGCGCGACCGGTCGGACAATTTCGTCGTGGTCTGTTCGATTGAAAATCTTGACCCGATGGGTGTCCACACCGGCGACTCAATTACCATCGCCCCCGCCATGACCCTCACCGACCGCGAGTATCAGCGGTTGCGCGAAATGGCAAAGATCATCATCCGCACCGTGGGCGTCGAAACCGGCGGATCGAATATTCAGTTCGCCGTCAACCCGCGTGACGGCACACCGCTGGTGATTGAGATGAATCCGCGCGTCAGCCGCTCGTCGGCGCTGGCGTCCAAAGCCACCGGTTTTCCCATCGCCAAGATTGCCGCACTGCTTGCTGTCGGCTATACACTCGATGAGATCCCCAACGACATCACCAGAGTAACGCCTGCCTCGTTCGAGCCAAGCCTGGATTATGTTGTGGTCAAAATCCCACGCTGGGCATTCGAGAAGTTTCCCGGCGTCGATCCAACCCTGGGACCGCAGATGAAGAGCGTCGGCGAGGTGATGGCGATCGGTGCAACATTCAACGAGGCTTTGCAGAAGGCAATCCGCGGACTGGAGATCGGCGCTGTGGGGTTTGGCGCGTTTGCTGGAAAACGCCTGAACACGCAGGAACAACGTGAGCCGTCGGACGATGACCTGCGCATTCCGACAGCGCAACGCATCTTCCACGTCGCCGATGCCCTGCGCGCTGGCTGGGACATTGAACGGATCGCTGCGCTGACCGGCTACGATCCGTGGTTTGTTGCGCAAATGCGCATAATTATCGATCTCGAAGCGGCACTGGCGCGTCATTCGCTCGATACGCTCCCTGCTGACCTGCTGCGCGAAGCGAAGGAACATGGCTTCTCTGACGCGCAGATCGCACTCATCCTTCAGCCCACCGCGCGCGATGCTGAACCACACTACCCAACCGAAATGGACGTGCGCGCCCGCCGCAAAGCCCTCGGCATTCTGCCAGTCTACCATCGTATCGATACCTGCGCTGCCGAGTTTGAAGCCTACACCCCATACCTCTACAGTACGTATGCAACTGCTGATGAATCGGCAGTAACCAACCGCCCTAAGGTGATCATTCTTGGCGGCGGACCGAACCGCATTGGGCAGGGAATTGAGTTCGACTACTGCTGCGTTCATGCCAGTTTTGCGCTACGCGACCTCGGTTACGAGACGATCATGATCAACTGCAACCCGGAGACCGTCTCGACCGACTACGACACCAGCGACCGTCTCTATTTCGAGCCGTTGACATTGGAAGACGTGCTGAACGTCTGGGAGAACGAGTCAGGAAGGAGAGGCGACAACGAAGGAACGCCAGTGCCGATGCTGGTTCAGTTCGGCGGTCAGACGCCACTCAATCTGGCAAAGGGACTCGTAGCCGCCGGTGTGCCAATCTGGGGCACCTCTCAGGACTCGATCGACCTGGCAGAGGATCGCGGTCGATTCAGCGAACTGTTGCGTCAGCTCGACATCATGCAACCGGAGAGCGGCATGGCTGCCGACCTTCAGGCAGCGCGCAGGGTGGCGCAGCGAATCGGGTACCCCGTACTGGTGCGCCCCAGCTACGTACTCGGCGGACGCGCGATGGCGATTGCCTATGATGATGAAGGATTGGCACAGTATATCCAGGAAGCGACCCGAATCAGCGCCGGGCAACCGGTGCTAATCGACCGGTATCTGGAAGATGCCTTCGAGCTGGATGTTGATGCTGTCGGCGACGGCGAGCACGTGGTGATCGGCGGTATTATGGAACACGTTGAGGAAGCGGGGGTTCATTCCGGCGACTCGGCAATGGTTATGCCGCCCTACAAGGTGAGCGCTTACCATCTAACAATTATCCGCGATGAGACGATCCGGATCGGCAAGGCGTTGCGCGTGAAAGGGCTGATGAATATCCAGTTCGCCATCAAAGACGATGAAGTCTACGTTCTCGAAGTCAACCCACGCGCTTCACGCACTGTTCCGTTTGTTGCTAAGGCCGTTGGAGTCCCACTTGCGCGCATCGCGGCGCAGGCAGCTGCCGGGAAGAAACTGAGCGAGCTAGGGTTTACGCAGGAACCGCCGCTCAACGGCTTCTTTGTCAAAGAAGCAGTGTTGCCGTTCGACAAGTTCCCTGGCGCAGCAGTCTTCCTCAGCCCCGAAATGCGCTCTACCGGCGAGGTGATGGGGCACGCCTCGACATTCGGGCACGCTTTCGCTAAAGCTGAGATGGGCGCCAACCAGCGTATCCCTACCAGCGGCGGGGCGCTACTGACGGTCAACGACTATGACAAGGGCGCTATCGGACGCATCGCGCGTGATCTGGTGAAACTTGGCTTTACCATCTATGCCACGCGCGGCACTGCAACATGGCTCCACCGGCTTGGTCTGCCTGCCATTGTTGTCAACAAGGTTTCCGAAGGCTCACCCCACACTGTCGATCTGATCGCATCGGGCAAGGTGGGGCTGGTGATCAGCACACCGCTTGGATCGCGCGCCTACGCTGACGGTCAGGCGTTGCGGTCAGCTGCTATCCGCTACGGCGTCATGCTTGTCACAACCCTTACCGGCGCAGCAGCGACCATCAGCGCTATTAAAGCGCTACGCCAGAAGGAATTGCGCGTCCGCTCGTTGCAAGATCACTACCGCATGACACGGACATCGGCACAGAACATACCTACCGGTCTATCTGCAACTGATAGCGAGGGCGTATTATGAGCGCAAAAGTCAACAAGGTCGTCCTGGCATATTCCGGCGGTCTCGACACCAGCATCATTGTTCCATGGCTAAAGCAGAACTACGGCAATCCCGAAGTCATTTGCTACTGCGCCAATATCGGTCAGGGCGATGAACTGAGCGGTCTGGAGGAGAAAGCGATCGCCACCGGCGCCTCGAAGTGCTACGTCGAAGACCTGCGCGAAGAGTTTGTGCGCGATTTTCTCTTCCCGCTGCTCCAGTCTGGGGCTGTGTACGAGCGCACGTATCTGCTCGGCACATCGGTTGCGCGCCCGCTGATCGCTCGCCGTCAGGTGGAAATTGCGCTCCAGGAAGGCGCCGACGCCCTCGCGCACGGTTGCACCGGCAAAGGGAATGATCAGGTGCGCTTCGAGTTGACCTACATGGCATTCGCGCCGCACCTGAAAGTGATCGCCCCCTGGCGCGAGTGGAATATCCGCAGCCGTGAAGACGCCCTCGATTACGCTGCCGAACACAACGTTCCGGTCACCGCCACGCCTAAATCGATCTACAGCCGTGACCGCAACATCTGGCATATGTCGCACGAGGGCGGTATCCTGGAAGACCCGTGGAACGAACCGGAAGAAGCGATGTACACCCTGACGACCTCCCCCGAAGCGGCACCAGACGAACCGGAGTATGTTGTGGTCGGGTTCGAGCAAGGTGTGCCGGTGAGTGTCAACGGCAAGCGCCTGGGACCGGTCGAACTGCTGTTGACCCTGAACGACATCGGCGCAAAGCATGGCATCGGGCGGGTCGATCTGGTGGAAAACCGACTGGTCGGGATGAAAAGTCATGGGGTCTACGAGACTCCTGGTGGAACGATCCTGCGGGTGGCGCACCAGGGGCTTGAGCAACTGACGCTCGACCGTGATACGCTGCACTACAAAGACGTGATCGCCCACCGCTACGCCGAACTGGTCTACTACGGGCAGTGGTACACACCGCTGCGCGAGGCGCTCGATGCGTTTGTGCGCGTCACTCAGCGCAACGTCACCGGCGAGACGCGCCTGAAACTGTATAAGGGAAATGTAACCCTGGTCGGGCGGCGCGCAGCAAAGAGCCTCTACAACCCCGACATCGCCAGTTTCACAATGAGTGACAGTTATAACCAGAAGGACGCCGAAGGGTTCATCAAGATTTTTGGGCTGCCGGTAAAGGTGCAGGCATTACTGGAGGGGCGGTCGAGGGTTGAAGGTTGAGGGTTGAAGGTTGCAAGGTTGAAGGTTGGAGGCTGAAGGTTGAAGGTTGAGGGGGTGAACGTTAAACGTTGCGCATTGAACGTTGCACGCTGAAGGTCGCACGTTGAAGGTTGCACGTTGCACGTTGCAGGTTGCCTTTTCCGTCCGTTCCCGGTTCTTGGTTCCTGGTTCTTGGTTCTTGGTTCTCAGTTCTCAGTTCCTGGTTCCTGGTTCCTGGTTCTCGGTTCTCGGTTCTCATTCCTGGTTCTCAGTTCTCAGTTCTTGGTTCTTGGTTCCTGGTTCTTGATTCTTGGTTCTTGGTTCTCACAGGAACACGATGACGACACAAGCAGATACATTCTCACTCGCACGCGGTTTTATAGCGACGGCGACTGCCTGCGGACTGAAACCGAACGGTGCGCTTGATATGGCGTTGATCACCGCCGATGTTCCATGCAGCGCCGCCGGTCTCTTCACGACCAACCGCATTAAGGCCGCGCCGGTGATCTACGACCAGGAGATTCTGGCGACGAATGCTAGCGCCATTCGCGCCGTGATCGTCAATGCGGGGAATGCCAACGCCTGCACCGGACCGCAGGGTGCTGCCAACTGTCGCGCGATGGCGGAACTGACCGCCGAAAGGCTCGGATGCCGCGCCGATCAGGTACTGGTGCTCTCAACCGGCGTCATCGGTCGGCAACTCGACATGACAAAAGTGGCGCAGGGCATTGCCAGCCTGACCGGACCGACTGCTCATTCGGGCGCCAGCGCTGCCGCGCGCGCCATGATGACCACCGACACGCACCCCAAAGTCGCTTCACGCACCATCACTGTCGCCGAACGCACGGTCACGATTGCTGGGATGTGCAAAGGCGCCGGCATGATCCATCCCAACATGGCAACGATGCTGGCGATTGTGACCACCGACGCGCAGGCGCATCCCGCACAACTCGACCGCGCCCTGCGCATTGCCGCCAATCGCAGTTTCAACCGGGTCAGCGTTGATGGCGACACTAGCACTAACGATACCCTGCTCCTCCTGGCGTCTGGCGCGTCTGGTGTACCCGTGAGCGACACTCCGCTCACTGACGGGCTTGCATTCGACGACTTCACTGCAACGCTCACGGATGTGTGCATTGACCTGGCGAAACAGATCGCGCGTGATGGCGAAGGCGCCACGCGCCTGGTCGAAATCACGGTCAGCGGCGCGCTGGACGAGCAACAGGCGCACCAGGTGGCGAACGCCATCGCGCGATCCCCGCTGGTCAAAACGGCGATCCACGGCGGCGACCCGAATTGGGGACGGATCCTGTGCGCTGCGGGGTATAGCGGCGCTGCCATCGACCCCGACCGACTGGCACTCTGGTTTGGACCGCCAGAAGCGTCGATCCAGCTTGTAGCGCACGGGTTGCCGCTCGACGCCAACCTGGCAGCAGCATCGGCGCTGCTGCGCCAGGACCCGGTTTTTATCACGCTCGACCTGGGGCTGGGCGATGCCCGTACCACTGTCTGGACGTGCGATTTCAGCAAAGAGTACGTCGAAATTAATGCCCACTATACGACGTAGGGGAATAGCAGTTCTTCTCCTCACTCTGAGTGCGACGATCTTCCTCTGGCGTCCGCTCATCGGCGGCGAGGTCTTCCTGCCGCTCGACGCCCTGTTGCATCTGCATCCATGGCGCTATTCGTATGAACGTGTGCCGGTCAACAACCACGTCTGGACTGACCCGATCCGTCAGATCTACCCCCGACGCCTGCTGACAAACACGATTGTTCGCCAGGGAGCGTGGCCCCTGTGGAACCCGACGATTCTGAGCGGCGTTCCGCTGCTCGATGACGGGCAGATCGCCTTCTTCTATCCGCCAAACCTAATCTTTCTCATCGTGCCGCTCGATAAGGCGTTTGGCATGTATGCCTGGGTTCAACTGATCATCGCCGGACTGGGAAGTTATGCATTTGCGCGACGAATCGGGCTGGATACAGGACCGGCGCTCCTGGCAGGGGTCTGCTACATGTTCACCGGGCATATGCTCACCTACCTGCCCTTCCCGGAATTATCGGGCGCGACTGCCATGCTGCCATGGTGCTTCTGGGGCGTCGAGCAGGCGTTGAGCAGCGGCGCCTGGCGGAGTTGGGCAGTCGCAGCCGCGATGCTTGGACTCGTTGTGCTGGCGCAGATACAACTGGCGTTTTACACATACGTGGCAACCGGATGCTACGCGCTGTTTCGCATCATGCAGCGCGACGAAGGGCGCACGGCAGCACGCTGGCGCCTGCTGATCGGTCTGGCGCTGGCATATGCGCTAGGTCTCGGATTAAGCGCCGTGCAACTGTTGCCTGCAATGGCACTGTCGGCGCAGGGGCAGCGGAGCGACATCGGGTTCTCGCTGGCGCCGCCGGAAGAATATTTCGGCAGTATGCTGCGGCTTGTCTTTCCTGCGCTTGGCGGCTTCGAGCGAATAGGACCGCCGCCCGCATGGGGACCGCCAACCTTCCAGGTTCCTTACCCCTACGTCGGGCTGACACCGCTGGCGCTGGCGATCATCGGTCTGGCGATTGCGCGTCATCGTCTGGCGGCGTTCTTCGGCATCGTCGCCGTAGCATCGTTCGCACTGGCAGTGCGCACACCGCTGCTCCAGGTCTTCATCGCCCTGATCCCGCCGTACCGTCAGTTCGAGGACCACACCCGCTGGTACATGGTGTGGGGCTTTGCGATAGCGATCCTGGCGGCAATCGCGGCGCAGCGGCTGTATGCGCCTGCCGACGTCAGCGTCTGGGAGAACACGCCTTCCAGGGCAGACCGGCGCACCCGCCTGCCAGTCGCTCGCCTCCTGATCCTCATCGTTGGGGTGTTCATCGTCGGGTGGTCGCTCCATCATCTGGCGCTCTTCACGCCGCAGTCGCGGTTTGGTCATTATTTCACCATGATCCGCACCCAGCAACTGCTTCCGCCGCTCGTCTTTGGCGGCATCGGGCTGATAAGCCTGGCATTGCTGCGGTTCTACCGGCGCAATGCAGCCATCGCCTTCGCGCCGGTGATTGCCGTTGCTGCGCTGGATATGTGGTGGTACGGCGCAGGGTTCAACACCTCGGTCTCACTGTCAATCGCGCGACCGACGACCGACCTGACCCGTGAACTGGCAACCTATTCGTCCGATCTGCAACTCTTTCAGGTTCTCTACCCGCCAACCCGTCAGGTTGCGTTCCTGCAATCGCAACCGCGACCGTTCCGCATCCATGGCGGCGACTACGACGCACTCCCTCCCAATATAGCGAGCGCCTACGGTCTTGAAGATGTGCGCGGCTACCATTCGCTCTATCCGGCGCGCTACAACCGCCTGGCGCGGCTGATCGACGGCAAGGACTATCGCCGCACGAGCGAGGGCAACGTCAGCCTGCGCGCATTTCTGACATCGGCGTATGCACGGCCCCGCTTGCTCGATATGCTCAACGTCAGGTACCTCGTGTTCCCGCCAGGGAGCACGACTGCTGCGCGCTATCCGGGACTCGAACTGGTGCACGAAAGCGACGAAGGACGTATCTACCGCAACCCGAATGCACTTCCACGCGCCTGGTTTATCTACCGTGTCGCAATCATCCCCGACGATGACGCACAGCTCGACTATATGGCGCGCCCCGATTTCGATCCCGCAACCATCGTTGTCGTGCCGACGCCGGTTCCCACAACCGGTCCCCCGCCAGCGGTTCCAGACCCAACACCCACTGTGACATACACGCCGAACACTGTCACCGTCGCCGCCGCACCCTCAGCGCCAGCCATCCTGATCCTGGCAGACGCCTGGTATGAGGGATGGGACGTGATGGTCAACGGCGAACCCGCGCCGATTCTCCGGGTCAACTATGCCCTGCGCGGCGTCTGGCTGCC
>Ga0272447_1000779_pt1 | contig 22424 bp, 28 predicted proteins | sample YNPCB0133_FD_194589 | JGI IMG/M metagenome (GOLD analysis project Ga0272447, IMG submission 194589) | Hot spring microbial mat communities from Yellowstone National Park, WY, United States - YNP-CB-013-3 | ecosystem: Environmental > Aquatic > Thermal springs > Hot (42-90C) > Sediment | place... | reverse complement strand
TGCTCGTCTTCGCTGAGCAACTTCACCATCATCTCCTGCTCAATTGCGACAAGAATCGGGTCGAGCGATTCGGATAGATACGATGTCATTTCCGCTTCGAGCGAGGCGTAGCTGGTGCGACTGGGGTCGCCGACTTTGGAGCTGGGCACGTTGCCGAACGCGGCGATATTCCGCATCGTCGCCAAAATCGTCGCAGTCATCTCTGCCTCGCGCGAGTTGATTTGAAACGTTTTGATATCAACACCGCCGTCGAGCACGGCAACGCGATGCGCGTTCTCGGCAGTGTACATCCGCTCGAACGCTTCGCGTATCGCACGCCGCTGGTTGTCATTTAGTTGTCGCGGGTACACAAGAGCCATGCTCGGCCGTGCGTAGTTCCTGAACAGTGCGCCCGAGAAGCGGCGAATTGCAATCCAGGTGGCAAGGTCTTCACGTGCGACCTTCCAAAGCGGCACGCCTGCAAGTCCGTCTGCGGTGACGATGCGAACGTGAATCATGTCGTCGGCAGCAACGTCCATCACGTTCGCGCCGTCGGTCATGGGGTGTGGCGGTGATGTGTACGGGTCGAGACCGCTCGAACGGGGCAGTGTTACGCGGTAGTAGAGAGTTCCATCACTGTCGCGCTGAATCGCAACATGCGGAGCTTCGATGGGCCACAACTCGATTGGCGTTCCGGCCCGATTGCGTCGCACGTACACGTAGCCGTTACCATGCAGCACCGCGTTCCACACCAATGAGTTTTTCAGCGCGTACGCGGTCATTTCTGGATTTGGTTTGAGTCGCAGCAACTTCGCAACAGGATGGTTTCGCACAAGTTGACGTGAGCCGTCATCCGCGACGCGGTACAGCTTGAGCGGCACTTTCGCCACATCGCGCGCGAGCATTGAAACAACACGGTAAAAGGGCGGTACCGTGAGCGCTGCTTTCGGCGTAACGCGAATGCCCGGCGCAGTGCGCGCGTCGAAAAAATCCAGAAGTTCCAGGCCAACAAGCGGGTTGTTGTTGCTGCTCATGCGAGCGAGCTTACGACGTGCGAACGCCTAAATCGCACGCAATAACATCGCAACTGCGGGTCGCTTTCGATCTGCGCGAAACTGGGAGTGCAATTATGTCCCTACCTTGGAGTGGAATTAGCTTCTCCGGCCCCGGCATCAGCGGCAAAGTGCGCCGCATCAGCGGTACCGCCGGGTCGGCTCAGCGCGTTGACGTAACAGCCTTGGATGATGCTAAGCGCGTTTACGTGCCTGGCCTTCCTGAAGATGGCGAGCTAACGTTCGAGATCATCTCTACTGGCGGCATCTCTCCACCCAGCGCGGGCGACACTGGAACGTGCACAGTCGGTTCTGTTAGCTGGCCATGCATGATTACCGGCGTTGATGTAAACGTCAGTGTCGGTGAGGCCCCTGTCATTACGGTGAAGGTGGCGGCAGTTCGAACATCATAACAGGGGTGAGCTGCGTCGAGGACGACGGTGAAATTCGCCAAAGTCCGCTTCGTGTAGTGACTGAGCTATGACACTGCATCCAGAGCCAATCGCAGTCGAATACCGCGGAAACATCATCTGGGTACACGCCCCGACGCCACGCGATTTTTTTGAGGTCAACGTGTACCTGGCCAACGATCCGCGCACGTCCACGGTGAGCGAACAAGACCGCACGACGCGGCTTGGGCTTCTCTTGGGGCTGCAATGTGCCCGCAAGGGCCAGGAGCGCAGCAGCGAGCGATTGTTCCCCGACCTGGCAACAGCAGAGGAATCGTGCCCGTTCGACCTGGCAACGCGGTTGGCAATCGCAGTCGGCAAATTCCTGCGCGGAGTTGAAGAACAAAAAAATTTCTCCGACACGACCTGATGCTGCGTTTCGTGCTGCGGCTCGCGCTCCGGCTCGGAAAGACATTAGCGGAGATTGCAGATATGAGCTGGAGCGAATTGCAACTGTGGGCAGCATATTATCAGCTCGAGCCGTGGGGCGAAGAACGCAGCGACTTGCGCGCTGGTATCATCGCCAGCACGATTGCTAACGTTTACCGCGACGCCTCACGTGAACCGTTCAGCCCGCTTGATTTCATGCCCGACTTCGCTGAAGACCGCGGCCCGCAACCGGGCAGGTTTTATGAACCCAAGACCGTCCAAGAGGCCGAAGCCCTCGTGCGATTTTTCTTGGGGATTAAGTAATGCCCGACATCGGTGTACGCATCAGCGCTGACGCAATTGAGTTTGTCAACGCTATCAAGCGCGTCGAGAAACAGACCGAAGACTTTCGCAAGTCATTCGAGACGAAGATGGAAAGTGTCAGCTCGCTGGCAAAGAAAGCACTCGGTGCGTTTGTCGCGTTCCAGGGGCTGGCTGGTTTGAAAGAGTTCACGAACTCGGTGGACGCAATAATCAAAAGCTCACGGGCACTGGGAGAGTCTGCGGAAGCGTTCGCTAATATCGCGGGTAAGGCGAGCCTGGCAGGCATCAGCACAGAAGCGTTGCAGGCAGGACTTCACCGACTCCAGCGGGCGCTGGCTGATGCACAATCAGGAAGCGGTGAAGCGGCAGATGCACTCGCGCAACTGGGTCTGAGTGCGGACGACTTGATTGGACTGCCGCTTGAGGAGAAGTTGAAAAAGATCGTTACCGCAATGCGATCGCTGAACCAGGAATCGCGCGAGGCGGTGGCGCATGCGCTGTTCGGCCGAAGTGGCCGCGAATTTCTGAAACTCCGCCCCCAGGACCTGGAAGGCGGGCCTGGTCTGATGTCGCGTGCGCTTGGTGCTATCGGCGAAACCGGGCAAAAACAGATTGAGGAACTGAGCGACTCGTTTACCAAAATGGGCGGGGTTGCGAAATCTATCAGCACGCTGATCATTGCCAGCCTGGCTCCCGCTATCAACTCTGTTGCTGCGGCAGTCGTCAACTTCACAAAGTTTCTGCTGGACAACGCTGCCGCGGTGATGACTCTCATTCGCACAGCATTGGCCGTCGCGGGCGCGTTCCTGGCCTGGCGTGCGGTGATTATGGCGGTAACAGCAGCGATGGCGGTGTATCGCACGGCATTGATTGCTGTGGCAGCGGTAAAGGCATTCCTGACTGCGCTTGCTGGCCCAGCTGGCATTGCGCTACTTGCGACGGCCACGGTTGCAGCGAGTCTGGCGGTTGCCGCGGTTTCGCAGTTGGGAATTTTCGACAGAAAGAGTCAAGAGGCCGCCGACAGTGCCAAGCAGCTCGCAGTGGCATCCCGGCAAGTTGCCGATAGTGCGGGAGGTTTTGCGACGGTTGCCCAAGTCGCAGTAGGCACCACCAAAGCGGCAAGGGAAGCTGCCGAGGCAGTGAAAAAGCTCGACGACGAGATGACCAAAGCCTTCGCAGAGCGGCAGAAGTCGGCGGCGTTGGCGGTCAAGCTCGATGTTCCGAAATTCGCCGTTGACATCACACAGCAGTTTGACGACGCACAAGCAAAAGCAACAGAAAAGCTCCGCCAAATCCGCGAAGCGATTGCGCAGGTGGAAGCTGAGTTTCGCCGGTTGGAGCCGGCTGGCCAGGCGGCGCAGCGAGCGATGGCCGGTGCCGCAGAGCCAGACGAACAGACGAAAGCCGTCCTGAACGCGTGGACGCAGGTTGGCGGATTGCTCGCAAAACTGCGTGAACAAGAGCGGCAAGCTGTCGCTGAGTTAGCTCAGTTGGAGCAAAAGCGCGCCCAGCAACTTCGCGTTGTCGCTGAGACCGAAGCGAACAAGCGCATCCGCGAGCTGAACGAGGAAATTGATAAACTCCTGGGCCAGGACTTTGGCCGACTCCTGACGCAGTTACAGCAGGCAGGTGCCCCGCAAGGCGTGATTGAACAACTCCAGTTCGCAAAGCAGGCAGCGGAAATCGCGCAGGTAGCTAAGTCCGCACGCGAACTCGGCGAGGAACTTAATCGCGCAGCACTCGAAAACGAGCTGCTTGCTCGCGGTTTCACGCAGCAGGAAGCGCGTCTCGAAATTCTGCGCCGCCAGGTTGGCGAGGTACGGCAAGGCGGTTTTCTCGACAAAGAGCGAGTTGACGCAATCAACAAAGCGTTCGCTGATGCAGCTGAAGCCGCTAGGCGTCTCGGTGAGGCAACGCTATTGAAAGATGCCGCTGATGCGGTCAACCGTATGCGCGAGGCTGCAAGCGGTATTCCGCCCGCGTTTGCGGACGCGGCACGAAATGCAGCACTGCTCGACATCGCACTGCAAAAAGGTTTGATTGGTGCGCAGGAGCACGCGCGGCTGCTTGAACAACTGTTTGTCCAGGTTGGACAGAACATCATGCAGAACTTCTCGCAGATGCGGCCCATCGTCAAGGGTAGCGTCGAAGAAGCGAGGCTCTTGCTGCAACGCGAAGCGCAAGCTCAGGCGCGGGACATCGCACGTGAGATATTGCCACAACTAGCCCAGCTCGCTCGTCAGCAGCTGGAAGCGCAGCACCGCATCGCGCGCGCAGTCGAACGCCAGGATGCGCCGCGAGTGGTGGGGCCGTAAGGTGAACCGTGGAAGTCAAACTGCTAAGCAGGTCAGGAACTGGCTCGCTCACAGGGCGAAGCGAGATTGTCGAAACGTATCTCGTTATCGCCGAAAAAAACGTAGGTGTCCCCGCTGTAGCTGCTGCGCCTGGAGTTGTTCTCGGCACTGCGCATCCTGACGCGCCGGCTCTGTTCCTAGAGGAAATCCGCCCGCGGTTGCAGGAGATCGGCAAGGAGAAAAACGTCTGGCACGTCGAACTTATTTATCGCATGCCGGAACCGTCGCAGGTCGGTTCGCATGACAGAGCCACTCCGCCAGCTGGCGGCAGCACGCGCATGACCGGCGACCCGACGACGTGGCCGATTGAAATCAGCATCACCGGGCGCAAGCAGGAAGTTGCGGCAACCAAAGATAGGGACGCAAGGCCACTCGTCAATTCAGCACAAGGCGTATTTTCTGAGCCAATTTTCATCACAAGAGTTTTGGGAGTGATTACGTTCACTAAGTATTACGCGCCAGGATACCCCGTGCTGAACCTAGTGCTGGCTATGACCAACCGCGTGAATGACAGCAACTACCGCGGTTTCGAGAAACATACTCTGCTTTGCGAGTCCGTTGATGCAACGTTCACAAAAGTCAACAACTTCTGGGTCTGGCAGTGCCGATTCGTGGTCGTGTACAACCAGGAGAAGTGGATACCGACCGAAATTCTGGACGCCGGTTACTTCTATCTCGACGCGGATGGCCGCAAAAAACTTGCAGTGGACGACCGGGGTAATCCGTTAGGGCAACCAGTTCTACTCGACGGTCGCGGACGTCTTTTGCCGCAGGGCGCTCAGCCCGTTTACCTCACATTCAGGTTCTACGATGTAGCAAATTTCTCGACGTGGATCGGCTAACGATGGACATCTTCGTACTCGGCAAACGCGCAGCGCAGTGGCTTAGCGAACAGCTCTTAGGGCCGCGTGGAACAAAAGCGGAACCGGTGGCGCCGCGGCTGTGGCGCGGGCCAGGCGGTGTGCAGTGCGACGATGCGCAGTGTCAGTGGCAGTGCGTTCTGAATGAAGCGGGGGAGTACGTGTGGCAGATTGTCACGACATGCCCGACCGGTTGTGTCTGTCCGCAACCAGCAAGTGTGTGTGACAACACGGCGGTTGGATCAATACTACTGACATACTGCGACTACTCAACGACGACGTCAGAGTCATCCATAACTGGTTCTACGTCAACGTCAGACACCACCACATCCGTTCCTTGTGAGGATGTTAAGTGCCGTGATGTGGAGGGGGGTTGCACATACCGGTGTGCGATGGTTAATGGGGAATGGATGATGGTGTTGGTGGAGGACACATGCCCGCTGAGGCATTGTTGCTTCTGTTACGAATACCTGTACGGTCTCCCGTACGGCAGTCCGCAGACGATATGTCCTTGCGACCCTTCATACACAATTACGTATCCCTGTTCAGATAGGTGTCCGCATACATGTTGGTGGGTGTGCCAAGGCACCGCCGACACGTGCACATTCCAGTGGGTTCTGGATACACCTTGTAGGTGTCCCAATTACACGTGTATCCCGCCTAATATTCCATGCGATGTCCATAGCTATTTCAATTTAACCCTCAAGTACAGGGCCTCCAAATGCACCGAGTTCCCGTCCACAACCACAACTCTGCCCGGTGCGTGCCAGTGGCTCTGTCAGTCCGGCATTTACACTCTCGCAAACAACACCTGCGGCCATGTGGAATGTTGCTGTACGCCGCCGGAACAACCCTGCCCCCCGCAGGTGTCGTACATGCTTGTACAGCTTCCATGTAACTGCCCGACACCGCCACCGCCGCCGCGTTGTTCAGATTATTGCACCTGGACCTGCGCTTGGTCTGAACAGGCTATGGCGGATGTATGGCTGCTGCGTGAGAACAGATGTGATGCCGCAGCCGGATGTATGTGCGACCCGCCATCGCCGATTACTTGTTCAATCCCCGGCGAAGGCACGATGACGCCTTGCTACAGACCAGACCAAACATCCAGCACCACGACGACCGGAAGCGGCACTACTACCACCGCGGAACTCTGTTCGCAGCACTTGTGTAAATGGAAGTGCATTAACTGGGACGGCCGTTTCTTCTGGCAGAGAATTGAGCACTGTCCGCAAGGGTGTTTGTGCAACAATGACGTTATGCCGCCCGAAGAAGATTGTGTGTGCGCCACCGTGGGTCAGGTGCGGGCGTTTACGTGTCACCCGCCGACAACCACGACCACTGAGACTACAACGACTTCCGTGAACTGCCTCGCTCACTTCTGCGACTACTACTGTGCTGGAGGTGTGTGGACTCTCGTTAGTCATGATTGTCCTATCGGTTGCGATTGCGTTACCCCACCAAGCGGGCCTTGTCCAGGTCGCGATGGGTACTACGCACTCGCGTGCGAGCCGACAACCACCACAACCCTGTCCAGCACCACCACAACCCTGTCCAGCACCACCACAACCACGTCCAGCACCACGACGACCACGACAACGCCGTCATGCTTGCAGTATGGTTGCCGGTGGAGCTGCCACTCTAATGATGACGGCTATACTTGGCAGTGGTGGCTAATCGAGCCTTGCCAGCCGCCTTGTACGTGCGATCCTCCACCGTTCCCGTGTTCTGGAACAGAATACGCCGGTCAAGTTTTGCATCAACCCTGTTATGTGGCCAGCACCACGACGACCGACACTACAACCACGTCCAGCACCACGACGACCGACACTACCACAAGCCAGGACTGCACGTTATGGTACTGTTACGCGTCATGTCAAACTGATGGTCAAGGCAACTACTACTGGGACATATTCGGGCCCTGCCCAACTGGCTGTCAGTGCCGACCTGACTTGTACTTCATGTGCCACGAATGGAGCGTGGGCTGGCACATTATCCTATGCGATTATTGATATTCAGTTACTGACATCGCCATGACATCCCTGACCATCGCCTCTGCAACATACCGCGACGACGAAGGAATATGGTTCACCTTCACGCAGCTGCGCCACGCCATCGCCGAACTGCGCACTCTGATTCCTGACTGGAATAGCGAAATCGAGCTGCTCGTCGCCGACAATGACCCGCAGTCGCAGGTGAACTCACGGTGGTTGCGAGCATTCTGCGCTGCGTCGGGCATTCGCTATTTACTCGCAAACGAGGTGGTGGGAACGGCATATCCGAGAGACAAAGCGATACGCGAAGCACGCGGCGATTTCGTGTTGATGCTTGACAGTCACGTCTATGTCACTGCAAAGTCGCTCGCGGCGCTGGTGCGTTATCTCACTGACAATCCGCTGACAGACGACCTGCTGCACGGCCCGCTGGTTTACGACTCCGATCCAGTTGCGGGCGATGGTGAACGGATTGCCTACGACGACTGCTACGTTCCGAAATGGCGTAACGAAATGCTGGGCATCAGCTCGCGCGTGTGGGTCTGCAAATGCAGCAAGTTCTACTTCTGCCCCTGGCCCGATCCCGTCCTGGTGACTGAACGTTCAGTGCTGCGATTCTGGGGTGCGACAGTAAGCGACCCGATTTTGCAAGGCAAAGACGGCAACGTGGAACAATGTCCCGTTTGCGGCGAGCGGCTTCCGGCGGGCATGCAGTTCTACGGACACGAACGCCGACTGCGCGAGTTCGGTTACCGACCAGCCATCGAGACAGACGTTGCTAGCTATCCCGTGCCGATGTTGGGGCTGGGAGTTTTCTGCGTGCGCCGCGAGTCCTGGCTTGGGTTTGCTCCCGCTGGCGTCCAGGGGTTCGGTGGTGAAGAAGGACTGATTCACGGACTCTACAGACACGTTGGACGCGACGTGCGCATTGTGCGTGGTTTGGAGTGGCGGCACTACTTCGGGCAGCGACACGTGCGAGCGCCGGTTCGGAAGATTGATAAAGCTCGCAACTTTGTGCTCATGTCGAAGTACGCCTGCAATCGCAGCGTGCAAGATATTTACGAGCATTTTGTCCTGGGCAAAGACAACGCGCTAACAACGCGGCTTTCGGAACAGGAATGGCAGCAAATCATGGCTGAAGCAGAGCAAAGAAAGGAGCAATGCGTGGCGTGCGCAGGTGCTAATCCTCAAAACGTAGCTCGACCCCAGATAACAGCGAACGCGCCAGCTGGCCAGCCGCAGGGCGTACACATTCAGGTACGCTTGCCGCCCGACGTACCGCAAACCATGCGCGTGTGGCTCGAACAGATCGCAAGAGACACGCAGTCGGAAAAGTATCGCACACTCACTGACGTGCTGATGCACGTGCCGACTATCTCCGAAGCCGTGCGTGAGCGGCGCGTGTGGGTTGCGGGTCGCTACGCTGACATGCTGGCGGCAATCCTCGCATACAGCGAGCCGCGACCGTCGCAGGTGTTCCTGCTACCTGGCGGCGAGATGGCGGGCATTCCGCTTGCGGGAAGCGAAGCGCGAATTGCCAAGCGAGACAGCGTGAGCACTGAGGAAATCAGTGACAAAGACGACCTGGTGCTCGTGCGTCATCACATATACCCGCCGCTCCAAAGTCTCGTTGCTGACATCGCGCCGCGCTACGCCCGCATCATCGCGTTGCAACCCGAAATCACATACCTGCCGCAGGGAAGCTCTGAACCCAAGACCGACTTCGCGTTCGACCTGCAAAAGCTGTTGAACGAGCACACAGAGTTCACACGGTCGTACTACGTCAAGCGAAACGGCGGCATGGCGATACTCACACGCATTGAGTCAGAGAAAAAGAAGCCGCCGCCCGTTTGGAAGTTGGTGCATCGCTACCTGGCGTTTAAGCTGTGGTTCTGGTTCCGCTCACTGTTTGCTGGCAAAGGTTATCTCTCTCCGGCGGAAGCCCGCAAACGCTGGCAAGTTTGTCTTCTCTGCGAAGCGCGATTCGGTGAGCGGTGCGGCGAGTGCGGTTGCTACTTGCGTCAATTCCCGAACGGCGCGCTGGGGCGCACCTGGTACCGCGACCAGGATTGTCCGCTGAAGAAGTGGCCAAAGCCGAGCGAGTAGTCGCACGCTATAAGTTAGCTTCGCAATAGCCGTCGCATTGCTGGCTGCGGCTCTTATCTATGCGTGGCAGGAAACCGAAAGAGATTCAGCAAGTTGACCTGACCCTGCCGCCCGTTGGCGATCCACCTGACCACCTGCCTGATGAAGCGAAAAAGCTGTGGCGACGTGTGGTTGAGTTGTGGGGCAGGCACCTGCGCGAGCTCGACAGACTGCTGCTCGAACGCTACTGCCATGCGTACATGCTGATGCGACGTGCGGCGGAGTACCTGCTTTATCGCCGCGGTGACAAGGATATGACATATAACAAAGCGGTTTCGCTATGGCGTGCGACAAGCGAAGAGATGCGGAAAGCGGAAGAGCAAATGGGACTGTCGCCGCAGTCGCGGGCCAGGCTGTTCAAGACGATGCCGCAGCAAAGCAAACTGAGCGGAAACGCGCTGATGGAGTTTCTCAAAAACACCCCGCCCGTTGGCGAACGCAAAACAAAGGAGCTTAAGAATGCTTCTCGCAAGTGAGACGATTCGACCGCAACCGCCATCACCAGACAGCATTGATTCGCTGGCGAAAATCTGTGATTTGCTTGACCGACTGCTCGCCATCCTCAAAGAGTTTCCGCCAATTGCTAAGCTGATCGAAGCGGCTTACTGGCGCGGCTTCGCTGACGGTGCGATGACGGCTAGCGCGGTCGCGGTCGGGCTACTGGTGGTGTGGTACCTCTTTCTGCGAAAGGGCTAAGCGATGGATCAGACGGTGCGCGACGTGATCTCCGCGGTCGTGAAAGACGAGCTGGTTCCCGTGGTCATGGACGCGATTAAGTTCGCGTTCTGGCGCGGCTTTTGGGAAGGTGCGATAACGGGAGCTTTAGTAACCTTCTCTGTGCTGGCGTACTTCTACGTCATGTTTATCAAACCGAAAGCATGATATGGGCTTGGGCCTCATTAAGTACCCAGGCGGGAAGGGACGGCTCTGGCGATGGATTGTCCAGCACCTGCCGAAATCGGACGTGTACTGCGAACCGTTCGGCGGCGCTGCGCATGTGCTTATGAACAAAGAGCCATCGCCCCTCGAAATCTATAACGACATAGACGATAACTTAGTCAACTTGTTCCGCGTCGTCGCCGACCCGAAACTCTTTCGGAAATTCCTGCGTCGTGTGCAACCATTACCGTACGCGCGTTCACTTTACATCTACTGCGCGCAGACGCTTCGCGAGCAAACTGACCCGATAGAGCGGGCGTGGCGGTTTTACGTCCTGATGAACCAGTCCATGTCCGGACGTCATGGGTGGGGTTACGACATCCGCTATGTCGGACACACAGCATCTTCGCGTACCTGGGCCAACCATGTGGATAGACTACCGGAAATCCATGCCCGCCTGCGTTGCGTGCAAATAGACCATCTAGATTGGCAAGCGTGCCTGGAGCGTTACGATCAACCTGGTATTGTCTGGTATCTCGACCCACCGTACCCGCTCGAAGCCAGATCAGGCCACACAATTTATTCGCATGAGATGTCAGCCGATGACCACGCGGAACTGGTTGACAGAATCATTCAATTGAAGGGGATGGTAGCAATTTCGACCTATCCGAACCCCATCTATGCAAAGCTCAAAAAGGCTGGTTGGAAGGAAGTGCATCGTAACACGTGGTGCTGGATGTCGCTAACGAGCATTGCAAAACAACGCAAATGTCCTCACCGCACCGAAGTCCTCTATCTCAACCCTGCCTGCATCCAGGCGCTCGAACAACAGAAAGGTGAGCGCCTATGCTGCGAGTCATCTCGCTGATTGTCTTCGCGTTGTCACTGTCTGCTGCCGTTGCCGCAATCTCCGCTTCCGTCGGCGGTCTGAACGGCCCCACAGGCGAGCGCGCCATCTGCGATTTACCGGAGTCGCAGCATCTTCGTAACGCCGCGGGCCGCGATGGTTCCGGCTTGTGCGTGTTCACCTCACTGGATCACAGCGGGCGATGGCACAATAACGAAGTGCTTATCGGCATGCGTGATTACATGAAGCAGTTTCCCGGTGGCGGCTGGCCAGAAAAAGTGGACGAGTACGTGCAACGCCGAGCAAAACAACTTGGTAAACCAGTGCCGAAATACGTCCACATTCAGACCACGCGCGACCTGGATTTGGTGGAACGCGCGGTCAAAGCCGGGTTCCTGGTCTGCGTTACCTACTACCGATCGCCGTCCGGGCGTTACGATGGTCGCACTATTTACCATATGGTCAACCTAATTAGCGCCGGCGATCCACAAAAAGAGACGTACGCTATCCTCGATAACAACTATCCACGCTCCATCGAGTGGCTGACGCGCGAGGAATTCCTGAAAGCCTGGACGTTGCACGGACAGCAAGCCTGGGCGATTATCATCCTCGAACCCCCGCCACCACCGAGGCTGCGATCATGATTGCACCTGTCCTGTCTGCTGCGTTGCTCTGGGCTTCTAACTGGGGGCCTGGTGGCTGTGCCACGGTCGTGGCACCTGCGATTTACAGTCCGCCAGCAACACAAACCAGCCAGCTGCTGAATACCACCATCGAAATTCACTGTCAGCCAGATGACAACATTTTGGTTGACGGTTACCAATTGCAAAGCAGCGGGCCAGTTCGTCGTGTCGGCTGGCGACTTGCACCTGGGCAGTACGAAGTGGCCATCACCCGCATCCGGCCCGACGGCGAGCGTGAAACGCGAGTTGTCCAATTCGCCGCAGGCACCAACACGCCCGTGCGATTCGACCAGCCCGCGGTTGGCGACGACGCGAAGAATTTCGGACTTGATCCGTCGAAACTGTCGCAGTCCGAAGACAAGCCCATCAGCGGAACGCTCACGCGCGAAGACGTGGAACGTTACATCGCTGCAACGCAGAGTAAACTTCGCGTTACTATCATCGTGCCGGAATCGCAGGTCGAACAGGTGAAGGCTGGTGCGAAATCGCTCGAAGACATCGCAGTCGTTCAGGTGTATCCGCCAGGGCACTGGGCACTCGAACGGGCCGGTATCAAAGTCGAAAACAATCAGCCCACTGTCGTGCTGCAAAGACCAGATGGCACACTGGTGGCTCAAGCGCGATACGACAGCATCGAGCAGGTGCGTCAATTGATTGAGCGTGCCAACATGCCGTCGCCAGGTGGGCCGAGCCTGGTCGAACGCATCCCGTGGTGGGGCTGGCTGATTATCGCCTACATCGCGTATCGCGTGCTGACTAAACGTAAAGAAGGAGATGGCAAATGAACCTGAGCTGGGAAGTTGGTAACCGCACATTTCTGACATCGCTGCTGGCCGCGGGGCTGCTGGGCTTCGCGGCGTTCAACACGGTCTACCCGGTAGTGCCCGCGCAGTGGGAAGCGATTATTCTGAAAGCAGGCACAGCACTGCTGGGATTGATGGGCTACTATTTGCGTGATGCAATCAAGCGAGTGGACGATAAGCTGAACAGTATTCAAGCCGCTCTGCCGTCCGCGGAGCAGAAGAACTAGCGGGACACGGATGTGAAACTTGCGCTTCTGCAAGTCGCGTTCATCCTCGCGATTGTTGACTGTCTGAACGCGCCGGACTGGCGTACCCGCGAGCGTGCCCAGGCGTTATTGGAACGTTGTGGCATCGCTGGCGCTCAATGGTCAAAATTGCTGGCTGGCATAGACAGTTTGCCTGCTGAAGTGCGTCGCCGCTGCGCGTATGTTGCTCGCCTCAATCGCGTTACCTGGCTCGACGCGGTTCTCAGCGACGACCTCGCACTCATAGAGTTTCTGCCCTGGCTGGACGGCATGTGTGATGACTGCAACCTGCGCGCGTGGTATCTGAGTTGCGCCAGCGTCGTCTGTATTGAGTACTAGCTGAACATGGGCTATCCGGACTGGTTGCAGTACCGCCTCGCGTCCCGCTATTATCTGCGAGATGTGATTGGCTTGTACGGCCCGGCCGTTGCCGAGGTTCTCGTACAATTAGGACGGAGAAACGAGCATTTATGGTGGCTAAGGCGGCTCACGTGGAGTTTGTTGGACACGAAGTTTACGCGGGAGACCTGGCCTGCTCCGCGTGCACTGACATTGCGATGTCATTTCCGTTTGACGAGCCGCTTGAGTTCCGCAACACTTGCATCGAGACACTCCGCGAGGCGTACATTGCACGAGACACTAAGCGTACAAAAGCACACTTATACGCCGTCGTCTTTGAGCAGGATGTTGACACTGACATTGACATGACAACCTGGCGGGCCTTCGTCCGCGCTTATACTTGGCCCGCTAGTCATGCCAGAAAAAGCCAGAAAATTCAGGCACGTCGCAAAGCGCGAAAGTAAGCCGCGACAGTTTCAGCAACAAAAAAGACCCAGCCCGTCCCGACAGGGTTACGACCGGCGGTGGCAGCGTTATCGCGTTGGTTGGCTGGCCAGACATCCGCTCTGCGAGGACTGCCTTGCACGTGGTATCGTGCGTCTTGCGAACGAAGTGCATCACAAAGTGAAACATCTCGGCAATCCTGAGCTGCTTTACGACGAGAACAACTTCATGAGCCTTTGCACGAGTTGCCATTCGCGGAGAACCGCACGTGGCGAGTAGGCGTCGTAAAAAACAGTTGTCAGAGCTGGAACGACTGGTCAAGACCAAGAGCGACCAGGAAGCGGTGCGTGAGGGCTGTTATTTCGACCTCGCCGCTGCCGAGCGGTTCCGCGAGTTCGCACGCCGGTTCCTGCGGCACTCGAAAGGACAGTGGGCTGGGCAGCCGTTCGAGTTACTCGAATGGCAATGGGAAGACGTAATCAAGCCGATGTTCGGTTGGCGACGGCCCGATGGCACGCGGCGGTTCCGTCGTGCGTACATCGAAATCCCAAAGAAAAACGGCAAATCCACGCTCGCAGCGGCGATTGGTTTGTACATGCTCTGCGGCGACGGTGAGCAAGGCGCGGAAGTCTACAGTTTCGGCAGCGACCGCGACCAGGCCCGAATCGTGCACAACGAAGCGATACAAATGGTGCGTGCCTCGCCCGACCTGTCTGAGCTGCTGCGGATTCACGGCACGACGCACACAATCTTTTTCGACGCGACAAACTCGAAGTATGCAGCGCTGGCGAGCGATCCCCGGGGCGTGGAAGGTATCAACGCACACGCGATTATCGCTGACGAGTTGCACGCCTGGAAGGACAGGCAGATGTACTCGGCGTTGCAGTACGCTGGGCGCGCTCGCTCACAACCGCTTTTGCTGATGATTACCACGGCTGGCGATGACAGTTCAACATTGTGTCGGGAGATTCACGACTACGCGGAAGGCGTGCTGAAAGGTGACATTGTAGATACGCGATTTTTCACTTACATCCGCGCCGCCTCGCCTGATGACAACCCAGCATCGCCTGCAACGTGGCACAAAGCGAATCCCTCTTTGGGCGTAACGCTGCGTGAAGACGACATCGCTGCTGATTACCGTGAAGCCACGCGTTCACCGCGAGCAATGATTGCGTTCCTCAGGTACACGCTGAACGTGTGGGTTACCGCCGAAACAAGCTGGATTTCACCAGCTGCGTGGGATGCGTGCAAAGCAACGTACACCGAAGACGACCTGGCTGGCGAGGAGTGCTGGCTCGGACTCGACCTGGCCAGGACGACCGCGCTCACCGCGGCGACGCTGGTTTTTCCGGTGGGCAACGGCGATGGCTACTATCGTGTGCTGGCGAAGGCGTGGCTGCCTGAACGTTACCTTGACCTGGCCGAGTGCCGCGACGAAGTGCGTGATTTCGCGCGTCAGGGATTGATCACTATCACGCGCGGCGACGTGGTGGACTACGAGAAAGTGCTCGCAGACATCGGCGAGCTCGCGGAGAAGTTTCGGATTGCCGAAGTGGTTTATGACCCCTGGAACGCCGAGGCTTTCACGCAGCGACTGGAGACAGAGCTGGGAATTCCGCGACTGGAATTTCGCCAAACGATTCGCAACTACGCTCCGATATGCCGGGAGTTTGAGCGTTTGGTCTTGGCGAAACAAATTCAACATGACGGCAACCCGCTATTGTCCTGGCAGGTCAAACATTGCACTGTCAAACAGGATGCGAGCGGAAACCTGCGCCCCGTGCGGCCAGGCGGCGACCGGTCGGGTCTGTTGATTGACAACGTGGTGGCAATGCTGATGGCCCTGGCGCGGGCCACACAGGTGATGGGGGAGCGAGGTCAGGGAACGACAGTGGAATTTGTGTGATTACGCGATGCGTTTGAGCAGACCGAGTTCCCAGAAACCAGCCTGGATAACGTTGCGAATCTGGCCTTTGTCTTTGGGATCGATGCGCGGGTGCCCAGGCGGCAGGACGAGCCGGAAAACCAATGCCTCGTCGCCGGGTTGCATACGTATGGTGATGCGATTGACCGCGACTGGCACGCCGAGCAACTCCGCCAAAGCGTCCGCGGTTTCCTGGTAACCTATGGTGCTGGTGACGGGTCCGGCTGCGCACCAAGCCTTTGCCTGTTCCGCATTCATCCGCTCGTAGGTGTAGGTTCCGAATTCAGTGATTACAGCTGAGTTTAAGAGGAATCGCATAGCAATTCTCCTTTTAGTCCACGCCTCGGCCCGCGTCAGGGATTGGATGCCGGGCCACGCAAAGCTGCATGCCCTTGATTGTGAGACTCTCGCTCTCGTGATCCTCAGAGGTAACGTACACTACATCGCCAGCCGGCACAAACACCGCATACGCGACGCCGTCAATAACACGCCACGCCCACTGATACAGAGGATAGATGTAGTGGTTGTACAACGCCCGGAACCCGCTGCCAGCACCGGGCAACATCCGATTCAGCTCCTGCCACAGCGGATTGTCGTCGCCTAACACGAAGTTAACGACTTCTAAATGACCTTGGCGATGTGCCTCGATCCAGAGTGGCGCAACGTGGTCTACCAGTTTAGCAATTTTCTCGCGTAATGGGTCAGGCATCGGAGCTACAACGTATGCAAACCAGTTCAGTACGTTCGACCCGCCTTGCAAAACGTGGTTTCCGTGGTTGGCGGATTCTAGCTCTTCCTGCGATGGGTACTCGTAGTAAAACAAGCGGCGGTTATCTTTGCTCGCGGGTGGTTTCCACTCGAAGACGCTAACATACCCCCGGATAATTGGTTGGTACGGCGCTTCATTCAACGCACGCGCTGCGTTGCTCCCGCACAACCACCATGCTGCATTGCCTGCGCGAGTGGATTGCAAACGTGCTGTCAACTGAGCCGGGCAGTCGTGAAACTCGTAACGCTTGCCCGGAACCAGCTCGACGACTTTGGTGACATCGCCGTGTTCTGTCAGTGTTACATGCCAGTTGTTGATGTGGATTACACGCCTCATGGTTCGTCCTCCTCTTTTTTCCCTCCGCGTCCACGTATGATTACGCAGACGCGTGGTGAGCTGTGACAGCTTTATGCCAAAAATTTCCCGTCAAGTTGAGTTGCTGTTGAAGCGCGCCCGCAGACTGGCCAAGCATGGCGAGTCGGGCATCCGCGTTGCCCTGGTCGGCGATCCGCCGACGCTGCATCTCGCTGTGGAGTCTGAAATCCACGAGCACCCGCTGCGGGCGCTCGAGAGTCTCGCAATTAGAGCTGCGAAACTAGCTGGGCACACTCACAAGCTCAAAAAGTTTTTCGTGCCCTGCCTGGAGTGCGGATCGTTAATCCGACGCTCCCAGGTCATCCTCGCCCGCGACCAGCGGTGCCGGGCCTGCCGGGCTAGGTTGCAGCGGGAGCGGCGGCGTAGGAATCGCGGTAAGAAGTAATGTTCTCGCTGTGATTACTCGTCAGCGTCAGGGTTGTACGCTACCACTTCCACTCTGCCATCCTTCATTGCTTCCCACTCAGCATCCTCCAGGTGCTCGCAGGCGGGTTGTGCCATGACCTGTAGAAAACCATCCTCGTCATGCTCAAGCCAATACTCTGTTGCCGCGCCGCACCACGGGCACACGACCTTCCCATCTGCACCACGCACAAGCCTGCTAGCCATAGCGATGCTCCTTTTGTTTTTGCCTGGCGACCGATCCCGCCCGGCCCACTAGGGCTGGGCGGCAGCGGTCGGTGTCGGCTAGTTGGTTATTCCTGGCTCGTAACAAAATGCAGGATTTCGTTGAACTGCTCGTTCGTAATGTCAGCATGATAAACCTGATTCAGCATCGTTAAAAGTGTCGTCAACCAACGTGGTAGCTTCACTTGCACTTGGACCCTTTTCTCTCCATCCTTCCAAACGTACGTTGCGAATTCATTCTCGCTGTCCATGTACACAACATCAGCATCACCCTGCGCCTTCATCCAGTTGACTACGAACTGCCACCACTCTCCCCCTTTCCAGACCTTGTCCAGGGGGCGGGCAAGCAGGTAGTTGAGGTATAAACCTGCCTTGAAGTTGAGTTCTTGTCGCAGCCGCTCATCCGCCTGCTTCTTCGTCATCGCACCGCTCAGCACATCGCTCCGCATAGCTGACCTCCCGTTTTTGTTTCGCCTGGCGACCGGTCTCAACCACCTTTCTACTTGCATTCTACATATATATACGTTCAATGTCAAGCCCCAGTGCCATAAAAATTGCTAATAGTACGAACCCGTTTTTGGCCCCCCCTACCGGGGCCACCTGGCCTTGTACTTCCGCACCAACTCATCCAAATCCCACCTCTTCAGTCTGTTTTTGTGATTATTCCACAGCCGCTCCACAGGGCTAAACCGGAGATGAATAGTCAGAATATCTGCAATCTCCACTATCATCGTAGGCTTGCGCAGCAAAGTCCACACTCGCTGCCCGCCGAAACCGCGCTCTTTTTCTTCACGCACAACGTCGGCTTTTTGTAGCTGGCTGAGCCACTTCTTCATTCGCACTGCGAGCTGGGCCAGGTTGCCGTACTTGCGTCGCGGATAAAACTCCCGCAGGAACGGCATGATGCCGACCCGCTTGCCCAGGACGCTTGTCGCGTAGAGATAGCCGAGTAGCGCCAGCGGGCCTGGCCCCCAGCGCTGAAAGCGTTGCCTGTGTTGCGATTTTGTTTTTGCCACCATGCTGACACTCCCCTCACGACTGCGACGACTGCGATTCACGCATCTTCCACACGAAGCGGACTTCCTCCAAGTCCATCGGCATCAGAAACGCGACGCCGCCAGAGAAATCCAACGCGAGCGGCTCTCGCCAGCCTTTCCCAATCCGCACTCGCTCGCAGCCGACACGTTGCAGCATCATGTACATACGCTTGACGTCCACTGCGAACTCAAAGATGTCGGTTCCCTTTACAAATACATCGCAGTTCGCGTACATCCGAAGTCGTTTACTTCGCGATTCCACCTGAAGCTGATTTGTCGCGCGCGTGTAGCTGCAGACGGCAATATCGCAGTGTGCCGCCTTCAGTCCCGCGAAAACATCGCGCAGCGCGCTCGCGGTAAACCATGCGTTATAACCCTGCGTCATTTCCACAATCGCGCGCCAGGGCGGCGGCGTGTGCTCATTCGTTTCTAGCTCAACAAAACGATCTCCGGCCTGGCACTGCTTTGTTTCCCAGTCGAAGACAGCGTCCCTACTCCTAGGAAACCTCACTGCATACCACAACTCCCGCAGCGCGTACGGTGTCAAGCGGATATACCCGTCCGGTTTCCCCCTGTCAGGGCCAGCAAGTTTCACGATCACTAAGCTAACGCCGTCGGTGGCGGCCAACACCAAATCGTCGTCCCACACATCGAACATCACCGCGCCGCGGTACGGGTCGTCAACTTTGCAAGCTAGACACTTGTAAATCGCATCTCTCAGCACGCTTGTGGGCACTCGTGTCATTCCTGTTGCTACGGAAGTGTTGTTTGGCATCTCCGCACCGCTCCTTTGTTCTTTGTCCGGCGACCGGCTCAGTGCTCGCTCTACATATATATATGTTCTCCGCGAACACTAGGGGCGATACAAATCGCAAGCAACGCGTCGCGCGGAAAACTACCACCCCGGCCGCGGAGCGATCTCCATGTCGCCCGGGGCCAACTCGCAAACAATGTCCTGGTTGCCAAAGCCGCTGATGGTGAGAGTCATCTTTACCGCCTTCATTCCGCCCAGACGCAGATTGTCCCACTGGTTTTCAAGGGCGTCGTCGAAGTACAAGCACACTGCGTAGTACGCGCGTCGGCCAGGTGGCAATCTTCTCGGTTTTTTCTGGGCTGCGAGCATTGTTTCTCCGGCAATCGAGATGTCTGATGTCGCATATTGTTTGAGCAGTCCGGCGGCGTACATCATTGCTTCCTGGTCTTCGTGAAATCGTCCCCACGCGTCGGATTTGCCGTGAACCTTAAAAACCCTGTCCACAGCTGGTTTTTGCTCTAACGCATCCCAGAACAGGTAGTCAAAAACGCCGGTGCACGTAATTCTGTATATAGAAGGTAGCAGAACATCACTTTTGTTGGTTTTTGCTTCCAGCAGCAGCATCACTTTGTCGCCGCTGAAAAACATTACTTTTTCGAGCGAGACTGTGTATTCGTCGCCGACACATACAGCCCACGTTTTCCCTTTGACCTCCAGCGGTGGCAGTTGTGGCTTATTCCAAATCCGCCTATAAAGCACCACGCCGCACACTGCGATTATGCACAAACCCAATATCACAAACAGCAGTTGCCATCGTCTGTGTTTCCACAAGTAGCTGAACGACATCTCCTCGCTCGTGATGTGCCGTGAGAACTCCCCGACCCGATCTGGTAAGCTCGAATGTGTCGTCATGGCCGGTCTCCTTTGTCGCCTCTTCTCTGGTTCCGGCCACGCGGCGCTATGGTATTCCGTCCTGGTGAAGCGTCAACATTCAGCTGCGTTAAGCAGTGGCAAGACGCCGAGAATGAATTGTCGGGCGCGCCTGAACATATCTGAACGCATCCGAACTTTTCCGAACCTTTCCGAAGGCTTCCAGAAGTTTCCGCGGCCTTCTGCTTGTTGCCGCTTGTTTCCGTGAATTATCCGAAGTTTCCCGAAGGTTCCGCAACTCTCCGCTTGTTGCCGCAAGTGTTCCAAAATTATCCGAAGTTATCCGAAGCTATCCGAAGTTATCGGAAGCTATCCGAGGGTAGACGACAGTGTTCATTCCTGAACGAGAAAAGACAGCAGTGGACGGTAGTAGATGGTGGTGGACGGCCATATACAGACCCCGCACCCCCATGTGGGTTCGAGTCCCACCTTCCGCAATCGCCAGTTGCCTATCTCGGCAGCGGCGTAAAATGGAGGTGATGAGCGTGGCAGTAGGTTCCAAACGTCCGATTCCCGTGTTCTCTCCAACCGCCCGCGACCTGCCCGACGGCAGCGTCATCGATGATGGTGTGATCTACATACCGCTGTCCAGGGCGGCGAGAATGATAGGACACAAAGGCGTTAGTGCTTTGCACCTAGCAATCACAGAAGGAAGAATCGCCATAGCGCACCTACGGCAGCGGCCGTTACCTGACGGATGCAGGATTTATATCAGCGAGGCGGGTGTACAAGAGTACAAAGCCACAAGGGCATTTCGTGTCGGCAGGCCCAGGAAGTGTGGCTAGTTAGCGGGGGTTAGCGCCGTAGAAAAATTTTTGCCATTTCCTCTTGACGCCACTCACTGACCATGTATAATCCTGCTAGTCTCGCAGGGATTATCGTGCATGGCAGCGGCGGCCGCCGCCAGGAATTCGTCGCGCAAGAAGCCTAGCGGGTGATAGACGCGGCTTAGCGTGCGCGCGCTCATTGCACCGTGGGAGCTCAGCGTGGTGCTGGGCCGGTGCTTCTGTCCCCTGCTCCGGTGTCCAGTCGGGTGCGTCCGCTAGGTGTAGTGCCGAGCGCGCGAATGCCAGGCCGCGTGGCGATCACAGCATAACGCGAGGACATTGCGATGACAGCGGTCAACGCAACAGAACTAGCCGAGTGCGTGCGAAGGGCAACAGAGACGGCGCTGGCATTTTACGATTGGCTGTCGCAGGAACTCGGCAAGTCATCTTTGGTCGGTAGGCCCGACGATTGCAACTACTGTCCAATGGCGCTGTTTCTAAAGCAATTTCTCATGCAAAAGGGTTACCATCTGCCGTTCATTTCTGTTACCAGCGATGTCATCAGCGTGCGAGTTGGCGAAGTGGTTTGCGAAGTTCCCGCACCTCCGTGGGTTGCTCGGTTTGAGGAGGCCCTCATTGAACAATGCGAGCGAGATCATAGACAATGGGCCACACCACAAACGGCGATGGACGTGCTGGAGCGGAGCCTACTGCGGTGCGATTTTGCAGCGAAGGAGTAGTGTCATGCGGCTGACACGCAAAATGCGATGCATCGTGTGCCGATGCCGACCGCCGATTCTTCCTGATGGCGGGCGCGTCATTGACGGAACTAAGGTCAGCGACCAGCTGATTCCGAAACGCTGGCACGGCAAGTGGGTGTGCTCAAAGGAGTGCTATCGCAAGCTTCTGCCACAGTGGTACCTCGAAGATAAACACAACGTACTGCCGTGACACGCGGACTGGGATGCACGTGCGCAACGGGATTGCAAGGAGTGAATATGTCGTCGGCGATTGAAACGTGGATTAAGCTCGGCGACCGAACAACCTACCTCGGTGCCAGCGAGGTGCCCATCGTCATGGGCAGTCTGTATCTCCCCCAGTTCGGTGTGACTCGCTGGCACCTTTGGGCCAGCAAAGTGGGCCATCCTGATTACCAGCCCCGCGACGGCGGGCTGGAAGCGGCGCTGGGCAGCGCGCTTGAACGCGGGTTGATTGAGTTCGTGAAACAGAAGTGGACAGTTTACACTGACAGCTCGCTGACAGAGCTGCATATCGCCGACACGCCCATCATCGCCCACCTGGACGCAGTCGGTCAGGAAGGTGACGAGCTGTTCCCGATTGAGTGCAAAACGAGCGGGCTGTTCGGGAACAAAGCGGTCGGTTGGTCGCCTGACGATTTGCCCTGGCATGTTTACCACCAGGTGCAAACCCAAATCGCCGCGCTAGGGGCGAAACGAGCCATTGTCGTCGCACTT
>Ga0272447_1000777_pt1 | contig 22477 bp, 19 predicted proteins | sample YNPCB0133_FD_194589 | JGI IMG/M metagenome (GOLD analysis project Ga0272447, IMG submission 194589) | Hot spring microbial mat communities from Yellowstone National Park, WY, United States - YNP-CB-013-3 | ecosystem: Environmental > Aquatic > Thermal springs > Hot (42-90C) > Sediment | place... | reverse complement strand
GAAGGGAAATCTTCTGGTGCAGACGCGATGGGGATGGGCTCGGCATGGGCACCCCTCGGACGAGGATCCAGTAACCGGGTTGGTCCTCCACCCAGCGACGGAAGTCTTCATACCGATCAAACCGCAAGTCTGCGGCGGCGGACTTTTTCATAGCGCACCTCGCGACCCTGAAAAAATATATCACTCATCCAAGCGCCGTATCCATCGCGCGCATGCCCGCCCGAGGACGACGGCAGTGATGAAACGTGCGCTATCGGCCTCAGCGCATGCCCTTTCGCATCGAGGCCTCATCTCTCCGAGGGGGACCCCAGTGCTCGCGCCGGCTTTCAGGCACGTCCGGACGAACTGTTTGCTCCCGTTTCTGAGGTGCGGTACAGTTGATGCTCGTCATGAAAAGGAGGCGCCCCGGGCGGTCGTGCGATCGCGCGGGGACACTGCGAAGCGGGCGAGGTGGGGGGATCCCACGGGGGATCTCCAGGGATGAGGCGCGAGATGGCATCTTTTACATGCGCACGGTCCTCTGTTCGGGCGTTCGCCGCTGCGCTGAAGAAGGCGCGCGCGGGAGAGCGCGTGCAGCGCGACGAAGCACTTCTGCTCATCCGCGCGGAGGGAGATGACCTGTGGGCGCTTCTGGAAGCGGCTGCCGAGGTGCGCGATCGGGGGCGCGGACGGACGATCACCTTCTCCAAGAAGATCTTCCTCCCGCTCACCAACCTGTGCCGCGACTACTGCGCCTATTGTACATTCCGAAAGGATCCGGGCGATCCCGACGCGAGAACAATGACGCCTGAAGAAGTGCTCGCGGTCGCGCGTGCCGGAGAGCGGCTCGGGTGCAAGGAAGCGCTCTTCAGCCTGGGTGATAAGCCGGAGCGCGCCTTTCCTGAGATGCGCCGGACACTGGCGGCGCTCGGGCATGGGACGACGATCGAGTATCTCCACGCCATGTGCGCGCGCCTGTTGCGGGAGACGACGCTGCTGCCGCATGTGAATCCGGGGGTGATGAGTGAGGACGAGATGCGCGCGCTCAAGGAGGTGAGCGTGAGCATGGGGCTGATGCTGGAGAATGCCAGCCCGCGCTTGCTCCGGCGTGGCGGACCTCATTTCCGCGCTCCGGATAAGCATCCGCGCCTCCGGCTGCGCATGATTGCTGATGCGGGACGCTTGCGCATCCCGTTCACGACGGGGTTGCTCATTGGGATCGGCGAGACCCTCGAGGAGCGCGTGGATTCGCTCTTGGAGTTGCGCGCCCTGCATGAGACATACGGACACATCCAGGAGATCATCATTCAGAATTTCCGGGCGAAGCCGGATACGCCCATGCGCGCGCATCCGGAGCCGACATTGGAAGACCTGGCGCGCACGGTGGCCGTCGCTCGACTCCTCTTTGGTGGCGAGATGAACATTCAAGTTCCGCCGAATCTCATCCTTCAAGAACCCCACGCGATCTCGCGATCGCATGGGGACCTCCGCGATGCTCCCTCGACGCTCACGGCATCCTCGCCGAGAGCGACCGAGGCACTGGATATGATGCTTCGGGCTGGGATCAATGACTGGGGGGGGATTTCGCCTCTCACCCGCGACTACATTAACCCCGAATACCCGTGGCCCCACATCGAATGGTTGCGCGACGAGATGCGCGCGCGCGGCTTCGAACTGCGCGAGCGCTTGGCCGTCTACCCGGAATTCATCCGCACGCCGGGGTTTCTCGCCCCGGCGCTTTTGGAGCGCGTGCGAGCGCGCGTGACCCCGGAGGGGTATCCCGTGTGAGGGGGGATCATGATGAAGGTCACCTTGGCGCGTGAACGCCATGTCGAATCCTTGGAGCGCTGGCTCTCCCGTCTTGCCCCTGACGTCGCTCGGATCCTGGAAGCAGCGCTCATGGGGCGCGAACTCGGCGTGGAAGAGGGCCTGCGCCTCGCCCAGGCAACAGGCGAGGAGCTTCAGGCGCTCATTGCCGTCGCCGATCGAGTGCGACAAGAGACTGTGGGAGATATCGTCACCTATGTCGTCAACCGCAACATCAACTTCACCAACATCTGCTTCGTCGGATGCAGCTTCTGCGCCTTCAGTCGCACCCCGAAGGAGCGAGATGCGTATGCGCTGACGCTCGAACAGGTCGCCGAGAAAGCCGCTGAGGCCTGGCGGCGAGGCGCCACCGAGGTCTGCGTGCAGGGCGGATTGCCTCCGAACATGGACGGGTTCTTCTACCGCGATCTCTTGCGCGCCATCAAAGCGCGCGTTCCCGAGATTCACATCCATGCGTTCTCGCCGATGGAGATCGTCTACGGCGTCGAGCGAACAGGACTGCCGCTCCGCGACTACCTGCTCATGCTGAAGGAGAACGGTTTGGATACGCTGCCGGGGACGGCCGCCGAGATCCTCGATGATACGGTGCGATGGCGGATCTCGCGACAGAAGCTCTCTGTCGCCCAATGGGTCGAGGTGATCACGACAGCCCACGAACTGGGCATCCGCTCGACCTCCACGATGATGTACGGGCATGTGGAGACGCCGGAGCATTGGGTCCGACATCTGCTCCTGTTACGAGATATTCAGAAGCGCACGGGCGGCTTCACGGAGTTCGTTCCTTTGGGGTTCGTCCCCTGGAACACGGTGCTCTACAAGCTCGGGAAAGCCCGTCCGGGGCCGACCGTGGACGAGCATCTGAAAGTGCATGCGCTGGCGCGGTTGCTCCTGCGCGGATGGATCGAGAACATTCAAGTCTCCTGGGTGAAGCTCGGGCGTGCACTCTCGCAGCAGTGCTTGCAAGCGGGGGCTAACGACTACGGGGGCACGCTCATGGAGGAGAACATCTCGCGGCTGGCCGGGGCGACGACTGGGGAGTATATGGCGCCGGAAGAATTTCACGCGCGCATTCGCGAGCTCGGGCGCATTCCGGCAGAGCGCACGACGACCTATCAAATCCGACGCGTGTTCGCCTGAACCGGAGGCTCCGGTCTTCGAGCGTCGCGCCCTTGGCCTCACCCCGGGGGGACGGTTGACCGGTCCGCCACGCGAGGCGTACAATCTCTCCTCGCCCTATGGAGAGAGCAGACCTGTTGCTTCTTGCGGCGGCGATCGCGTATGTGCTCGCCTTGCTCCACCTGATCGCGAGTCTCTGGGGGAGAGGCGTGCGCTTCGGGACATGGCGTCTTGCTCTCCCTCTCGCGGTGGGATTCGGCGCGCACACGATCTGGCTCGTGCGTGCAGCGATTCGGTTCGGCCACATCCCGATGATCAGCACGCAGGAGGTCTTCGCGTTCCTGGCGTGGGCGATCCTCGTCTACTACCTCCTCCTGCAGAGGGCGCGCCGTCGGGCGGATGTCCTCGGCGTCTTCGTCCTGCCGATCGTCGTGCTCTTCGTCCTTGTCGCACTCGTCTCGACCGGATTCACCCTGCTGCCGCACGAATTGGAAGATGTCCTGCGCATGCCGGCCCTCCCGCTTCACATTGGTTTCATGATGCTCGCCTATGCGGGTTTCCTGCTCGCCTTCCTGGCGGCGCTGATGTATCTGCTCCAGGAACGCGAACTCAAGCGCAAGCGCTTTGGTCTCATCTATCGGTATTTCCCTTCTCTCTCCACCTGCGAGACCATCGGCTATCGGTCGCTGCTGCTTGGCTTTCTCATGCTCACGTTGGGGATCGGGACGGGGGTCATCCTGCTTCATCGGAGCGATCCGGTTTTCTGGCGCGGTGATCCGATCATTGTGCTCGCCCTCGTCACCTGGCTCTTCTACCTGATCGTCGTGCACTATCGGTTGGCCGCGGGATGGCGCGGCCGTCGGGCGGCTCTGTTGCTCATCGTCGGATTTCTGGCGACGGCCGCGACGTTTGTGAGTGCTCGTCTCTTTGGTCACATCTTATGACGATCGTCTTGGTCGGGCTGAATCATCGAACGGCGCCCATCGAGGTGCGCGAGCGCCTGGCCTTCACGGAAGAGGAGCTTCCCGACGCCCTGCGACGGCTTGTGGACGGCGTGGCGATCGCCGAGGGCCTCATCCTCTCCACCTGCAACCGTGTGGAGATTCTTGCCGCCACAGGAGTCCCCACGCGATCCTCAGATCGCGCGGAGCGCGCCGCGATCGAGCGCATCCGTGCCTTTCTTCGAGATCAGCGTCAGGTCCCTCCGAATGTGTATGAAGCTGCGCTCTATCACTATGTGGATCGGGAAGCCGTCCGACATCTCTTTCGCGTCACGGCCGGTTTAGATTCCCTCGTCCTCGGGGAGCCGCAGATCTTCGGACAGGTGAAGGACGCCTATGCGCGCGCTCTCGCCGCGGGAACGGTGGGCAAGACGCTTCACCTGCTTGTGCCGCGCGCGTTTTCGGTCGCCAAGCGCGTGCGCACGGAGACGGCCATCGGAGAGGAAGCCGTCTCGGTCAGCTCGGTCGCTGTCGAGCTGGCGCGGAAGATTTTCGACGATCTGCAGGGGAGGACTGTGCTTCTGGTCGGGGCGGGCAAGATGGCAGAGCTCACCGTTCGACATCTTCTGGCCTCCGGTGTCCGTCACCTGCTCATCTGCAATCGCACGCGGGAGCGCGCCGAGCAGCTCGCGACTCAATTCGGCGCGGAGGCGCTCTCGCTCGAGGTGTTGCCGACCTCCCTCGCTCGCGCCGATATCCTCATCTGCTCGGCCGGAGGGACTGAGCCCATCGTGCAACGCGAGCATGTGGCCGCCGCCATGCTCGCGCGGCGCAATCGCCCGCTCTTTCTCATTGACATCTCCGTCCCCCGCACAGTCGAACCGAGCGTCGGGCAGCTCGCCAACGTCTTCCTCTACGATATTGACGATCTCGAACAGATCGCCCACGCCCATATGGAACGCCGCCGACATGAGGCAGCGCGCGCGGAGATGATCGTGGATCAGGCGGTAGAGGCCTTTATGAAGTCGCTCCGCAGCCTCGAGATCGGCCCCGTGATTGCGGCTTTTCGGCGCCGCCTGGAAGAGATCGCTTACGGCGAATTGGAGCGCCACCGGCGATATCTCGGCGCGCTCACGCCGGAGCAGGAGCGCGCGCTTCGCCACCTGCTGGAGAGCATCATCAACAAATTCGCCCATCCGGCCATCGCCCGCCTACATCAAGCGGCGCGCGACGACGCGCGGCGACCTGAGGAGCTGAGCGTCGTGGAGCTGTGGACGGACATCCTGGAGACTCAAGAGCGTTCATCCTCGCGAGAATGAGACCATGAAGCGCTCATCTCTCATCCTGGGATCGCGAGGGAGCCTGTTGGCGCTCCGTCAGGCAGAGATCGTGCGCGCGAAGCTCACGGCGCGGTATCCGGAGCTTCACCTCTTGGTGAAAGTCATCAAGACAAGCGGCGACCGCATCGCCGACCGTTCCCTGACGGACTTTGGGGGTAAGGGCCTCTTCATCAAAGAACTGGAAGAGGCCTTGCTCGCCCGGGAGATTGATCTCGCCGTCCACAGCTTGAAAGACATGACGGCGGAAATCCCCGCGGGCTTGCACCTGGCCGCCGTCCTGGAGCGCGAGGATCCGCGCGATGCTCTGATCACCCGGACGGGACGTGGGACGTTGCTCACCCTGCCGGAAGGAGCGATCCTCGGGACCAGCAGCCTGCGTCGTGCGGCGCAAGTGCGCGCGCAGCGCCCCGATCTCCAGATTCGACCCTTGCGAGGAAACGTGGACACGCGCTTGCGAAAGCTCGACGACGGCCACTATGATGCGATCATCCTCGCCACGGCCGGACTCGTGCGTCTGGGCCTGGAAGAGCGCATCGTCGAGCGCATTCCTACGGAGGTGATGATTCCGGCCATCGGACAAGGCGTCATTGCCGTTGAGACGCGCGCCGACGACGATGAGGTGAACGCTCTGCTCGCTCCCCTCGATCATCCGCAGACGCGTTCAGCGATAACAGCAGAGCGAGCCGTCTTGCACCGATTAGGCGGGGGATGCCATGTCCCGATCGCCGCCCATGCCGACGTCCTTCCCCATGACCCCTCTCACCTGATCCTGCGGGGGATGATCGCCAGTCCGGACGGCGCGCGCCTGTTGAGCGCTCATGTGGTCGGCCCTCTCACCGAAGCGGCGGCGCTCGGCCGCCACCTGGCGGAACAGCTCCTCGCTCAAGGAGCCCTCGCCCTCCTCCATCTGTGACTCACCGTCCAAGGGCGTAGCGGAGCACAAAGAGGACAGCGAAGAGATAGAGAATCCAATGGACGTCGCGGCCTCGCCCGGCAACGAGTTTCAAGAGCGCGTATGAGATGAAGCCGAAAGCGATCCCGTCGGTGACACTGAAGCTGAGCGGCATGATGATTATGGTCAGAAAAGCGGGAATGGCTTCTGTCATCTCCTCCCAGGGGATACGCGACACCTCCTTCATCATGAACGTCCCGACGAGAATAAGAGCGGGCGCGATGACGGGATAGAGCGTGATCCCCTGTGCCGTGTGATATCCCCCGCCGATCATGCGCACCAGGGGATAGAAAAGCAGCGAAAGCAGAAAGAGCGCGGCCGTCACGAGATTCGCCAACCCTGTCCGTCCGCCTGCGGCGACGCCTGTCGCGCTCTCGATATAAGCGGTGACCGTAGACGTCCCGAGCACAGCACCACCTACCGTACCGATGGCATCCGCCAGAAGGGCTTCGCGAGCACGCGGCAGCACGCCATTTCGCAATAGACCCGCCTGTCCGGCAACCCCCACCAGCGTCCCGACCGAATCGAAGAGCGCCAAGAAGAAGAAGACGAAGACCGCTTCCCACATCTCCGGGCGCAGTGCTCCCAGGAGATCGAGCCGAAGAAACGTCGGGGCGAGCGACGGCGGGCGACCGAAGAGCCCCTGATACTGAACAAGTCCCAGCAGAAGCCCTGTGACGGTCGTCACCAGAATTCCCCACAACACGGCACCACGCACCCGACGGACGGAGAGGAGCGCCATCACGGCGAGCCCGAAGAGGGAGAGGAGGGTGGGAGACGCCCTCAGATCGCCCAACGCCACCAGCGTCCCCGAGGAGGCAGTGATCAAACCCGCCCATTGAAGGCCAATCGTCGCGATGAGCAGGCCAATACCGGCGGCGATCGCATGCCTGAGCGAGGCCGGAATGGCCGTGATGAGCCGTTCGCGCAGTCCGACCCCTGCCGTGAGGATGAACACAATCCCGGCGAGCGCCACTGCGCCCAAGGCCACCGTCCAAGGCACGCCCATCCCCAGGACGACCGTGTAGACGAAGAAGAAGTTATGCCCCATAGCCGGAGCAACGGCGATCGGATAATTGGCCAGAAAAGCCATCAGGAGCGTCGCTCCGGCGCTCGCCACACATGTCGCGACGAGCACGGCGCCGAAATCCATCCCCGCCGCGCTCAAAACGGCTGGTTGAACGAAGATGATATAAGCCATGGTCAGGAAGGTCGTCACACCGGCGAGCACTTCCGTGCGGATCGTCGTCCCCAGCTCGCTCAGATGAAACCACCGTTCCAGGAGTGCCCGCGCTCGACTCTCGAGCGTGCGCGCCTTTGGCCCGGTTGTGTCTTTTGCGCTCGCCATTTCTCGGCGGAGCGAGTATAGTAACGGCGCTTCGCACGATTTTCAATGCGGGAGGGGAGAGATGAAGACGTGCGCACGACGTGTCAGCCGTAAGATGATCACCGTCCTCGCCGCTTTTGGCGTCCTTTTCGCACTGGAGCGCGCCGTACGCGCTGAAGTTCATCGCTTCACGCCCACGGTGGGCTATCCGACGTTCGCGCGACGCGAACCGGTCCTGCGCCTCCGTCCGGGCGACATCGTCGAGACGGAGACGCTCTGGGGCGAATGGTATGAGCGTCCCGGAGGAAAATGGCCCGGCGAGGTAGGCCCGTTCTATATCGAAGGCGCGACGCCCAACGATACGCTCGTCGTGAAGATCCTGCGCCTGCGTCCTAACCGCGATATCGCTATCTCGACGCACAATCCCACCTTTGGCCTTCTGGCTGCTGATCGGTGGACGCCGATGCTGACCGATCCGATTCCGGCCCGCCGCTTCGTGTGGAGGCTCGATCGCGAGCGTATGACAGCAACGTTGGAGCTGCCCGGTAGTCGGATGGGGCGGATCGAGGTCAAACTCTCGCCGATGCTCGGGCGCGTGGCTGTTGCGCCTCCGGGCGAGGAGTCGTTCGACGGACTGTGGCCGGGACCGTTTGGCGGCAATATGGACGCTCCCGATGTGCGCGAAGGGACGACCGTGTATCTGCCCATCTTTCACGAAGGCGCGCTCTTCTACTTCGGCGATGGGCACGCCCTGCAGGGAGATGGGGAGATCTGTGGCTCCGGATTGGAGACGACGATGGAGGTCACTTTCCAGTTCGACCTCATCAAAGGGAAGAAGATCGCCTGGCCCCGCTTGGAGGATGACACCTCCATCATGGTCGCCGGCAGCGTTCGCCCGCTTGTGGATGCCGTGCGCATCGCGTGCGTGGAGCTGATCCGCTGGCTCGTCGAAGACTACGGCTTCGAGAAATGGGAAGCCCTGCAGGTCGTCTCACAACTGGCGGTCTTGCGCATCGCGAATGTCGTGGATCCCCATTACACGGTCGTCGCCAAATTCCCGAAGTCCTATCTCCCGCGCTGAACACACGAGCACTCCCTGTGGGGACTCCGAACGGTCATCCTCGCGCGCGCAGCGCCATGCGGAGCGTGCGCGCAATGCGCGTGATCTCCTTCTCCCGCAGTTCGGGATAGAGGGGAAGCGCCAAGACCGTACGCGCGCACTCCTCGGCCACGGGGAAATCTCCAGGCCTATAGCCAAGATACCGATATGCCGGCTGCAGATGCAGCGGCATGGGATAGGGCACGGCCGTCTCGATCCCCGCCTCGGCTAAGTATTGGCGAATACGCTCCCGATCGGGCACGCGGATGACGTAACGATGGTACACATGTCGCCCATAGGACATCTCCTCGGGGAGCGTGATTTCCTCCACATCCGCGAGTTTCTGCCGATAGAGGGCGGCCAGCTCTCGTCGCCGCTCGTTCCATGCCTCCAGATACCGGAGCTTGGCGCGAAGGATCGCCGCTTGCAGCGCATCCAGCCGATAATTGAACCCTTCCTCCAGATGCACATCCCCGTCGGCCCGCCCATTGTTGACGAGGCGACGCAGACGTTCCGCCCATTCCCCATTGCCCGTCACAACGGCTCCGGCTTCCCCACAAGCCCCCAAGTTCTTGCTCGGATAGAAGCTGAAGCAGCCGAGATCGCCGAGACTGCCTGCTTTGAACATGGTCGCCGCGACGGGCGTTCCCCCCTGGGGATTCCAAGGGGCGCGCTCCATTCGATATTCAGCCCCATGAGCTTGCGCAGCATCTTCGATCACACGGAGATTGTACCGCTGAGCCAGCTCCAGGATCGGTCGCATGTCCGCCATCTGCCCATAGAGATGGACGGGCAGAATCGCCTTCAGCCGTCGCAACGTCGTGCGATTGACGAGGTGGCCGATCCGGTCGTTGAACGCATACTCCCGTTCGAGCGTCTCCTCGAGTCGGGCGACGTCGAGCGTGTACGACCGCGGCTCGATATCCACGAAGACCGGACGGGCTCCCGTGCGCGTGATCTCGGAGGCGGTCGCAATGAAGGTGAAGGGGACAGTGATTACCTCATCTCCCGGCCCGATGTCGAGCACAAGCAGGGCGAGGTGCAGGGCCGCAGCTCCCGATCCCGTTCCCACGGCATGAGCGACGCCGCAGTAGGCGGCCCATTCGCGCTCGAAGCGCGCGACCTCCTCCCCGAGGACGAAACGTCCGGACTTGAAAACGCGCTTGATCGCTGACTGGATGCGCTTGCGAATCCGCCGGTGTTGGCGCCGAAGATCAACAAGCGGAATCGGCACGGCGTCCCTCCGCGCGCGCGCCTTCCCCGCGATCCTCCGGAGTACCCCCCCGTGGGGACTCTCGTCGCGTGGGGGCTTCAAGGGGATCCTGCGTAGAAACGTCCGTGCTCTTCTCCGGCGAACGTTCGACGGGGCGGTAGAGCGTATCGCGCTGCTGCGGGCGGAATCCGGCGTCGGTGATCAGGCGGCGAATCTCAGCTTCGCTCACCGAAAGACGCGGTGCGCCGGCTGCCGTCACGACGTTCTCCTCAATGATCGTGCTGCCGAAATCGTCCGCACCGAAGTGCAATCCCACTTGCGCGACCTTCAGCCCTTGCGTCAGCCACGAGACCTGCAGGTGATCCACATTATCGAGGTAGAGACGCGAGACAGCCAGCAGCTTCAAATACTCCACGGCCGTCGCCTCCGGCCCTCCCGTCCGGCCCAGTGCCGTGTTCTCCGGCTGATATGTCCACGGGATGAACGCCGTGAAGCCCCCCGTCTCATCCTGCAGCGCCCGAATGCGTTCCAGATGCTGCGCGCGATGCCAGAGCGATTCCCCGAATCCGATGACCATCGTCGCCGTCGTACGCAAGCCCTCCTCATGAGCAATGCGCATGACCGTGAGCCACTCCTCGGCCGTCGTCTTCCGCCCGATGCGGCGCCGAATCTCATCATCCAGGATCTCGCCGCCTCCCCCCGGAATCGAGCCCAAGCCCGCCGCCTTCAACCGACGAATGACCTCGCGGAGAGGGAGCTTAGAAACGCGCGCGATATGCACGATCTCGGTCGGAGAGAAGCAATGCAGGTGAATCCCATACCGCTCTTTGATCGCCCGCAAGAGGTTCTCGTAGTACTCGATCTTCAAATACGGATTCAACCCGCCTTGCATCAAAATGCCCGTTCCGCCCAGGGCGATCGTCTCCTCGATCTTCCGGAACAACTCCTCCAGCGGCAGCACATATCCTTCGGGCGATCCCGGTGGCCGATAGAAGGCGCAGAAGTGGCAGTATTGAATGCAGATGTTCGTGTAGTTCACATTGCGATCAATGATGTAGGTGACGACGTCGCCGGGATGCTTTCGCCGCCGGATCGTGTCCGCTGCCATGCCCAGGGCAATCAGGTCATCCGAGGCCAGCAGACACACGGCATCCTCTACCGTGAGGCGCTCTCCCGCGAGGGCTTTCTCCAAGATCGGACGGATCTCGCGCACGGGTTCTCTCCGCGATTCCCCAAGATACTCCACCGTAGGGGCCCCAGTCGTGTGGGGATCCCGAAACGCCTGCGGCCACTCACCCATCGCCTTTCCTCCCAACATGCCATTACCTTACGGCATGTGCGCTCTCCTCGTCAACGGGAACGCTTCGGGGACCTCGGTAACGGCGCGTCAGCGCACGGGGATGTAATCGAGCACGCCCACATCCCAATAGGTGCGGTACTCCCCAGCCTCATACAAGCGGACGAAATTATTCATGCGCTGCAGTAGTGTCGTGATGAAGTATCCGGGCAAGGCCTCCGGATGCGAGAAGCCATAGCCCACATAACTCCGAATGATGAGGCTGCGCTCGGTTCGTGGCAATGCTTTCACGTTCTCCGCGAATGCCGCGAACGTGTCATTCTGCAGCAAGTAGTACTCGACGTTGGAGACATAGAAGACCGAGACCGTCTCGCCCAGACCGCGTACGTAGTCCCCGATGGCCCGGAGCGCTTTCGGACCGGCGAAGTCGCCCGTCACCGGGATGATCCGATCCTGCTCGTGCAAGCGCTTGAGGAACTGAAAGCTCTCCTCCGCGGCGAGGAAATTACGCGGCCGACCCGTGAGATCGGTCTCCAGAAGAAGCTGGCGCAAAGTGGGGAACTGCCGCCAGGACCGACGGAAGTGCGATTCGTATCGGATATTGAGCCCCTCGTCGAAGAAGCTGCGGGCAATGGCCTCGATGCGCCCCCGATCCTCCGGCCCAAGCGGTACGCCGAACTGGCGTTCGATCATCTCATAGACACGCTCCAACGTCCTGCGCTGGTAACTCGGATCCGGCGATGTTTCGTCCATCGCCTTGACCAGATCGGCGATCGAGGCGCGCGTCCAATGGTCCAAAGGCTCGCGTATCGGCCGACCCAACCACAGGGCCAAATACTCGGCGCGAGTGCGCGCCAGCGCAAAGAGCGCTTTGTAAAAGAGGTGCTGCAGCCGATTGTCGCGCCGGATGTCCACGATAAACGCCCAGCTCGGGCGCACGGCCGCAATGTAGGTGAAATTCTGCTCGGGACCGACGCCGATGTAGACTCCCCCGCGCACGTTCAGCTCGTCGAGCTTCTGCAGGATCTTTTGGTACCCTAGCTCATTTGAGATCAGATTGTCGCTCGGGAAGTATCCGCCCTCTTCCGAGAACTGCGCGATGAGCTGCGCGAAGGCAGGGACGCGCGGTCGAACGGTCACGCGCGGTGTGCACGCCGAGATCAGAAGCAGTCCGAGAAGAAGGAGGCTGCCCGCTCGACGCGCGACACGAGCACAGAAAGGGTCCTCACGCGATCGCCCGGGGTACTCCACCGTGGAGGCTCCCGTGGCGTGGGGTGCTTGCCGGCATGGTGTCCACCGGACGACGGCTCGGCGCACGATCTCTCTGCGATCCTGAGATCGCCGGAAGAACCCGCGCGAGATCGCATGCGCTCTCATGCCGGGTAATGTATCCCGAGACTCTCCACGAGGCAAGTTGCAGGATCTCAGACGTTGGCCGTCCTCGTGGGAGCTCATGGCGCTTTCAGTCGCCGCCCCATCTCTTCAGCGGAGATCGAAGAGAGAGCACGACAGGGGGATGATCCTCACCTGGGCGCCCCCTGCGGCTCGACCCTCTTGATGAGCGCCGCGATCTCGCGAACCTGTTGGACGAGATCGCACAGCATCGGAAGGGTCAGCGCCTGCGGTCCATCTGAGAGCGCGCGTTCGGGATTCGGATGCACCTCCACCATGATTCCATCGGCGCCGACGGCGACGCCGGCTCGAGCCAAAGGGATCACCTGCTCGCGACGTCCGGTCCCATGACTGGGATCCACAATGATCGGGAGATGGCTCAGACGCTGCACGGCCGGCACAATCGAGAGATCCAGCGTGTTGCGGGCATGCTGCGCAAACGTGCGCACGCCGCGCTCGCAGAGGATGACATTGTAGTTGCCTTCGGCCATGATGTATTCGGCGGCCAGAAGCAGCTCCTCCAACGTCGCCGACATCCCGCGCTTCAAGAGGACGGGGATGCGAGCCTGCCCGGCACGCCGCAGCAAGCTGAAGTTCTGCATATTCCGCGCGCCGATCTGCATGATATCCGCATATCGTTCGACCAAATCCGCGCTCTCGTGATCTATGGCTTCGGTCACGATCTTCAGGCCGAAGCGCGCGCGGACTTCGGCCAGAATCTTCAGCCCTTCTTCTCCCAGCCCTTGGAACGAATACGGCGACGTGCGCGGCTTATACGCCCCCCGCGAAAGAACTTCACGCCGAGCCGGCTCACCCATTCGGCGGCCATCATCGTCTGCTCATAGCTCTCGACGGCGCACGGGCCGGCGATGAGAGCGAGCTCCTCACCGCCGATCGTCGCCTCGCCCACGCGCACGACCGTCTTCTCGGGTTTGACCTCGCGGCTTGTGAGCTTATACGGTGGAGAGACGGGGACGGCCTCGATGACGCCCGGCATCCCCTCGAATAATCCCGGATCGAGCGGACCCGGATTGCCCGTGATCCCAATAGCCGTGCGCTGCGCCCCCGGGATGACGTGAGCGCGAAAGCCTAACTCCTCGATCTTGCGGACGACCGCTGCGATCTGCTCTTCGGTCGCCGCCGCGTGCATGACGATGAGCATCTTCCGCCTCCCGTTCTCCTGCGACACATATCCCGTGACGCCCGGCGATAGGGGTCCCTCCGCGAGGGGCAACTCGCTACGGGGGCGTCGTCTCCGACGGTGCGACCTCGCCCGAGGATTCGGCCTCCGCAGCAGATTCTTCCTGTTCGCGCGCGCGCTTCTCCCCGTAGAGGAGATCATCAATGCGCGCCGCGCGCGCAATGGTCTCATCGTAGTGGAAGACCAGCTCCGGGATCGTCTTCACGTGGAGACGCGGATAGAGCTGTCGTCGGATGAATCCCGCGGCGTGATTCAATCGCTCCACCGTTTGTCGCGATTCCTCAGGCGTTCCAAGCGTGCTCACGTAGACCTTGGCATGGCGAAGATCGGAACTCACCTTCACGTGCGTGATCGTGACGAGGCCGAGTTGGGGATCCTTCAGCTCATAGCTGATGATCTGGCTCAGTTCCTCTTTGAGCAGCTCGCCGATCCGCTCCGGGCGGTAACGCTTCATCGTCCCTCCTTCCCGCGCCGGCGTCCACGGAGAGCCCAAGGGGCATCACAGTGTCGGCGCGACCTTCTCCATCACGTACGCCTCGATCACATCGCCTTCCTTGATGTCGTTGAACTTCTCCAGAGCGAGGCCGCACTCGAAGCCCTCTTTCACCTCGACCACGTCTTCCTTGAAGCGGCGAAGCGAGGTGATCGTCCCTTCGTAGATGACGACATGATCGCGGATGACGCGCGCATGAGCGTGGCGCCGGATGACACCGCTTTGGACGACGCACCCTGCGACATTGCCGACCTTGGCGATGCGGAAGACCTGACGGACTTCCGCGCGTCCGAGGAGCACCTCCTTCTCCACCGGGGCGAGCAGGCCGAGCATGGCGTTGCGAATATCCTCCTCGACCTTGTAGATGACCGAGTAGAGACGGATCTCCACGCCCTCTTGTTCCGCGACCTCACGCGCGCGCGGCTCCGGACGCACGTTGAATCCGACAATGAGCGCCGTGCGGTGCATATCCCGAGAGGCGGCGGCAAGCAGCACATCCGATTCCGTGATGGCGCCGACGCCCGCCCGAATGACATTGATCGTGACTTTCTCGCCGGAGAGCTTCTCCAACGTCTGTCGCAAGGCTTCGAGCGATCCCTGCACATCGGCCTTCAGGATGATCTGCAACTCCTTGACCTCTCCCGCCTGCAGCCGCTTGTAGAGCTGATCGAGCGAGACGTGAGCGGCGCGCGCCCGGGCTTGCCTCAGCTCCCGTTGTCGCGCCGAGGCGATGCGCTCGGCCGTCGCCTGATCCTCGACGACCATGAGCTTATCGCCCGCCTGCGGGACGGCTTCCAAACCTAACACCTCCACCGGACGCGAGGGTCCCGCCTCAGAGACCATGCGCCCGCGATCGTCCACCAGCGCGCGCACCCGCCCGAAGGTGGCGCCGACGACACACCACTCTCCCACGCGCAGTGTCCCCTGCTGCACCAAGACTGTCGCCACCGGACCGCGCCCGCGATCGAGCTTCGCCTCCAAGACCGTGCCCATCGCCTTGCGATTCGGATTCGCCTTGAGGTCCATCAGATCGGCGGTGAGGAGGATCATCTCCAAAAGTGCGTCCAGATTCATCCGACGCTTCGCCGAGACCTCGACCATGACCGTATCGCCGCCCCACCCATCCCAGAGGAGGCCATATTCGGCGAGCGCCTTCTTCACCCGCTCGGGATTGGCTTCCGGTTTGTCAATCTTGTTGATGGCGACGACAATGGGCACGCGCGCAGCGCGAGCGTGCTCAATAGCCTCGATCGTCTGCGGCATGACGCCATCGTCGGCCGCCACCACCAGCACGACGATGTCCGTCACTTGCGCTCCGCGCGCGCGCATCAGGGTGAAGGCCTCGTGTCCCGGAGTATCCAGAAAGACGATCTCTCGCTGCCGGCTGGGGTCATCGGGATCGGGGACGGAAACGACATACGCGCCGATATGCTGCGTGATCCCACCGGCCTCTTGCTCCGCCACGCGCGTTTGCCGAATGGCATCCAGAAGCGTCGTCTTCCCGTGATCCACATGTCCCATGACGGTGACCACCGGCGCCCGTGGGACGAGGACCTCCTCCTCGCCGGATTGGAGGAGACGCTCCAGTTCCTGCTCCTCGATCAGTTCCTCGAAGGACGTGAACGAGACATCATAGCCGAATTCTCGACCGAGCTCTTGGGCAATCTCGCGATCGAGCGGCTGATTAATAGTCGCGAAGATGCGTCGGGCGACGAGCTTCTGAATGATATCGCGAGGCGCCAGCTGCAGCTTCTCAGCGAATTCGCGCACGGTCACCGTCTCCGGGAGCCGAACCGGCTTCAGCTCCCTCACCGGAGGCGGAGTCGGCGTCGCCGTCTCTACCGAGGCCTCTCCGCTCGGCGCGGGCTTCTTCGGAGGCGGCGTCAAGGGACGCCGAATGCGCCGCCGGCGCTCCTCCCGAGGAGGAACATAGACGGTGCTGGCCAAATCCGGCGTGGGAGCCGCCACCGACGATCCCAACGCGCTCGAAGGTCGAAGGATAATGACCTGAGGCTTCGAGGAGCGAGGCTTTGCCTCCGGTGCCGCTTCGGGAGCGGGGGCAGCATGTGCGCCTTCGACCGAAGCGGCGGCCGAGGCGGCTTCGGCAGGTTCCGCCGACAGAGCCGCACGCCCGGGAGAGGGCTGCGGGGGTGGCGGTGCCACAGGTCGAAGCGGCATCACCCGCATGCGCGGTTCCGCCTCTGCGGCCGGTCGTCCGAAGACCTCCTGCTCGGGGCGATCCTTGGGGACCTCCCGCTCCTTGTGCACGCGTTCGTGGCGCGGCACGCCTTCGGGGGCGCGCGGTCGCGGCACTTCTTTCGGCGGAGGCGCCACTGCGGCTTCCGGCACCGGCTCAGGTGGTGCTTCTTTGGCCTTCTTGACCAACCGGGGCCTCAGTTGCGAGACCTCCGGCTTCTTCGCATAATGGCGCGAGCGAATCTGCTCGGCTTGCTCCTCGGTCAGCGAATTCGAAGGCACACTCACATCGAAGCCGAGTCGCCGCGCCTCTTCGATCACCTGGCGCGGTTCCAACTTCAGCTCTCGAGCCAACTCATAAACGCGTATCTTCTTCATCCCCACCTTACTCCCACAATCCCTGAGACTCTCCTTCACGGGGACAGGGAGAGCGCGCTCAGGCGCGCTCGGGCTCCGGCATCGCCGGAGCACTCCTGGCCGGCGCCGCCTCCTGTCCCCGCACGATCTCTTGAGCCAGAGCAATTGCCGCGGTCGCTTCCGCGAGACTCCAAGTGAGTTTCTCGGCCAACTGATCCGCCGTCACCTGGGCGATCTGCTCGAGGGTCGTGAATCCCCTCGCTCTGAGCTGTTCCAACGCTGATGCGGGGAGGCGCCCCTCAAGGGCGCTCAGAGGTGTCCCCCCTCCGGAGACCAACTGCTCCATCTGCGCGGCCACCTCGCGCTTCAATTCCGATTCGCTGCGAATGTCAATATGCCATCCCACGAGCTTCACAGCCAGGCGGACATTCTGCCCCTGCTTGCCAATAGCGAGCGACAACTGATCATCGTCCACGATAACCTCCAGCCGCCGCGCCGCGGGATCCACAATGTGCACACGATTCACTCGGGCCGGGCTGAGCGCACTGGCAGCGAATTTCGCCGGATTCTCCGACCACTCAATAATGTCAATCTTCTCCCCATGCAGCTCGCGGATGACGGCTTGGACCCGACTCCCCCTCATTCCCACACACGCGCCGACAGGGTCCACATCGGGATCCGTTGACGCCACGGCGATCTTGGCCCGCTCGCCCGGCTCGCGCGCGCAGGCCTTGATCTGAACCGTCCCATCGTAGATCTCGGGAACTTCCATCTCAAAGAGCCGCATGATCAGCTCCGGAGCCGTTCGCGAGAGGATGATCTGATGGCCCGCTCCGCGTGTGACCTCTTTGATCACCGCACGAATGCGCTCGCCCACGGAGTACCGCTCCACTTTCGATTGCTCGGAGCGCGGCAAAAGCGCTTCTACGGTTCCCAAGTCTACGATCATGTCACCCTTCTTCTCGAAGCGCTTCACAAATCCGCTGATGAGTTCGCCGACGCGCCCGATGTACTCCTCGTAGATGCGTTGCCGTTCAGCCTCGCGCACCTTCTGCATGATCGTCTGCTTCGCCATCTGAGCGGCGATGCGTCCCAAGCCTTCAAATGGGCGGGGGATCTCCACGATATCACCGATCTCCGCCCCTTCGACCAGTTGGTTCGCCTCCTCAACACTGATCTCGCGCGCCGGATCGGTCACCTGCTCGACGACGACTTTTCGCGCGAAGATTTCGATCTGCCCCGTCTCCGGGTTATACTCGACGTCAATGTCCTCTCCGGTCTTGTTCTGCTTCTCGTAGGCCTTGCGAATGGCCTCCTTGAGCGCCGTGATGACCGCCTCCGGGTCAATATTCTTCTCCCGACTGAGCAGCTCAATGCTCTCGGCGATCGGGCTTCTCGGATTCGCCATAACGCTCCCCCCTCATTTCTCAGATGGGTGGAGAGGGCGCCTTCGCGCGGGCGTCCCCTTGGGGGCTCTCATGGGGAATGCCTCGGACATCCCCACCGGGGATTCCGGCCACCTGCCCCGCCCTCGAATATCCCCCCTCCGTTCTTGGCATCGTATCATCGCCTCGCTCTCGACTTCCCCCATTCGAACGCGAGATGCGCCCTGCGGATCTTCGGATAGGGGATGACCACCTCGCGCTGGAGCTCCCGCTCGCGCACGGTCACGTCCTCCCCTTCGATCCCGAGGAGCTCGCCCACGAAATGTCGCCGCCCTTGGATCTGCTCCCAGGTCTCGATCCTGACGGTACGACCGGCAAACCGAGCGTAGTCACTCTTGCGGTACAGTCCCCGCTCAATGCCCGGCGAGCAGACCTCCAAGACATATCTGTGCGGGATCGGATCCTCGACGTCGAGCACGACGCCGATGCGCTCGCTCACTCGCGCGCAATCTTCCACGGTGATCCCGCCGGGCTTATCCACAAGCACGCGCACGATCATTCCTCGTCGCCCTCCGGCGATCTCCACATGAACGAGCTCACAGCCCATGGCCGTGACGACCGGCTCGACGATCTCTGTCACACGTTCAACGAGAGTCACGCCCTCCCTCCCCAAAAATAAAGTGGGCTCACAGCCCACGTCCGCATCACCCCCAACCCGACTTGAACAGAGAAATAATAGTGCGCTCGCAGATCAAAATCAAGTACCTCCACCCCCAGGGGATCGGGATCTTGACAATGTCAGGCGTTGCGACTATAGTTTCGGTTTTTGGAAATTGAGGTGTAGGGGTCGTCGGTAATACGAGCGCGTATTGTGGCGTCGGAGTGGACCTCGGGGTGGGTGATCCGGATGGAGTCAGCCTCCAGCAAAGAGAACGCCACAGAAAAGCTCGGGGCGGCGAGGGGCGCCTGCGCCGGCGGCTCTGAGGGAGCGATTCGGGGATTCTGACTCTGTGGAGTACGCTCTTGTGGGGAACCCCTCACAATCCGGAGTGGTGAGCAAGAGTTACTTTTTCGGAGGCCGTAGGATGCCGTGAGATGGTCTCCGAAGAACGTGAGGAGGAGTGAGGGACTGTGCCGACGTTAGCGCAGCTGGTTCGATACGGACGCGAGAAGGTGCGGGTCAAATCGAAGAGTCCGGCCCTGCAGGGCTGCCCGCAAAGGCGTGGCGTCTGCGTGCAGGTCAAGACGATGACGCCCAAGAAGCCGAATTCGGCCCTGCGCAAGATCGCGCGCGTGCGCTTGACCAATGGCATCGAGGTGACCGCTTACATTCCGGGGATCGGGCATAATCTGCAAGAGCACTCGATCGTGCTGATTCGCGGAGGGCGCGTCAAGGATCTGCCGGGCGTGCGGTATCACATCATTCGCGGCACGCTGGATGCCGCAGGCGTGGCCAACCGCAAGCAGGGTCGGTCCAAATATGGCGCCAAGCGGCCGCGCGAGGCCGCTCAGCCGAAGAAATAAGCCCGCCGAGCGCGCCAAGGGGTCGCGCAGGAGACCAAGAAGCGGGGGAGAGGAAAAGAGCTATGCCCAGACGGCGAATCGTCGAGCGACGGGAGGTCCCGCCGGATCCGGTCTATAACAGCCCGCTCGTCACCAAGTTCATCAACTGCATGATGTGGGATGGGAAAAAGAGCGTGGCGGAGAGGATCTTCTATGCCGCCATGGAGCGGGTTCGGCAGCGGACCAAGGAGGACCCGTTGAAGATCTTCAAGCAGGCGATTGAGAATGCGAAGCCGAAGGTGGAAGTGCGATCGCGGCGCGTCGGGGGAGCGACTTATCAGGTCCCGGTCGAGGTGAATCCCCATCGTCAGCTCTCGTTGGCGATCCGATGGTTGGTCAACGCGGCGCGAGACCGGGGGGAGAAGCGGATGATCGAACGGCTCGCCAATGAGCTGATCGAGGCGTCGCAGAACAAAGGGGGCGCGGTCAAAAAGCGCGAGGACACGCACCGAATGGCCGAGGCCAACCGGGCTTTCGCCCATTACCGATGGTGAGGGAGAGGACGATGCCGCGGCAGATTCCTTTAGAGCGCGTGCGCAACATCGGCATCGCGGCGCACATTGACGCCGGCAAGACGACGACGACTGAGCGCATTTTGTACTACACGGGCGTGAACTATAAGATCGGCGAAGTGGACGAAGGCACGGCGACGATGGACTGGATGGTGCAGGAGCAGGAGCGGGGGATCACCATCACTTCCGCGGCGACGACCTGCTTCTGGCGCATCGGGGGAGCTCAGACGGGTGATCCCTACCGCATCAACATCATTGATACGCCTGGGCACGTGGACTTCACCATCGAGGTCGAGCGAAGCTTGCGGGTGCTCGATGGCATGATCGCGCTCTTTGATGCCGTCAATGGAGTGGAGCCGCAATCGGAGACCGTCTGGCGACAGGCGGAGAAGTATCGGGTCCCGCGCATCGCGTTCGTGAACAAGATGGATCGTCAGGGGGCTGATTTCTGGATGGTCGTCGAGCAGATGCGCCGACGATTGGGCGCATATCCCGTTCCCGTGCAGATTCCGATCGGAGGTGGAGATGAGCTGTTCCGCGGCGTGGTGGATCTCATCCAGATGAAGGCCATCACCTGGATCGAGGAGACTCTCGGCGCGGAGTTTCTCGTCGAGGATGTCCCCGAAGCGTTGCGGGATGAGGCCGTGCGGGCGCGGGAGCGGATGATCGAGGCCCTGGCCGATCACGATGATGCGATCGCTGAGAAGTACCTGGAAGGGGAACCGATCTCCGAACAGGAGATCCGCGCGGCATTGCGACGAGAGACGATTGGGCTCCGCTTGGTGCCCGTCCTCTGCGGGGCGGCCTTTCGGAACAAGGGCATTCAACCCCTTTTGGACGCCGTCATCTACTACTTGCCGTCGCCGGTGGATATCCCCCCTGTCCAGGGCGTGGATCCGAGGACGGGGGAGACGGTTGTGCGCCGGGCCGGGGATGACGAGCCGCTGGCGGCTCTGGTCTTCAAGATCATGGCCGATAAGCATATTGGCCAGCTCACGTACCTTCGCATTTACTCGGGCACGCTCACAGCCGGGAGCGGCGTCTATAACGCTACCAAGGGGAAGCGGGATCGAATCGGGCGACTGATGAAGATGCACGCGAACAAGCGTGAGGACATCGAGTGCGCATACGCGGGGGAGATCGTCGCGGCATCAGGCTTGCGCACAGTCACGACCGGTGACACGCTGTGCGATGAGGCCCATCCCATTGTGCTGGAAGCCATCGAAGTCCCGCGCCCTGTGATCTCCGTCGCCATCGAGCCGAAGACCCGACAGGACCAGGATAAGTTGAGCGTGGCCCTCAGCCGTCTGGCGCAAGAGGATCCCTCCTTCAAGGTGACGAGCGATTCCGAGTCCGGGCAGACGCTCATCTCCGGGATGGGAGAGCTGCACCTGGAGATCATCGTCGATCGGCTCAGGCGTGAGTTCGGTGTCGAGGCGAACGTGAGCCGACCGATGGTCAACTATCGCGAGACGATCACCAAGAAGGCCGTGGGCGAGGGGAAGTTCATTCGTCAGACGGGTGGGCGCGGTCAATACGGACACGTGAAGATTGAGATCGAACCGCTCCCTCCGGGAGCCGGATTCGAGTTCATCGACGATATCTTCGGAGGGGTCATTCCCAAGGAGTTCATCCCAGCCGTTGAAGAAGGCGTGCGCGAAGCGATGGAGCGCGGCGTGCTCGCCGGATACGAAATCGTGGACGTGCGCGTGCGTCTTTTCGATGGCAGCTTTCATGAGGTGGATTCGAGCGAATTGGCGTTTAAGATCGCAGGGTCGCTCGCCTTTCAGGAGGCGGCGCGTCGAGCTGATCCGATCTTACTCGAACCGATCATGCGGGTGGAGATCGTCACGCCTGAGGAGTATCTGGGAACGATCACCGGGGATCTCAATGCTCGTCGGGGGCGTGTCGAGCACATTGAGCACCGGCCGGGGACGGTGATCATCACGGCTTTCGTCCCTTTGGCCGAGATGTTCGGATATGCGACCGACCTTCGCTCGATGACGCAGGGGCGGGCGACGTACACCATGCACTTCTCGCATTACGAGCAGGTGCCGAAGGCGGTCAGCGAAGCCATCTTGAGCGGGGTCCCCACCGCAACGCGGTGAGGGAAGATGCCCGTATGGGAGGTCGCAGAGTTTGAAAGAAAGGAGCAGGAGATATGGCCAAGGAGCGGTTTGAGCGGACGAAGCCGCATGTGAATGTGGGGACGATCGGGCATATTGATCATGGGAAGACGACGTTGACGAGTGCGATCACGCGGGTGTTGCACAGTCGGAATCCGCGG
>Ga0272447_1000774_pt1 | contig 22499 bp, 22 predicted proteins | sample YNPCB0133_FD_194589 | JGI IMG/M metagenome (GOLD analysis project Ga0272447, IMG submission 194589) | Hot spring microbial mat communities from Yellowstone National Park, WY, United States - YNP-CB-013-3 | ecosystem: Environmental > Aquatic > Thermal springs > Hot (42-90C) > Sediment | place... | reverse complement strand
CTCTTTTAGGAGAATTTATCCAGGGTACTTCTGATGTGAGGGAACGGAAACGCGCCTGGGCAGTGAGAGTGGCTATAGAAGGTAAACCTTACGGCGAGATGGCGGAATTATGAGGCGTCTATAAGTCATTTATTACGCGCTGGAAACAAGAATTCTATGAACAAGGTATTGCCGGACTTAAACTTAGTTATCGGGGTAGGAACGGTTACCTGTCAGAAGCAGAAAGACAGGAAATAATTGACTGGTTAAAAACAAAGGATTACTCGAATTTAGATGAATTAATAACCCATATCGAGGTGAATTATGATGTAATTTGTCAATCTAAACAAAGTTATTATGACTTGCTTGCAGAAGCAGGCGTTACCTGGAAGAAGTCTCAGAAAGTAAACCCCAAATCAGAGCCAGAGGTTGTAAAAAAAAAGAAGAAATTCGAGAACTCATAGAAGCCAATCAGTCTGAAATCGAGTCAGGGCGCCTAGTTGTTCTCTTTTTAGATGAGTGTCATCTGTGTTGGGGTGATGTTTGTGGTTATGGGTGGGGGCGCTCTGATATGAGGGTAGAGATTCCCATTGCCAATGAAAGAAGAAGACAGACTTATTTTGGGGCTTTAAACGATTCAGACAAAAGAATTTATGGGAATACGCTGGTGCGAATAGCGCAAGTACTATTGACTTTGTGAAGTATCTGAGAGAAAAGTTTTGTGGGCAAAGAATGGTGTTCATTCAAAGGGTGTAACTCGACGGGTCCTCTACACAAGTGTTGAATCCTGCAACAAAACTTTACATATTGAGGCAGGGAACGACCCGATGGAGCCAATGGACAAAATTCCACTCCTGCCGTATTATAATTTGTATATATCGCAACTTATCTACTAATTTACTTCCATACATCTGTGGAACTCTTAGACAGTTGCAATATCCAATAAACGATGAGAATTGCATAAATTTGAATCGTAATCCCATTCAAATTTTTACTCATCATTTTATCGAGCTTTACTATCTTTCAACACTTCTGGTTCTCATGTTTTGAATCAATAGAGGTGCCCTTATGCCATTCATTTCAGAGCGTAAGAGAACCTTTTGGGCTACCTTTTCCAATCTGTTCCTCACATTCAATCCTTACGTATGGCTAGGATGACGGTTTTAACCAACTAAACATGGCACGCAAATCCCGTCCTACTTCTTCAATCGGATGTTCTGCTTCCCGGCGTCGCATGGCCGTAAACACGGGTCTGCCCGCTTGGTTTTCCAGGACGAACTCCCTGGCAAATTGACCGGTTTGAATCTCAGTAAGAATTCGGCGCATTTCCGCCCGCACCCGTTCATCAATAATGCGTGGCCCCCGGGTATAATCCCCGTATTCCGCTGTGTTGGAAATGCTGTCTCGCATCCGGGCCAGCCCCCCTTCCACAATCAAATCCACAATTAGTTTTACTTCATGCAGGCATTCAAAATAGGCCAATTCCGGTTGATAGCCCGCCTGCACCAGAGTTTCAAACCCAGCCTTAATCAGGGCCGTCAACCCCCCGCATAGCACCGCCTGCTCCCCAAACAAATCTGTTTCCGTTTCTTCCCGAAACGTGGTCTCCAAAATGCCCGCCCGCGTGCCGCCAATCCCTTTGGCATAACTCATGGCCCGTTCCCTGGCCTGCCCCGACGCATTTTGATACACGGCAAACAGACAGGGTACACCTTGCCCTTGCACATAGGTACGTCGCACAAGATGCCCTGGCCCTTTAGGCGCGACCATGATGACATCTACATCGGGGGGCGGGACAATCTGGGCAAAGTGAATGTTGAATCCGTGGGCAAAGGCCAACGTTTTACCGGGGCGCAGATGGGGTTGAATTTCCTGGAGATAGACGGTTTTTTGCACCTCATCCGGCAGCAATATCATGATCAACTCTGCTTGTGCCGCCGCTTCTGCTACCGAAAAAACGGGCAAACCCTCTGCCTGGGCCTTGGCCGCTGATTTACTGCCAGGATACAGCCCCACCATCACCTGTAAACCGCTGTCCCGCAAATTCAGGGCGTGGGCATGCCCCTGAGAACCATAACCAATGATGGCGATAGGCTGAGACTGCAAAAGAGTTAAATCTGCATCTGCGTCGTAGTACAGTCGAGCCATGCGCCACCTCTAATCACTTTCTGGGTTACTCAATCATACCAAAATCCGGCTCCGGGAAATCGTTGCAAAAGTTTACAGAACCGCTGTCGCGTCCATCTAATGCTTCATGGGCAAAGGCCACTGGCGCATCCAGCGCCACCCTGACATACTCCCGGCCCTTAAGGGCAAGGATGCTCCTAGCGTCACCGCTGAGGATGACCGGCTCTGCGACCACACTTACCGCTTCCGGTTTCCCTTCCCCCGCAGAGGCATTAGTCTCCCCAGCCTTCGCCTCATGACAGAGGACGGTTGCGCCCTACCGTACAGGGCTAGCGTAGTCATCAAGCCGTCCTATGGAGCTTGAGACCCAATTTTTTAGTCACATGCCATGCCCCGCCAGCAGGATTATCTACCCTTGCGAGAGGGATTCCTCGGGATTCAAATTGAACAGGGTATGCAATGTTTGCAGGGCGCGTTTACGAGCCATCGCATCCCGCTGTGCCCGCAGTTGCACCATGGGGTCGTGCAGGATTTTATTTACAATGCCTTTGGTCAGGGCTTCCACCACTTCCCGGTGTTTGCTGGTTAAATCTGCCCCCAACCGCGAGAGAGCTTTTTCCAATTCCTGCGCCCGGATGGCTTCTACCTTGTCTCGCAGTTGATTCAGCGTCGGCACGGTTTCCAAAGACTGCCACCATGCGTCAAAGGCTTCCAATTCCTCCTCCAAAATGGCTTCCGCCTCCACAACCAACTGCCGCCGTCGTTCCTGGTTGCGGTTGACTACCTCCCGCAGGTCGTCCACGTTGTAGGTATGCACATGGGGCAATTCGTTCACATCGGGAGCCACGTTGCGGGGTACGGAAATGTCAAACAGCAGCAGGGATTGGTTGGGCACAAGCCACGACTGCAACAATGCCCGATTGACCAGGGGTTCAACTGCCGCTGTGCTGGTAAACATCACATCCGATTCGGGAATCGTTTTGGCCAAATCCTCCAGCGGCCTGATGTGAATCTGGGTTTCGGGAAATTGACTGGCCAATTCCATCGCCCGCTCTGCCGAACGGTTGACCAGGGTCAAGCGGTTCACCCCCTTGGCCACCAAATGGGTAACCAACAGCCGCGCCATTTTCCCTGCCCCCACCACCGTAATCCGCAACCGCTGTAGGTGAGGTACCCGTAAATGGGCCAACTCCACTGCCGCCGAAGAAATGGACATGGCCCCGCTGCTGATGCTGGTCTGCGCCCGCACCCGTTTCCCGGCCTCCAATGCTCCCCGAAACAGGCGGTTCAGAACCGTCCCCGTGCCCTTGGCATCCTGGCCGAGCTTATGGCAGTGCTTTACCTGCGCCAAAATTTGCCCTTCCCCCAGCACCAAACTGTCCAACCCGGCAGCCACCCGCAACAGGTGCATCACCGCATCTTGATGCAGCAAGGTAAACAGGTAAGGCCGTAACTGCGCCAGGGGCATACCACTGCGTTCCGCCAAAAAGACCGTCACTTCTCGCACCCCCTGGTAGGCGTCCGGGCTAACAAAATACACCTCCAAACGGTTGCAGGTGCTCAGTACCGTTGCTTCTTGGATGTGGGGGTAACTGCACAACTGCTGAATCGCCGGCACCCGCTGGTCCTCTGGGATGCTCAGTTTCTCCCGCACTGCCACTGGCGCCGTTTTATGGCTTAAGCCCACCACGATGACCGGCATCGATCCCACCTCCTAGCGCAATTGAATCACTTTCGGTTGCCCTGTCAGGTGAATCGTGTCCACAAACCGCGCCGTGCGGGACTGGGTGGAAATCACCAGGGTTGAGGTGCGTACCCCGCCGGTGAAAAAGCGCACCCCCTCCATCAAGGCCCCCGGCGTGATCCCGGTTGCCGCAAACAACACCGTCTGCCCACTGGCCAGTTCCTCTGCGCTATACACCTTATCCGGGTCGGTAATCCCCATTTCTTTCAACCGCTGGATATTCCCTTCTCGAGTCCATTTTTCGCTCTCAGGAGTTTTCACCACCGCCGGGTCATAGACCAACTGCCCCTGGAAGTGGGCGCCCAAACAGCGCATGGCTGCCGCCGTAATCACCCCTTCGGGAGCCGCCCCAATCCCCATCAAGGCATGGATATTCGTGCCCGCAAACGCACAGCACAAGGCCGCCGACACATCCCCATCGCTAATCAGCCGCACCCGTGCGCCCGCCGCCCGAATTTCCGCAATCAGGTCCTTGTGCCGGGGCCGGTCCATCACCACCACGGTCAAATCCTCAACCGCCCGCCCCAAACATTCGGACAGAATACGCAAATTCTCCGTGGGCGTTTTGCGAATATCCACATGGTTGCGTGCCGCCGGGGGAGCCGCCAACTTGTTCATGTAAAAATCCGGTGCCGCAAACAGGCCACCCTTTTCCGAAATGGCCAACACCGCCATTGCCCCGTTCTGCCCCTTGGCTACCAAATTCGTGCCCTCGCAGGGGTCCACCGCAATATCAATCTCTATCAACTCTTCCGGCGAGCAGATTTCGGCGGCATTGGGCTGGGTACAAATCCCCACCTCCTCGCCAATGTAAAGCATGGGCGCTTCGTCTCGCTCCCCTTCACCGATGACAATCCGGCCGCGCATATAAATCTGGTTCAGCCGGGCCCGCATGGCCTCTACTGCCGCCCGGTCCGCCCCTTCCTTGTCACCTTTCCCCATGTAGCGAGCGGCTGCAATGGCCGCCTGTTCGACCACCTCGATAATCTCTAACCCAATCGTGCTATCCACAAACTTCCCTCAACATGACGTCCCCTGTTTCAGTCTATCAGGGGCACGCAAACCACAACCGCCCGTGGTCTGTTAAACTTTGTAGCCATAAGTAAATAATCTTCACAATTACTTGAATTGGCCCACGCCACCTGCTAGCGACTGACAATTACGGACCACTGCCCGTGGGTTTTCCCGTCGCGACGGTAGGAATAGAATCGTTCCCGATCCTCATAGGTACAATGGGGCGACACGGCAATTTGCTCCGGCTGGATACCTAGTCGGATCAACTGCTGTACCTGCACCTGGCGCAAATCCAACCGCCAGCGTTCCCCATCCGGTTGCAGTAGGGCCGGTCGGGTATGCCATTGGGCCAGTACCGCCGCTATTGTGGGTTGATCCGGGCCCACCAGGGTAGCTGCCAAAGCCACCACCACGTCCTTCTGCACCTGGTAATTACGGCCACTGATGGCCGGACCCAAAGCAATGCGCAAACTATCCAAACGACTCCCCTGCTGGAGCAATTTCGCCACCGCCGTCGGAATGATCTGGGCCGCCGTACCCCGCCAACCCGCATGGAGTGCTGCCACCGTACCCGTGTGCATACAGCCGATCAGCACCGGCACACAATCGGCACTACACACCCACAGCGCCTGACCCGGTTGGGTAGAAATCAGCCCGTCCCCAGCGCTATCCGGCTGCACATCCGCCGCAGCCACCACCCGCCCGCTATGGATTTGCCGCAAGCGATAGTTGCTCCGATCCGGAAACGCCTCCACCCCCCGCCGTCCCCCAAATTGATGCAGCCAGGGAGCAAGCAGGTCACAGGTTAGGTGCGTATCCCCTTGCCACCGCCATAACACGGCCATTACCACCGGCTAGAACTGCGGGTTCACTGGGATGGCCATCTATCGCTCTCACCGCCCATCATGCTAACGAAAAATTTGGCTTTGACATTCTCCCTGCCCTTGAAGGGCAGGGATTCTTTCTCAGCCAGCAGATTTGCCTCCACGGGCTGAGCTACATAGGGCGTGAGGTTTGAACCTCAACCCTATGGGGGATGCCATGACCCCAACTACTGGGCCTAAGCCCAGATACGTTCGGCACAGGTTGTAAGCCCCCACCGCGTCCCTGTGGGAATGAAAGCCACACCGACACCAATACACACGGCCCTTCGGTTTGTTTCTCTTGCCACAAGCAGGACAAGTCTGGGAGCTGTACCGCTCATCCTGCAGCACCACCTTCATTCCCATCCGCTCGGCCTTGTAGGTGATTTGGTGTCGGGTCTGTCCATGCAACATCTGGTGAATTTTCTGATTCGCCTTTTTGCCGTAATCCGCAGACATCCGAATATCGCGAATGTCTCCGATCACGACGGTCTGGACGCCTCTTGCCTGTAGCGTCGAGACAAGTCTGGTCGTCTGCTTGTGCAGAATGTCTTGGATTTGTTTGTTCAACTTGGTTAACTGCTTCTGCTTGGAGCGCGTTAGCTGTTTGTACCGTCTTGAGCCGCGCTTCTTCCTCGCAAGCAATCTCGCCAGCTTGGCCTTCAGCTTGTTTTGATAGCGACGCTTGGATCGCAGCAACCTACCGTTGACCAGATAGATTCGCTCTCCATCGTGAGCCGCCGCTAGGTGAACTTCTCCCAAATCCACACCGGCTACGCCGCCTTCTCTCTTCTCCTCCTCATTTCCTTCTTTCCCTTCTTCTTTTGGTGACTCTTCTTTTGGCGACGTGTTGCCCACCTCGTATGTGGCCCTCAACTCATACTGCCTACCATTCCAACCAATCTCTACCATAACCGGCGTCTCCCAAGCCCAGGGAATCACCAACGGCTCGTTGCCTTTCCCGTTCGACAACCGTAGCTTGCCATCCTCAACCTTGATGGCTGAAGACTTCCATTGCACCCTGTAGTAGTACCGACGACGGCGAGGCGGATGGGCATTCGGATCAGTCTTATGACGTTTCCGCCAAGCTTTTAAGGAAGCGAAGAAGCTTTGCACTACGGCATCTGCGCTATGAGCATGTAACCTGCCTTCTGGATCGTTGGGAAACCAACGCATGAACGAGGAAGACTTTAACCACAGACCTTTCTTGCGGACAACTCGCCAAAACTGAACGAGAACCTGGGAGTACAGCTCGCCAGCTGCTCTACTCAAAAGTTGCAGTTGCTCTGAAATCCCTAACTTGAGTTTGCGGACAAAGTACACGCAAAATGGCTTCCCTTGTATCTGGTATAACTATAGCAAAAGCCGCCGTACTAGGCGTTAGCCGTGCCGGAGGCATACGGCGGGGCTTGAACCCAGTTTTCTTGGTCATTCCGTTCCCCGGCAGTTCCACCCTTTCGGTATCATAGATAATGGTGCGCAATTCCCAATATTTTTCCCCATGACTTTAACCGTTTACAACACCCTCACCCGCCGCCTCGAACCCTTCCACCCGCAGCAGCCAGGTGTGGTTACCATGTATGTTTGCGGCGTAACGGTCTATGATTACTGCCACTTGGGGCACGCTCGCAGTTATATTGTTTGGGATGTGGTGCGTCGTTATTTAGAGCATTTGGGCTACGAAGTGCGCCACGTACAAAATATTACCGATATTGACGACAAAATTCTGAAAAAAGCTCAACAAGAGCAGGTGGCCATCGAAGCAATTACGGAGCGTTATATCCAAGCCTGTGATGAAGATATGCGCCGCCTCAACATCCTTCCGGCTTGGCAGTACCCGCGGGCGACTGAATCCATCCCGGACATCATTCGCTTCATTCAAAAGTTGGAATCCCTGGGTTATGCCTATGCCGTCGCCGGGGATGTGTACTATGCCGTCGAGCGTTTTCCGCACTACGGCAAGCTCTCCCAGCGCACCCTGGAGCAGATGCAATCGGGTGCCAGTGGTCGGGTGGAAAAACAGGAAATGGAACGCAAGCGGCATCCCTTGGATTTTGCGTTGTGGAAAGCGGCCAAACCAGGAGAACCGGCCTGGGCATCCCCGTGGGGTTGGGGTCGTCCTGGCTGGCACATCGAATGCTCGGCGATGGTGTATAAAACGCTGGGGGAAAGCATTGATATTCACGCCGGGGGCACCGATTTAATTTTCCCGCACCACGAAAATGAAATTGCCCAATCGGAACCGGTCACCCAAAAACCCTTGGCGCGGTATTGGTTGCACAACGGCTTTGTCACAGTTCACGGGGAAAAAATGTCCAAATCCCTGGGCAATTTTCGTACCCTTCGTGACCTCTTGCCGCACTACGAACCGATGGCCTTGCGGCTACTGATCTTGCAATCCCACTACCGGCAGCCGATGGAATGCACACCCGCGGCTTTACAGGCGGCGCAATCCGGCTGGCAGACGTTGCAACAGGCAGCGCAAACCCACGATCTCAGCATGGCTGCTTCCCTGACCCGAAAAGATTGCGATGCGGAAATAGTAGCTCAATTCGAGCAGGCGATGGATGCGGATTTCAACACGCCGGCAGCCCTGGCGCTTTTATTTAACTTGGCGAAAAAACTTAAGCACTGGGATCACGAAAAACGGTATGGAGGGGCTACTTCTGAGGTTGTCGCCCGAAAGGTTTGGCAAACGTTTGTTTATTTGGCTCAGAATGTGTTGGGATTTGCCTTTAGCACAACGCCAACTGCGACGCGTCATCACTTCGATGAAGAAATTGCGAAGTTAGTGCAGGAGCGACAGAAAGCACGGCAAGCGAAAAATTATGCGGAGGCGGATCGCATCCGTCAGGAATTGGCCAAAAAAGGCTTTCGTCTCATTGACAAACCCAATGGGGAAACCCTGGTTGAGGTAGTTTCCGAGTGAACCCCATTGTCCTGGTGGGAGCTGGCCCTGGGGGGCCGGAACATCTTACACAGGCGGCCTGCCATGCTCTGCAACACGCCGAAGTGGTTTTGTACGATACGCTGATTGACCCCCGTCTCCTGACCTTGGTTTCTCCCCAGGCAGAAATCCGCTCTGTACAGGGGTTATCCCAAACAGAAATCAACAATTTGCTGATTCACTATTACCGCAACCACCGCCGGGTTGTGCGTCTCAAAAGTGGTGACCCGTTTGTTTTTGGCAAAGCCACCCAGGAATTGCAGGCATTGGCCGCAGCCGATTGTATGTACCATGTCATTCCGGGTATCAGTACAGTCACCGGGGCAGCCACCTTGGCGGGTATTCCGCTGACGGATCGGGAGTGGGGACGCACCATCGGTATTTTTACAGCCCATGCCCCAGCGGATTTGGACTGGGCGGCCCTGGCCCGCATGGATACACTGGTCGGTTTGATGGGAGTTGGCCATCTAGCAACTATACAGACACAGTTATTACAAAATGGTCGCAGTCCCTACACGCCAGTAGCACTCATTCACCGAGCGGGTCAGGTAGGGCAGGCTATTTGGCAGGGTACTTTAGGGGAATTGGCTGCCCAACCGGCCCAAGCGCCCAGTGTTTTGATTGTGGGGGAAGGGGTGACCTACCGGGCGCAGTGTCAATCCCGTTTGCCCTTACAAGGTAAGAACATCCTCGTCACACGGGCGGCAGAGAGTGGTGCGGAAATGGATCAACTCCTGCGGGAATACGGGGCGAATGTGGTCAGTCTGCCAACTTTGGTAGTGGGCCCACCGCCGGATTGGGGGCCGTTGGATGCAGCGATTGCCCAACTAGATCAATTCCACTGGTTGATTCTTACGTCGGCCAATGGTGTGGATTATTTTTTGGCACGCCTGTGGCATCACCAGCGGGATGTGCGTGCCCTAGCCCATCTCAAAATTGCGGTTGTGGGGGAAAAAACGGCTGGGCATTTGTGGAAATGGGGGTTGCGGGCGGATTTAATTCCCGAAGAATTTGTTGCCGACCAACTACTTGCCGCATTTCCTCCCAACTGTCAGGATGTGCGAGTATTATTTCCCCGAGTTGCCAGTGGGGGGCGGGACGTTCTGGTGCAGGGATTGCAACAGCGGGGTGCACAGGTATGGGAAGTGGCAGCCTACGAAACCCGTTGTCCTGAGGCGATTCCGCCGTTTATTTTGGAGTACCTGAGGCAGGGTTGGATTGAGGTACTCACGTTTACCAGTTCCAAAACCGTTGTACACTGCTGTCAACTTTTGGAACAGGCAGCTCCAGGTGTATGGCCAACCTGGTTCAATAAGAGTCGCATCGCCGCCATTGGTCCCCAAACCGCTCGCACCTGTGAACGGTATTTTCAGCGGGTGGACATCGTTGCCAAAGAGTACACACTACCGGGTTTGGTACAGGCAATCGTTGCGTACTATCAAAGCCACGATCACCATACAGGTTGATGGGCAGTGGAAACATGGACACTCCCGTAGACTGAAGTCAGGAGATGCTTACGCAGTCCAGAAGCGGACATGGCTGGCGCCACCTGCGGAGCGTAAAGGCGTTGTCAAATCGCCCCTACACAGTTTCTTAAGACATAGTCCTCACGTTAGCATTGCGTAGGCACTTGGTTCTGCTAACTTTTTGCAACATCGCTGGTTGGGTTTTTCACCAAGGTTGAGCGATTCAGCTTGCACAACTTGAGGGCTTTTCCGCTCCGTACTAAAGTAGGGGACCACCAAGCAACCCCAATGTGTCATTACGTAGAACTTTGATTGGCCAATTGCGCCAACCGTTCCTGCTGGTCCTTGATAATACAGGCTTGTATCAAGGCATCCATATCCCCTTCCAACACGTCCGCAAGGGGGAAATTTTGATTCAAACGGTGATCGGTCACCCTATTATCTTTGTAGTTATAGGTGCGAATTTTTTCTGAGCGGGCACCGGTCCCTACTTGCGAACGACGCAGAGAACTGACGGCTTCCTGCTGTTCTTGCAACTGCATATCGTAGAGTTTTGCCCGGAGCAACTGCATCGCCCGTTCCTTATTTCTTAACTGGGTGCGCTCCTCTTGACAATGGATGTGAATGCCCGTGGGTTTGTGAAAAAGGTGTACCGCCGTTTCCACCTTGTTGACGTTTTGCCCCCCGGCTCCCCCCGAACGTGCAGTAGTGATTTCAATATCGTTGGGATTGATTTCCACAGCCACTTCGTCCACCTCGGGCATAACCGCCACCGTTGCCGTTGAGGTATGCACCCGCCCGGACGCTTCCGTAACTGGCACCCGTTGCACCCGATGCGTGCCCGCTTCAAACTTGAGTTTGCTGTACACCCGGTCGCCTTCGATTTGCAGTACCACTTCTTTGAACCCACCAGCTTCTGCCGGAGACTCGCTTACCAATCTCACCCGCCAGTTTTGCCGTTCAGCATAACGGCTGTACATACGCATTAAATCTCCTGCCCAGATACTCGCTTCATCGCCACCGGCACCGGCCCGAATTTCCAGCATAATGTTTTTATCATCATTGGGGTCCTGAGGCAGGATGAGAACTTTTAATTCCTGTTCCAATTGAGCCAGTCGTTCCGTGAGGGTTGCCACTTCCTGTTGCACCATTTGCTGAAATTCCGGGTCCTTGGCCGCTTCTTTTAAAAGTTGCTGCGTCTCCAACAATTCCTGCTGCACACTTTTCCACTCATGAAACGCATGGACAATTCCTTCCATAGCTGCCTGAGCTTTGGTAACACGCTGTAACTCCTGGGGGTCAGTGGCCACTGCTGGGTCAGCCAACTGCCGACTCAAATCCTGATAGGTATTTTCAATCGCTTGTAACTTTTCCAGAAGGTACGCTTCGGCCATAGGATACAATTACCAACTGTTGTCTCATTAATTGCATTATTTTAGCTTACAGGATGAACTGGCAACCGGCAGGTCAGATTTATCAAGCACGTTTTGCGACGGTTATGACGGGGGATGGCAGCCCAACCATCCGGGATTTAGGTACGGCAAATCAAGAATGCATGCACCATAGTAGTGGGGCCTATCAAGAAACCCAATATATTTATGGAGAAGCAATCCGAGCCGTAATCAAAGCCTGTCCAAATCCCCATTTTCTCGTCATGGGCTTAGGTTTAGGCTATATTGAAATACTCATCGCTTGTGAATGGTTAAAAGCACAGCAATCGGGTCATTGTCAGGTGATTAGTTTTGAAGCAGAGGACTATTGGCGAGATCAATTTCAACGCTGGTTAGCAGGTGAACCATGCGAAATCCACTCAATTTATCAACTGCGGGATGATAAGTATAAGCAGGACTACCCCGCAGAAATGCCCCAGGTACGAGCGTGGATCAGCCAGCATTTGACCCTAGAAAAAGAGTTAACTTATCTACCCCAATGGCAGAACCGAATCCAGGGCATTTTATTTGATGCCTACAGTTCCAAAACCTCGCAAGAACTATGGCAAGAAGATTATTTAACCAAACTCTTGGAGTATTACAGTGCAGAACAGTGTTTATTTGTGACCTATGCCAGCACCGGTCGTCTCAAAAGGGCTTTGAAAGTAGCCCATTTTACGCTCCATTATCGCCCTGGATTTCAGGGTAAGAAGGAGTCAACTTGGGCTACAAAAAACCTATAAAAGGTTATTCAACCTGTTTTTTCGCTTCCATGTAGAGGGAATTGGGCTTGTCAATGCTCCCATCCGGTTCCGTTCCTGCCAATAACGCCACGCTCGCCGCCATGTTGTCCAACCCCAAATATGGGGATATTGCGAGGAGTAATAGCTACAAGGGGAACGAATAATACCATCTTGGAAATTATTGCCGCTGATGACCCATATACGTTCATCGTCACGATAATAGTCAAGTAAAATTTCGCAAAAGCCGAGAAAGGTTGGCACTGGTAAGCAATCATTTCTAAAATAATGGCTTAATGGCTTCTTCACGTGGGGAAAACGCCCAACTAATACCGCTAGATACCCGTTGTTTACATCCCAAGTTTGTTTCGGCATAGTTTTTGTAAACATCACATTGCCAATCAATGCGTTCAATAAGGGCACGGGTCTGGGCACATTGTTCTGCCTCTTCAACACTGCGTGGCCCATCTGCTACGACAAACAATGTTCGTGGTCGAACCTGACGAATGGATGCCAGCACCTTTTCGGTCAAATCAGGGCGGCGAAAAATCAAAAAAACAATCGGTGTCGTTAAACTCACGCCATCATACCTCAAAAGGGATAATTTATTAGATCAAGTTCATTCATAAAATTACTAAAACGCATTTAGCTTCCTGTCAAGGTGGTGTTGGCAGGACAAATATCACGCAACAGACATTCATGACAGCGGGGATTGCGAGCAGTACAGGTTTCTCGCCCGTGATAAATCAAGCGAATGGACCAATGTTCCCAATCGGGTTGGGGGATCAATTCAATCAAATCCCGCTCGATGCGAATGGGATCGGTGTGTTCGGTCAGCCCTAGGCGGTGGGAAACCCGTTTGACATGGGTATCTACGGTCACGCCAGCGTTGATTCCGTAGGCATGGGCCAGCACCACATTAGCCGTTTTGCGTGCTACGCCTGGCAGGGTAAGCAATTGGGACATTTCCTTGGGTACTTGGCCCCCAAAATCACTCAGGATTTTTCGACAGGCACCCTGAATGTGGCGGGCTTTATTCCGATAAAAACCTGTCGGTTTAATCAAATTTTCTAACTCTCTTATATCGGCCGTTGCCAGGGCTGCTGCATCCGGGAACCGAGCGAATAAAGCAGGAGTTACCTGATTAACCCGTTCATCGGTACATTGGGCCGAGAGAATGGTTGCCACTAAAAGTTGCACAGGTGTTTCGTAATGGAGAGTACAGGTGGCATTGGGATAACGGCGCTTAAGACGGACTAATACTTCATTGGCTCGTTGTTTACGCACAGCAAGGCGGCGCACAATCGCCATAACTCCTATTCCCAAATGTTGCGGTTTTTAGTATAGCGATTTTCTGCCCAACATTCCGGCTAAAAATAACATGACCTCGGGGTAATGAATTACGTTCCCCCTAATATGCTGCGCACCGATTCCCAACCATCAACCCAATCCATTACACCGAAAAACTGTCTCATTTTCTCCCAATCGGCTCAAGTGATGGGTTCACAATCCCAAGTCCGTAGCGACCCGATGGGCACAGGCAAACCCGGAAAATGCCACCGCATTGAGTCCCTGACCGGGAAAGGTACTATCCCCCACGCAGTACAATCCCGGTACACTGGTGCGGTTGAGGGGCATAGGAATCAGCCCCGGGAGAGGATAGCGCGGCATGGGTCCATAGGTGCCGTCCATACGTCCTAAAAACCGCCGGTGCGTGCGGGGTGTGCCAATTTCCATGTAGTCCAAATCCTGATCCAGCCGGGGGAATAGGGTCAACAAGCGCTCAATCACCTGCCCTGCCACTGCTTCTTTCCGCTGTTCATATACCTTGGGCGGCAAACCTTCCCAATCGGCTAACCAACAGGGCGTAAATACGTGCAGAATGTGATGTCCGGGGGGGGCCAAATCCGGGTCCAAGACGGTGGGAATGGAAATAAATAACGTGTGATAGGGCGTTTCCATGTGTGCCCAATCATCAAGCATCACATGATGGCAATCGGTTCCTTCCGGAATGGCACTTTGACGCACCCCCAAATGCAAACTCAAAAAACTCGGGGAAGGTTGATACCGGCGACGCCAACGCTGTTCAGCCGGGGGAATATCCGCTAACAAACGCCCAAATGTATCCCAACGGGTGGCATTAGAAATAATCCGTCGGGCACGATATATTTCCCCCGTAGCACACATGACCCCAACGGCTTTGCGGTTTTCTGTGAGAATTTGCGTCACCCGACTTTTGTAGCGAATTTCACCCCCGTATCGCTCCAAACCCGCAACTAGTTTTTGCGCAATTTGTCCTACACCACCTTTCGGGTAGTGAATGCCCCCGTAATGCCGGTCAGAAAATACCATACCTGCATTGATCATCGGCGTTTTTTGGGCAGGAACCACCGACCAGATATAGCATTCCAGATCAATAAACTTGAGTAATTCGGGGTCACGTATGTATTTGCGGGCAATACCGCCGACATTCCAGGGCAAATAGGCTGCCAAACCCAAACAGGCCCAGGGATGTTGGGTAAAAACACGCCACAGATACCGTGGTTCTTCCAGGGATAACAATTCAATGGAATTGAGATACTTAAAAACACGCCAACATTCATCATAAAAGCGGCGAATGCCCTGCCTTTCGTGGGGGAATATAGCGCTAAGTTCGGCCAAAAATTGCTCATAATCCCGATGCACGCGCACCTGTCGTTGCCCTGGCAAATGGTAATGCACCTGCACTGGGTCGGGAATGGTTGTGAGGGTTTGATCCACAGCAGCAAGGGCACGGGTGAGGAGATTGGTCGTACCTTGGGTGCCCAGGCCGAAAATCATAGAAGCACCCACATCAAAAAGGTAGCCCGACCGTTCAAAATAACCGGCACTTCCCCCGGGAATGAGATATTTTTCTAAAACCAAAACCTTGGCACCCCGACGGGCCAGTTGGCTCGCCGTAACGAGACCACCGATACCGGCGCCGATGACAATCGCATCCCACTGGGTCACTGTTAGCTTCCCCCGATCCCGCTTTTTTAGTGTAGTGCGCCTGAGCGTGCGTCTGACGCGGCACCGTATTCCTAGAATGGAGAGCGATTGGAGTGGCAGGATGAAATTCCTGGTTGTCAAACACGTGGTGGTGGAGGGGTTGGGGGTTTTTGCCCCGTGGTGTGAAGCGGCGGGCATTGGCTTGGACTGGGTGGAATGGGAACGGGGGGATACACTGCCAGATGCTGTGGGATACCAGGCAGTTTGGGTCATGGGCGGCCCGATGAATGTGGGCGATGAGGCGGAGTACCCCTGGTTGGTGCAAGAAAAGCAATGGATTCGCCAGGTGGTGCAGGTGCAGCAAATTCCCTATATGGGGGTCTGTTTGGGGGCGCAGTTGTTGGCCGATGCGTTGGGAGGAACCGTGGGCGCAATGGCCATGCCAGAGGTGGGTCTGGGGCAGGTGTATCTGACGAAATTGGCAAGGGAACATCCCCTGTTTCAGGGGGTGCCGGAGCGGTTTTTGGCGCTCCATTGGCATGGGCAGGAGGTGAAAACGTTGCCGCCCCAAGGGGTGTTGCTGGCTTCTTCGGATCGCTGTCGCGTGCAGGCCTATGCGGTGGGGGACTATGCGTTTGGCATCCAGTTTCATTCCGAGGTGGAGGCCCAGACGGTGACGGACTGGCGTGCATTACCGGCCTATCGTGCGGCGTTAGAACAGGCTCTGGGAACGACGGGGTGCGCGGCATTGGCAACGGCAGTCGCTGCTGAGTTACCTGCGATGACCGCAATTGCCCGGCAGTTGTTCGTGAACTTTTGCCAGATCGTCCAGCGCCGTTGGGAGTAGGCTAGGGCAAGAGAGAGATTTTGCGAATCCGCCAGCCCTGGGAGGACTTGACCAACTCGTAGCGGGCTCGGTAAACGCTGCTTCCGATGTCTTTTCCCTGCACCTGCACTTGGTCTTCTATGCGGGCTTCCACCACCATTTCTTGGGGGTTGATAAGTCGCATCCGGGCGATCTCCAGTCGCTTGAGCCGGTGAATTTCGGTGATGCCTTCGGCGTGGGACTGTTCTGCCCGGGTTCGCCACTGGGTCAGGGCGGGTTCGACCAAAATGGTCCGCAACCGCTCCACCGCCCGCCGTTCACGGAAGGCTTCGGCTTTGATTTTTTGCCAGGCGGCCAGGGTGGCTAAAGCGGCTGCCCGTGGGTCCTCTAAGGTGGCGCTGGGGCTGGGTTTGGGAATGGGTACCGGCGGTCGTTCCAGGGTAATTTGCGGCCTGGGCGGGGACATCCGTTGCCACCACCACAAACCCCCCGCTATGATCAGCGCCGTGACACCCGTGACCAACCAACCATAATGCCGCCGTCGGGGTGGTGATGGGGGAGTCCGGGAAGTCGTTGCTGTCGGTTCTGCTGCCGGGGCTTGCCATTCTTCCAGGCGCGCCACCACCTGGGGGTCAGAAAAATAACGGTATATATCCAAATCGGCCAAGTTCACCTCCCGGGCAAAGGGCGCAATTTCCCGGTGCAACCAGGTTTGGGTATAGCGGTAGAGACCGACCAATTCATCGGGAGCAGAACGCATGGCCGTTAACACCTGCGCTTCTACCCCAGGGCTGGTAAGATACTGCGCCAAAAATGCCAACGCCGCTTCCGTTTGCCCCAACAACAAAGTTACTACCGCCAATTCCAAAGGCACTGGTTGACTCCGATGCAAAAACCGCAGCCACCCTTCCGCTTCTCGCAGCAACTGGGGTTGATGCCGCATGACCCCTAACCCTACTGCCGCGTACGCCGCCAAAAAAGCACCCACCGCTGAGGGTCGCCGGGCTTCGCGCCCAAACACCTCGTACTGTTCTGCCAGGGTCATATAGGGGCGCAGTTGTTGGACAAACCGCAACGCTGCCTCCACACCCAACCCTGCCTGCGGGTCACCGGTACCCTCGATGCCCCCCCGATCCGCTAACATTTGGGTCAGCAAATCGAACCCCAACCGCCGCCCCGCCTGGTCCTCCAACGGCAAGGACACCAACTCCAAAATCCGGTAGGGACGCAACCGCGCCAAATCCACTTCTAACTCTGCGCGTAGGTTGGGGAATAATCCCCCTGTACGTTGCAACCATGCCCGTCCCTGCTCCAAATACACCCCCGCCTGTTGATAGTGCTGCTGCTGCCACTGTTCCCGCCCCAACTCCAGATAGGCCAGCACCATCGTTAACACAATGTCCCCATAGGCACCGGGTGCCGTACCGTTTTGACAGGCCGCCTGCCCGGTTTTGAGGATCAATTCATACTCGCCCCACTCCAACCAAATCGCTAACGCCCCCGGCAAATCCTCCCCCTCGGCCCACACCACCGGCGGTTCCGTCGCCTCCGTCTCCTCGGCAGCCGTCTTTTCTAAAACCTCACACGCCCGCTCCAGCAACCGTTGCCTGGCCGCCACCGCCTGGGGAGAATAATCCGCCTGTACCTGAGTACGCAGCCGTTGCGATAGCACCGAGCGCAGGTGTACCCCTCCCATCTGAGCGGGCACTCCCAACACCCGATAACAGTCTAAAGAAATGCGCACCACCGCCAGCGTACACGCATATCCTTAGGCAGGCAACCTACCCACGACTTTAGAGCAGGCCCCCAACCTTCAGCAAGACCCAACCGTTCATAAAAATTTACCCGGTTGACCCCTCCACCCGCTGGTATTTTTCTGAAAAACGGTATAATTAAATACAGAAAAGAAATTGAGATTATCCATCTGGGGACAATCTCAAGCGAACCCAGCAGTGTTTAGGAGGGCATCAGTCATGCAATACCACTTTCACGGTGCGACCTACGAGCATGAAGCCAGTGTGGTGCCGGTCACCGAGGGGGAAGTAGGGGGCAAATACCGGGGCGCTGTCTGGAAAACCCATGTGGTGCAGTTGCCTAGTCAGCCTCGGGCACCTCGGCAGTTGTGTTATCGGGGGGTTGTGTATTCGTGACATACTCCCATCGCTGACCCTGCGGGTACAGCGTGGGCTTCTCGCTTCATCGGGGAGCTTTCGCAAGAACCCTCAGCGAGCAGACACGGGATGTCCCACTGCGTCGTTGCACCAGATTCCGGCAAAGCCGTTTTGTGCAACTACTCCCATCATACCCCCATGTGGGGGTATCTGTATCCCGACACGGACGCTACGGGTACAGTGCGGGGCTTAGCTACCCCCACACCCCCACAAGCTAAACAGCCCATCACACCCAGAAGGGTGAATGTACCAGCTGATCCCTTGGTAGTGGCCAGGGGATTTTTTATGCTTATGATGCACGTGCATCTTATCCCTAGAACCTACCTATGAATCTCAAAGAACGGATTGGTCAGATGCCCCAACTCCTGCTGGGTCTGGGGTGCCTGTCTATTGCCATCGTCGTCAGCAGTGCGATTGCTGCCAGTGCCCTGCGCGCGTTTAGCCGCGCCAATGACTTCATCGAGGTCACTGGTTCTGCCCGCCGGGCAATTACCTCCGACTACATCATCTGGACATTTCGGGTCGAGAGCCAGAATGCCTCCCTCCAAGCCGCCTACAAAGAAATCACTACCTACACACAACGAATCCGTACCTATTTGCAACAAGAGGGTGTGCCAGAGAAGGAAATCGTCTTTGCCGCCCTGGAAAACACACCCCTACAAGAGAGTATCAATGGTCGGGATACGGGGCGAATTTTGGCCTATCGTTTGACCCAACGGGTGAAAATCAGTTCCCAAGCGGTGGATAAAATCGCCGCTTTGGTCAACCGTGCCAACGACCTCATCAACGAAGGCATCCCCCTCATTTCCGACCCCCCCCAATACCTCTACACCGACTTGGCAAGGTTGCGGGTGGAAATGGTCGCCGAAGCGGTGCGGGATGCCCAACGCCGTGCCCAAAGCATTGCCCAAGCCACCAACAGCCGGGTAGGGAGCGTCCGCAGTGTGAATACGGGTGTCTTTCAAATCACATCCCGTTTTTCCACCGAGGTCAGCGATTACGGGATTTACGACACCTCCTCTAAAGAAAAAGACATTACGGCCGTGGTGTCGGTGAAGTTTGGTTGGCACTAGACCCGGGTGAATCAATCAAACAACCGCAGATAGGGGTAACGCACAGGGGTTCCCGGCTCCTTATCCAGGCAGAAATTAATCACCTCCCAACAGGGTTCTACCTTGGGGTCGGGGCTAAAAACTACCGGCAGACCGTAGAGCCGGTAATGACATCCCTCCTCATCGGGACGACTGGATTTTTCCAAATAGCCCATCATCAGTTCCCGGTACCGCTGGGCGATGGTCACCTTCGTTGCCCGGTAGCCCTGGCTGTAGAGTTGATCCAATGCCTCATGGATTTCAAAGCGGATGCCGTCTGGGTGGGTATGCTGCCGGTACCAATTTTGCTGCCATTGCCGCCACCGCCGCCCCGATTGCAGATGCACCAATTCTTGCGTCTCCGGGTTGGCTTCAAACGCTCCATGCCGCGGGCACAGGTACGTATCCGTAAGCGTCAGGGCAGGAATCATCTGCCGACAATGGGGGCAGGCAATCTCTGGCCCAAAAATCGGATACTGCCAACTCGGTGAGATCAAGGACATAACTCCCAACGATCTATTTTTCCATTGTAGCGGTCTATTTCTCCGGCATGGTAATAAATTGGCGGGCGATACCGAGCGTGCGGTATTTGTGCCCAAAGAGTTCGGTGGTGTAGATGCGAAACAAAAAGTAATTTTGTACCCGGGTATTGCGGCGCAGAAATGTCTCCGTCGTACCCCGCATGGCCGTGAGAATATCGCTACAGGATTGCTGCACGTATGGGTTGAAAAATTCGGGAATGACTGGGCCGCCGCTTGTTTCTTTCAAAATATCCGGTAGGCGGGGACACAGTTCCTGGCGTAGGGTGACAAAGGCATAGCGGACAAATTCCTGCTCTGAGGGATTGGTCACCACCAACCCCAAAGCCACGACCGCCACCACCCCTACCGCACCCAGCAGCCCATGCCCTTTCATGTCCTGTGCCCCCATTGCCAGTTCCTTTGTTCTCATCGTATCAATAGCTTTATCCCGGCCACCTAGGATGGAACTACAACGATGGGCAAAGATAGGGCGCTGGTTGGCATCATCATGGGGAGCGATTCCGATTTGCCGGTCATGGCCCAGGCAGCTCAGGTCTGTGCAGATTTTCACGTGCCCCATGAAGTGGCCATTGTTTCGGCCCACCGGACGCCCCACCGCATGGTCACCTACGCCGAAACCGCTCACCAACGGGGCTTGCGGGTGATCATTGCCGGTGCTGGGGGAGCTGCCCATCTGCCGGGGATGGTAGCCGCCTTGACCCCCTTGCCCGTCATCGGTGTACCCGTGCCCACTGCCCATTTACAAGGCCTGGATTCCCTCTATTCCATCGTGCAAATGCCCAAGGGAATTCCCGTCGCCACCGTCGCCATCGGCAATGCCACCAATGCGGGATTACTGGCTGTGCAAATTCTAGCGCTTGGGGACGAAGAATTGTTCCGCCGCCTGCAAGCCTACCGCCAACACCTCACCCAACAGGTATGTGACAAGCAGGAACGATTAGCTCAACAGGGCTGGCGTGCCTACCTCAACCCTTGAGGGCAAAAATTTTCTCAATCACATCCGCCACCACCTTATCCGGGGTAGAAGCGCCCGAAGTCACCCCCACCGTAATGGGCCCTGGGGGCAGCCAAGGTTCGGCAATGTCCAAATGGTGCACATCCTGGCTTAGGGGCTTGTGTTGCACCCGGTTCCCCGGCCCAATCCGCTCTGCACTGTCAATGTGGTAGGAAGGAATCCCATGTTCCACAGCAATTTTCTGGAGATGGGTCGTATTGGACGAATTAAACCCACCGATGACCACCATCACATCCAAAGGCTGTTTCACCAGGTCCAACATGGCATCCTGCCGCTCCTGCGTGGCATCACAAATCGTATTAAAGCTCAGGAAATGTTCATGCAAATTGACCGGCCCGTATTTTTGTAACATGGTGTGTTCAAACAGCTTGCCAATCGCTTCCGTTTCCCCTTTGAGCATTGTGGTTTGATTGGCAATGCCGATTCGTTCCAAATCCCGATCCGGGTCAAATCCGGGTGAACAGGCATGGCGAAATTTGGCCAAAAATTCCTGCCGGTCGCCCCCGTGCAAGATGTAGTTGGCCACATACTGAGCCTCTGCCAAATTCAGCACCACCAGATACCGCTCCGCATGGGAACTGGTGGCAATCGTTTCCTCATGCTTGTATTTCCCGTGAATGATGGACGTGTAGCCCCCTTTGCGGTGCTTGCCAACCCGGTTCCACACCTTAGAAACCCAAGGGCACGTCGTATCCACAATCACGCATTCCCGCTCGTAGAGCAATTGCATCTCCTGCACACTGGCCCCAAAAGCCGGTAAAATCACCACCGATCCCCGATCCACCCCGCTAAAATCCTTGCGCCCATCCGCCGTCACCGGGATAAATTCAATCCCCATTTGCCGCAGATTCTCGTTCACCGAGGGGTTGTGAATGATTTCATTCGTAATCCAAATGCGACTGTCGGGGAACTGCCTGCGGGTTTCATAGGCCATCGCAATCGCCCGCTCTACCCCCCAACAAAACCCAAACGCCGCCGCCAGCCGAATCGTCACTTCCCCCTGGGTCAGCGTATTGTTGTGCAGGCGCAGACGTTGAATCAGAGGACTTTTGTATTCATTTTGTAATACAGGTTCAACTTCTGCTTCGCGCCCAAAGCTTTTGCGGAAGTAACGGCTGGAGTCTCGCAGGTTTTGCCGCAGGGTACGGGGTTCCATAGACAGGCACCGTGACTACACTTTGCATGATAAGGGAGTTGGCCCGATTTTGGTATAAATGGTTTTGGGCTATAATATTGCATTGCATGCTATTACCTGCCGGGATAGCTCAGTTGGTAGAGCAGAGGACTGAAAATCCTCGTGTCACCAGTTCGAATCTGGTTCCTGGCATACGGTTGCCGTCCTTGTTGGGGTTAATTGGGTGCAAGGGGTTGCAACTGGAATTAAGGGCAATCCTTTTCCTCATTTGCTCTGGAGTGAGCCAGTGTGGGGTGAAGTTGAGAACGATGGCGTTAGTAGTGCTAAGAGTGTGATTCTAGTCAATGATACGCTGAACCATACTGAAAATAATGTATAGTATGTTCAGCATGGTTGTTTAGCATGACTAGGTATGTAAAACCGAGAGAAGCGGCGGATT
>Ga0272447_1000770_pt1 | contig 22515 bp, 18 predicted proteins | sample YNPCB0133_FD_194589 | JGI IMG/M metagenome (GOLD analysis project Ga0272447, IMG submission 194589) | Hot spring microbial mat communities from Yellowstone National Park, WY, United States - YNP-CB-013-3 | ecosystem: Environmental > Aquatic > Thermal springs > Hot (42-90C) > Sediment | place... | reverse complement strand
TTAACGTCAGTTCGGATTTACGCGAGGTCAAGAGGGGCTCTGAGGAGTAGACTTGTGCTACCAACAAACAAGCCTCCAACAGAGCCCCAATGGATAGTTTACTCGAGCTGTTCTGCCACGTCGATGACTTTTGCACTGCCTCACTGGAACAACTTTCAGCCCGTCGCCCACGCGGACGACGCCCTGGCTTATGCATGAGCGAGATTATGACTATCCTCATTCACTTTCATCAGTCCAACTATCGTAACTTCAAAGCTTACTACCTTGAGTATGTCATGACACATCTACGCAATGAGTTTCCAGGTCTGGTCAGCTACAACCGATTTGTTGAGCTCATCCCTTCAGTTATCGTGCCGCTTAATGCCTGCCTGGGCACATGCACAGGCATCACCTTCATTGACTCCACCACACTTGCCGTGTGCAAGAATCCACGTATCCATTGTCACAAGACGTTTGCCGGACTTGCCAGACGCGGCAAAACATCCACCGGATGGTTCTATGGATTTATCTGATAGTCAATGACCGCGGCGAACTGCTTGACTTCGTGCTAACCCCTGGCAATGTTAACCCCTGTTCCTAGGCTTGCGCGCCGACTCTTCTTCGGAGACAAGGGATACCTATCGAAGGCGTTACGAGATGAACTGTGGCGCATGTTCAACGTGCAACTAATCACTAGCATTCGCGCTAACATGAAGAACATGCTACTGTCACTGCTGGACAAGCTGTTACTGCGCAGGCGGGTGATTGTAGAGACGATAGTTGACCAGTTGAAGAACATCTCGCAGATTGAGCACTCGCGCCATCGCAGCCCTGTCAACTTTGTGGTCAATCTGTTGTGCGGGCTAATCGCATATTGCAGGAAGCCGTCGCTCAATCTAGCTGCCTTGGCCGGTTAATCCGAACTCACGTTATTTAATTTCCGGATGTGCATATACCCATTCACGAATCACTCGCCGCACTAGCCTGTCATGCTGAGCGGCAGCGAAGCATCTAAATCCCGCCCAACCAGCCCCCGCGGATTCACATGTCTCTGTGCTGCGAAACAAAGGCTGCGCAGCCTTGGTGACCCCGCAGCAGTTCGCCCGAGCGCGCGTTTAGATTCTTCGCTCTCGCTCAGAATGACAGGGTGAGGCAGGGTATTGGTGACCCTGGTGCGCTCGATACGCCAAGCATCACCGATCTGCGCGATGCTTCGCAGCGATGACGTGAGCGATGCGCTTGCGAATGACCGACACGTGTGCCCAACGACGCAGCCTTTCATTCCGAATTGGACCACTCTCCTCGTGGGTGCATTCATGGATGGTGGCAGAACGCTCTGGGTGGGCGACGGCACTGCCGTCGCCCACCCTCTATACTCACCTTCACTGGAAGCATAGCCTGGTTGAGGGTTGCCCCCATTGGTGAATGCACCCCTTATAATCCGCGCGTCTTGATGAAAACGACCCATGCGCCATCAGCCGGCGCGCACCAGTGAGCAACCATGAGCACCTACAACTCCCTCGACCAAGCCTGCGCCAACGTCATCCGCACCCTCACCCTTGACGCCGTGCAGACCGCAAACTCTGGACATCCCGGTATGCCGCTCGGCATGGCCGACGTAGCCTACGTGTTGTATGCCAAATTCATGCGCTTCAACCCGCGCAATCCACGTTGGTTCAACCGCGATCGCTTGATCGTCTCCGCCGGCCATGGCTCGATGCTTCCCTACGCTATCTTGCACCTGACCGGCTACCCGGAGATGACGCTCGACGAGCTCAAACGCTTTCGACAGCTCGGCAGCTTAACTCCCGGCCATCCGGAGAACCACCTCACACCCGGCATCGAGGTCACCACCGGCCCGCTGGGCAGCGGCACGGCCAACAGCGTCGGCATGGCCATCGCCGAGGCGTGGTTGGCCGCTCGCTATAACCGCGATGGGTTCAACATCGTTGATCACTACACCTACGCCATTGTCAGCGACGGTGACCTGATGGAAGGGATCAGCCATGAGGCGGCGTCGCTGGCCGGCCACCTTGGCCTGGGCAAGCTGGTGTGGTTCTACGATGACAACGGCATCACCATTGACGGCCCAACCGCGCTGGCTTATAGCGACGACGTGCCGAAGCGCTTCGCGGCCTATGGTTGGCACACGATCACGATTGACGCCCACAACATGGCGGAAGTGGAAGCGGCGATCCATGAGGCCCATGCCATCACCGACAAGCCCACCTTGATCATCTGCAAGAGCATCATCGGCAAGGGCATGCCCCATCGCCAGGGCACGCGCGAGGCGCACAGCGACGCGCCCGGCTGGGACGAGGTGCGCGCAGCCAAGATCGCCTACGGCGCAGACCCGGATAAGACCTTCTACATCCCTGACGACGTGTTGCGCGCATGGCGGGCGATCGGAGAGCGCGCCGCAGCCGCTGAGGTCGCCTGGCAAGAGAAGTTCGAGGCCTACCGGCGCGCCCATCCCGACTGTGCCCAGGAGCTAATGGACGCCATCGAGGGGCGTTTGCCAAGCGGCTGGGCGGACGACCTGCCCACTTTCGACCCCTCTAGCAAGCCGATGGCAACCCGTGCCGCCAGCGGCGCCGTGATAGATGTGCTGGCGGCGAGGCTCCCCAATCTGCTGGGCGGCTCCGCCGACCTTACGCCGTCGAACAACACAATGCCCAAGGGCGCGGCCTCGCTCCAGCGCGGCGACTTCAGCGGGCGTTATATCCGTTATGGGGTGCGCGAGCACGCCATGGCCGGCATCATGAACGGCATGGCGCTGCATGGCGGGATCATCCCCTACGGGGGCACCTTCTTATGCTTCAGCGACTTCATGCGGCCGGCCATCCGCCTGGCAGCGCTCAGCCATGCCCATAGCATCTTCGTGTTCACCCACGACAGCATCGGCCTTGGTGAGGACGGCCCCACACACCAGCCGGTGGAGCACCTGGCCAGCCTGCGCGCCATGCCCAACCTGCTCACTTTGCGGCCCGCCGATGCCAACGAGGTCGTCGAGGCCTGGAAAGTCGCTATCGAGTGGAAGGAAGGGCCGGTCGCTCTGCTGCTCTCGCGCCAGGCGCTGCCCATCCTCCCCAAGCGCGAGGGCTTTGCGCGCGGCGCATACGTCATTCACGACGTGGATGACCCGCACGTGCTGCTGGTGGCCAGTGGCTCGGAGGTCAGCCTGGCGCTGGATGCCGCTCGCGCTCTGGCCGATCAGGGCATTCGCGCGCGGGTGATCTCCTTCCCGTCGTGGGAGTTGTTCGACCGGCAAAGCCAAGAATACCGCCAGGCAATCCTGCCGTTTGACCTACCAAAAGTGGTGATTGAAGCCGGCGTCTCGCAGGGTTGGGAGCGCTACACCGGCCCACTCGTGCGCTTCGTGGCGCTTGACAACCGTTTTGGCGCCTCTGCGCCCTACAAAGACCTCTATAAATATTTCGGCTTCACCGTCGAGCGCGTGGTGCAAGAGGCCCTGTCACTCCTCGCCTGATGGAGATCCTCTCGGTTGCCGAGATGCGCGCGCTGGAGCGCACCGCGGATGCGCGCGGGCTGAGCTACGCTCAGATGATGCAGAACGCCGGCCAGGGCGCGGCCCAGATCATTCGCCAGCGCCTCGAAGCCTGGGGCATCCAGCGTCCGCGCATCTTGGTCCTGGTCGGTCCAGGCAATAACGGCGGCGATGGCTTGGTCTGCGCGACTGCCTTGGCCCATGCCGGCCTGACCGTGCAGTGCTATCTGCTCAAGCCGCGGCCGGAGGACGATCCTGTTTACCTAGCCGCACGCGCAGCGGGCCTCTTCATGGCCGACGTGCAAAACGATATGCGCCTGCGCGTGTTGCATCAGATGCTCTCCCACGCGAACGTGATCGTGGACGCGCTGCTGGGCACTGGCGTCTCTCGCCCAATTGAGGGCGACTTGCGCGCCATCCTGCGCGAAGTGAGCCGGCGACGTCGCGCCACTGATCTGCCGCCGTGCAAGCTAGTCGCCCTGGATGGGGTCACCGGCATGAACTACGACACTGGCGAATTAGATCCTGCTGCGGTGCCGGCGGATCTAACGATTGCGTTTCACGCTCCCAAGCGCGGCCACTACTGCTTCCCGGCAGCCCAGGCCTGCGGCGAGCTGATCGTGGCTTCTATCGGCATTCAACCAGACACAGTAGCCGGCTGGCGAACCGATGGCGCATTCCCTGAGGTGCAGCTCGCCGACGAGGCGCTTGTGCGCGAACGCCTGCCGACGCGGCAGCGCGATGCCCATAAGGGCACGTTTGGCCGCGTCCTCGTAGTGGGCGGATGTCGAGAATACCTGGGCGCGCCGGCGCTGGCCGCGCGCGCAGCATACCGCACCGGCGCCGGCTTGGTCGCCCTCGCCGTGCCCGAACTCGTCCGGCCCAGCGCAGTAGTGGCTTGCCCAGAGGCGATCTTCGTCCCTTTGCCCGACGCTGATGCCTACCTAGGCCCGACCAGCCACCCACCGATTGCACAATGGCTCGCCTCAGAGGCGAGGGACAGCGCTGTGTTGCTCGGTCCTGGCCTCGGCCAAGCGCCTGCCACCAGCGCGTTTCTCGACGCGCTCCTCATGTCGCTTCGGGCCGAGGCAGACAGGCTGCGCGGCCTGGTGTGCGACGCCGATGCGCTCAACTTGCTGGCCCAGCTCCCAGAGTGGTGGCTGCGCCTGCCGGCGCAAACGGTGCTCACCCCTCACCCCGGTGAGATGGCCCGCCTGGCGCAACGCAGCACCGCTGATGTCCAAGGCGACCGCATTGGCTGCGCGCTGCGCTGCGCTGAAGAGTGGGGGCACGTGGTGGTGCTGAAAGGCGCGCACACCGTGATCGCCGCACCAGACCACCGCGCCATCGTGCTGCCGTTCGCCAACCCAGCACTGGCCACGGCCGGCAGCGGCGACGTGCTGGCCGGCTGCGTTGCCGGCCTGATGGCGCAGGGCCTTGCGCCCTTCGACGCGGCCCTCTGCGGCGCTTACCTTCACGGGGCAGCCGGCGAGCGATGGCGCACTGCGCATGGCGATGCCGGTCTGCTGGCCAGCGAGCTGGCATCTTTAATACCAGATGTCATCCACGCGCTTAAAAACAGATAATGACGGCAGTCGTCTCTGACCTGGAAGGCACGTTGACCACCGGCGAGAGCTGGCGCGCGTTCGGCGACTTTGTGAAGGCGCACGGGCGCAGATTGGCATACGCGCTGTTCTTCTACGTTCATCTGCCGGGTGCGCTCGTTGCCCGCGCCGGCTTGATCAACGCGCAGCGCTACCGTGAGCTGTGGTTCAAGAACATGACCTGGGTGACGCGCGGGTTATCGGTCGCCGAGGTGGAAGCGCTCAGTGCCCATATTGCGGATGCGTTGTGGCAGGCGCGCCGAGCCAGCGTCGTCGCTGAACTCGAGGGGTGGCGTGCGCAGGGCGCGCGCCTGTTGATCGCGTCGGGCGCATATCAGCGCGTCGTTGAGCTGTTTGCCGAGCGACTTGGGGCGGAAGCAGTCGGCACGCCGCTGGCGTTCGATGCGCACGGACGCGCGACAGGCCGGCTGAACGGTCCGGTCTCCACCGGCCAAATCAAAGCAGCACGCGTGCGCGCCTGGCTGGGCGATGACACGCTCGTCGCTGCCTATGGCGACACGGAGGGCGACATCCCTATGCTGAGCCTGGCCCGGCAACCTGTCGCTGTCTCCCCCGACGCCGCGCTAAGGGCCAAGGCATTAGCCAGCGGCTGGCGCATCCTGGAGCGCTAGCCTGGTTGTTTGTTCAGGCTGCCTCTGTGCTGTGTTGGTGCGCTTGCTTCGGCGCTTGCACCTCTAAGGGCAAGTAGGTCAGGTAACGCTGGAAGATCCACTCGAACTCACCCGCCTCGACCAGCTTCTCATGCGCATATTGCCGGATGGTATTTGACAAGCTATAGCGCGGTTGCGAGCCGCTGTCGTCCACGGCCACCAACGACTTATTGACTAGGTGAGTGAGCAAGTCCAAGACCTCTTCACGGCGCAACAAAGCATAATCGGATGACTCCTCCCAGCTACAGATTGCCTCAGCTAGCTCGAGCGTCCAGTCAGCGGGGAAGATGGAAAGCCGGCGCAACAGGATGCGCTCCGGCTCGGAGAGCAAGTCGTAGCTCCAGTCAATCATGGTCCGCAGCGTTTGCTGCTTGGGCGGCGCCAGCCGATTGCCGCCGGTCAGCAAGTTAAATCTATCGTCCAGGCGCTGCGCGATCTGCTCCAGCGAGAGCACGCGCAAGCGCGCAGCCGCCAGTTCAATCGCCAGCGGCAGGCCATCCAGTTGCTGACAGATCTGCACGAGCAGAGCCTGGTCTTCTTCATCCGCCACAAAGTCGGGTCGCACGGCGCGCGCCCGCTCTAGGAAGAGCTGCATCGCCTCGTCGCAGCGCATGGGCGGCACCTGCCAGATGACCTCGCCCGGCACGTTGAGCGGCTCACGGCTCGTGGCCAGGACGCTCACATTGGGGCACATCTGCACCAGGCGCAGCGCCAGCAGGGCGCAGGCGCTGATCAGATGCTCACAGGTATCCAGCACAATGAGCACCGGCACCTCGCAGGCCAGCGCCTCGCACAACGTTTCCACAGTAATCGGCTCAGTCGAATGCGACAGGCCGATTGCCATCCCGACTGCGCGCGGCACTTGGCTTTCATCGCGAATAGAGGCAAGGGGGATCACCCAAATCCCGCCTGCGAAGCGATCGCGCATCTGCGCTGCTGCCTCGACGGCCAGGCGGGTCTTGCCAACGCCGCCGGGACCGGTCAACGTCAGCAGGCGCGTTTCGCGGAGCAAGGCTTTCACTTCGGCCAGCTCTGCCACGCGCCCTACAAAGCTGGTCAGTTGGGTGCGCAGGTTGGTCGGCGGGCCATTGTGCGATGAGTGGAGGGGGGGTGGTTCAGGGAGGCGACGCCCCTGATGCGCCATCTCTGCCAATTGAACCAGCAGGTTGGCCATCTGCGGCTCGTCTTGCAAGTGCAATGCTTCGATGAACTGGGCGCGGACGACATCTGGGTTTGGCGTGCGCTGATTGTGCTCCAGGCGCGCGATGTGCGCTTCGGAGTAACCCACGGCGATGCCTAACTCGCGCTGCGTCAGGCGCGCTCGCCGGCGCAGGTAGCGCAGCAGCTCGCCGAAGGTGGTGAATGTCATCTGACCGCCCCTCGGTGCGCCACCTGGTTGAGCAGAAGTATCTTTCATCGTTCAGGAATCTCTCGCGGCGCAGGCAGCTTCGACGGAGTCTCATGCGCCCTTATGTGTTTAACTTACACTATCTGGCATTTTAGCCCAAAGCAGCCCATCCGCGCCCATGCGCAGTGGCCCACTTCAAAATAAATGAATACCATCTACTGTGTCTTTGCCTGAGCAGCGCGCAGGCCGAGCCGCGATCAATAGGCAAAGGCGCTCCGCGCTGCGTCTCTTTGCCGTTTCCACCCGGATTCCTCTTATAAGGATTTGCTCAGCTGATTGTCAAACTTGTCACTGCTCCGTTGGCAAGCGAACTGTCAGGAAAGGTCGGACGCGCCAACCCACATGTGCTTATAACACAAGCCGAGCAAGGAAAGCTCAAGACTGATAGTGAGAGGAGGTAGGACGATGTTCACCCATATAGACGCTGTGTACGCGCGAATGCGCCACGAAGAGATGTTGAGGGAGGCAGAACGTCGGCGTCTGATCGCGCACCTGACGGCACAACGGCCCAGCGCGCTGAAGACGATAGTAGCGGCGCTGAGGCGGGGTATGGCTGCCCTGCGCGGCCAAAACCGGCCTGCTCAGATGCCGACCGTTCGGCGCGGCCTCGCCGCTGAGTGAAGTTCATCCTCGCAAAGCCTCTGCGCGCCCGCAGAGGTTTTGCGTTTTCCACGCCCGGCTCGGCGGCAGCTCGCCGGAGTCGCCAAAGAACGGCCATCACCTTAGACGCTGCCTAGAATGCAGCGCCGGCATGCCTGGTCACCTAAGAGTAGTGCGCCAGGTGATTCCCGAACGAGACACGGCTGCCCCCAATAGTGAACGCCCCCCTCAAGCAGTAGAATCAAGGGCCAAGTATGGCTGAAAAACTGGCAATCATCGGCGCCGGCCCAGCCGGCTTGACCGCAGCGCTATATGCTGGGCGAGCCTTCCTGGAGCCGCTGGTGTTCATCGGCCCCTCGTTTGGCGGGCAGATCGCAACCACGACTGAAGTGGAGAACTTTCCTGGATTCCCAGAGGGCCTACAAGGGCCTGAGCTGACCGCGCTCATGCGTCGGCAAGCGGAGAAGTTCGGCGCGCGCATGGTTGAGGAAACCATCCTCAAGGTGGACTTTAGCCGGCGCCCCTTCCGACTGTGGTCGTCGAATCAACAGTATGAGGTTGAGGCGGTGATCGTCGCCACCGGCGCGACGCCGCGCAAGCTGGGTGTGCCGGGAGAGGAGGAGTACATCGGTCGTGGGGTGAGCTACTGCGCCACCTGCGATGGCTTCTTCTTCCGCGATAAGGAGATCATCGTCGTGGGGGGCGGGGATAGCGCCTTCCAAGAAGGGCTGTTCCTCACCAAGTTCGGCCGGCGTGTGCGCATCGTCCATCGTCGCGACGAGTTCCGCGCCGGCGCCACGCTGCAGCAGCGCGCCATGCAAAACCCGAAGATCGAATTCATCAGGAGCGCAGTTGTCGAGCGCATCATCGGCAACGGCAAGGTGCGCGAGGTGGAGCTGCGCAGCACAAAGACAGGCGAGAGGTGGGTCACGCCGGTGGACGGTGTGTTCATCTTTATCGGCCACCAACCGAACACCGGCCTCTTCAAGGGCCAGCTAGATATGGATGAGGAGGGTTACCTGATCGTGGACAAACGCCTGCACACCAGCGTGCCCGGCGTGTTCGCCGCCGGCGAGGTACATGACAACTGGTTCAAGCAAGCCATCACCTCAGCAGGCTTTGGCTGCATGGCCGCGATGGAGGCCGAGAAGTTCCTCGCTGCGCTAGAAAGTGAGCGCGCTGCGGTGGCCACCGCTGTCTGACCACAGGCGCGATGGGATCTGCTCATACCTTTCGCAACAAGACGCGGGCCGTCAGCCCGCGTTTTGCATATCTTTCGCCCAAAGACCGCCACGTGCTCTCGCTCGGAGAGCCGCGCCATCGCTTCAACGTGATCGGCTGTGGCATCAATGGACAAGAGCACATCCGCGTGACCATGCTGGAAGGCCGCGCGACGATCCACGGCGTCTATGACCCCCATGCGGGCAGCATTGAAGGCGCGCGGCGCGAATACGCCCAGTTCGGGCAACCAGACGCGCTGGTGGTCTATGACTCGCTCGAGGCGGCCTGCAACGACCCGGCTGTGGATGGCCTGATCATCGCCACGCCGAACTACACGCACCTTGCTGTGCTGCGTGAGGCGGTGAAGTCTGGCAAGCACATCTTGTTAGAGAAGCCAATGGCCACCACGCTGCCGGACGCCTACGAAATCCTGCGCATCGCCAGGCACTACGATGCCGTGCTCCAGGTGGGCTTGCAATACCGCTATAAGCCCATATACGTTGAGGCAATTCACGAAGCACTGGTCCGCCGCAGCATTGGCGAGATCAAGACCATTGCTATTTTGGAACACCGCGAACCCTTCCTAGACAAGGTCGGGCAGTGGAACAAGTTCTCTGAGTACTCAGGGGGCACGCTGGTTGAGAAGTGCTGTCACTACTTCGACCTGTTCAACCTGTTTGCCCAATCGCGGCCCGTGAGCGTATACGCGGTCGGCAGCCAAGCCGTCAACTTCCTGGACTTCACATACGACGGCAAAAAGGCTGACATCCTGGACAACGCCTTCGTCGTTGTGACCTATGCCAATGGCGTGCGCGCCAACTTCAATCTGTGCATGTTCGCGCCGATGGTATATGAGGAAGTAATCCTGTGCGGCACGCGAGGCCGGCTCAGAGCCTTTGAGAACGAGGACTTTCTGCCGGTCCCTCGGCCTCGTTCTGGTCTGGAAGTCCTGCTCGGCCAGGATCAACCTTCGCGCATCGCCACCCCGTGTTATCCGGAATTGATCGAGATCACCGGCCACAACGGCGGCACATACTTCGAGCACGTGAATTTCATCGAGCGCATCGAAGGGCGCCCCACCAACGCCGCCACTGCAGAGGATGGCTTTTGGTCGGTCGTCGTCGGCGTAGCCGCAGAGGAATCAGTGAAGACGGGACAGCCTGTGCAGATCGCGGACCTGCTCGCGCGCCATCAGATCACCGATGTGTGACCACGGCGCTTATCACAAGCTGGTCGTGGCCCCTTTTGGCAGAGAGAGGGCCTGATAGATCTGCCACAGCTTTCGGTCGCTGCGCGTCAGCGCCAGGTTCGTCACCTCCGCCGGCATCACCCAGCGCAGAGCGACATAAGCGTTTGGTGCGGCCTCCGTCGCTCGACGCGCTGGGAGTGCGACTTGCCAAGCGTAACGGGTAATTCGGAAGTGAGTGAAGGCATGCTTTACCTCGCCCAGCCACTTGACCTCGGCGTGTTCGACGGCTAAGCCGGCTCGCGCCATGATCATCTGCTTGAGCTGGTCGGTGCCTTGCCCGTCAACAACGCAGTCAGCACGCAAGTCGGAGCTGATGAACTCCCACAGTCCACCGAGCAGCCCGCCGATCGGCCGCTGACCGAGCAGCACGCACCCATCTGGGTCAACGATCAGCGCAGTAAGGACGCGATGATGGGGCGGCGTTCTCTTGGTCGCGCGGCTAGGGAAGGCTTCTGGATCGCCGCTGGCGAAGGCGGCACAGCGCTCGCGCAGCGGACACAGCGCGCAGCGCGGCGCGCGCGGCAGACATACCAGCGACCCGAGGTCCATCAGCGCCTCGTTGAACGCACCGGCGCGGCCGGGCGGCAGCAGCGCCTGGGCCAATCGCCAGAGTGCCGCGTCCTTTGGCGCGCGTAAACCATAGACGCGGCTGAGCACGCGCTTCACGTTGCCATCCAGCACCGGCGCGTCGGCGTTAAAGGCCAGGCTGGCCACTGCGCCGGCGGTGTAGCGACCGATGCCAGGGAGGGCGAGCAGCGCCGGCAGGGTTTGTGGGATGCGCCCACCGTATTTATTCACAATGGCGCGCGCTGCGGCGTGCAAGTGGCGGGCACGCGCATAATAGCCCAGTCCTTCCCATAATTTAAGCACCTCGTCCAGCGGCGCAGCGGCCAGCGCCTCCAGCGTCGGGAAACGCGCCAGCCAGCGCTCGTAGTAAGGGATCACCGTGGCCACCTGCGTTTGCTGGAGCATCACCTCGGCCAGCCAGACGCGATAGGGGTCGCGCGGCTCGCGCCGCCAGGGGAGGTCTCGTTTGTGATGCGCAAACCAACTCAGCAATCGCTCGACGAGGTCTTGCTCGCTCATAGACGAAGCTCACAGCGCGCGCAGGAAGAGGTAGGCCGAGGCCAGCAAGCCCATGACCACCACGAACGCATGCAGATGCTGCTGGTTCACGCGCTTGGCGAGGCGCGCACCGAAGTAGCCACCCAGCAGCCCCCCTACGCCCATCAGCGCGGCCAGCGGCCAGTGCACAATTCGACTAAGCGCGAAGAAGGCAAGCGCAACCCCGTTGATGACAAAAGCCAGCGCGGTCTTGAGCGCGTTCATGCGATGGATGTCCTGCAAGCCCATCAGGCTGAGCGAGGCCAACATCAGGATGCCGATGCCGGCGCCGAAGTAGCCGCCATACGTGGCCACAAAAGCCTGGAAGAGGATGCCCCACGCGCGCGCAGCCAGCGACACATGTCCCTCGTCGGCGCGGCGCATGGCCTCGATGCTGCGGTCAACCAGGCGGTTGAAGAAATCTCGCGCAGCGAAGATCAGCGTGGCAAACAGTACCAGCAACGGCACGATGCGCCCGAATAGCTCCGGTGGCGTGCGGGTAAGCAGCAGCGCACCCGCCAGCCCCCCCACAAAGCTGGGCAGCAACAGCCAGAGCATCAATCGCAGCAGCGGCCGAGCATCGTGCCGATAGGCCCACACGCTGCCGATGGTGCCCGGCCACAGCGCGGCTGTGTTTGTCGCGTTGGCGATGATCTTATCTACGCCGAAGATCACCAGAGCGGGGAATGCGATCAGGCTGCCGCCGCCGGCCACTGCGTTGATCGCCCCGCCGATGAACGCTGCGACGAATAGGAAGAGCAGACCAGCGATCTGTTCGACGACGTTCACAGCGCTTCAGATCAAAAACTGGCCGTTGCGATAGAAGACCTCGCCGTCTGCGCTGATCTCGGCGTCGCGCGCGCTGGCGATCATGTCCCAGTGCACGGCGCTGGTGTTCACTGCGCCGGTGTCTGGATAACCAGCGCCTACGGCCAGGTGAAAGGTGCCGCCGATCTTCTCGTCGAAGAGGATGTTGCGCGAGAAGCGCGTGATGCCATAGTTCGTGCCGATGGCGAATTCGCCGACGATGCAGGCGCCTGGATCGGTGTCCAGCACGCTGAGCAGGAAATCCTGGTTCTTCTCCGCCGTCGCCTTCACCACCCGACCATCCTGAAACCACAGTTGGACGCCGCTCACCTCGCGGCCCTGATAGATCGCTGGATAAGCAAAGCGCACCCAGCCGTTCACCGAGTCCTCGTGCGGGCTGGTGAAAATCTCGCCGTCTGGGAAGTTGCGCTTGCCCTGGCTATTTATCCACGTGCGCCCTGCGACGCGCAGCGTGAGATCGACATCGCTGCCTCGGAGGCGCAAGATGCGCTTATCGCGCAGAAAGTCAATGTAGCGCTGCTGATTCGCGCCTACCTCTCGCCAACGCACAACTGGGTCAGGATCGTTCACCAGGCAAGCACTAAATAAGAACTCGGTATATTCGGCCAGGCTCATGTCGGCGTCCATGGCGTATGCCTCGGTCGGGAACTGAGTCACGCACCAGTTGTAATTGCCCGCTGCGCTGCGGTGCAGGCGCTTCTCCAAGATCGGCCTGAGTGCTGCTTGATGGCGCTGCACTTTGGCCGGGTCAGCGCTGGATAAGCGGCGGGTGTTGGTCTCGGCACCGATGCGGATGTAAGCGTCGAATTGGCCCTCTTCAACTGAAATTCGGTCCACAGGCGAGACGAAGTCCAACTGGGCGTCCTGCGCGTGCGCGAAGAAAATCTCCTGCGCGCCGGGCAAATCGGCGCGCAGAAAGGCGTGTCCGCCAGCTTTCAGAATCTCTCGATAAATCTCCAACATCAGCGGTGCTGCGGGCGCCTGCCCCCATACATAGACGTTCTGGCCGGGCTTGACCTCTACAGAGTAGTGGACGATGACCTGCGCCATCTTGTTGAAGCGGGGATCGTGCATGGCGCAGATTGTAGCAAGCGACCTTCCGTCGGCGGAGTACGTGGGCGCGTTTCATGCACCAAGCTGCCTGCTCGCTGCGTCAGTATGCCTATGCTAAGCGCCGGCGAGGCATCTCAACTCCTGCCTGACTCACTCACAAGAGTCAGGTGGCACGCTGCTTGGTCAATCAAAGCGCCCACTGTAGAGGGAAGGCATCGCTGTCGTCCGTCTTCGCCGGTAGATTGCCACTCCCTGTGAAAGACGCGTGCATAGAATAACGCTCAGTGAGTGCGACAGCCATGAGTCGATCAACACGCTCCTTGCGCCGCCAGCGCGGCCTCCGCAGACCCACGGTTATCTTCCAGCCCAATGCGCTCTTCAGGGGGATTCATTTAATGGCCGACGCAGTGAAGCCTACGCTTGGCCCGCTGCCGCGCTTCGTCGGTATCGAGGGCAGCATCCGCGATCGCCCGCCTGAGCTGCTGGACAACGCAGCGATCATCGCCCGCCGCATCATCCAGATCGCCCATCCCACCGCCGACGTGGGGGCGATGATGATGCGTCACGCGCTCTGGCGCATGCACGAAGTCTGCGGGGATGGCGCAGCCACGATGGCCGTCCTCGCGCAGGCCATCCTCAAAGAAGCCGACAAGGCCATCGCCGCCGGCGCTCACCCCGCCCTGATCCGCCGCGGCATCGAGCAGGGCGTTCATCGGGCAACAGCCTGGCTCAGCGCAGCCGCGATCCGGCCGGCCAGCGGTCGTCAGGCTCGCGAACTCCTGGAGGCGCTTGCACAGACCTCTTGCAGCGATGCCGAGCTACAAAAGGTGCTCGTTGAGGTCGTCGGCATCATCGGCAGCGACGGCGCGGTCCAGGTGATCAATCACAATGGGCGCGGCGTGGAGCGCGAATACATCGAGGGCGCGCTCTGGGATTCGCCCTGGCTGGCCACGGGGTTTGCTACGGACAACAGCCAGTCCGTCGCCCGCCTCACCGACGGCGCAGTGGTGTTGCTGGATGGCAAGCTAGACGCGGCGGACAACGTGCTGCAGGGGATGCGACGCTTGTATGAGCTAGGTTATCGCAGTGCCCTGGTCGTCGCCGGCGACCTCAGCGATGAGGTGAAAGCGCTGTTGATCCAAGCCAAGTTGAACGAGGTCATGTACGTCCTGCCCGTCAAGGCGCCGGGGGTAGATGCCAAGCGGGCCGCAGCGCTCCAGGACCTGGCGGTGCTCACCGGTGCACGGGTGCTGGTTGGCGACAGCGCCGCATTCGCCCGCCTGACCGCTGAGGACGTGGGCAGCGTGCGACGCGCCTGGGCCAACGCCCGCCAGTTTGGGATCATCGGCGGCCGGCGCGACCCGTTCGCGCTGCGCGCTGCGATCGCCTCGGTGCGCAAGCGAATGGACGAAGTGACCGACCTGGACGAAATCGGTGAGCTGCGCCTGCGGCTGGGCCGGCTGAGCGGCGGCATCGCCATCGTGCGCGTCGGGGGCGTCACTAATCGCGATCAGGAGCAGCGGCGCGAGCAAGCGATCCGCTTAGCGCGCGCCCTGCAAATGGCCAGCGCCGGCGGCTACCTGGCCGGCGGCGGTGCCGCGCTGTTCAAGGCTGGCCACGTGCTGCTTACCGACCTCCACGCGCCAAAGGATGATGATGAAAGCGCCATGGGGTTTCGCTGCCTGGCCCGTGCGTTGGCCGCGCCGCTGATGACCATCGCGACAAACGCCGGGTTCGACCCTCGCGCAGTGGCCGACGAAGTGCGGGACGCGCTGCGGGCGTCCCCCGACGTTGGCTACGGGTTTGACGCGCGCAGCGGCAAAGTTGTGGACATGCTGGCGACCAAGGTGGTGGACGCCGCCGAGACGGTCATCCGCGCGGTGCAAGTGGCCGGCAGCCTGGCCGCTACGGCCATCACCACCGCAGCGGTCGTGCATCACCGCAAGCCGGAGATGGCCACCAAGCCCTAACTGTCTTGCCGGACGTGTCGCGCGCGGGCATCATGAGACGCGCGGCACGCGCGGCAGGATGGCCGAGATCACTTCGTAGCTGATTGTGCCCAGGCGCACTGCCACCGCTTCAACAGAGATCTGTTCACTTCCCTGCTGGCCGATGATCACCACCTCATCGCCGATCCGGACGTTTGGGATGTGCGAGACGTCTATCATGGACTGGTCCATGCACACAGCGCCGACGATGGGCGCGCGCTGGCCGCGCACGAGCACCTCGCCGAACGTGCAAGGGGCGCGCCGAAAGCCGTCGGCATAGCCCACCGGGATCACCGCAATGGTGGTCTCGCGCGGGCAAACAAAACGGCCGCCGTAAGACACCGGCGTGCCGGCCGGCAGCGTCTTCACCTGAGCGATGGTGGTCCGCCAGGTCATCGCTGGCCGCAGGCGAAGGCCAGCCGGGCGCAGCGGGGCGGGGTGAAAGGGATTCAGCCCATACATGGCGAGGCCGATCCGCACCATGTTGAAGCGGGCTTCGGGGTAGGCCAGCGCGCCGGCTGAATTGGCCGCGTGGACATAGCGCAGCGTGGGCAGATCACCAATCGTCGAGAGCACGTCGCGGAAGCGCGCCAGTTGCAATTGCGTGTAGCCCTCGTCCGAGTCAGCGCTGCTGAAGTGGGTGAATATGCCCTCTACGCAAATTGCGTTCAGGGCGGCTACAGCGCGGATGAAGCTCGGCGCAGCAGCGGGCAGAACCCCCAGCCGGCTCATGCCCGTATCCACCTCCACGTGCACGCGCGCGGTGCGCCTGAGCTCCTGCGCAGCGCGCGCATAGGCGCGCGCCACGTCCAGGTCATATACGGTGAGCGATACATCGCGCAGCAGCGCTTCGCGGGCGTGCCAACCCGGAGTGAATCCCAGGATCAAGATCGGGGCTTCGATGCCCGCATTGCGCAGCGCAAGTGCTTCGCTCAGCGAGGCCACGCCGCACCAGTCAGCGCCGTTGTTGAGGGCCGTGCGCGCCACCTTCACCGCGCCGTGGCCGTAGCCATCGGCTTTCAGCACAGCCATCAGCGCGACATGCGGGCCGACCAGCGCCTTGAGCGTGCGCACGTTGTGCGCGATGGCATCCAAGTCCACGTCCAACCACGTTGGGCGCGCCGGCTTGGCCACGCGCACGGATTTCCATCCCGGCTCCTGGCGAGCCAGATGTCGAACGTCGTCTTGATTCGCTAACAGCGCGGCGACCAAGCGCTCCATCCGCGCGCTCACGTCGCCCTTGACCAGCACGCAGTCGCCGGCGCGCGCGTGCGCGCGCACGTAAGCGACTGCATCGCGCGCAAGGTAGGTCACGACGATGGACCGAGCATCCATGCCTGCTTCGCGCGCACCAACAGCGATGTGGTATGCCTGCTCGCCGAGCGTCACCAGCGTAGTGCGCTCATCGGCATGGCGCGCGAGGAAGGCGCCGACCTCTCGATGGTATTGCGCACTGCGCTCGCCCAGTTGATCCATGTCGCCCAGGATCAGAAAGCGGCGGGTCGAGCGATAGCGATCCAGCCAGGCGATCGCGGCGCGCATGGAGGCCGGTGAGGCGTTGAACGAGTCGTCCACTACTACGATCCCGTTGATGCCGGGCAAGACGTGCAGGCGGCCGGGCAGCGCCGGCAGCGACATCAGCGCGTTGGCGATTGCGTCGTCAGTCAACCCCATGAAGCGGCCTACTGCCCAGGCGATGCTGCGCGAGAGCGGGTGTAGGTGCGCCGGCCCATCAACAGGCCAACGGTCGTTCGCGCTGACTGCGATGATCTCGGCCTGGGTGTAGCGGCGCATGTCCCACACGCGTGGGTCATCGCGGTTCAGGATGGCCAGGCCATCCGCCGGCAGCGCTTCGATGACCGCGCGCTTCTCGCGGGCGATCTCCTCCTGCGAGCCGAAGTAAGCCAGGTGTGCCTCTCCGATTGTGGTGACGATCCCGATGCGCGGCGGGGCGATCTCGCACAGCTCACGGATCTCGCCAAAGCGATCAGCACCCATCTCCAGCACGAGGAGTTCATGGTCCGGCTCCAGCCCGCCCAGGGCGATCGGCACGCCTAATCGGCCGTTGAAGTTGGCCGGATTCTGGAAGACGCGCCAGCGCCGGCTCAGAACGGCTGCCAGGGCCGCGCGGGTGCCGGTCTTGCCGACGCTGCCGGTGATGGCGATGACGGGCAGGGCGCGCCGGCGCACGACCTCGCGCGCGTAGCGCGTGAGCGCCTCATACGTGTCGGGCACGCTGATCAGCAACCCGCCGGGTGATGACGCGCTGGGCCAGCGGTCTGCTTCCACCAACGCGCCGGCTGCGCCGCGGGCCAGCGCGTCGGCCACGAAATCATGCCCGTCGCCGCGTTCGGTGCGCAGCGCGACGAACAGCTCGCCCAGCCGCGCGCGGCGCGAGTCGAAGCAGAAACCGGAGAAGCGCTGCGCAGGCGGCGCGTCGCCGAGCAGCCGGCCGTCGGTCGCAGCAAGCAGGTCGCTGAGCTGGATCAACTCGTCAGTAAATTGGCCTGGGCACGAAGGTCAAGGCGAAGATCAAGGCAGCCGCCAGGATGAGCGCGTAGTGCTGCGGGCGCAAGCGAACAGCTTCGTTCAGCGGCAGCGGGTGGTCGCGCCCGAGGAAGAACAGCAGGATGGCCCACAGCAACCAAGTCGTCGCCAGCAGCGAGAGGCCCAACATGACGACGATCATCGCGTAGGAGAGATAGCGCGCCCGCCGACCGAGCAGCGCATAGGCGATGTGCCCGCCGTCGAGCTGGCCGGCGGGGATCAGGTTGATCGCCGTGATCAGCAGCCCGATCCACGCGCCCAGCCCTATCGGGTGGAGCACGATGTCGTAGCCATCGGCGGGGTAGGCCCGCCCGAAGCGCAATATGCCCACCAGGCGGGTGAGCAGCGAATCGCCCAGCGTCACGTAGCTGCCCGCCGGCGGGAGCGGCTGAACCTCGGAGAGCCAGATGCCCAGGACGAAGAGGGGCACGGCGACGATGAAGCCGGCCAGCGGGCCGGCGGCTGCGATCTCCAGCAGCGTTCGGCGGTCTTCAAACGGCGCGCGCTGGACGATGACGGCGCCCAAGGTGCCGACGAAGCTGAACGGCGCAGGCAGGGGGATGAAGTAGGGCAGCGATACCCGCGCGCCGCGCAAACGGCCCACGATGTAGTGGCCGGCCTCGTGCATCCCCAGGATGCCCAGCAGCGCCGCGCCGAACATCAGCCCGTTGTCGAGCTGGTACCCTTCCGCGGTCAGCCCGCCCGTGAAGACCACCGAGATCACCGTGGCAATCAGGAGCGCCACATTGATCAGAGGGCGGTCTTGTGCCTGCGGCAGTGTGCCGGGGATCGCCATCAGCTCGTAGCGTTCGTCGCTGGGGCGCAGGTAGGGGATATATCCCTCCGCCTCCACCCGCGGGCGCAGTTGGCGGTAAGCGTCCTCCGGCGGGAGGAGCAACTGACCGCGCAGGCTCACCCGTCCGTCGGGATGGACCGTATATCCTTCGACGAACATCGCGCCCGCCACGGCGGTGCGCAGCCGGGCGACGACCTCAAGCGGTTCGCGCGTTTCCATCATGGGCGTATCGCTGCGCCAGCCGCTTGACGACCGCGGCGATGCTCAGCAGTCCTTGTCCTTTGCCCATTGAGATGTTTTTGCCGAACAGCGTCGGCACGATGTCCTCAATGGGCATATTGGCGATGACGTCCGCCGGCAGGCCGCTCAGCGTGGCGTCGAGGATGGCGGAGAGCGCGCGTGCCGAGACGCCGAACGGGTTCTCGACTGCGAAGTAGAACTTCAGCCGCGGCGGTCCGCCGGCCTCGTCCGGCAGCGGCTCGACGAAGACATACGCGTCTGACTCGCAATGCGGCACCTGGTTTGCTTGTGGATATGGCCGCCGAGCGATGCGCTCCGGCACGCCCTCAAACTGGTCGGAATACTCGATCAGCATCTGGTTGCGGTCAGCGGGGTTCTCGGCGAATGCCTCCAGCACATCGCGCAGCCTCTCCGGATAGCGCGAGAAGTCGTTCATGCTGGGTCAACTATAGCGCAGCCGCGTGTTCACGCCCGGTGACGGCACAGTCAGGGGCAAGCCCTTGGGCGTGGGCGACGGCATCGCCGTCGCCGTCCACCGGCGGCCTGATTGTTTTGGTTCGTCCGCGCGGGCTGCGCATCAGCCGGCGCCCAGCCCGTCCTTGATCGCTTCGGCCACCTTGCGCGGCACGACCTTGCTCAGCGCTTCCACGTCCGCAGCGCGGATGCCCTCCAGCGAGCCAAAGGCGGCGAGCAGCTTGCGCCGGCGGGCCGGCCCGACGCCGGGCAGGGCGTCGAGTTGGGAGGCCAGGCCGATCTTCTCGCGCTGGCGGCGGTGGCCGGCCAAGCCGAAGCGATGCGCCTCGTCGCGGATGCGCTGTACTAGATAGAATGCCTGGGCGTCGCGCGGCAGCAGGATGGACGCCTCGCGGTCGGGCAGGAAGATCTCCTCCTTCTGCTTGGCCAGCGCCGCGACCGGCACGATGTGGGCCAGGTCGAACTCGCGCAGCACCTCCACGGCGACATTCAACTGTCCCTTGCCGCCGTCAATCAGCACCAGGTCGGGCAGGATCGCCCAGCTTAGGTCCTGGCGCTTGCCGGGAGCCGGGCGTTCATCGCTGCGCGCTTGGGCGTCACGCCAGCGCTGAAAGCGCCGGCGCAGCATCTGGCGCAGGCTCTCGAAGTCGTTCGGGCCGGCTATCTCGCGGATGTTAAAGCGGCGATAGTCGCTCTTCTTAGGCACGCCGTGGACGAACACCACCATGCTGCCGACGACCGCCGTCCCCTGCGTGTTGCTCACGTCGTAGCATTCGATGCGGGTGGGGGGGCGCGGCAGGTCGAGCGCTTCTTGGAGTTCGCGCAGCACGGCCTCTTGGCGCAGGGTGTCCTCGCGCCATTGCGCCTTTAGGATGGCCAGTTGCTGCTGGGCGTTCTGGCGGGCCAATTCGATGAGGCTGATGTCCGCCTCGCCCTGGGGCGGGCGAATTTGCACGGCTGCGCCGCGCTTTTGGCGCAGCCACCGTTCGATGATGTGCGCCTCTTCCACTTGGGCCGGCAGGAGCACCTCCGGCGGCACGTAGGCGGCCTCGTCGTAGAAGCGCTTGAGGAAGGCGTCCAGCACGGCCTGGTCGTCCTCGCCCTCGGCGCCGTCGAGCACGAAGTACTCCTGGCCCAGCAGCTTGCCGCCGCGGATGAACAGCACCTGCACACAGGTCTCGCCCTCGTCGCGGGCGAAGGCGATCACGTCCTGGTCGCTGCCGGCGCTGCTGATCACGCGCTGCTTCTCGACCACGTGCTCCAGGGCGCGCAGTTGGTCGCGGTATTCCGCGGCCCGCTCGAACTGCAGCGCGCGGGCGGCTGCCTCCATCCGCGCGCGCACGTCGGCGATCACCTGGTCGCTCTTGCCCTCCAGGAAGTCGCACAGGCGCTGGATGTTGGCGCGGTATTCGGCGCGGTTGATCGCGCCGATGCACGGGCCGCTGCACAGCTTGATGTCGTAGTACAGGCAGGCGCGCGTGTCGTGGCCGGTGATCACGCGGTCGCAGCTCAGGAAGGGGAACATCTTGCGCAGCGCGTCGCGGGTGGCATAAACCGCCTTGGCGCTGCTATACGGCCCATAGTAGCGCGCGCCGTCGCGCTCGATGCGCCGGGTGACCACTACGGTGGGGAAGTCGTCCTGCCAGGTGACCTTGAGATAGGGGTAGCGCTTGTCGTCCTTGAGCCGGATGTTGTAGCGCGGGCGGTGCTTTTTGATCAGCTCGGCCTCCTGGATCAGCGCCTCCAACTCGTTGCCGCGCACCACCACCTCGATGCGCGCGATCTCTTTGACCAAGCGGGCGGTCTTGGGCGAGGCGGCCCAGGTGTTGGGGTTAAAGTAGGAGCGCACGCGGTTGCGCAGGTTGACCGCTTTACCGACGTAGATTACCTCGCCGCGCTGGTCGTAGAACAGATAGCAGCCGGGCAGGGCCGGCAGATTTTTGACCGTCGCCTCCAGATGCTCAGGGATGGACATACGATCGCTTTGAGTATAGACAGAAGAAGCCGGGTATTGCGAGCGCCGCTCAGGCATGGCCCATCGCCCGGAGCGCCTCGCGCACGGGGATGAACTTGTCCTTTGGCCACAGCCAGCCCACGTTGAGCTTGAAGCCGGGCAGGGCGACGGCGTGGAGGACGCCGTCGGCGTCCGGCATCACCGGCTTGAAGGCCTCGCCGGCGCGCTGGTAGAACTCGGTGCCCGCCGGGCCGTAAGGGTCGATCAGCCACAGCTCGCGCACGCCGGCGCGCTCGTAGGCGCGGAACTTCGGGCCGCGGTCGTAGGCGACGGTGGAGGCGGAGAGCACCTCGATGACTAGGTCGGGCGCGCCGAAGACGCCGGCGTCGCGGATGATCTCGGCGCGCGCCTTGGCCACGAACAGCACGTCCGGCTCGGCCACCTGGTCCTCGGCCAGCATCACGGCCGTGCGCGAGCCGCGCACCTCGCCGAGGTCGTGATCCTCGCAATACATTCGGACGAGGGTGAAGAGAAAGCCAACCAGGCGCTCATGGCGGTCGCTGGGCGGTGAAGGCATGATCATCACTCCGTCAATCAGCTCAGCCTTGCGGTCCTCCGGCGCATGGCGAAAGAACGCCTCGGCCGTCATGCGCTCCGCCACTTCGACCCGGCTCAACATAGCTTACTCGTATTATCGCGCGACATACCAGCAGGGTGGAGAGTGCACTACGTGAAGGTGATGAGCCGACACAAGTGGCATGCACTGCTGAGACGCCGAGCACGCAAAAGGGTTCCCCTTTGCGTGCTCTGTGGCTCGGCGGCCATCTTCAGCAAGCTAAGGCCATTTGAAGTTGCGCATCGGGTCAGACGTCTCCCATCGCCCGGAGCGCCTCGCGCACGGGGATGAACTTGTCCTTTGGCCACAGCCAGCCCACGTTGAGCTTGAAGCCGGGCAGGGCGACGGCGTGGAGGATGCCGTCCGCGTCCGGCATCACCGGCTTGAAGGCCTCGCCGGCGCGCTGGTAGAACTCGGTGCCCGCTGGGCCGTAAGGGTCGATCAGCCACAGCTCGCGCACGCCGGCGCGCTCGTAGGCGCGGAACTTCGGGCCGCGGTCGTAGGCGACGGTGGAGGCGGAGAGCACCTCGATGACCAGGTCGGGCGCGCCGAAGACGCCGGCATCGCGGATGATCGCGGCGCGCGCCTTGGCTACGAACAGCACGTCCGGCTCAGCTACCTGGTCCTCGGCCAGCATCACGGCCGTGCGCGAGCCATGCACTTCGCCGAGGTCAT
>Ga0272447_1000768_pt1 | contig 22568 bp, 16 predicted proteins | sample YNPCB0133_FD_194589 | JGI IMG/M metagenome (GOLD analysis project Ga0272447, IMG submission 194589) | Hot spring microbial mat communities from Yellowstone National Park, WY, United States - YNP-CB-013-3 | ecosystem: Environmental > Aquatic > Thermal springs > Hot (42-90C) > Sediment | place... | reverse complement strand
CCGGGATAGGCGCGCGCGTAGCGCAACAGCAGGCGGCGCGCGTTCTCCAGCTTGGCTGCCACGATCCGCGCGGCGATCTCCCGCCGAAACCCCTCGTTCGTATAGCGCTCAAACTGCCGCAGCCGGAGCAGGGCGTTCCGCGAGAGGATCGGCGTCAGGCGCCCTTTCAGCCGCCCCTCCACGGTGAAGAAGCACACTTCGATCCCCTGGGCCAGCAACAGCCCGATGGCCGGGGTCGTCAACTGCACGCCCCCGAAGACCCATACGCCCTCCACTTTGAAAGCCGGGACGCTGAGGAGGACCTCCTCCCCCTTGCGCACCACCAGGCGGTCCCCCTCGCGTCCCAGGACCGCGCCCTGTTCGGTGAGATAAAGCATCGGCATGGCCGGGCCGAACGGGATCGGATATGGGCGTGCCCCCCTACTCCTCAGACAGCCGCCTCTGGATGAAGTCCGCGATGGCGGAATACGGATCGTCCCGCGTGTCGATATGAAGCATCCGGAGGATGCGCGCCAGCCCCTCCACCGGATCGAGCACTTTCTCTCCCTCTCGCGGGGCATAGTGGCGGCGCAGGTCCTCCTCCGAAACCCCAACGAAGTCGTGGCCGATGATGGTGCGATGCCGCCGCTCCACCAGGGGATCGAGCTGGTTCACCTGCTTGAGCAGCGCCTGGTAGCGCCCTCGCTCTCCCTCGGGGACCAGCGGACGGCCCTCGGCGTCCGTCCCGCCCTTCTCGATGGCGAAGGCGAGCAGGGCTTTGTAAGTCGGCCGGGAGATCTGCCGCCAGTCCAGGGGCTGCCCCTCCACCTCCTGCTGCTCCAGGAAACGCAACAGCGCCGGGTTCCCCCGGATCCCCTCCTCCCAGCGCCGGCGGGTCTCCTCCCGGACCTCCCGGGCGAGGTCGGTGGGGAGGCCGAGAAGCGTCTCCACCAGATAACGGAGGAGGGCCTCCTGGAACCGGTAGACGCGGCCCAGGAAGTCGGCGTAGCGGTGGCTCCGATAGGCCGCCCGGGCGTTCCAGAAGAGCTCCCGCAGCAGGGCCTCCCAGCGACGCGGAGGATCCCCCGGCCCGAGCAGGGGGTCCAGATCGTGGAGCAGCCGTTGCCGGATGAAGTCCCGGGTCGCCGCATCCCCTTCCCTCATCGCCTGATCCAGGGCCTCCCGGGCCCTCTCGAAGTCGAACTCCATCCGCCGGGCGGCGTAGGCGGCCAGGGCGATCAGGCCCGGCGGGGCCCCGAGGTCCCGCAGGAGCGCCTTGGCGCGGGCGAAATCCCCCTCCTGCAGCCGATCCCGAATGGCCGCCTCCTGAAAGGCCTGAAGGATCTGGTGGCCGACCCGCAGCTCGTGGGGCTCCCCGCCGTAAGGGGGATAGAGGGCCCGCAGCCGCTCGCCGTAGCGGCGGATCCCCTGCAGCAGCAGCCCCATGTTGCAGGCCGGCGTGCCGCCCGCCAGGATGACGTAGGCGTGTTGAAACCCTTCCGGGAGCGGGGGCAGGAGGCGCCCGAAGGCCTCGAAGGCCTCGTCATACAGGGCGGGGTTGATGCCCTCGATCCGCCGCGCCTCCACCCGGAAGTCCTCCCGGAACCCGGCCTCCCGCAGGCGCCCCGGCAGATGGCGGGCGATGATCTCGGCGAAATGCAGGGTGTCGGAGCCGCGGTGCTTGGGATCCGGCTGATCGGTGCCGAAGAGGATCACCTGCCAGGGACGCTCCGCGCGATGGCGGGAGAGGAGATGGCGCAGGCACGGCTCCAGGATGGGGAAGCGCAGCCGCGCCGCCTGCCCGGGATCTCGCTCCAGCTCCCGAAGGAGGCGCTCGCCTCCCTCGCGGGCCGGCCGGATCTCCTGATCCTCCCACATCACGTCCCGCGCGCCGATGTTGCACAGGATCAGCAACGCCATGGGCCTCCTCCTTCCACGGACGCGAAAAGGCCGGGCGCGCCCGGCCTCATTCCGGGATCAGGCGGATCCATCCCAGGGGGAGGGTGGGCTTTCCGTCCTCGAAGAGCACCCGCCGGGTTTTGGGGAAGGGATCCCCCTTGCCCAGGTGGAAGAGGCGCCGCAGCCGGCCCACGGCCTCCGCCCCCATGGCCTCGGCCGCCGCCTTGCTCCGCCAGCCGCCTCCCCAGCCCAGGTTCAGGTAGATCGCCTGGGGCTCCGACTCCATCTGCGTCCGCAGGCGGCGATAGAAGGCGGCCCACGCCGCCAGGCCCAGGCGCTCCCCGAAGCGCAGCTCCCCCTCGGCGATGTGTCGGGCGAAGGCGTTGCAGGCGCGCGCCCATTCCCGGACCCGCGCCCGCCGCTCCTCCGGCCCCAGGACGTCCCGCTCGAGCAGGAAGGCGTCGGCCTCCACCTCCACCCGCAGGGCGGCCCGGGGATGGGGCCGGAGGATCTCCGCCACGATCTCGAAGGCCTGCCCGGGGTCCGCGACGTGTTTCCCCGGCGCCTGGAGCCAGCTCAGGGCCCCGTTGGGCTCGTGGACCGCCACCCGGATCCGCCCGACGTCCAGGGCGTCGAAAGGGGCGGGCCCGCTGTCGAAGACCCGCAGGGCCCGCAGCGCGTCCTCATGAGGCTCTTTCCCCATCAGCGCCTGCATCAGGGGGTCGTCGGCGGACTCTCTGGCCCGGCTCCCGGATTTCCGGGCCTCCTCGGCCCTTCGCGCCACCGCATCCAGCCAGGCCTGGCGCTGGGCCGGGGAGGCCGCCTGGAGGGCGGCGAAGGCCAGGGCGGTGCGGATCGCCCCCTTGAGGGAGGAGCCCGGCAGATACGGCCGCCCGAGGGGGTCGGCGATGTGCTCGCGGATCTCCCGGGGGGGCGGGCCGGACCAGGGGCGGACGTAGCGGGCGAGGGAGCGGCGGTCGGCCTCGCTCCAGAACCGCAGGGCCGCCGCTCCCTCCTGGATGTAGCGATCCAGGGCCCGGGGGTCGCGGGCCAGGGCCGCCGTCAGGCGCTCGGGATCGAACCGCCACAGGCGTCCGTCCAGGACGGCGAAGTCCGCCGGGCCCAGCCGCTGGCCGCTGCCGATGTGCACCGGCGAGAGGAGCTCCACGCGATAGATCCGACGCTCCAGGATCCCCATCGTCTACGCTCCTGTCTCGGGAAGGGCCTCCTTCGAGACGCCGATCGGGAAGGCGAAGCCGTAGCGGTAGATCGGGTGCGGGAGGGCCTCCGGCGTCTCCCGGGGCGTGACGTCGGCCATCGCCCCCCACAGGCCCCGGGGGTCCCCGGTGAGGAGGGAGCCCTCGGCCAGCATCCGGACGGCGCGCCGGCGGTAGGGCATGGCCAGCCGCCCGCCGATCCATCCGCTGCGGGTCAGCCACCCGTATCGGGCGGCCTCGCCGAGGAGGGCCTCGATTTGATCCCGAGGCGGGTAGACGGGGGCGAGGGTGACGAAGGCAGGGGCCGCCGGATCGCCGAGGGGATCGGCGGGCTCGAAGCGGGGCACAAACAGCCCGTGGCCGGCGGTGCGGTCGCCGCCGATGCCGTGGTCGCCCAACAGCCGGACCGCCGCCCGGAAGCGATCCGCCGAGGCGGGATCCCGGTAGCGGACCCGGAAGAACAGCCCGGCCCGGGCCTCGGGGTGGGGCCCCGCCTCCCGGAAGACCAGGCGCCCGAAATGCCAGAGGCTGGAGGTCTGGGTGGCGAGATCGAGGGCCACCCGGGGGATGCGATGGCGGGCCCAGAAGCGCTCCCCCGCCGGCTCCCGCCGCCCGAAGGCCGCCCGCAGGGCCTCCGCCTCCTCCCCGGTCATCCAGACCGTCCCCTCGTGGATCCGGACCCCCTCCTCCGGGGGCTGGCCTGCGAGCATCCGGCAGAGCACGCCCTCGGAGACGAAAGCGATGTCCTTCAGCGAGAAGGGGAGGGCAGGGCCCCGCACCGGGAGGTAGGGCCGCGGGTAGAAGCGGACCGGGCCGGTGAAGGGGAAGGCGGAGGAGATCAGGACCGGCGGCTCCGGGCGGAACCACTCCTCGGCGAGGGCGGGTTCTCCGAACAGCATCGCCCAGGCCACCCCCAGGGCCGCGTAGAGGGTGTCGGCGTGGAGGAGGGGCGAGGTCTCCTCCAGGCCGATCCCCCGCTCCCCGAGGTGGAAGGCGCCGCGGGGCTCCAGGTAGACGATCTCCTCCGTCATCCCTGCTTCCCCTCGAGGGCCGGGATCCGGGCGGCCAGCTCATCGAAGCGGGCGAGCACCTCCTCCACTATGCGCCCCTCGGTCAGCGGGACGACGGGATGCCCCTGGGGGTCCAGGTAATGGGCCACCGGCTTCCACAGCACCCGGAGGTCCCGGAAGGCCACGCGGCCGTAGCCCCGGCTCCCGCTGCCGCCCAGGTAGTCGTCCTCCAGCAGGCGCATCCCCAGCAGCAACGTGCGGAAGGCCTCGCGGTCGTCGGCGTCGTAGACCGAGAAGAGCATCTCGACCTCGAAGCGGGCGCCGGCGGGGACCCGCTCCATCTGTCGGGGGTTGGCGGCGGCGGTGAGCACGTCGATGGCGGCCTCCCATTTCACCTCGGTGTAGGGGAGGTCGGTGTTCACCTCGCTCCAGCGCTTGCGGGCGGGCTGGCCGTTCTCGTCGAGGATCTCCAGCTCCTCCAGCAGGCGGGCGTCGCGGACGATGAGGCGGACGGGCTCCAGGGCCCGCTGGCCGGCGACGCCGAAGGCGCGGCAGAGGGGGCACGGCCGGCCCTCGCTTCGGTATTCCGCCTCGGTCTCGCACCAGTGGATGCGGATGGGCGGGTTGCTTCCTTGGGGCTTCACCAGGATCTTGAGGGGCTTGCCCAGGGCCCGGGTGAGGAGGGAGCGCATCTTGCCCTTGAGGGAGGAGCCGGGGACGTAGGGCCGGCCGGTCGCCGGGTCGCGGATCACCACGTTTTCCGGGCCGCCGATCTCCATCCCGGCCCCCGCCCCGCCGATCCGCAGGCCGGTCAGGGCCTGCAGGACGCCGGTGATCACGATCTTCCCCTGCAGCTGGACGCTGTTCCCGCTCATCACTAATCCCTCCCGCCGTACGCTTTGTGGTAGGCCAGGATGGCCTCGAAGAAGTCGACCATGCGCCGGAACCGTTGCTCCACCTCGGAGCTTGCGGGGTTGCCGCTGAAGACGGCGTCCACGGCCGCGCTCAGGACGTTCTGGAGGCGCTTGCCGCCCTCGCCGGCCCGGGCGCCCATATAGGCCAGCTTGGGCTTGAGCATGCGCAGGCGGTTGGCGTCGAAGCGCATCTGCAGCCGCTTCACCTCGCCGAAGACGTTGCGGATTTGGGAGGTGGTCAGCCGCTGCGTCACCAGCTCCTGACCGATCCGCTCCGCCTCCTCCACAAGGGTCTGGTAGTCCCCTTCGAGGATGATGCGGCGGATGCGCTCCTTTTCGTTCGTCGGCGCCGCGGGGGCCGGGCCGCCCCGGGCGCCCGGAGGAGAAGGACTCCGGTTGCTCATCGCTCCACCTCCTGTCTGCGGGTTAATCGGGGGATCCTCCGCGGGTCATCCATTCCACCCATCGGGCCAGGGGGCTCAGCCAGCGCAGGCGGCGCCCCCCTTCGGCCAGCAGCTCCTCCTGGAGCCGTCGCAGGATCGGCTGGACCTCCTTCGGCTGGCGGGCCAGGACATACACCAGGCGCCAGCGGGCCCGGTGGAGCCCCACCATCCGCCGCAGGTCCTCGGGGCGCAGGCGCTCGGAGCCCGCCAGCCGGACCTCCTCTTCCAGCAGGCCGGCGATGCTCATCAGGCGGTGCAGGAAGCCCCGGGCCAGCCGCGGCCCGTCGCGATCCTCCGGCTGGATCAGCCGGCCCAGCTCCCGGGCCCATCCCCGAACCCACTCCGCGTCCTCCCAGGCCATCGGGAGCCCGAAGAACCCGAAGGCGTCCTTGTCGCGGCCGTCCGCCCGCCGCAGGCCCTTGGCCGCCTCCAGGTGGTCGCCGGCCTCCGCCGCCGCCTGATACAGGGGGAACTTCTCAGGATGCATGGAGATGCCGCCGCTCAGGGTCACGCTCGGGTTGTCGGCCGCGAACCGCCGGAAGTCCTCCCGCGCCCGGAAGGCCAGCTCCAGCGCCCGATCCCACGACCCCACGCCCAGGAGATCGTCGCCGCCGGAGTAGATGAGGTAGAGATGTCGGGCGTCGGGGTCGACCTGCCGACAGAGGACCCGCAGGTAGCCCTCGAAGAACAGGGCGATGAGGTGGCTCAGGGTGGCGACCCGGGAGAGGGAGTAACGCTCCCCCAGGCCGTGGCGGAACAGCCGGCCCAGGTGGTCCACGTCCATCCGCAGGCACGCCCAGGCCGGCGTCCCCTCCGCGGACTTCGCCATCTCCCCGAGCTCCACGATGGTGCCATCCCGATCCATCGGCGTGAAGGCGGGCAGGTAGCGGAAGTCATGGACCGGGATGCCCTCGACGGGGGCGAGGTCCCCGTCGTGGAGGCGGATCACCCGATCCCCCGGCCGGAAGGAATCCCGCAAGCCCCGCTGGTCACAAAAGCGGAACTCCATCCCCAGGGCCGCGAGGACCGTCCGCCAGGTGAGGCGCCCGCGAAGGGCTTCTGGGGCCGGGCGGAGGATGAGGAAAGCGCTGCGGCGGGCGATGTCGTCGCCCAGCTCTTCGAAGCTGCGGCAGAGGGCGCATTTGGCCACGCCTTCATCGGGGCGGGTTTCCACCGGGCGCGCGAGGGGGCCGCCGGTTTCTTCCTCCGCGTGGCAGACCTCGCAGCGGGGCCGGAGGCCGCCGCCGCCGAAGGGGCCGAACAGGATGTCATAATGGCGCGCCATCGCCTGGCGGAACCGGCGGCTCTTCTGCGACCCCAGGCGGGCGGAGAGGGCCGCCCAGCGCTCGGGGAGGCCGCCTTCCTTCAGGTGGAAATCCTGGGCGGTCAGCGCGATGGCGTCCAGGGCGATGGCCAGATCCCCGCCGTGGGCTTGGATCAGGACCTCGGTGAGGCGATCGACCTGCTGAGGGAGGCGGTCCCGGGCGGAGAGGGGGGCCAGCAGGTAGAAATGGCCGCCCGAGGAGTAAACCACCTGGGTGGGAGGGAGGTCCAGCTCCCGCAGCAGGAACTCCACGGCGGCGTCGGCCAGGAGGGCGAGGTAGGCCGAGCGGCCGCGCAGGCTCTTGGCCGCTCCCTCCGAGCTGATGGCATACAGGAAGCGCTGGATGCCGGAGAGGTCGCCGCCGATGAGCAGGGCGACCGGCTCCTGCGGGAACCCTCCCATCCGGGTCTGCTCTTCCAGGCGCCGGAGGGCTTCTTCCGGCAGCTCGCCGATGCACACCGTGAGAGCAGCGGTCATCCGCAGGTGATCGTAGAGGCTGACGTCGGGCTCGTCCCGGTAGGCGGCCGCGGGGACGCACCAGGTGAACCGGCGCAGCAGCGCCATCAGGGCGGTCAGGGCCTCCTCGGGCGTCTCCCAGATGGCGGGGTGCAGGGCCTCCAGGGCCGCCTCGAAGCCCTCCCAGAGGCCGGGGTAGTCCGGGGCGATGGAGGCGATCGGCTGCGGGAAGATGGCCTCCCAGGACTTCGCCTCAGCGGTCCCGCCCGGAAGCGGGGCTGTCCCGAAGCCATAGCTCGCCGCGTTCGGCACCGGCGTTCGCCCGGGGAGCCGCAGGGCCGGCAGGAGGGCCCGCAACGGCTCCCGAGCGGGATCCCCGGGCTCTTCCTCCTCCCGAGGGGCCCGTTCCCCGGAGGCCAGGCGGTCGGCCACGATCAGCGCCCGGGCGTCCCGATCGTAAGGGGAGCCGTGGTGATCCCGGATCGCTGACGCCAGGCGCTGCCGGTCTTCAGGGGGGAGGAATTTCAAGCGGGGGGCCAGCCGCTGGGCGACCCAATCGGCCCCCTGCTCCTCGTGGGGCCGCCGCTCCTGGCCCCAGCGGGCGCGCTGGCGGAACTTCCCGATGTCGTGAAGGAGTCCGATCAGGGCTTGAAACACGCGATCGGCGTTCATTGCGGATCCGCCTCCATGCGGCCGAATCCCATGCTGGTGAGCTTGCCGACGTGGAGGAGCTCGCCCAGGGCCAGCAGCAGGGCGAAAGGCTGGAAGCCTTGAGGGCTCTCGTAGATCACCGTCCCCACTGCCCCGCCGATGCGCATCGCCGTTTTCTGTCGGGTTGAATAGCGCCGCAGGTCCAGCCACCGCGTCCGGTCCTCCACGCGGCGGATCGCCTGCGCGGCCTCGGCAAGGCGGTTGGGGAGCTCCATCCCTTCGAGCAGCCCGTAGCCGGCCTGCAGCGCCCGCAGGCGCTGGAGCAGCGCTCGGATCAGATGGTGGAACTCGATGGGGTAGACCAGGTCATCCTGGAGCTCCAGGCGGGCCGGCGCGGTGAAGCGGACCGCAATCCGATGGGCAGAGAGCTCCTGGGGAGCCAGCCGCGTGGGAGGGGCCGGTGGGTGTCTCAGGGGGCCTGCGTCCTCTTCGTAGAGGGCCACAGGGCCGTTGGGGGTTTGGATCTCCGCCCGAGCGAGGCGGAAGCGCTGTCGGGAGCTTCCCAGGCCAGCGCGGGCCATCTCCATGATGGCGTGGACATAGTAGGGCATATGCTCCCGAGCGCGCCCCAGCAGAGTCATGCCGAACACGAGGGGCTCCCCCGGCGCAAAGGAGCGCAGAGGCGGCTCGCGGCCCTCCCAGGTCGCCGAGAGCTCCAGGGGGATCTCCAGGGTGAACGGGGTGGGGAGGCGGGCGTAGCGGTGGGCCTCCGGATGATCGGGGGACGCATAGGGTTCGAAGAGCAACGGATACGCGCACGTAAAGCGGAAAGGGCATGGGGCACAGGCGGGCATGCGGGTGGCGCAGACCAGGCGACGCAACGTGTGGCCCAGCGCCCCTCTCAGCGTCGGGCCGGGGAAGGCCGGGAGGGTCGCCGGGGTTTCGGCGATCAGCGTGAACCGGTATGAGGCGACCGGCAATTCCAGGGCGTGCATCCTCGCCATCCGGTTATCGGCGGATCCCAGGAACAGCCTGTCTCATCCCTGGAAAGCGGGTCTCCGGGGCCCGCACCATCCCTTTCCCTTCGACGTCTGTCGCTCAGAGGAGGCACTGGCCTCGCTCTCCCCGGAAACGTGCGCCCGAGGGCGGCGGACGCTCTCCGATCGCGATGCGCCCCTCCCCTTCGGAACGACCGTTTCGCCCGCCCCGTCGGGGATCTCCGGCATCCGTTCGCACAGGACCCTGCCGTCCCCCCATCGGTCCCTGAAAAAGGGTCTCCATTTGCGCCATACTCTTGCAGGGGTTCGACGCCGGAGCGATGGATCGCCATCCCCTGAAATCGGGCCTCCGTGGCCGCGTGTGGCCTTTTATTATAGCCTTCGGGGGACCATTGGTCAAGGCGGATGGGTATATCGGGGGGCTCCGCGCGCCTCCCTCTGCAGGCCGCCCAGAGCGCAGTGTCCCTGTCCGTGCCGATTGCTCCCCGCCTGGGAGGAGCCGGCCTTCAATGCGGTTCCGCCATCGCCCTCCGGGCGATCTCCCAGATCCGCCGGGCGGCGTCCAGGGCGGCGTCGGGGTAGCCCGCGGCGGCAGCGCGTTGCGCGAAAGACGCCAGGACCTCCGGGCGGCTCAGCCACTCCCGAAGGGTCTCCTTCACCTGATCGGGCTCCGGGGCGTACGCGCCTGCCCCTCTGTTGACGACGTAATCGACGTTGCCCTCCTCCTGGCCGGGCAGGTAATGGGTGAGGATCATCGGACGGCCTATCGCCAGGGCCTCGGCGATGGTGTTCGGGCCCGCTTTGGTGACGATGGCGTCCGCTGCCGCCATCATCTCCGGGATGTTGCGCACGAAACCGTAGATGTACGTGGTCACCGGCCAGTCGACGGCTTCCAGGCGGCGCCGCAGCCGCTCGTTCCGGCCGGCCACCACCGCCAGCTGGAGCGGCAGCCCGGCCTCGGCGACCGCCCGGGCGTTCTCGAAGACCCTCCCCATCCCGTCCCCGCCTCCCATCACCAGCACGGTGGGCAGATCCGGCCGCCAGCCCAGCTGCTCCCGCCAGAAGGCCGGAGGCTGCTGGCGCACCTCCCGGAAGCGGAGCCGGATGGGAAACCCGGTAACCACCACCCGTTCGGGCCGCACCCCACAGGCGATCGCCCGGCGGCGCGCGCCCTCGTGGGGGGCCATGACCAGATCCGCGTTTGCACACCAGAGGGCATGGATGGAGCCGATGTCGCAGATGACGATGACGAAGGGGACCCGGCGCGAGGCCTTCATCCAGTAGCGCAGGGTGACGTCGTTAAAGAGCGGGTGGACGGAGACGATGACATCCGCTGGATTCTCGCCGAAAAGCCGGGCGATGCGCTGGCGCACCCACGGCCAGAGCAAGTAGGCCAGCTGCCGGGCTCGACGAGGGTGATTGGCGAAATGCCAGACCCGAGCATAGAAAGGCACAAAGGCCGGCTTGACCATATAGGGATAAAGGGCAGGGGAGCGGTTCAGGGGGAAGGGCGCATACTGGAGGAAGGCGTCTACGCTGCGAGGCTCGACCGCTGCTCCGTACAGGGCCCGAAGGCCCTCGGCCAGGGCCTCCGAAACGCTGCGATGGCCGCCCCCTGTGTCAGACATCAAAAGGAGCACCCGGGTGACCGAACGGACCGCCGGCTGGGCCTCTGGCCGGAGTTCCTGCTCGTTGGCATGCGTCTCCATTGCGGGCTCCCTCGAAGGCAAGCTTTTTCAATTAGCAAGGGCGATCATCGACAACCCTTGCCGTTTATCATTATACCGGGTAGATAAAGATCGGAACTTGTGGGGATGCGTCCTCATTGTGTCGGGCCTGGCTGCTCGGTAGGACAGGCTCTTGCCCTCTGATGATCAGGGATGGGGATATGGGTCAACGGCCTGCGGCGACCCTGCGTGAACCGGTGGCGCAACGCGAGGGAAGGAAGATCGATGCGAGAGGCACGGCTTCCCCTGCGACCTCCGCGAAGATGGGAGGTTCGGGGCGAAAGCCCCTCCTACAAAGAACGATGCCTTGTGGGAGCGGCTTTCGCCGCGGCCCTTGCTCTAATGAGGAGGGATCGGATGGACGGCCGCTGTGGGCAGTTGCCCGGATTGAACCCAATGGCGCAAAGAGAGAGGCAAGGCCGCCTCCGCCCCTCTCGGATCATTCAGGGGCATGAGCCGTAGGGCAACGATTCCCAGTTGTCCTCCGACGATTTTAGGACACCCCCGACTGCGGATCTGGATCAAAGGAGGCGGGATGCGGGTGATGGTGGTGGATATGCGGAAGGAACCGATCCCTGGCCCCTACTTGGTGCGGATGGGGGGCTGGACGCTGGAGCGCTACTTGGCGGAGGCCCCTGAATCCGCTCGCTGGGAATACGTCCGCGGCGAGGTGGTGATGCACTCCCATGCCACCGCTGAGCATCAAGACCTGGTCCGCTTTCTCCTCCGGCTTCTCGATGGTTGCTGTGAGGCGCAGGGTTGGGGGAAGATCCGGATGGGGCCGGCGGCGGTGCAGGTGCTGCCCGAAGTGGTGTGGGAGCCTGACCTCTTCGTGCTGCCCCCCGAAGCGGCCGAACAGGCCCAAGGCGTGCCCATCCGGGCTCGTCCTGCCCTGATCGTCGAAGTCGTGAGCCCTGCCGCCCGCAGCATGGACCTGGGCGAGAAAGCCCAGGAATACGAACAGGGCGGCGCGGGCGAATACTGGGTGGTGGACGCCGAACGTCGAGAGGTCACCGTGCATCGACGCGGGGGGTCGGGCTGGGAAGTGGAGCGGGTTTCCCGGGGACGCTTGGTCAGCGCAGCGGTCCCCGGCTTCTGGCTGGAGGTCGAGTGGTTGTGGGCTCGCCCGCTCCCTCCCGCGGAAGCCTGCCTCCGGCGCATTCGGGGGGAGGAGGGACCCTAAAAGGGACCTCCTCCCCCTTGGTTTTAGGCGCGCGAACCCGTTCCTCCTGCCTGGGCCTCCCGGAGGGCCCGCCAGACCCGCTCTGGGGTGGCGGGGATCTGGGTGAGCCACACCCCTACCGCATCGTAGATGGCGTTGACGACCGCCGGGGCCACGCCGTCCATCGGGATCTCGGCCACCGCCTTGATGCCGAAGGGATGGGTGGGCTCCACGGTCTCAACGAAGATCACCCCGAGCTCGGGGACCTCATGGGCCTGAAAGATCTTGTAAGGCCCGAAGCGCGGGTTGACCACGCGGCCCCGCTCGTCGAAGACCATCTCCTCGGAGACCGCGTAGCCCAGGGCCTGGATCATCCCGCCCTCCACCTGGCCGGAGGCCGTCAGCGGGTTGACGATGCGCCCGGCGTCCACGGCCATCACCAGGCGATCCACCCGCACCTCGCCGGTCTCGATGTCCACCGTCGCCTCGGCGAACTGGGCGGCGAAGGGGGGCGGGGACACCGGAGAGACATACGAGGCCACCGCCATGATCTGCCGCTGGTCCCGGTGGTGCAGGGAGGAGAGGGCTACCTCCTCCAGGGTCACGCTGCGGCCGTCGGGCGCCCAGGCCCGGCGATCGGCCAGGCGGATCTCGGCGGGGGAGACCGGCGCCCCGCGCTCGCTCAGCAGCGCCGCCGCCACCTCTTTGATTTGTTCTGCCACCTGCTGGGCGGCCCGCACCGCCGCTGTGCCCGAGATGTAAGTGGTGGAGGACGCATACGCGCCCTTGTCGAAGGGAGTGAAGTCGGTGTCCGAGGAGTAAACGATGATGTCCTCCACCGCGCACCCCAGCACTTCCGCGACCATCTGGGCGATCACCGTGTCGGACCCCGTGCCCAGGTCCGTGGCCCCGATCAGCAGGTTGAAGGAGCCGTCGTCGTTCATCTTCAGGCTGGCCGCCCCCATGTCCAGGTAGGGGATGGCCGTCCCTTGCATCACGCAGGCCACCCCGATCCCCCGGCGCAGGTGGGGCTGGCCCGGCACCTGATGCCACTCCGGGTTCCCGAACTTCTCGTGCCAGCCCACGTAGGCGGCGCCGTAGCGCACGCACTCCGGCAGCCCACAGGTGTGGACAATCTCCGGGCGCGGCTCCCGGCCCTCGCTCCAGGCCCGGCTGAAGGGATGCTCCTGCCCGGCCTTCAGGGCGTTCTTCAGGCGGAACTCCAGGGGATCCAGCCCCAGGGCCCGGGCGATGCGCTCCATGTGGACCTCGACGGCGAAGAAGCCCTGGGGGACGCCGTAGCCGCGGAAGGCGCCGGAGGGCGGGGTGTTCGTGTAGACCACGTCGGCGTGGAAGCGGATGCGGGGCTCGCCCTTCTCATCCCAGGCCGGATACAAGGCCATGGCCTTGTGCCCGGTGTTGCCCGCCACCGTCAGGGCATGGCAGCCGTAAGCTCCGGTGTCCGAGAGCACATACATCTCATTCGCCACGATGGTCCCATCTCGCCTGACGCCGGTGCGCAGGCGGAGGCGCATCGGGTGCCGGGAACGGGCGGCGGTGAACTCCTCCTCCCGGGTCCATTCCAGCCGCACCGGCCGCCCCGTGGCGATCGTGAGGTGGGCGGCGATGTCCTCGATCAGCACCTCCTGCTTGCCCCCGAAGCCCCCGCCGATCCGCAGCTTGATCACCCGGATCCGCTTGGGGGGGAGCCGCAGCACGGGGGCCAGGATCCGCCGCGCGTGGAAGGGGACTTGGGTGGAGCTGCGGATCACCAGGCGGTCGTCCTCGTCCCAGTAGGTGATCACCACGTGGGTCTCCAGGCTGGATTGCTGGACCTTGGGGACGATGTATTCCGCCTCGAAGATGTAATCGGCCTCCTCGAACCCCTTGTCCACCCCCCCGATCTCGATGCGGATCTGGGCCGCCAGGTTGCGGGAGGGATCCGAGCCGTCGAAGGGCACATATTCCGGCTCGTCGTGGATGATCGGCGCCCCCGGCTTCATGGCGTCTCGGGGGTCCAGGACGGCTGGTAGCTCCTCATACTCGACCTCGATGAGCTCCAGGGCCTTCTCCGCGATCTCCAGGGTCTCCGCGGCCACGAAGGCCACGCGATCGCCCACGAAGCGCACCTTGGAATCCAGGGAGAAGGTGTCCAGCGGCCCGGGGATAGGATCGGATTGCCCGGCCGTCGAATAGACCACCCGCGGCAGATCTTGATAGGTGAGCACGGCGGCCACCCCGGGGAGGGCCCGGGCCTTGCTCACGTCGATGCGTCGGATGCGGGCATGGGGGAGGGAGCTCTTGAGCACTTTGGCGTAAAGCATGCCGCGCAGCTCGAAGTCGTCGGTGAAGGCGGGCTTGCCCTGGACCAGCCGCAGGGCGTCCACCTTCTTCTCCGGCTTGCCCACCACCCGGGTCTCCGGGACCGGCTGGGGGAGCACGATGGTCGGCAAGACGATCGTCCGGGTTTGGAGGCCAGGCCCCCCCTCCGGCGCCGGCGGGGAGATCTCCTCTGCGGGGAGCGCTTCGGTGAGGGGGATCGGCCCTTCCGGGGGGATGATCATCCGCCGCGCCTCTTCTTCGATCGGCGGGGCCAGCTCCCCGCGCATGCGGGCGGCGGCCCGCAGCACGGCCTGCACCGGCTTGAGATAGCCGGTGCACCGGCAGAGGATGCCGCTGAAGGCCTCCCGGACCTCCGCCTCGGTGGGGTTGGGGTTGCGATCCAGGAGGGCTTTGGCGGCTAGCGCGAAGGCCGGGATGCAGAAGCCGCACTGGATGGCGCCGGTCTCGACGAAGGCCTCCTGGATCGGATGCAGGCCCTCCGTCCGCCGCCAGCCCAGCTCCGGCGTCCGCCCCAGGCCCTCGATGGTGAGGATGGAACGGCCGTCGGCTTTCGCCGCCAGGGTGACGCAGGAGAGGATCGGAGTTCCGTCGAGGAGGACGGCGCACATCCCGCAGGAGCCGTCGTCGCATCCGTGCTTGACGCCGTAGTATCCGGCGCGCCGGAGCAGATCCAGCAGGCGCGTGGACGGGTCGATGGGGAAAGTCCGACGCTCCCCGTTGACGGTGACGGTGATCTCCATTGAGCCCTCCTCGCAGGCGATGGGATCTCGGGTCCGCAGAGACCCGCTCCATGTTCCAGGATCTCTCTGTCCATTGTAGCGCAACATTTCTCCGTAGATCCCGATCGCTCTGCGGCCGTGGCGACCGATCTCGCCGGGCCGAGCGTTCCCGGATGGGGTGTCCGGTCATCACTCGATCGGCCCTTAGGAAAGGCGAGCGGGGCAATCACGATGCCCTTGAAGACAGGATCCGGCGCGATCGTTAGAGCGATAGGGTTCGCGTGGGTTGGGGCTTAGGCGGGCTCTGGGGCTTGGGGTGGAGACCCTTCGGTCTTGTGGGGGGATCGGCGCGCATCCGCTCTCGTTGCACAAAACCGAAGTAGATCCAGAGGGCGGCGATGGCCTGGACGGGAAGCACGCCGGTGAGGAGGACGCTGGGTCAATGGGGACGGCGGGTGCGGGAGCGGCTCTACATCCGGGCTCCTAAGGGGGTGAAGAGGGGTCGGTAGTATTCCAGGAGGCGCTGCCTTTCCCGATGGCGATGCGGGCGATCCGAGGGAGCGGGAGCCGACCGCGCAGCCGGCCAGAGGAAGGAGCGGAGAGCCGATCCCCGCTTCCTGACGCAACCTTCAGGAAACCGAGAATCAAAGGAGTGACTTAGATTTAGATTCGTATTTTTCGGCAATACGAGTTAATTGACCGCGCATCCAGCTTGCTTGCAAAAAACTAAAGTAGATCCCAATCGTCGATATAATTTGAAGGGAAGCACGCAGCATAGCACAATTGAAATAAAGTTGCTCAATGACAAAGTCACTTGCTCATCAAGGATAAATGCTGTCGCAAGAAAGGAAAGGAGAGAACCCCCTGTCAGGATTCCCCCAATAAGGGCTTGGCGTACGCGGCTTTGCCGTGTAGTTGGAATACGAGATGGGAGCGCTTGCCAGATTAAGAATCCTAAGCAGAATAAAAGACCCATTACAGCCAAGGATAAGTAAAGCCAATCAAGAGGGGAAAGATTCAGACCTGCCATTTCTACACTCCGAGCCATGGTATAGATACTTGACCTTCAAAAGAGATTGCTCACCAAGGAGCTGTGAGCCAGCCAAGACCATTAGCCGGCGCAACTGATTGAAATAAGAAAGAACTGAATGTTTCCCGGACTAACCATCCCGCTGTTGTTGTGGCTGTTGCGATCTGGCTACCTGTCTCTATTCTGACTTTGTAGTTAAGCGAGAACCCTTCTGGGCTTAAAACCAAGGAGGCTTGCAAGCGGGTATCTGCAATTTTAGCCTCTGGAATCAAGGTAGCAAAAGTCGCCCCAGTCGCCAGTAGATTTTCAACTCGCAAGACAGGCGGAACGCCCAGCTCAGCCATCCATAAACCCGCCAAAGCCCCTGCTGCCGCGCCCCCAGGTATGGGCTTCCCTTCCATCATTGCGCCACCCGCGAACCCTAAAACAGTCCTGGTCACCACCATTCCGGCTGCAAACACATTGTTCATCCATGCAAAGAGATCAACCCTAACGGCAATCCTGGCTCGTGTTTGTCTAGAAAGCGGAATCCTTTGAGCAATCTGTTGGACATCAATGACGATCTGGAATGCCCGCGGCCGAGGGGTGCATTCGTCAATCGGTTGCGCTCCTACCGGCTTTGACCAGGGAATCAGAGCCAGTGAGGGCAGCGAAGGCGTTGGAAATGTTGGAGCGGGCGAAGACAGCTGGGTGGAGGGCTTCCGGGAAGCTAGATGCGGGGCGCGCTCAGAGGAGGAAACCGGAGCCGTCCTGCCCGGAGGCGGGGGTTGGGGCGGGAAGGCGAGGCGGGGCCACCGCTACCGTCGCCCCACCGAAGGCGGCAAGAGGGAGAAAACCACCCTTCCCACAGTGATCCCCGCCAGCGCCAGCCACAGCAGCAGGCCCCAGAGATCCTGGGGATCCGCCCCCTCGCAGACCCCTTGAAGCAAACGGTCCCCCCACCGGACCAGACACCCGGTCGGCCGGGTCAGGGAAGCGCCTGCTCCTTTGATCCCCACCGCCGTTAGGGGACAATCCGGCGGGCTGGTCCGGCAGCGGAACATGGCGCTCGCGGCTGCGGCGACGGCCTCCCCCGGCCCGACGTCGGTTTGCTTCAGCCCGATCGCCCAAGCGGCCGCCAGCGCCAGAAGGGCGAGGGCCAGGGCAATCCACTCCGGGGTATGCAAGCCCTTTTCGCCTTGGATCTAAGATCACGGGTCGATCGGCAGACCTGCCATTCGGTGGGCTCCGCTTTCGTGACGGCCGATTCGTCCGCGGTCTTGCGTTAACGGAACGCTACATTTTCACAGCTCGCTGTTGATTTCGAAGATGAACTTTGGTTCATTTTATGGCCCTCATCCGGTCTCCATCCCCACCACCCGGAGGAACACGTCCTCCAGGGAGAGGGATTGAGGGATCAGGGCTTCCAGGTCCAGGCCCTGCCCGATGAGCCAGCGAGCCAGATCCGCTGGACGTCGCCCGGGGGCCAGGCGCAGGGTGATCTGGGCATCGGCGAAGGCAAGAAGCTCTCCCCACTCCCGCAGCGCGGCCTTCAACTCCGGAGCGCTCGGGCGGACCCGAAGGGTCACAAGGGCGGCCGCGGCCTCCCGCAGGTCCAGGGTTTCCACCACAACGCCGCCCTTGATGAAGGCAACGCGATCGCAAACCCGCTCGACCTCGCTGAGGAGATGGGAGTTCAGGAAGAGCGCGACCCCCTGCGCCTTCTGGGCCAGCAGGAAATCCCGAACCAGGATCCGCCCCGCAGGATCCAGGCCCGAGGTGGGCTCGTCCAGGAAGGCCACGCGGGGCTCGTGGATGAAGGCCTGGGCCAGCCCCAGACGCTGCCGCATCCCCTTGGAGAAGGTGCGGATGGGGCGTCGGGCGTCGGCGGCCAGCCCGACCTGTTCGAGCAGCATTGGGATCCGCTGCCGCAAGCGCGCGGGGTCCACCCCGGAAAGGCGCCCATGGAACCAGAGGACTTCCTCTGCGGTGAGCCAGTCCGGGAAGGCGAAGCCCTCGGGCAGAAAGCCGATCTCCCGCCGGGCCTTTCGATCCCCCAGGGGGCGACCCCGCACCCATCCGCGCCCGGCGGTGGGGCGGATCAGGCCCAAGAGCATCTTCACTGAGGTCGTCTTCCCGGCCCCATTGGGGCCCAGGAAGCCGAAGATCTCCCCCTCCGCCACCTGGAGGGTGAGATCCGCTACGGCCACCCGTCCGGAGAACTCTTTCCGCAACCCCTTCGCTTCGATGGCCCAGGCGCCTGCCATCCCCGGGCGTCCTCGCGGCTCACCGGAGCGAGCGGGCCCACCGGAGCAGCTGCTCCGGATCCGCGTTGGGACCGCCGATCAGGTAGATCCCGAGATCGTCGCTCCAGAGCAGCATTCGGGCCGGGAGGGCCTCCCCGCTCGGCGTGTGAACCATCTCAGGGAAGGTGAAGAGGGTGGCCTCCCGATCGCCCAGGGAGCGCGGCTCCACTTCGAGGGTTATCCCGGGGCCCAAGGGGATCGGCAACAGCAGAGTGGTCCCCCAGTCCACCGTTTGGGCCAGGCGCCGGGCCTCCGCCGCTGGCATGCCGATCAGCCGGAGGGCGGCTTCCGCCAGCGGGCGCACATCCCCCTTCGGCTGCATGGTGTAAACCGGCGGGGCCGCATGGAGCCATGCATAGATAGCGCCTTGGAACTCGAAGCTCCCGAAGAAGATCGGCCCCACGGTAACCGTTATCACCGTCCCCTGCAGGACCTCCGGAACTTCTACGTCCTCCGCGCTGGCGGCCTGCAGGGCCTCTCGCAGGCGCCCCACGTTCACCGTCCATTGTATGGAGGCCCCAAGGGATACGTCCATTAGGACGAAGTCATCCACTCCGGCCGGGCGGCGGACCGGGAACCCCAGGGCTTCTTCTGCTTCAGCGAGGCTCTGGACCGGCCGGGCCTCCGGCGACTCAAACGAGAGATCGCCCTCCAGAATGTGATGCAGAGTCCAGGCCGTGTCCTGGTTGAGAGAGAGGGTATATGGGACGACCATCAGGCGTCGGAGACGAAATCCTTGGAGGAAGTCATGGGCCGCGGCCCGCAGGGTAGGAGAGAGGATCACGGAAAGGGCGGAGAGGGCCAGCAAGACCACTCCGATCCATGTGGTGCGCCGACGCATCGGAAGACCTCCTTTCTCTGGAAGAGGCTTGTCTTGGAGGCGCGGGTCCCGATGCCACCGCGCCCCCGGCGGTCCTTCTCCTGTAACGACGAGCGGATGCGGGATATTGTTCCCGGAAAAAGCCGCCCTGCCCATTTTAGAAGCGATCAGAAGTCAACTCAAAAACTCGGGCCCCAGCTGTGGATGGCCCTGGCGCTTCCCGTTGGGCTGCCCGCGAACTTCGGACGCCGACGTCGAGGGCGAACCCCGGCCTTCCCGGTCGCTCGTAAGGCCTGGTTCCGGGGGCCATCTGCGAATTTAGCCCCCTCCTCTTCGTGTATTCATGTCCCCATTCGAGGACGGCTCCCGCTGCTCCTGCTCGTTTCACCACAAAAGGCTCTGGATTCTGAAGCGGGTTTCAGGAGGGAAATCCCATCCACGCCCTGCGCGCTGTCGGGAGGTGGGAAGGGGCCGGGCGGGATCGGTGCGCTCCGCCCCAGCCCCTTCGAGAGGTCCAGGGGAAGGGCACTCGAGGATGCAGCCGGTGCGCCAGGGTTCCGGATGCCGCTGGACAGGGGTCAGGGAGGGCGGGTTTACTTCGCCATGTGCTTCTCGATGTAGGTCACCGCCTCTCCCACGGTAGTGATCTTCTGGGCATCCTCATCGGAGATCTCGCCCCCGAAACGCTCCTCCAGGGCCATGATGAGCTCCACCAGATCGAGGGAATCGGCCTCTAAATCCTCCCGAAAGCGAGCTTCCAGGGTCACCTTCTCCGGGGGCACCCCGAGCACCTCAACAATGACGTCCCGTACCTGTTCGAACACTGCGCTCATGGAAACCTCCTGTTCGCATTTGTTTAGGATTCTACTCAGCGCCAGGGGGACGCCAAGGCGGCCTCCGGGATTCCGGACACGCCCCAGGGGTCCTGTCCTTGACATGCCCCTCCGCGCCAAAGTATGATGAGTCGCCATTGGGTTCAAACACCATTGGGCAGCGCATGTTACGCGTCGAGACCGAGCGGCAGCAGTGGGTCGGTCGCGCATCGATTCAGGGGGAGGGGAGAGCGTCCTTCGATGATCTCACAGCGGAAAGCGGATCACATCCGGATCAATCTGGAGGAAGATGTCAGCTTTGGGAGGCTCACCACCGGATTCGAGCGCTTGCGGTTCATCCATCGGGCCCTTCCCGAGCTGGACCTTCGAGCGGTGGATCTCTCCACCACGTTCTTCGGCAAGCCCCTGAAGGCCCCGCTGCTGATCTCCTCGATGACGGGCGGCACGGAGGAGGCCGCTCGCATCAACCGGAACCTGGCGGAGGCTGCCCAGGCCCGGGGCATCGCCATGGGCCTGGGCTCCATGCGCGCCGTCCTAGAGCGCCCGGAGCTCCTGCCCACCTTTCAGGTCCGTCGCTACGCGCCCGACATCCTGTTGTTTGCGAACCTGGGGGCGGTGCAGCTGAACTATGGCTACACGGCGGATCACTGCCAGCGGGCGGTCGAGCTGGCGCAGGCGGACGCGTTGATCCTGCACCTCAACCCGCTGCAGGAGGCCCTTCAGCCGGAAGGGGATACCGACTTCTCAGGTCTCTTGCGCAAGATCGAAGCCGTGTGCCGCGCCCTCCCGGTCCCCGTGGTGGCGAAGGAGGTCGGGTGGGGGATCTCGGAGGAAGTCGCCCGCCTCCTCGCCGACGCCGGCGTGGCGGCCCTCGACGTTGCCGGGGCCGGGGGGACCTCTTGGAGCCAAGTGGAGCTGCATCGGGCGCCGGACGAGGTGCACCGGCAGGTGGCCGCTGCCTTCCGGGAGTGGGGGATCTCCACCGTCGAGGCCCTCCGGATGGCTCGCCGGGGGGCGCCCGGTCTCCCCCTCATCGCCAGCGGAGGGATCCGGGATGGCGTGGAAGCGGCCAAGGCCCTGGCCCTAGGGGCTTCTCTGATTGGGATGGCCGGGCCTTTCCTGCGCGCGGCGGTGGTCTCCGCGGAGGCGGTGCTGGAGACCATTGAGATCATCACCCGCCAGCTGCGCATTGCCATGTTCTGTGTCGGGGCGCGAAACCTCGACGCCCTGCGTCGCGTTCCCTTGATCGAGGAGCGCTGAGCGGGGCAGTCTGCGAACACGCTGGAGCGGAAGGCCGGATGAGCTCGTGGGAATCGTTTTTCGCAGAATGGGCGCTGCCCCTGGAGGCGGAGATGCGCCAGGCGGTGGGGGAGCCGACCCATCCCGGGGAGCGGCTCTTCTACGGGATGTTGATGTATCACTTAGGGTGGGCCGATGCGCAGCTCCGGCCAGCCCGGGTCGATGCCGGCAAACGGATCCGCCCTATGCTCTGCCTGCTGGCCTGCGCCGCTGGCGGCGGGGACCCCGCCCAAGCCTTGCCTGCGGCGGCGGCCATCGAGCTCCTCCACAATTTCTCCCTGATCCACGACGACATCCAGGACCGCAGCGAGACCCGCCGAGGCCGTCCTACGGTGTGGGCCCTGTGGGGAGTGGCCCAGGCCATCAACGCGGGGGACGCTTTGTTCGCCATCGCCCATCGCGCCCTCTGGCGCCTCCGCCAGCGAGGGGTCTCGGCAGGGCGCATCCTGGAGGTGGCGGAGCGCTTCGATGCGGCCTGCCTGATGCTGACCAAGGGGCAGCATTTCGATCTGGCCTTTGAGGCCGCCGAACGCGTGACGGCGGCCGATTACCTGGAGATGATCCGGGGCAAGACCGCCGCCCTGCTCGCGGCCTCCGTGGGGATCGGCGCGCGCCTGGCGGGCTTCCCTCCTCAGGAGCTGGAGGCCTTCGGGGAGGCGCTGGGGATGGCCTTTCAGGTCCGGGATGACCTCTTGGGGATCTGGGGGGATCCGGCGGCCACCGGGAAGCCCGTGGCCGATGACCTGCGGACGCGCAAGAAGACCCTCCCGGTGATCTACGCCATAGAGCGGGCTCCGGGGTTCGCCGAACGCTACCGCGCGCTGGACACCCCGCTGGAGGCCCTGCTCCGGGACCTGGAGGCGTGCGGGGCTCGGGTGGAGGCGGAGGCCGCCGCCGCGTCGTTCACCCGACAGGCTCTGGAGGCCCTGGAGCGGGCCGAGCTGAGGGATCCCTACGGGCAGGCGCTCCGGGAGCTCGCCATGGCCCTGCTCTCCCGATCCCGGTGATGGGCCTTTATAGTGAGAACGGAGGCTCCGCCCTACCCCGCCGATGGTGGGATCCCGGGCTTTCCAGTTTCTCCGGGTGCGGGACCAATAAAGGCGTCGGGGGATCGGTTCCTGGGTGAGGGGTTCCGGATATGCGTGCCCGGTAGGAGCGACCCAGCAGGTCGCCCCTCGAGCGGATCCTTTCCCCACGCTCCACGCGGGTTAAACTACATCCGTGCGAATCCTTTCCCCTTTTGCGCGAGGAGGCGAGATGGCGGTGGAGCGCATCCAGACCATAGGGATCCAGGAGGAGGTCCAACAGGCCTATCTTTCTTATGCCATGAGTGTGATTGTGGCGCGGGCGCTGCCGGACGTGCGGGACGGGCTGAAGCCGGTGCAGCGGCGCATCCTGTATGTGATGCACGAGATGGGGCTGCGTCCGGACGCCCCCTACAAGAAATCGGCCCGCATCG
>Ga0272447_1000764_pt1 | contig 22587 bp, 17 predicted proteins | sample YNPCB0133_FD_194589 | JGI IMG/M metagenome (GOLD analysis project Ga0272447, IMG submission 194589) | Hot spring microbial mat communities from Yellowstone National Park, WY, United States - YNP-CB-013-3 | ecosystem: Environmental > Aquatic > Thermal springs > Hot (42-90C) > Sediment | place... | reverse complement strand
ATCCCCCTCTCCCCCGCAGCGAAGCGGCGGGGAGAGGGGGATAAAGGGGGTGAGGGGGATGAAAGCCGCTTGAGCGCATCAGGTGCGGATTTTGCCCTATAGCAACATATCTTTTGGGGTGGCGGCGGCCTTCTGCCGCCGCCACCGTCATCCATCTATGGGATACAGATCCGCTGCCCCGTCTGGTCGGTGTGGACGCGGAAGGTCTCCCCGCGCGCCTCCAGGAAGACCACGTAGCCCGGGACGATGACCTGCGCGTACATCATCCCCGGCTGCGGGCAGCCGATACTGGTATCCGGCCAGTCCACCGGCTCCCAGGCCGCCACCGTGATCGCTTCGGGCGGGACGTTCAGTTGCTCCGAGAGCGCCCGGACCGCCGCCATCACGGCGCCGGGATACGCCCCGGGGGTCGGGGTGGGGCGGGATGCCCGCTCCATAGCCTCCCCAAACCAGTCCTGAAGCGGGGCCAGCGCCCGGGCCGCGTCTTCGGGCAGCGTCCCCTCGTAGAACACCGCCGTCTGCACCTGCTCCCCGTCCTGAAGGGTGACGGCGTAGGCAAAGCCGTCCGGAACCCGGCGGCCCACTTCCCCGTCCAGGAACGGGCGGAGGCCCTCCGCCGCCCGGAGGACCTGAGCGGGGTCCACCTGCCAGCGGACGTGGGTGCGGCTCTTCCGGTCCAGGAAATAGAGGGTGCCGTCGGCCGTTGCCATCAGTTCCTGGTCCATCCCGGCGAAACCGCCGGTCCGACGGACCCGCAGGAGGACGCGCGCGGGCAATCCCTTCATCACCTCTCCTTTCTTCACCAGGATGTACGGCTGACCGTTCGGGTTCAACTGGACCACTCCGTGCAGCCGGAGCAGGGTCTCGGTGGCCTCGTGGTCAGAGGGGGGCAGGGGCGGGATGTCGCCCTGGGCCTCCTCCCCGGCGAACACGATGTAGATACCCCCCGTTGCATCGGCGACGGCAACGTCGCTGCGGGTGAGCGGCGGGCCGGAGCCGGCCTCCCCCAGCAGGTCCCACCCCCGGTAGTAGGCGACGACGGTCACCTCCCGTCCCTCGTATGCCCGCGGGTCCGCCAGAATCTCGCCGATGGGGGTGACGGACTCCCCCGTAGATGGCGACGGCAGGGTCTGCGGCTGGGGCGGCGGGGTCGGCGGGGCCGACTGCGGGCTCAGGGGACTGGTCAAGGGCCCCGGCCTGCAGGATGCCAGCAGGATGGTCAGTAACATAGCCGTCAGAATGATCCTTCTCATCTCTCCACCTCCGGAACAGGTTGGGGGCAGAGCCTGGGCAGGCACAACCTGCCCCACGCCTTCCAGACGCCAGAACCGTCCCGATGGTTCCCAATCTCACCGTAACTACTTGCCGTGTCCATCCGTGTCCCATTCCAATAGCCCACGGATGAACACGGGTTTTGACGGATAGACACGGATAAGAATCCGTGAAAACCCGTACTATCCGTGTCCATCCGTGTCCTGTTCAAAATAGCCCACGGATGAACACGGGTCTTTACGGATAGACACCGATAGGAATCCGTGAAAATCTGTATCATCCGTGTCCATCCGTGTCCCGTTCAACAGCCCACGGATGGATACGGATGAACACGGATGCTACTCAATATCTGTCGTGCAGGCCGATGACCCGGTGGGCGCCGGCGTAGACGCGGAAGCGGTCGCCCCGCGCGTAGCCGATGAGGGCAATATTCCGGAGACGGGCCAGTTCCACCGAGAGGGAGGTCGGGGACGAGAGGGAGATCACCACCGGCGCGCCCATCCGGGCCGCCTTCACCAGCATTTCCGAACTGACCCGCCCGGTGGTGAGGAGAATCCGGTCCCGCAGCGGTTGGTTCTGGCGCAGGCAGAGGCCAGCCAGTTTGTCCACCGTGTTATGACGGCCCACGTCCTCCGCCACCCAGAGCAGGTCCTCCCCTTCGGCCAGGGCGGAGGTGTGCAGGCCGCGCACCCGGCGGTAGAGGACAGCCGCGTTCTGCAGGCGGCGCATCAGGCGGACCACCTGGTCCGGGGTCACGACAAGGTCGGTCGTCAGCGGCGAGCGCGCTTCCTGCAAGTCCTCAAAGGTCGTCCCGCCCCCGCAGCCGGAGGTCAGCGTGCGCAGGGCGGGAATCTCCACATCCCGGTAGAGCCACACGTCCACACAACGGCGGCTCCCGCAGACGCGCACACTGGCCACTTCCTCCATCCCGTCAATCAACTCCTCGTTGTAGAGGAAGCCGACCGCCAGTTCCTCCAGCAGGGTCGGCGTGCACATCAGGCCAACCAGGTCCTGCCCGTTGACGGTGAGGATAACCTCTTCTTCCACCGGCAGAGCGCCGGATTCCTGCCGGGTGGTGCCTTTTTCGTAGAGAAGAATGTCGGCCGGGTAGACAGCCATTTCTCTATCCACGAAGAACACGAAGGACACGAATCGTTTTGATCACTGCTTTGTGCCCTTCGTGGACACAATCTCCAGGGCCCGTTCTGTCACCGCCTGGGGAGTGAAGCCGAATTTCTCCATCAGGACCGGGTAGGGGGCCGAGGCACCGAACCGCTGGACGCCGATGACGGCCCCGCCAGGGCCCACGTACCGCTCCCAGCCCAGCGGGACGGCGGCCTCTATGGCGATTTTGGGGACGGTCGGAGGCAGGACGGCCATCCGGTACTCCGGCATCTGGGCGTCAAACAGTTCCCAGGACGGCATGGAGACGACACGCGCGCGGACGCCCCGCTCCGCCAGCCCCTCCTGCGCGGCCAGCGCCAGGTGCACCTCGGAGCCGGAGGCGATGAGGACCAGGTCCGGGTCGCCCTGGGGGGCCTCCCGCAGGACATAGGCGCCCCGGGCCAGGTTCTCCGCCCCGGCCTTATCGCTCCGGTCCAGCACCGGCAGATTCTGGCGGGTGAGGAGCAGGGCGGTGGGGCCATCACGGCGACGCAGCGCGGCCCGCCAGGCCTCGGCGGTCTCGCTGGCGTCGCAGGGGCGGATGACGGTCAGGTTGGGGATGGCGCGCAGGGCCGCCAGGTGCTCCACCGGCTGGTGGGTGGGGCCGTCCTCCCCGATCCAGAGGGAGTCGTGGGTCCAGACGTACACCACCGGCAGGTGCATCATTGCGGCCAGGCGGACCGCCGGTCGCATATAGTCGGAGAAGACCAGAAAGGTCCCGCCGTAGGGGATGAGGCCGCCGTGGAGGGCCATCCCGTTGAGGATGGCACCCATGGCGTGCTCCCGGACGCCGAAGTGGAGATTGCGGCCAGCGGGGGTATCCCGCTGGAAGTCACCGTAGCCCTTCAGCAGGGTCAGGTTGGAGGGGGCCAGGTCGGCGGAGCCGCCGATGAGAGTGGGAAGGGCCTTTGCCAGCGCGTTCAGGACGATGCCGGAGGCCTTCCGGGTGGCCATCGGGCCGTCGGCGGGGGAGAAGGAGGGGATGGCCTCCTCCCAGCCGTCGGGGAGTTCGCCAGCCCAGAGGCGCTCCAGCAGCGCCGCCTCGCGGGGGTACTGGCGGGCGTAGTCGGCGAAGGTCGCCTGCCAGCGGGCCTGCGCGGCGGCCCCCTCCTCCACTGCCCGCCGGAAGACGGGCAGGACCTCCGGCGGGACCCAGAACTGCGCGTCCGGCGGCCATCCCAGGGCCTGCTTGGTCAGCCGGACCTCTTCTTCTCCCAGAGGTTCGCCGTGAGCAGAGGCGGAATCCTGCTTGTGCGGGCTTCCGTAGGCGATATGGGTCCGGCAGATAATGAGGGACGGGCGGGCCGTCTCCCGACGCGCGGCCCGGATGGCCGCCGCGATGGCCTTCAGGTCGTACCCGTCCACTCTCTGGACGTGCCAGCCGTACGCGCGGAAGCGGGCGGCGACGTCTTCGGTGAAGGTGATGTCGGTGGAGCCTTCAATGGAGATGTCGTTATCGTCGTAGAGGTAGACCAGTTTGCCCAGGCCCAGGTGCCCGGCCAGCGACGCCGCCTCGTGGCTGATGCCCTCCATCAGGTCGCCGTCGGAGACGATGGCGTAGGTGTAGTGGTCAAAAATGGGGAAGCCGGGCCGGTTGAAGGTGGCGGCCAGGAACCGCTCGGCAATGGCCATCCCGACGCCGTTGGCGAAGCCCTGTCCCAGCGGGCCGGTGGTGGTCTCCACGCCGGGGGTCAGGCCGTATTCAGGATGGCCGGGGGTCCGGCTCCCCCACTGCCGGAAGGCCATCAGGTCCTCCAGCGTCAAGTCGTAGCCGGTGAGGTAGAGCAGGCTGTAGAGGAGCATGGAGCCGTGACCGGCGGAGAGGACGAACCGGTCCCGGTCCGGCCACTTCGGGTCCTTCGGGTTGTGCTTGAGGAACCGGGTCCAGAGGACGTAGGCGACGTCGGCCATGCCCATTGGCATGCCGGGATGGCCAGAGCGGGCCTTCTGGACGCCGTCCATGGCCAGAGTGCGGATGGTGTTGATGCAGAGTTGGTCTATCATGGCGCAGGGTCGCAGGGTCGCAGGGCGCACGGTGGCGGGTGGCGCTACGCCGGGATGCTCAGCCCGTAGCGGGCGCTCAGTTCTTCCAGCGCCCGGAGGGCCATCCGGGCCACATCCGGTTCGGGGTCGTTCAGGGCACGGCGGAGCGCGTCCACATGTTCAGGGCGGCCCACCCAGCCCAGGGTCTGAGCGGCGGCCCGGCGGACGGGGGCCGGGCCCTCCGCCAGGGCCCGCAGCAGGGGGCCGAAGGCGGCCTCGCCGATGCCCACTCCCTCCCCTCGTTCAGCGGCCCAGGTGATGAGCCAGCCCATGTCCCAGGGGACGGGCGGTGAAGGGGGCGGGGTCGGTTTCGCCTTCTGCTCCCGTTCGGATAGAGCGGTTCCGGCGGCGGAGCGGACAATCCACTGGGGGTCTTCCCGCGCCGTTTTTTCCAGCAGTTCCCGGGCCCAGAGAGCCTCAATTTCCCCCAGCCCGTAGGCCGCGGCCCGCCGGACCATGAAGTCATCGTGCTGCAAGGCCTCCCGGAGCACCTTGTAGCCTTCTTCCCCCTGGCGGGCCAGGGCCCGCGCGGCCTCCACCTGCAGCGTCTCGTCTCCCGATTCCAGGACGTGGATGAGCCACTCCATCGCCGCCGGGACGCCGATCTCTCCCAGGGCGTGGACGGCCGCGATGCGGACGGTCTCTTCGGGGTCCTCCAGCGCTTTGGCCAGGCCGGAAAGGTCGGCCCCTTCGCGGAGGAAGGCCATCATGCGGGCCGCGATGGCCCGCACAGCCGGGTTGGGGTTGCGGAGCGCGTGGCGCAGAAAGAGGGGCACTCCCGGGTCGCTGGTCCGGATCAGCGCCTCCGCCAGCCGGTGACGGGATTCGTCGGAGAGGTTGGGGGCCAGCAGCGAGCGGCCCAGGAGGGCCATCACGCCGTTGCGCCACTGGGCCTCGCGGGGAGCCAGCGCGGCCCAGCGCGCCGCGGTCCGCAGGCGGGTCTGCCAGAGGTCGTCGGGGCGGGAAAGCCAGGCCTGGACCACCGGCTCCATCCTCCCCACCTCCGCGTAGAAATCCACCACGGTGAGCCAGGAAGGATCATCCAGATGAGCGACCAGCAGGTCTGGAGAGGATGCCAGTTCCTCCGCGGTCAGCATGGCCTGCCAGAGGGAATGGGCAAACCGGTACCGGTCGGTAGCGCAGGCGACCAGCGGCCCGCCGGGGGCCAGGAAGGCCTTCAGGAACGACGCCAGGGCCGCCCGGACGCGCTTCGGTTCGGGGGCAGGCGGATGCTCCGGTGCGGGTTGTTCAGCCGGAGGCGCGCTCTCCGGCGAGGATTCGGTCTCTGCAGACGGGGGGCCCGCCGGGGACGCGGCCTCTCCTTCGGCCGACGGTCCGACCGCCGGGGAGGCCGGGGTCAGTTTCTGACGGAGGAGTTCCTCCAGTTCCTGGCGGGTGCAGACGAACCGACCGTCCTCCTGAAGTTTCCGGGCCAGGATGCGCAGGGGGTCCAGCGGGTCAGGGGGCTCCACACCCTCCAGCGGAGGGAGGTCGGGGAATCCACCGGCCCATTTCTCCAGGCGCTGGCGGAAGGGGTCCGTCCGCTTCGGCGGGACGGCGCCGTTCTCCAGCAGCCATCCGGCACAGAGGGCCACATCCAGCAGGGAGCCCGTCTTTTTCAACACCTGAGTCAGGTCTTCTGTGGCCTGTTCCAGGGGGAAGTTTTCGGGGGTGGGAAGGCGGGTCAGAAAATCCCGCACCTGGGGACGGTCCCAGGGGCAGAGGCGGAGGGGGACGAACCCGGCGTTCGCCAGCGGGGCGTACTGCCCGGCTCCTACGGCGATCACCCAGATGTTGGCGGGAAAGGCATCGGCCAGTTCCGTCAGCCAGGCCGTGGCCCGTTCCTGCGCGTCGGGGGCCAGTTCGTCCCATCCGTCGGCCAGGATCAGCGCGCCGCCCGTCTGGAGCGCCTGGCGGAGAGGCGTCGCGGCGGGGGCGGGGGCCCCAACGGCCTGCAGCGCGCCCTGGACCAGCCGCTGGGCCGGCGTGGGGGCCTTTTTCCCCTCCGGGGGCGGGGCCCAGTCCAGAGCCGGCAGGTAGAGGTACAGGGGGACACGCGTTCCCTCCGGGCGCGCGTGGGTCAGGGCCAGGTAGGCCAGCAGGGTGGTCCGCCCCGAGGCGGGCCCCCCGGCCAGCAGAATCCGGGAGTGGCCCCGCAGGGCATCGCTGGGAGAGAGGAGTTGGGGGGCCAGGGAGACATCCTGCTCCGGGTCCGGCAGGGGCAGCGGCAGGACCAGGTGCGCTGGGACGAAGTACTGCTCCAGAGGGGCCAGGTCCGCCAGCGCGTGGGCACTCTGAGCCCAGCGGATGACCCGTTCCCGGTACCGGGCCTCCCATCCGGCCGTGATCTGGCCGAAGGCGCTCAGGACCAACCGGCGCGCCTCCTGCCAGCCTCGCTGAAGCGGCTCATGGAGCAAATAGATCAGGCCGATGAGCAGGAGAGTGAATCCTGCACCCAGGAAAGCGGAGTAGACGTCAAATTGCCATCCCATAGAGAATCTCCACCAGGGCCATCAGTCCGCCGTTGACCAGGGACTGGCCTCCCATCAGGATGGGAATGGGAACCTGTGCGGCGGCCCGGGCGAACTCCCGCAGGAAGGGGTCCCGCACCTCCTGCCAGCGGAGGAGGTCGGCATTGAACCGGTCGGCGGGGGAGGGCCAGCCCCCCCGCGCGGCCATCAGGACGCGGGTGTCCATCAGAGCGGCCTCCGCCAGAGATGCCAGTTCAGTAAAAAAGCCATCTATTCCCGCATATTCCAGAAAGTCGGCCAGGAGACTGCGCACTTCTCCCCGACGCAGGCGCCCACTGGCCACCATTCCCCGTTCCTCCACGAAGAGGCGCACCCAGCAACGGGTGGCCCGGTCCAGCGCCGCCCACGCCGCCGGAGACGAACGGCCAATGATGGTCAGGTGGCTCCCGTCCCGGGCCATCACCCCCAGGATGGACTTCACCGTTCCCGTCATGGGGCCATAGGGACTATCTGCGCGACTGCCTTCCTCGTCCAGAGCGGCTCGCAGGCGCGGCCCGATGCGAGGATGGGCGCGGCAGATCAGCAGGTCGGCGGGCGTATCCAGGTCCAGACGGGTTGCGGCAGAGGGGGCCAGCGCCCGGGTGGGGACGTCCCACTCCTCGGAGAGGACCCAGCCCAGGGCGTTATCCCGCTCCAGGAGGGCGATGCGAGGAGCCAGGGTCCGGGCAGGGTAGAACGCGATCCAGTCCGAAGAGTACAGGTTGTTGGTTACGGCCTGGGGGCGGTCTCCGATAAAGTCGTCCAGCGCGCCGAACCAATCCTGCAGGCCCATCAGGGGCGCCGACCCGCCTCCGGCGTAGAGTACACGGTCGGCGCCCGCGCGCCGAATCAAATCGGCCAGCCGACGACCAAAGTGAAACGGTTCGCCGGGGCGGTCCACGTCCACTTCCAGCGGCAATCCCGGAAGGTCGGGGGCCCAGGAGGGGTCATCGGTGGCGATGATGGCCCGTTCCACCCGGTGGGTCTGCCGGAGCGTTTCCAGCAGGTCCTCAGCGGCAGCCTGATGGGCGCGTCGGAGCGTTTGCTCCACCGGGCTATCCCCCCATCCGCCGACCATCAGGATCAGGGTGATGCGTTCCTGGCTCAAAGAGTGAACGGAGTGTTGATGGGACAGGGTTTTGGGGCGGCGGCCTTCGGCCGCCGCCCCAAACCCCGTCTCCCATCTCATCGCAACTCGGGGATAATCAGGCCGTAGTCACCGTCCCGGCGGCGGTAGATCACATTGATACCGCCCTCTTCGGCGTTCAGGAAAACAAAGAACTGATGGCCCAGGAGTTCCATCTGCTCAATGGCCTCTTCGGTCGTCATCGGGACCATCTCAAATCGCTTCACCCGCACCACTTTGCCGGAGATGGACTCCTCGGAAGGGAGAGCGGTCTCCTCCCATTCCTCTTCTCCCTCTGCCCGCTGCCAGCGGTCCTGCCGCCGGGTCTTGTAGCGGGTAATCTGTCGCCGCATCTTGTCCAGGGCGGCGTCAATGGCGGTGAACATGTCCGAGGCCCGCTCCTCGGCCCGCAGGATAACCCGAGGAGTACGGATGGTCAGTTGGGCAACCTGACGATGCGCGCTGGAGCGGGTATTCTCCACGGAAAGGTCCACCCGAACATCGGTGATGTTCGGCAGATAGCGGCTCAACTTGCTGACTTTCTTCTCCACATACTCCTGGAGACGGGGGGTTAACTCCATATTTCGGGTAAATAGTTGGATTTCCATGGGTCACCTCGGGCTGGTAAATTGGTACATTGGTAGATTGGTACACTGGTAGGCTGTAACTACCTACCCGGGGGACTCCGAGCAAGCGCCGTCAAAGACGCTGGCAAGTATACCCCTGTAGCGCAGGCCGCCAGGCCTGTATTCGCAGGCTAAAGCCTGCGCTACATTATCTGTAAACGGGTCAGGGCAGGTAGTTACGGTAGGCTGGTCATTGGTCATTCTGCCATTGGTCATTCTGTCATTGGTCATTCTGCCATTGGTCGTAATTACCTACCCTGGTTCTGTTGGGCGGGGCGAGCCGTCCACGAATATTTCACGAATGCACGAATAGCGCCATCATTCGTGTATTCGTGGCTCATTCGTGGATGGCCCCCGCGCCTGACGATCAACGCAACAGAGGGTGGTAGGTAGTTACCATTGGTCATTCTTACTTATTGACGGTCCGCGCCAAGGTGAGCGCCCAGACCTGGCAGGCTCCGCCCTCCCGCAGGGCGTCGGCGCAGGCTTCCAGGGTGGCGCCGGTCGTGCAGACATCATCCACCAGCAGGACCCGGCGGCCTCTCATCCGGTCATCGGTACAGCGGAAAGCGTCCTCCACGTTGCGGCGCCGGTCGGGAGCGTTCAGGCGCATCTGGGAGGCAGTGGCCCGCACCCGGCAGAGGGCATCCTCGTCCACCGGCAGGCCGACCCGGCGGCCCAGCGCCCAGGCCAGCAGGGCGGCCTGATTGTAGCCCCGCTGTCGCAACCGGGAGGGATGCAGGGGCACCGGCACGATGACCTCTGCGGGCAGGGGGTTCTGCTGCCAGTATCGGGCCATCAGTTCTCCCAGAGGGTCTGCCAGTTCGCGGGCATGGCGGTATTTCAGATAATGGATGGCAGCCCGTACCGGCCCGCGAAAGGGAGCGACCGTTCGGATTCCCTCCAGGCGCAGGGGAGATTCCTGGCAGGATGCACAGAGCGTCCCGTAGGGGATGGGGACTCCGCAGCACTGGCAGACCGGGCCGAAGAGACGAGGGAGTCGGTTCACACATTCCGGGCATAGCCATGTACCCACCCGGTGGCAGACCACACAGCGAGGAGGGAAGAGGAGATTCAGCAATGGTCCTATCAGAGTTTCCGGAAACAGGACGCGCGGTGGCCTGGAGTGCACAGTGATCTCCTTCCTGCCCCCAACAGAGAGGCGGATACCGGGCAAAGTCCACCAGGTTTCGGGTTTTATCCGCCGCCGAACGCCCTGAGCGCGCCGCTCCGTATCACGGTCAGCACACCCGGGCCCAACAGGATAATGAACAGAGCAGGGAAGATCAGAAACACGATGGGGATAATCATTTTAATGGGAGCCTGGCGGGCCAATTCCTCAGCGCGCTGTCGTCGGCGGACCCGCATCTGGTCGGATTGAATGCGGAGGACTTTGGCGATACTGACGCCCAACTGGTCGGCCTGGATCAGGGCCGCGACGAAGTTGGAGACGTCGCGGATGTCCATCGTATCGGCCATATTCCGCAGCGCCTCGCGCCGGAGTTTCCCCAGTTGAATCTCCTGGAGGACGCGAGCAAACGCCCGGCTCAGTTCGTTATCCCATTTCTCCACCACTTTGGCCATCGCGGCATCAAAGGAGAGGCCCGCTTCCACGCAAATCGTGAGCAGGTCCAGCGCGTCGGGGAGCGATTTCAGGATTTCCTTCTGCCGCTGGCGGATTTTAGACCCCAGCCATGAGCCGGGCAGGTAGTAGCCCAGAGCGAAAGAGACAACGATCAGGAGAAGTTTCTGCGACGTGGGCATAGTGAGACGCCCCATCAGCAGGATGACCGCGCCGCCCAGAAGAAGCGATAGGATATAGCGGGTCGCGACAAACTCTGCCGGTCCGATTTTCTGAGAAAGCCCGGCCAGTTCCAGGTAACGACGAGTGCGCGCTAAGGTCTGGGATGGGGTCATCCGCCCGATCAGGGCGGCTACTTTCTGAAGAATGGGGCGGATGACCCGCTCACTGAACGGCAGGGAGAGTTCTATCTCCTCCAATGTGGCCGTGCGGCCCAGCGCGCCCAGTTCGGCCAGGCGGGCCTCCAGCGCATCCTCTCGTTTCGGCGCCCGCATGCCGACAAGAATCACGCCCACACCCAGGACTAACACCAACCCGATCAGAAGCAGTATAGGGCTCATTTCCTAAACCTCAATATCCGCAATCTTCCGGGTGATGAAGAAGCCGGAGATGATCCCTGCTCCTGCCACCCCCAGCATCATCCAGCCACACGGGTCCTGAAACATCGGCCCCATAAACCCGGGGTTAATCGTGTAGACAAACAGAGCGACCCCAATGGGCAACAAACTGACGATATAGCCGGAATAACGGGCCTGAGCGGTCAGGGCACGGATTTCTCCTTTAATGCGCACCCGTTCCCGAATGGTGAAACTGATGGTATCCAGCACCTCGGCCAGGTTCCCGCCCACTTCCTGCTGGACTTTGATAGCGGTGACCGTCATGTCCAGGTCATCGGAGGGGACCCGGCGAAGGAGGTTGTCCAGCGCTTGCTCCAGAGAGAGGCCCAACTGAACCTCCTTCACCACCCGACCGAACTCTTCCGAAGCGGGCTCATCCATTTCTTTCGCCACGGCTTCCATCGCCTGGAGGACGCTGTAGCCCGCCCGGATGCCGTTGACCATCATACTGATAATGTCCCCCAACTGGTCGTTGAAGGCCTTCAGGCGCTTCCCCTGGAGATAGGCCACGTACCAGCGGGGAACGAAAAAGCCCAACACGGCCGCCAGCAGGGAGAGGGGAATATTGCGGCGCAAGACGAACACAATGGCGGGGAACAGAATCATGCAGATGATGGTGGCCGCGATAAATTCCCCGGCGGTCAGTTTCAGGTTGGCCCGGGCCAGTTGGGTGCGAAGGTTGCGGGCAAAGCCCCGTTCCGCCAACGCCCTATCCAGGCGCTCTCCCAGCGGCGAGACCCGGGGGCCGGGTTTCCCCCGCTCCTTCTTCTTTTCCTCCACACCCAGGGCATAGCGGTCCAGCCGCTCGCTGACCTCGTCTTTTCGCCGACCGCCCAGGAACAGGTAGACGAGGGCTCCGATGATCAGTAAGATACCCAAAATCAGCAACAGGTTCTCCATACTCTACTCCTCCCGGCCGATGTGCTTCGGGCCGGTGCACACCCAGGGTTGATGCGCAGGATCCATCCTGCGCTACCATGCCCCACAATACCGAACCGTTTACCGCCGGAGCCGCTCTCCGACGCCGAAAATCGTGGGCGGAAGATGGATGCCCGCCGCCTCAATTCTATCCATAAACCTCGGCCGGATGCCCGTGGGCCGGAGACGGCCGATGACCTTCCCGTTCTCTATCCCGGCGATCTCAAACTTGAAAATCTCCGACATCGTGATAATGTCGCCTTCCATCCCTTCCACCGCAGAGATGCTTACCACTTTCCGGGTGCCATCCCGCAGACGCTCCAACTGGATGATGAGGTCCAGCGCGCTGGCAATCTGCTCCCGGATGGCCCGATGGGGGAGGTCCATCCCGGCCATCAGAATCATGTTCTCCATGCGGGCCAGCGCATCCCGTGGGGAGTTGGCGTGGATGGTGGTCATAGAACCCTCGTGGCCGGTGTTCATCGCCTGGAGCATGTCAAACGCCTCCGGGCCCCGGCACTCGCCGACGATAATCCGGTCCGGCCGCATCCGCAGACTGTTGATGACCAGGTCGCGAATGGTCACTTCCCCCCGGCCTTCAATATTGGGCGGGCGGGATTCCAGCGTGACCACGTGCTCCTGCTGCAACTGCAACTCCGCCGCGTTCTCAATGGTGATGATGCGCTCATCGTTGGGAATGAAACCGGAAAGTACGTTGAGGAAGGTCGTCTTGCCGGTGCCCGTGCCGCCGGAGACCACGATGTTCAATTTGGCCTGCACGCAGGCCTTGAGGAACTCCATCGCTTCTGCCGTGATGGAGCCCAGTTCAATCAGTTTCTCGGCCGTCAGCGGAATTTTGAAGAACTTCCGGATGGTCAGGACCGGGCCGATCAGGGAGAGGGGCGGGATGATGGCATTGACGCGCGAGCCGTCGGGCAGGCGGGCATCCTGATAGGGGACGCTCTCATCTATCCGCCTCCCCAGGGGCGCGATGATGCGCTCTATGATGCGCATCAGGTGCTCCTCGGACTCAAACGCGGCCGTGGTGCGCTCAATCTTCCCGAACCGCTCCACATAGATGTTCTTGGGCCCGTTGACCATGATTTCGGTCACGGTAGGGTCCGCCAGGAACGGCTCCAGGGGCCCCAGCCCCAGAATCTCCGCCACAATCTGCTCAAAGAGCCGCTCCTTCTCCGCCCGGCTGAGGACAATCCGCTCCTCGGCCAGGATGTTCTCAAACATATCCCGGATGGTGCGCCGGACCTCGTCCTGCCGGCTGACATCCATCGTCGGGTCCAGTTCGTCTATCAGTTTGTTCTGGATGCGGGTTTTCAGGTCGCGATAGGTGTCCCGCAGGGGGGACGGGGCGGTCGTCGGTCGGGGCGTCGGCGCGCCCGGCCCCGCCGGCCCTGCCGGCCCCGCCGGTGCCGTCGGTGGTTGGGTTCCTTTCTCAATTCTTCTCAAAAGTGACATCTTGCACCTCGCGGATCGCGTATCGCTTATCGCGTATCGCGTATCGCATATCGCCTATCGCCGATCGCTTATCGCGGATCGCTTATCGCGTATCGCATATCGCCTATCGCCGATCGCTTATCGCGCATCGCCCGTCGTCTGTCGTCAGTGGTCGGTGGTCGGTGGTCTGTGGTCTGTGGTCTGTCGTCTGTCCTCTGTCGTCCGCTCAGATTCCCAGCGCCCGGCCCAGGAGGCGACGGCTGACCTCCACCGAGACCTCCTCTTCCTCCTCCTGCGCCTTCCGGAACTGGCTCAGCCGCTCCAGGACGCCCGCGGCCAGGTGGACAAAAGCCTGGCCAATGGGCCGGCTGGCTTCCTCCACAGCAATGGGCAGGCCCCGATTGGCCGCGACAATTCCTGCCCGTTCATCGTATGGAATATGAGCCAGCGCAGGGATCAACGCCCGTTCAATCTGATCCAGCCGCAGGCCAGTCTTCCGGTCTGAGTGGTTGATGACCAGGCCGACTTTCTCCCGGGGATACCCCAGCCGGTCCGCCAGTTCCAGAAAATGGCGGGCGTCCTTGATATCTGGAATCAGCGGGGTGACGACCAGCAGGATCAGGTCCGCCCGGTCCAGGAAGGTAAGGGTCAACTCGTTGAGCAGGCTCCAGGTATCCACCACCACGATGTCAAACTCCCGCAGGAGACCATCCAGGATGGCCCCGATGCGGCGACTGCCTTCTACCATGCCGCCGTCGGCGCCGATGACAGCATCGGCGGCCTCCGGGTGGGGTGGCGCCAGCAGGGCCTTGACGCCCGAAGGGTGGGGGATCAGGACGCTGGTCAGCAGGTCGGCATCCAGTTCCTCCACCCGTACGGCCAGGTCGGCGATGCTGCGGCTGGCCTGAAGGTTGAGCATAACCCCCACGTCGCCGAACTGGAAACTGCCATCCATGATGGCGACTTTCTGGCCCACACCCAGGCGGGTCTGGAGGGCGACGGCCAGGTTGACGGCGACGGTGGTGCAGCCCACCCCGCCTTTGGGGGAAAAGACGACAATCAGTTGCCCCTGGCGGCCTGGGGCCGGGCGCCCGGGCACGCCGGGGGCGGCTGCGGTGGGGATGGGGGCCATCCGCGCGGCCTGCGCCTGCCCGATTTCGTAGACCCGGCGGATGGTCGCCATCAATTCATCTCCGCTGGGGGGCTTGACCAGAAAGTCGCGCGCGCCCGCGGCCATCGCCCGGCGCATGTAGCCGGTCTCCCCCTGAACGGAGAGAATGATGATCTGGGTGGTGGGCACTTCCCGCACAATCTGCTCGGTGGCGGTGATCCCGTCCATCCCGGGCAGGTTGATGTCCATAATCACCACGTGCGGGGTCAGTTCCTGCGCCAGTTTAACCCCCTCCTCGCCGGTGGCGGCGGTGCCCACGACCTCTATATCCGGAGCGAAGGAGAGCAGTTTGCGCAGGTTCTCCCGGGTCTCGGCGATGTCATCTACAACGAGGACGCGGATTTTTTCGGACTGCCCCATCGGAACGATTCCTCGGATTTACTGCGGAGTGGGCCCTACGCTTTGGATCGCCCAGTTCCGATAGGCCTCCGGCAATGGGGCGATCTCGGGGGCTTCTATTCCGAAGGGCAACTTGGGCGGTCGGCTGATCCCGTACCGGTTGACCAGATAATCCAGGGTCACCGGCTCCGTGCGGGCTGTCTCGTAATCGTTCACCCCCCGCAGGACGAGGGTGATGCTGGCTTTTAATTCCAGAATGCTCTTCAGCACCAGAGTGTCCTGAGCGTCCAGCAGCAGGACCACCACGTCCACCCCCTTCACGGGCGGGGCCGGCGTCGGGGTCGGCTGGATCGCAGTAGGGCCTGTCGGGCCGGTGGGCTGGGTCAGCGTGACCTCCGGCTGCGGAAAAATCACCTCCGGGGTGGGCTGATACGGCCCTACCCCGACCACCAGCGCGTTCTGAATGGTCATCTGGGCAATGTAGCCGGTCCGGCCCGGACCGCTGGGGTAGACCATCACGGGCTGGCCGGTGGGCAGGATCTCCATCCGCCCCAGTACCCCCTGGCAGGTCATTCCCTCCTCGCACTGGAGAATCATCCAGTTGTTAGGCAGGGGGCTCTGAAAATCCCGGTCCAGATCCACCAAGTTCCACGAGGCCAGAACGTCCACCCGGTCGCCGGGCCGGATGTACCAGGCCACCGCGCTCAGCATATCCACCGGGATGGCCATCGCCCGCTTCCCCGGAGGAATCTGGAGCGCCAGGTCGGAGCCCTTCTCGCCTGGGGCGGGCATCTCTTCGGTCAGCATGGTCGGCATGATGGGCATCCCCTGGGCGATGGGCACCCGCACGATTTTCCCGTAGACCTCGTTCACGTCCTGGAAATAGAGGGGCGGCAACTGGTTTTGGGGCCACAGGCGGGTCTCTACCATCCCCTCCCCGATGGTCATCCCCCGGTCCAGGTTGTTGCGGGCGATGACCACCGGGACGGCCGGGACGACCTCCACGGTGGGGGTCATTTCGGCCTCCGACGGGGTGGGCCCCGGCCTACTGAGCAAAATGTACCCCACCAGAAGGGCGATGGCCAGGATGATGAGGACGACCATCATTAGGGTACGTCGGTCTCTCATAGTGGCTCCTTACGGTTTCGGGGACAGGGGGTAGGGACGTTCAAAAGTACTATAGTGCAATTTGCCCCATTTGTCAAGCCCGACCGCCAGCCGGGTGTGTCCCAAAGTTGTAGGACAACTGCGAGCAGTTGTCCTACAAAGCGGCCATAAATTGGGACACACCCCGCCAGCCGGGAGTCCTTCTGGAAAAAACCGCAGAGGACGCAAAGGGCGCAAAGAAAATTACGGACAGAATCTCTGCGTCCTCTGCGTTCTCTGCGGTGAAGAGCAAAAACCGCTCTCTGCGGTGAGAGGGGACGCCCTATCTCCAGAGGGAGACCACCATCACGTGGCTGGCACAGGCATTGGAGCCCGGGCCGAAGCCCGCATTGGGGCTGGGCACCCCCTCCCCCGAAATGTACTCCACCAATTGCGCCGTAATCTCCTTCTGCCCCTGAGAGCAGGCCGTGATCTTGACCGCCGCAAAGCCGACGATGTGGTAGCAGTAACTGCTCCCCTGGGTCGGGCAGGCGGGCTTGGGGGCCGGAATCTGGGTCGGGCAGTTGGGCACCTCGTCGTAGACGGGGACGTAGAAGACCGTGTTCAGCGGCGCTGCGCAGACGGCGCTGGCATTCGCGCCCGGCTTGGCGTGGATGTAATCCCCCGTCCGGCATCCGGCGCCCCAGGCGCAGTCGGCGTAGAGGGTGCCGTTCCAGCCGTTCTGCATCCAGTTCTTCAGGTAATTGGCCCCGGCGTTGGGGTCCACCGCGCGCGGCCAGTTGGGGTTCTCCCGCTGGTTCCAGACGTACCCCAGGTTCATCCACCCCCGGTGCTGGGCCTCGCCGCTGACCCAGCGGATGGTCCCGCCGTTGTTGTCAAAGTCCACTTTGAGCCAGTCCCCCGGGTTCAACTGGGCCACCACCGGGGCCGGCACCCCGAAGGGCCGCAGCCCTCCGCCCACCAGCAGCGGCGGCCCGGTGACCGCCGTCGCCGAGGCAGTAGCCCTGCCGGTGGATGTCCCCACAATGCCCAGAAAGTACGTGGGCTGGGTAATGGTGGCTGTGACCACGATGCCCGCAGCGCCCAGTGGAACCGTCCCACCTCCCACCCAGCGCGGCGGGTTATACTCCACCACCCGGTTGCCGGCGAAGCCCACGTAGCGGGCCTCAAAGCGGGCGTTGGCTCCCCCGTTGCGGGCGACGAAGTCCCGGACCACGTTGTAGATTTCGGCGTCGGTGACGGCGGGGTTAGGGTTGGTGGCGCAGATGGCCTGGGAGAGGCGACGTGCGCCGGCCAGGGCGGCGCTGTCGGCGGCGTTCTGCATCCGGCGGCGCTCCAGATAGACCATCCCACCGTCAATGGTCAGCCCCAGCATCGCGATCAGCGCCACCAGCGCCAGGGCGATCATAACTACTGTCTGCCCCCGCTCGTGACCGGTTCTGGCGTTCATTTTTCACCTCCTGATTATGGATTGCTGAGAATCACCCCCACAGCAACCCCCCGAAGGGGGATGGTGCGGCCGGGAATCAGGTCTCCCAGCAGGGGAGTGACCAGTGTAAACGGATAGGTGACGGTCACCGTGATGGGCGCCCCGGCGGTCAGCACCGGCCGTTGTACCTGAACCATAGATGGATCCAACTGGATCAGGCCGCCGCTGGCCGCCTGAGCCCGTTCGGTGATCTGGTGGATGGTGGCCCTGGGGTAGATGGACGCGTAGGTGGCGCCCTCCGCCGCCGCGTCGGTGACGGCGACGTAGGCGAAGAAGAGCCGCCCCAGTTCCAGCACTCCCCCCAACAGAAGAATCAGCAGGGGGAGCACCAGGGCAAATTCTACCAGGCTCTGGCCTCTCTGGCTTCGGATGTGCGCTTTCATCTTTCCCCCTACGGCAACCGTTCCCCGGTGCTGGCGTCTATCCGCACGATGAACGGTTCTTTATCTCCCTCTACCGCCAGAACGGTCCACACCGCCCGGCCCGCCTCTGCTCCCAGCCGGAGGTTGACGGCGGCGGAGGGGTGGTCCCGCAGGTACCGCTCCCCCCCGCTGGCCAGGAAGAAGAGCAGGGCGTCGGCCGCGGCGAACCGCCACTTCTCCTCCGGAAGAGTCTCCGGAGGATTAGGGGCCGGAAACGAACGGTCCAGGGAGGCCCCGGCGGGCCCCACACCGACGTACCGGATTTCCCCGGCCGCGGAGGAGTAGAAGAGAAAGGACCAGCCACCGGGGCCGGCCAGCAAACTTTCCCGGCGGGCCCGGCTCCAGGTGGCGGAGACGCCCACCAGTTGGGCGTCCGGCTGCCAGCGGCGCGCGGCCTCCTTCGCCGGCCCCAGGGCCTCCTCCGCCGTCGGCAGAGAGGCGGCGGGGGAGGCCGGGGAGGGAACCAGCCCCCCCGAACCGCCGCCCGGCCCGCCCGTCCACGCCCACAGGAGCAGCAGGAGGGTGACCGCCAGCGTCGCCACCAGCAGAAGGACCAGGGTTTGCCGAATCTTCATCTCATTGGGTAGCGCAGGCCGCCCGGCCTGTGTCGCAGGCGAACAGCCTGCGCTACAGGTTGTTGGACGCCACTCCGCTGTGCTTCGTGGCTGACTACGAACGACGCAGGCTGCAGGAGAAAATCCTGCGCTACGGTTACCGCGCGTTCCGCATCACCAGCGGCAGGTAGACGCTGTGCGGAAGCCAGCGGGTGTAGTACACCCGATAGTCGGTGTCGTAGTTCGTACCGGAAAATTCCTGCCAGACGACATGGACGCTGCCGTCCGGCGCGATGGCGATGGAAGGACGCAGGGACATCGCCGGCGTGCGGGAGAGGTTCTCCGGCGGCGACCAGGTCTCCCCGCCGTCCTCAGAGCAGATCAGAAACACCTCCTCCGCAGACGCCCCTCCGGGCACGGAGTTCCAGGCGATGCAGACCCGTTCCCCGGTGGCCGCGATGGCCGGGGCCAGGTGATACGGGTTGTTTTGATTAACCGAGAAGGGTCCCCCCAGCCGCCGGGGAGGAATCCTCTCGCCTCTGGCCGAGAACCGGGCATAGGCCAGGTATCGGTTCTCGCCCGACTTCTCTGTCCACACAATGTGTGCGTTCCCGTTGGGCGCGACCGCGATGTCCGGCCCCCAGGCCAGGGAGACGACATCCGAGGCCGTCACCGACGGCGACCAGGTGACCGCGCCACCCGCGCCCACCGTGCCCGTCATATACCGGATTTCGTCCCCTGAGAGGGATGGGGTCTCCCGCCAGACAACGTGCAGGGTTCCCTCTGGGCCCACCGCGATCCGGGGGTCCATACTTCCGAACAGAGTATGCGTGAAAATGACCGTGGCGGAGAGCCACCCCCCACCCGCCGGGCGACGGGTGTAGTAAATGTCCCCAGGTTGGCCAGGAGTGGGCCTGTTCGCAAAGACCATATGGAGAGACCCGTCGGCCGCGCGCGCTACTGACGGCCGGGGGATAGGCAGGAGAATGCCAGGTACAGCCACCTCAACGTCGGTGTCCGTTTTCTGATATATCGTGAAGACCACATTAGCGTTGTTCTCTGTCCAGAACACCAGGGGCACGGTGCCGGAGAAGAGAACGACCGGATAGGTGGACTCCAGTGAGGTAGAGGCCACCCGTACAGGAGTCTCCCACAACTGTCCGTTGTGGATGGAGCACGCGGAGTAAATATTCCAGGCACCGTCCCGGTTGTCGGACCAGGCGGCGCAGAGAGTCCCGTCGGCCGCGCGCGCGAGGGCGGGGAAACGAGCCCCGGACCCGCTCCCAGAGAGGTTGACCGGCGGGGTCGTCCCGGCGGCGGCCTCCGGGGCCAGGAGCCCCAGCAGGAGGACCACCCCGACCGTTGCCAGAAGAAGGGATCCAACGATCGGTTTCGGGTTCATTTGCCTCACCGCAGGAATAGAAGTACCGACGTAATCCCTCCGCCGACGACGGTCACGTTGGGGACCTGGTCGGTGTAGTACTGGCCGTCAATGACCACCCAGCCCACCACGGTATAGCCACTCCCGGCCGGGATGTCGGTCAACTGGTACGCTCCGTTCTCTCCGGAGAGGGTGGAGGCAATCAGGGTGGAGCCCAGCCAGACCTCCACCGTGGCGCGGCTGATGGGAGTGACGTTGCCCCTGACCAGATAGACCGTCCCCGCGATGATCCCGGTGGTGGGGCCCGGGGTGGGGCTGGGGGTGGGGGTCGGGCCCACGGCGGTCACCGAAACGGTGATGGGCCCGGTGATGTTGTCGGTCTCCCGGGTCTCGGCAATCTGGTTCCAGGAGTCGGCCCAGGCGTAGACCGGGTGGGTCCCCGTGACGGCGAAGCCGGAGGTGTTGATGGTCAGCGTGATGGTCCCGCTGACGGCCAGCCCGCTGACCGCGCTCCAGCCGATGGGCTGGGTCCCGCTGAAGGGCGGCGAACTATCGGCGTAGAGGTCCACCCAGAACATAGAGTTGACCGGCTGGTCGCCGGTGTTGCGCACCACCGTCTGGAACTGGAGGGGGTAGTACGTGGTGATGGGCGGCGTGGCCAGCAGGCGCAGACCGCTCACCACCAGGTTCGGCCCCGAAACCGGGCATGGGGAGATGAACGTCGCGGTCACGTTGGCTTTCCGGTTCTGCGCCCGGACGGTGTGCGTCCCCTCCGCCACGGTGACGGTGATGACCGTTGTCCAGCGGGCAGGCAGGTTGCTGGCAGATACGGTCCCCACCGACGTACCGTCCCAGGAGATGGTGATGTGGTCGTTCTTGTTCTGGTAGGTCCAGTTGTAGCCCCGGACGGTGATGGTGATGCCGGTGCCCGGCCCGCCGCAGGTGGGGGAGAGGGTGATGTACGCGGTGGAGGGGGTGGGGGTGGGCGGCACAGGCGTCGGCGTTTGGGTCGGGGTGGGGGAGGGCGTGGGCGTGACGGAGCAATCCCGCACGATGTCCCAGTCCGTCTTGCCGTACGCGGAGACCGCCACCATATGTCCCGCCTGCAGCGCGGGGACGGAGAAGGTAAAGGTGTTGTCGCTCCCGGCCACCGTGGTGGCCATGTAGCCGGTGTTCACGTTGCGCAGTTGGACGGTCTGCCCGCGCTGGGCGGAGCCCGTCACCTGGGTTGCCCCGGCGCAGAGGGGCTTGCTGAGGAGCACGACACAGGCCGGGTGGGCGGAGCAATCCGCGTCGGCGCAGTCCACCTGGCCGTCGCCGTCATCGTCCGTGCCGTTATCACAGATTTCGGCGGACTGGCAGTGGGGGGCACTGGCGCAATCCGGGTCGTAGCAGTCGGCCAGGCCGTCGCCGTCGTCGTCCCTGCCGTTATCGCAGATTTCGGCGGGCGGGGCCTGGCAGGCGGGGTCGGAGAGACAGTCGGTGTCGTTGCAGTCCACCAGGCCGTCGCCATCGTCATCCACGCCGTTGGCACAGTCCTCACTGGCGAGACATTCGGGGTCACCCCAGCAATCCGGGTCGTTGCAGTCCACCCCTCCGTCGCCGTCGTTGTCCAGGCCGTCGGCGCAGGAGGTCTCGCTGCCGCCGCCTCCACCGGGGTTGGGCGGAGTATACTCCTCTCCGTAGGAGGCGATGGTGCGGGCGGCGATGGTGCGGATGGGGAGGCCGTTGGGGGCGAAGGCGGCGATGATGGGCGAGATGAGGGGCAGATTGTAGTTCAGGGAGACGACGACCCGCTGGCCGATGCCGGCCTTGCCGCCCGGCCCGGTGCCGCCCGGCCCCAGGCAGTTGAAGAGGGGGGTCCCGGGGCCGCTGTCGCACAGGACGGTCACCGTCACGTCGTTCGGGTCCACCAGCGCGGTGTATTGCCGGGCGCGGTTGATCATCCCGTCGGGGTTCCAGGGATGGACCGCGCCCCAGCGAGCCCCTTCCCGGGCGGCGTTGAAGAGGGACGTGTAGATGAACAGGGCCCGCCCGAAGTCCAGGATGCCCATGATGAACAACAGGAGCACCGTCAGGATCAGGGCGAATTCCACCAGGCCCTGTCCCCGGTCCGTCCGCCGATGGGCCGATGTTTCCCGATTGGGGTCCCTCTCCGATTTCATGCTTCCTCCCGGCAGGTGATAGAAAGCGCCGGGCCAGGAATCTGGGGAGCGCGTTGTCGTCCGCAGTTCCAGCCCGGCCAAGATAGGATATGATGATCAGCCCCTTATGAACTTAAAAATGGTTCGGACATAACACTGTGGGGGTCTGGCTACCTGACGGTTGGGTGGAAAGCGCTCTCGCCGGTTTCCCTTGACCCCTCTCATCCCCCTGGCCCCCCTTCTCTCCCCGCAGCGGGGAGAGGGGGGAAGAAGGTGAGGGAAGAAGGTGAGGTTTGGGGGCGGCGGCTTCGCCGCCGCCCCCAAACCCCCTCTTTTCTTCCCCTCCCCGCGCCGCGCAGCGGCAGCGGGGAGGGGGGGCGGAGGGAGGGGTCGGCCCCGGAGAGTCGGGTAGCCGTTGTGCCAGTTTATGTCCGGGTTAATTTTTTAAAGCTCATCAGGGGCAAGGATGGTTGCAAAGGAATTTCCCATAGTATTATAACCCAGAAAAGGATTCTCGGCAACAGTACTTTGGTACGGTTTGGTTGCGGTTTTGTGACACTGTGCCCTTTCTACTCTTCTTTCGTGCAATTGGAAGGGGCCTATGATGAATTTTCTGCCAGGCGCTGGTAGAGCGAGGCCGAGAGCCCCAGGTACGCCAGGATTCGTTCCA